>Ga0247741_1001818_pt1 | contig 11889 bp, 10 predicted proteins | sample UWRJL213509R2_FD_180945 | JGI IMG/M metagenome (GOLD analysis project Ga0247741, IMG submission 180945) | Plant litter microbial communities from Arlington Agricultural Research Station in Wisconsin, United States - UWRJ-L213-509R-2 | ecosystem: Environmental > Terrestrial > Plant litter >...
ATGCTCTTCAAAGGAAAGAAGATGGATAAATGCATGTAAATGAGGCCACACTACTTACTGTAATTTATCCATACTCATTCTATGCTAATTACTGTACTTTGATCCATCACTGTGCCAGCCTCTGGTGGCCAGCAAAACGCTGGAAATATGCACCAACGTTCGTTTCAGCTTTACTACTTCTTCAAACACGCATAGTTCAGGCCACAAGCAGAACAAAGAGAACTCTGAGTATTCCGAAAGAAATTTCTTTACAGTAGGGCACACATGTTGAGTAAGCATAGTATCGAGTTCATGGAATGTCGTCTCCATTACGTTCTCGAAGGATGTTTCTCCCTGGAGGTATAGAATAAGTGTGGCGAGAGCAGTAGCATAAGTGGAATACTGTTTGAGATCCAAATTAAGTGAAAGGAGTGGATCTGGGGTATGTGAGGTGTTTCCATGAATACGGATCCCGATTTCCAGGGCGTTGACGTATCGGAAAGTAGAGAGATTTAGGTGTTGATTTGTGAAACTAGCGAAAGTGTAAGCGGTTGCATCTTTCTAGAATACTTATGCTCATCTGCTCTACACCGATTTTTACCTGCACCACAAACAATACACCATGTTCCTTAAAAGCTACGACCGTGCCCAGTGTCCCTGGTGGTCGACGAAGAGAAAGAATAGAACAGCTCCTGGAGAAAACTCGGCTCGTTTGTCTCGAAAGCGTATTTGCCTCTTTGCCATATTACCATTTTCTGTTGGGTATAACGACTTGTGACTCGCCATTTAATTCCAGAATCATGGGCATGCTCTCACCGTCGGTGTATATTCCGACTTTATATGAACGTCAATATATCCAGTGTGGTGCGCTGCAGTATCTGGGTATGCTTCTAACAGAACTTGTGCTATCTACGACTCACATTTCTCTACCAGACGCACACGCTCTCAGCTGTCGTTCCATCTTCTTTCTTCCTTATTTCCCAAAAATCGCACTCGTCATGAACCACAACGATGTTCAACGCATCACAAAAGAGTCGAACACCGTGCGCGGCCACTGTGCCTGCGAATGTTGCACAAATATCCTCCTCGATTTGTTCTAATTCGTCGCGCGTTCGAAGGACTGCTGGCGCTTCATCAGAGTCTTCAAATGATATGGCGACTGTGATGCTGATCTCTTTGAGGTAACGGAATTCGGGTCGAGAGACGACTTCGTCCAGGTCCGTGAAAATATCGAGAAGTGACGGGGTGAGATGTGGGGATCTCAATTCCGAGAGGACTATGTGGAGATGTCGGAGACGCGTTGTACGAGACGGAGTCGACGATGCCTTCGTTGATAATAGGTCGAGTTCTGAATGAAGCTCGCAAAGCGGGACTAGACAGCGAAGTGCATTGGTGCTCCAATAGGGTTTCATCCCGATAAATATCTCCAGTGTGGACAGATAGCTTAGGTTTCCCTCTATAATTGCGGTTGCGAGGTTGGTCAGAGCATCCCCTGCAAGAGCTTCTCAAAAGAGTGTAAGTCCTTGCGATTCTGCCACCCATTGTAGAAGCTGATTACTCACCATAAAAACGAAGTTTCCGTAACAGCGGTGAGCATCTAAGGGCCAGCTTAAGTTGGGACGACCTGTCTAAAGATCTCCCTGTCATAGTTAGGGACTTTACTCCGAGAGTCCCTGGTTGTACGTTCCGACCCGGCAATTGGAATGAAGAAATGTCGAGAAGTAGGTCGGTCAAATTAGGTGCATTGGTAGCGAACCAAGGTATGCTGGTTAGTCCGTGCAGTTGCAATTGCCTCAGGCGGGGGCTTTGGACGATCCTAACCAACGCATCCGACAAGCGATCGCCAATGTATTCATACCCATTCCTATTCTCCGTGGAGATTTTGAGCACCTCGATATTGGTCACAGGTAACAAATCGAGAATCTTGGCGACCCAGTGATAGTTGACGTAGATGCACCTGTAATCGAGGTACCGGATATAGGACGCGAGATGGGGCGATTTGAGAAGGTGACCGTGAAGAACGTGTTCATGTGTACGCGTGTTCTCCCTGATAGTTATCGATGAAAAGAGGCGACTCTGGGATGGCGCACAGAGGGTATGACATGTAGCTGACAGTGACCTCAACGTGCCGTTGTCGTCGAGAGAGTGAATGAGTTCAAGGAGTATGTCAAATGGCAGCCGCGGATTTTCAGGAAGAGACATTCTTTCTGGAGATTGGGAGAGTTGGCACAATTCTGCAGAGCGGTGCCACTGTGAGGTTGTGGACGTTTGCGACAGAGGGGCGACCCCTTTCCAAATGGGAATTTGGGTCTGCCGAGACTCACCTCGCCACGCCGGCGATTGGCAAATGCTTTTCGAGCAATGGCCATCACCACTAGCCGAGAGGCGATGTCGCGTTATTTGGTCGTGACAACGTGACCCCGATGGTTTACAGCGTCAACAAACTTGAGCACAATAACACGGTACCACTCCTCTCGATACATCTTTGTGCTATCCTGCTTAATTTCATCTCCGCAGACACCATCGACAATCCCAGTGTCCACTTGGAGTCATAAAACCGTTAGATAGGTGTTTAAATTGGATGTGGAGAAGCTATTTGCTTCCGGTATGACTTTCGTGCTATGTGCTAAGCATCCCGCTCACTTCTACCGTTATAGATACCCTCTAATACCGTAAACGAATTAGAGTGACAAGGCCTTTGAATAGGCGTGCAGTGGACAAGCGGTTATCGATGATTACACCTCTTGCCAACCTCGTAACCATCTGGCTTGTGTGTGGGGGTAATCTTGACCACACCGGTACCGAACACCATAACGAAAGAGGAACTTCATATGGTTACAAAAGTGAGAACATTGTTTCCTTTTAACGATTCAGTTCAGGTGAGCTCCCACATCAGCTAGCAGCCGCAGACCTCGTCTATACCCCGCCAAGGCTCTTAGTCTAAAACCACCTCTTCCCGCAGCACTTAAGACTGAAACCTCTAAGCCTCAAAGCCCGCATAGCGTTCGTTTCCGGTTTCCATGCGTCATGCTTGTCACTCACCAGACTTCTCTACCTCCGCTTCACCTCGAACCTGTCTCGGTCGCTGGCAGTATCGTCGTAGGCCATGTAGCTGGGGAATACAAGTGGATGTCACGCAGAAGGCAGAATGGACTTTGAACAGTTGAACCATCAACGGATACGATGGCGACGCTGGACCTTCGAGTGATTGTGATGACGAGAGCTATGTGCATCCCCGCCGCTAGAAAATCCGTATCGATTAGGCCTACAAGGTCACTGTACAGTGCTCAGGTAACCGTAAAAATGTGATTTTGATCGATGGAGGACTCGTTCACCTTCGAGCATGCATCCTAACAATTGTCGTTCTTCGCGCTTGAAAGATTGGTGAGTTCTACTCGAGCTCGAATCTTCAATATGAATCTCTGATTCTGCCGCAAAACCTACCAGCTCACGACTTGACGTACTGGGACTCGCGATTTCCAGGATCCTCCACAACAGGATCTCGTAGACCGCTGAATTTGATGGTTTCGGCTCTTCCAGTATCCGACATTTAGCTCTTCACGCAGATATCGCCCACCTCGTCCCCAAAGGGCTTGAAGTTGTAACTCCATAGCTGCTGGTGTTGGCGGCCGCCCTCTGGGTGTACCATGCTTTTCAGTTGAATGTCCTTTGCCCATTAATGGAGTAGTGGGCGTTTTTATCTCCTCAGTTTCATGGTACGTAAATCACATTTCCTCTATCGTTGGCTCAGACTAATTCCCAGTTCTAGAAACCATCGTTGCGAAGAAGTATCATGGAGCGAACCTCTTTTCATCACCCTCATTCCCTCGTGTGCCATTTCAAGTTTCAGACTGCTCGACTGGCGTCACTGTGGGTGCAAGGATTAGACCACGTGCGAGTACATCTTCAAGAAGCAATTGATACTCGTTTTTTTACCACCTAGTATTATGGAATGGCATTTGTGATCCAAAAGCAACTCTCAGACCTGGATACTAGCATCGCTGTTGAGAATACTAAGGAACCTTGTACGACCAGAAGCTGTTCGCAAACACAAAACGTGAAAGCCTCGAGGCGCTAGAGTGAACGTGACTGATATTGATCTCTGCGATCGTGTTCAATCGTAAATTTCTCTCTCTTTAACCACCATCACATATGGAGGTAGCGACTTTGATATGCAACCATTCAACCCCTAAACTACCTCTTGAGCTCCTCCTCGAGGAAGTCCTATCCCACATCGACCCCGAAACCGACCTTGCGACGCTCAAAGCACTATCGACGACCAAGTTGCAGAGCATTTCTCTCCCCATGTCAGCGACAGCTATTCGCAATATTGCTCCACCCGTCTATACTACCAATGCTCCCCGCAGGAGAGACCTCCTTCTCCGCCAACTTCTTATGGAATCGTCTCCATATCTGGCCACCTACGTCCGCGAGGTGAGGTTTGAGTTTCTGTATGCAAATCTCACCCCAGTGGTCTTCACGGACATCCTTCCGATTTTGCATAACGTCGAGATCCTCTTCATGTTCTGCAATGGAGCAGAAAACTGGCCGAATAGCACTGTGGAGTGGCAGGCGGCGCTATTCCACATCATTCGGTGCCCATCCTTGTGCACCCACATAAAGAGCCACACTCAAGCGTGGATATTTAGTAGCCGAGGTGGACTTCCATCTCTGCGACCGAACGGTCTATACTTGACCTGTTTAGCACTTACACGCTAGAGTGAACTTTCTATAGCTTCTAGAATGAACATTAGATGACGGAAGGAAACCCCGGGAGACGTTTATTTGGTTACCCAGTGGGGGCAAATAAGGTTTTTTTCAGCTACAAAAACACCAAGAAGTTGATACAGTGCTATTTCTTGAGTTATTACACAGCTTTTGGCAACTATTAACCACAAGACTTCTAAACTCCTCGTCCAAACACGCTCTTAAGAAGAGTTCCAAGGGGTCCACTGTGAAAATTGTCAGAATTTACTGTCAGGGGAGACTTGGAGGGGTAGGCGGGCAGGAAATAGATACACGTACCGACCATGCTCCATGGAAGACACAATACTAGCCGCCCCTTTACTGTATACATTATTGATTGATCAGAGTTGAACAAATGCTATATAAATTTAAAGAGGGAACACTCACGGAACACGTTCAACAGTACCAGCAATACCTTCAAGGCCGCCATAGACAACATCGGCTCCTGAATTTGCCTCATGTGAGATAACAGATCCAGCATATGATACTGCCGCCCTGAAGAGTGTGTCTGTCAGCGAACATGATACCCTTTGAGATGATTTAACTAGATAACCCACTTTATATTACCGGCCCCTTGTTTTAAACCAGAGGATGCTCCATTTGCAATGGGCTGGATTGCCTGAAGAAAAGGCTTGACGTCGCTTGCCAAACTACGGCGCTCGTGGTCCAAAATGGAGCGGCGTTGACGCTCTTCGAAGCCAGCGAGCTCGCGGTGGTAGTCGTACTCCCCTGCTTGCTCAGGGACAGCCTCTACAGCAGCCTGTTCACCGGCGTCAGGAATTGGAGCTGCATTGGACATCTTGTTCTTCGTGAACAAGGCAAGTGCAACGATTAAAGAAGATTTGAAGAGGCCCTTCATCTGCGGGAGGATGAGGACGATGGACCAAGCCAAGTAGTATTAGACGCGGAAGATCACCTTTAAGCTGTTCTAGCAAGCTGGAAGGTGTAGAGAGGGCGAATAAAGAGAACTGGAGAGTGTTATTCAATGTATATTTCTGCATATTACTTATACCCTCAGCGTAGCCTATGTGAAGATTTCAACGCGCTTCCATGCCCCCGACCGAACTGTGTAACAAATTGCAAGGAGTTTGCGAGCTTGTCAGGCTATATGCACTGTAGGGTGACCTGTCATGAGGAATGGAAAATCGATAGCGGCTTTCTTTCAGGTCTTATCTACTTCAGGCGTGATATTTTACCGCTTTGAGTGACACCAAACGTGTATCTCGGGACGATGACGGGAAGTAACCATTGAAGCGCATCAAAAGTGTACACCGCAACATGTGTAAGCCCAGCGGTCCTGCATCGTCTGAAAGAAGTTGGTGGCAGCGGTGGGACAGAACTTGATCGTCGGTGGCGACCAGTAACTTGTTTCCTGCTTTCTCTTGTCAGCCGCTAGGTTCAGTTTTAGTACCTCCTTATGTCGAACTCGGGACTCATATGCCGATCAACTCATCCACAGAACCCTCTAAGCAATTTAGCGTTCGAGCTTTGTACAGCCTAAGAGCTGAAGAAAATGTGTGGCGCTTGTGTACTTGAAGTTTCATGGACAGTCTGTACTGTTCGGCTGGATGTCGCCTCTCCAGAAAGGACGTGCAGTGGAAATTACGGGTGTTCTGGCTGGGTGCGAAGTTCGTGCCGGTGCCGGTTATCCAAAGGCGATGACGAGTAAATATTTGGTCATGGTGAAAAGTTTCCTCGGGACTTCTTCCTGCTACAATTCAATCTTGAAACGTTCACCAATCTTAAGAGTGTACCTGAATCCAGGTCGCGATGAATCTGCAACTGGTATGACTCTTCTCAATATCTACTACGCGCTTCCGCTCAATTCAACCTTCACAGATTTTTTAAATGAACCGGACTATTTTCAGAACCTAGGTCTCCCTCGGGCCTGCTATCAACCACCGGCTGCAGACCTCGTGTACCAACCCACGCCTCTTCGCGCAACACGACCTCTTCTTGCTACAGCTTGACCTTGGCCTCCCAGCCACACTATAAACCATACATCACTGCTGTCTAGCGCCAAGCTCGTTGCCCGCTGGCCACCTACTGTGGACCACTCCAGCGTTGGCTTGTCTCAATCCGAGATGTTCGTAGATCTGAGATCTGGGAGACCTGGAGTGGAGGTCAGTGCGGAGGGAAGAACCAATTTCAACTGTTGAACCGTGGAAGGTGCTGATTGTGAAGTTGAGTCCTCAAGCGCTGTAGACGAGTAAGGCGCTAGGCGCCTAGCTTGATCCTATCCTCACCAGACCGCATCGATTCTGACCACAGATTCACCCAAAGCTCTTTCCAACAACCAAAATTTTACTACATCTCTGGTGCTTTGAAGGACCAGATTTTCGGTCGAGGAGACAAAAAACTCAAAAGATGGCTTCAACCGGTATATGTGCGCGTGCGTCCGCTTATATTCCTTCCTTATCCTATCGTACCTCTCGCTTCCTACTCCCTACGTTCGGTTTTCACTTAGACGTTCCCTACTAGGTGATCGAGCCAATTTCAAACGTCGAGCAGCCAGCCCTCTTCCCGTTATGCCAGTCAATCTCGTCTTACTGTCGCCAGTATTTACGACAACTGCCATGACAAAATTGTGTTGTTGGCTGGTTGCTCCTCGATTAATTCTGGCAGAGTACATCCACGTTCGCTAGTGATGGTTATCGGAGTATCCCTGTATTTCGCTACTTTCTGTGTTACATTTATCTCCTCCTCGTCGATCTCATTTTTTTGTAACTACTGATATCACACTCATTTATAATCGCACATGTAGGCAATCAGCTGCTGACCTGAGATATGCTCAACCTGAACGCCAGGAGTTGAGCGCTTGAGCTGTCGTCCATACTCAGCACGACTCTTTGTAGGCTCTTGGCGTTATTCAATGGTACGAGCACATATTCAAATTTTCCTCCAACTAATTTCTCATTTGGACTTTCAGATGGGCATTCTCTTCTATCAAGGCTTGATCAAGACTGACACTCCTAGCTTTGGCAAAAATGAACGTTGCGTCAACACCAATCTGTAGCCTAGGATATCCGTTGCGAAATTCGGCAACTCGCACAGCTAACTAATTCTCGCTCATTCTGCAGACGCAAACCGATGATCTCGTCTTTAGTGTACTTCTTTATCCATCCAAAGACTTTAGAGAGCGTTTCGGAGGGACATAGTATCGCCCTTTGATAATTTCGGTGGTGTGACCCAGCCAAAACAGGGATCGAAACCATATTTAATGACTGAGGAGGGCGAGCTAAAATAAAAGGGTTACTCAGGCGTTATGTTATGAAAAGTGGGAGCCTTTCAGGTCGATTTCTCAGTTCTTACCAGTCACGAGAAGCGGTCTGAGGGGCAGTTTATACCTTGAAAATAAGTGTACGGATCAGTTAGTCTCTATATTTCAGCATGCATGCTAGAAGGCCTGCAATATTATTAAATGTAGGGCCTATAACCCTTCGATGCCCCAAATACTCTTGCTCATCGGAAATGTGGTCTTCGACATATCGATATCTGGTCTGCCTGTTCTATTCGCATTCACTGTCAACTCTGATATTCTAGTTTTGTGAAGGGCCAGTGTCCGGTAGGTAACACTCATAGTCCATTAATGACACCACCGCCAGACTTGAAGGATCTGCTTCCGATAATGGGGGCAAGCAAAGTCATTCCTGTATATCAGTTCAAGCTCCAGCCATAGGCTCGTACTGAGAGTACTTTCTGTTGCAAGAAACGTCTTTAGACCAGTCATTGTGGGCGCAATCTCATCTTTGTTGTATATTCAGATCCATTCTGAATGCCATTACATCCAGGCTGAAGTGTTGCGTTTCAATTAAACATATCCACGTATATTTCTTAGAAAACTTCGTGTTCACTACAACTCGCCGGTCACTACCAGACGCAATATGACAAGCTCGGAACATAGCCCTCTGAATGGAGCCAGACAGCGAAGTGGATCGATGCTCCAGAAGGGTTTCATCATGACGAATAACTCTAGTATGGACAGGTTAGTCGAAGTTCCCCCCATGATTGAAGTTGCGAGGTCGGTGAGAGCATTCCCTGGAACTGGAAGAGCTCCTCAGAAAAATGTAAGTCGTCTAAATTCCAGAACCGTCACTAAACTCCGAGTGAACTCACCATAAATTCGAAGATTCTGTACAAGCGGTGAGCATCTGAGGACCAACTTGAGTTGGGATCAATTCTCTAAAGCTCTCCCGGTCACGGTTAGGGACTTTACGCCCAGGGTCCCTGGTTGTACGTTCCGACCCGGCGATTGTATAGTCACAATCAATGAGGGTGCATCACGGAAAACACAGCGTACTCATGTAAAATTTCTGTATGGTGCGATCCATTGCGCCTCAGGTTGCTGAACGCTAGCCCAAGCAGTACCGCCAAATGACGGCGCTCGTTGAGCTCGCAGCCTAGAGTATCCCCGTGACTATGGCTGTCAATTCTTTCAAACTCAGGCTTATAGCTGTATCAACTTCCGGCCAAAAATATCGACATCAGCCGCATGGAAAGAGCGACGAACGAATATGGTTGAGGAAGGCCTGTTAGCGGATGATATGTGAGTATCTAGATCTTGGTTGGAGATGGTGAGGTGACGATTACCGTGACAGATACCGTGTACTTTGGCGTTTAGGATGGAAGGAGAATCATCAGAGCACGAGCAGACGTGATTCGAGATCGAATAGTCATTATTTAGTTACGAACAGAGTTGTAAATAAACTGATATAATAGAGATAACCCAAAGATAGATCGGTATGTGGCTCTCGGAAACTGACTTGATGCAATACTGCTGTCATTTTCCATCAGCAGACATTAGAAAATTCACCAATGAGTGGTAAATAGGCAAATGCTGCTGTTTGATGTCCAACACATGTGCAGTCAAGGCGGTCATGATGAGTTACAGGCCGAACGGTCGGAAACAGGGGAGGAAGAAGCGGGAGGGCATATCGAAAGGCGATAGAGTCAGAGCGCTTAGGCAGCACCAGCAGGATCTCTAAAAGATGAAATCTTCGATGAAAAAGGTCAGCTGAAGGCACGGAAAAGGATATACAAAGAGACACGACTTGCCTATGATGAGTCGGGTTTCGAACCGGCCCACTCTCATTATACCGTCTGCAGAGAGTATTAACCAAGCGAACAAGTCTGAGACCAAATAGAAGAGAAGAAAGATAATAGCGCTCACAGTCGAAATTTCAAATTTTGGCGGAGAATGGGAAAGGATTGTTCGAGGCTCAAGAGTAACAAGATTACAAAGGTGAAAGATCCTGGCGACACCCGAGCACAACAACGCCATTTCAAGCAAGAAACGATGGGTGAAGAAGACACCGGTGGCCGGTATTCCTTTCCTGCGCCTTTCGTAGACAGTTACAGCCATCAAGCCAGTAATATCGTCATCCTGCTCGTAGGGCATCGGTCAGATTATCCAGAGATAAAGACTGAGGGCGACGGTATCCGTCGGCTGCAGAACGTGTCCAAAGTTTCGTCGGCGGAGGAATACATCAGCGCAGAGACATCGTCCAATGCATCAGTCATCAGAGCACAGTGACCTGCTGCTTCTAGTAAGCGAGGCTTGTAGCGTGCTCTGGTGTTAGAATTGGGACAAAAATACTGCGCTGAAGTAGCCGCTCAGGCCAGTTCATTTGGATATGGATAAGTCGCGACATGGATTTGGGATTATTCATGACGGTTGCGGTCAAGGGAGACGTCTCTGGTGGGAGTGGGACTCAGAGTCAAGTCAACAGGTGATGTAAAGTGAGGCAGGGATGCGGGTTCGAGGTCGAGCCTGTCGCCTGTCCATACGTCACCAAAGAATATAAATCTGAAAAGATTCATCGTATCGTTAGTTAGTATATGGTTAGGGAGGATCATCCACCCACCATCGAACTGCGGAACTTTTGAAAGGTTACCACTGACATTCCGGCTAAAAAGCTGAATATCATGATACGTCCTCGCAGACAACGTCTGCTAACGACCGAGGTTCAACAAGTCCGGTAGCTGATCCATCGAGGAGGTAGAGAAAAACTGCGATGAATATGTCATCGGCGCATATGTCACCAACGAATATGAATAAGAATGGCCTAAGATTTGGTTGTGTTATTAGTCGGTGGGAATGTAAGAAGAGACATCCACGTACCATCGACCCAAAATGCCCACTCCAGACAGCCTACAATCATATGCCCAGCTATAGCCACGTTCCTCCAACAGCAAATGATACACCTCCGCAAACGATGGCTGCGAACGCCAGGTACCACAGGTCCAGCATGGTTAGATCCAGCGACTTCAAGTGTTTGAGACGAGGCGGATGAAGTATCTGCGAGAGAGGATCAAGAGAATGTCGTGGCTAGATGGTCGAGAGGATGGGGTTTACCAGCCTAGGGGATCCTGTTGTCGGTATCCTGGCAATCGCAAGTGCCAGTGCCTCGAGTCGCGAGCTGGCACACTCTGAGATTTAGATGGAATCCATATCGGTGATCTGAGTTCGGGTAGCCACCATCAGTCGTGAAGCTGAAAGGATGGATGAGAAGATTCACCTAACATCAGAGATCTCGTCAAGATCCTAACAAATCCTAAGATGTGTGTCCGAGTTCAAAGTTGCATTATGAGCTGGCAGGTATCGCGGTGCTGGATGAAATCCGAGATCCATATCGGAGATCTGAGTTTGAGCAGATCCATCAGTCTTTTGACCGTGCGCGTGAAGAACGACGACTGTCGGTCCTCGGGATGCAAGCTCGATCGTTGGCAGGACGAAGAAAACGCAGATCACCAATTTGGTCGAGTCCCTGCGAGGCCAAACAACGCGTCATCGCTTTTTGATCACACTACGTCATGGATCCACAACTTTGTACGTCGATCGTCGAACGCGATGTCACGCCACTCTCAGTGGGCTGAAATCTTGTGAGAGATTGTAGTTGTATATTGTAAGTGTAGTGTGAACGGGGCATATAATGGGCAACAGTGCGAAGCACTGATCGGCCCAGGCCACGGCTCTGGGCTCCTGCAAGTCATCCAAAGCGAGCTGCAATACCCATGTGATAGGAGTCCAACGACGCATAAAGCTCGCGAATATACCCTGAATTTAGGAGTTGGGCAGTTGTGTCCCATTATGGTCTCCACATTAGAATAACTCTCCTGGAGGCTTTCAAGGCCGTAAATGTTGGGAAATTGATTTGCATTTAT
>Ga0247741_1001819_pt1 | contig 11889 bp, 13 predicted proteins | sample UWRJL213509R2_FD_180945 | JGI IMG/M metagenome (GOLD analysis project Ga0247741, IMG submission 180945) | Plant litter microbial communities from Arlington Agricultural Research Station in Wisconsin, United States - UWRJ-L213-509R-2 | ecosystem: Environmental > Terrestrial > Plant litter >...
CTGATATCATCTCACAACTGGCCGATAAAGCTTCGGGTCACTTCATCTATGCAACAACAGTGATGGCGTACATTATCACCCGATATCGTTGTCCTGACGAGCGTCTGAGCATCATCCGTGGTCTCCTTCGCGCACCTCCTGGTGAAACCCCCTTCGCCCAACTCGATTTCCTGTATACTCATATCACCGCCAATGCAAACAACCGAACCGACATCCTGAAAGTGCTGGGGCAGCTTCTCATCGCCCGCGACATGGCCAGCGAAGATGACATCTTTGGCTCTCCTGCAAACTCAAGCTCTCCAATGCGCCTCGAGGCCATTCTTGGTCTGAAGCCCGGCAGTATTCGGCGTATTCTGACTGATATGCACTCGCTCCTCAAAATTGGGGACAATCATGAAGATATCAAGATTCTACATGCGTCATTCCCCGACTTTCTCTTGGACCCTTCAAGATCTAGGGACTTCTTTGTTGATGTTACAGAATGTCGCATAGTACTGGGATGGGGGTATATTCGAGCCATCTGCAATCCCTCTTGTACGTGTAATTGAAGCTTCAAAGTACTATTCTGACATTTGTTTTGTGTTTGCGGTTAACGTCCACAGTGCCAACGTTCATCAGCTTTGAGAAAGCCAAAACATTTGAACAACATCTATCAGCCACGGGCTCAGCTGCGAAGTACTGTACAAAAGCTGGGCTCAGCAAACAGCTTTCCGAAGGGCTTCAAAATGCTGGAATCTTTCATCAATGCAAGCTATTCGTGCACTCGCAGCCTTGGAAATGGCACCCTGCCACCTTGAATCTGAAGAAGATCTATGCACTTCTAACGGTAACTTTTTGTTTGTTTGCTCGCTTTTTATTGAACTGAGCCATCATGCTTCCAGGACAGTGGATATCCCAGCATCAATGAATCCGATGTTGACGCAAGACTTAAAGCCCTTTGGAGTGCCTTCACTTGGGAGGTTGTACCACATGCCAATGCCAGTGCTCAGACCAGATTGCACATAATGTATGTCAAAGTTGATTTGACCTTGTGTACTTGCTCTCATTCATTTGGTAGCTTGTCTGAAACCAGCCCATACGCCCGAACATTGGAGGTGCGAAATGTTATAGTCTAGGGCTGATGCACGCTACTGAATTCGGAACAGTTCTTGGCCAGAATATCCGGCGGCAAGGTTTCGAGCCTATCTGAACGCAATCATGATAGAAATCATGTTGAACTCAAGGGTCCCAATAAAGATGACCCCGTCATTCACTTCAAAATTTGGTATGCCTCAGATATCAAAGATGGCACTCTTGGATTCCAGTAAGATAGTTCCTTGCACTTTTTTTTGCCTGATGTTTGTCTTGTGTTTGAAACAGGTTCTTCTATGGAACTCACAATGAATACAAAACATACAAAGTAGAAGTTCCCCAGGTATACAGTCCCGGAGAAGAGGGGGAGGCACAGGCATGGGAGGTGTTTGCATCTGCTTGTCGCCAGTGCGAGTGGTTGGGGTAGTGTATGGGTTGTAGTTGTAGATTGTAAGTATCAGGGTTTGAATATCAGATTCTTCAGGTGCAGTATCTTTTTTCTTGTCCATTAGCCTCGCCTTGGAAGTACATCAGTAATTCTTGGTCAGGGTCCAGAGTGCTATGAGACGCTATGTAGCAGCATAGCGTTGTAGCAAGGGTCCCTATGTTCCTGGCAACCTGTCATGGCTCCATACATCACTTATGACGCAATAGAGTGCTATGGGATGCTCTGTAGCATGGCCGCCTTGCTATGCAGCATGCTGATCCTGTCACATAAAACTGTCTAGTAGCACCTCTTATGGTAGTTGATGGCTACGTAGAGACGCAAATAGGTACTGGGCGACCAATCAAATACTCCAGATATTGCTCAGAACAGATAGCACAAATCTGCACAAATAGCATATATATTACGAGTTCCATTTATGGAAATCGTTCTTATAACCCGACGTCGCAGCGGGGTCTTGTTCACGGTGCCATAGCCGGCCAATGCCGCAAGTCAGTTCTGGGGTCCTTGCACTGCCTTGCCCCGCAATCGCCCCGCCTTCTCCTCGCGCATGTGCTCTCACTGTCCTCACCTCCTTTTGCATTCTTGGTCTCTTGGTGCGCGTTCTGCTGCACATAGGCTCTACAGGCGATGCCATGCGCTTCTGGGGCCTGGATTGGTTAGTTAGACCACGGTGGTGGTGTATGCCTTATCGCTCGAGGTATGTTTCGATGCTGTACGGAGATTGTTGGCCATACTTATATTTGTCTCTATCTAGCTGCATTATGAAGACCCCCAAAATCGAGCCCTAACGGCCTACACCATCCGTCTCAGTCCAGCCCGATCATTCTCGCATCCCCATCCTCATGCTCCTTTTCTTCTTCAAGCTCCAAGTTGGCAAGCTTCGCACGTGTGATCGACAACTCTTCGTCTGCATACCCTACCCTCCTCTTCAGTGTGCTGCTGGCGCTGAATGTTTCTTTAACAGGTCGCATCTCCTGAAGCCAAAGACCTGATTTCAGCCTCTATTACTCATGCCAAGATCGTGAAGTCGCTCAGAGACATGTCTGTAGCTGCTCTTGTGGATGCCTACCGCTACAGCAGTCCAGACGCGTTTTCTGTCTCTGCACGTGCAATTGCAATTGCAGGCGTCGATCACTTCCACTCCGCCATTGAGGTACTCGCTTCGACCTCCCAAGCGCTGGCAGAACTGGAACCCATGGACGACGATCCAGACCACCTTTGCCAGTTGTTTTGTGTGGAGGAGGATCAGGGACAAGAAGATGATCCAGCTGAATGTGATCCCCTCTACGTCGACTCTTCAGATATCGAACAGGCAGATGACGCCGAAAACGCGGTTGATAATGCTGTCCGCCTGTACAAGTTGTTTGAGTTTGGCCAGGACAAGCCTCCTGTTGCCAAACACGATCCTCGTTTGGTGCACCAGTCGGAGATTGATCAAGCTGATGAGGTTGAGGATGGCGAGCGTCTGGGACAGTTGGAGTCCCCAGAGGCACGTCGTTGGTGGGCCACACCTACAATGGAGGAACTATCATTTAGGTCCTTCACGCGTGAGTCACCGCCTACTCCCGTTCTTGTATTCACTGAGTGTTTCGTCATTTAGAGAAGAGTGTTCGGCGAACGTTCCCCGTCCCCCGACTGTTCATGTGGATCGTTTGGACGTGACAAAGATGGTGAGGTCACTCATTATGACAAGGCATGCCCATACAGATCAATGTCGATAGTGATTGACCTACTGCTTTGCTCGCTTTAGAATACTCCACGCTGAATGCTCGCCACGTGAATATATTGTGTATTGCAATGGCTCTCAGATTCTCGGTGCTGGTGTAACAAGTAACAGCTCTTAGTCGTACGACGATGCGTAGTAGACGTACTGGGAAAAAGTAAGAAGAAAAAAGGGGAACTCGTACATGCCGCGTGACACGACGGCCCTCACACACAAGTCCTCCCGATGATGTTAAGCGCCCACATTGCTCTTTTGGGATTTGCGTCCTTTTTGTCCAACGAGGCAGTATCCCCCATGGGATTTTTCACATTCTATTATTATTCCTGCCTAAAACTTATGGCCATTATTGGAAGGCTGGGGGAACCAGCATGGTCCATTCGCTGAATAACGGGGCCCGGGGAGGGCCCTGCGATGCACAGGGGCTTTAAAAAAGGCACATGGCTGTGTATTTGCACTCATCGACACGAAAGTCAACCACAACTTGACCTTGGACGCCACCATCCACCCGTTGACCTAGATTCATGAGCGTTTTCTCTAATGCTCAGAATAGTCATATCATTCTCCGGGACTCCACACTCACAGCTATTGCAGGGGATCAGCAGAACAGCGGTCCCGTGAATGGCCCACAGAATATTGCTGGAAATCAGATTAACTACAATGCTGCTCCGCTGAAAGGTGATTCGTCGTTTGAATCATCTTTTTAATTTCTGCCTAACCATTGAAATCCAACTACCTAGGCAAGGACCTCCTCTATGAACGTGCTTCGCCTGCTGCTCTGCCCGATTCCGAAGCAAGGATCGATCAACCGAGGTGCATGGAGGAAACTCGTGTCGAACTTGTTGCAGAGTTGGACGACTGGGAGAAGAGTCCCATTGATGCTCCAACCATGCAGTGGGTGTTGGGAGGCGCTGGTGAAGGCAAGACGGCTCTACTCCTCACATTTGCGGACCTCTGCAAACGGTACAAACGTTCAGTGGGGGCTTTCTTTGCCTCGAATCGTATCGCCGACTGCAGCGACGGAAGTCGGATCATTACCACACTGGCTGTTCAGCTCATGCAGTCTCTGCCGTCCACTGCGAAGTACATTGACAAGGCTCTTCGTCAGGATCCCCACATCCTCTCCAAAGGACGCGAGGTACAAATGAAGGCGCTCATCGTCCAACCAATTAAGCGGATAGCGATGATGACACGTTTTCTTACAACCGTCACCTTTGGGCTCAAGTCGTATCCGACTCTCATTGTCATCGACGGCCTTGACGAAGTCACAGGCAAGGAGGCCCAAACCGACATTATCAAGATAATTGGCAACACCATGAAAGATATTCGCCTACCCCTCCGCTTCCTTGTCGCTAGTCGACCGGAGCCCCATATTATTGAGGCCATCCAGAGTCTTCGATCCGGATTTCCAAAGGACCGTGTATCGATCATGGACCTGCGGGAGGACGTACTCGTTCATCGTGATATCCGGCGCTACTTCAAAGTCAAGTTCGAAGAGATTCGAGCTAAGGATGATTACCTACCACTGGACTGGCCGGGTGAAGATGTCATTGACCAGCTCGTCGACAAGGCATCTGGGCAGTTCATCTACGCAACCACAGTCATGCCATACATCATGTTTGAATACCATTCACCAGAAGGGAGGCTCGCAATCATACGAGGTCTATTGGCGACACCACCTGGCGACAAACCTTACCACAATCTCGACGAACTTTATTCCCATATTGTCCGTAACGCTACCCGCGGAGGCGCCATTCTGCAAATCCTAGCGCTTTTGATCACGATCAACCAACTCATCTCCACCGCCAAAGCGCCTGCTGGTACATTTGCGCAGCTGTGCTCTCCACTCAAACTTAGTGAGATTCTAGGCCTCAAACGAGGGGAGGTCCGGCGATGCCTTACCGACATGCATTCTGTGGTTAATGTTGGAGACGACAAACGTGCCATCCAGATCTATCACAAATAGTTTCCAGACTTCCTTCTTGACTCTTCACGATCGAAAGAGTTTGCTATCGATATTCAGGCCGCCCATGATTGTCTTTATTCCCATCTGGTTGGAACTTCGCAAGACCGAGACGCCATCCTTCAAATTCTTGGCCAGGTTATGCTCGCTGAAGGCTTGCTCTCCGACCTGGACATCATTGGATCCCCCGCAAACACCTCATCCCCTGACCGAATTTCGGTCATTCTTGGGTTAGAACCTGGTGACATTGTGCGAATTGCCACAGATGTATGCTTGGCGCTTCAAGTCGGAGATCCAGAACGTGATATCAGGATTCGGGATCCCACTTTTCGTGATTTTCTGTTTGATCGTTCGAGATCAAAAGAGCTATGTGTTGATTTAGATGATGCACGCCTCACACTGCAGCTCGCGGCACCTATTAGGAAGGTATTTGGTGCTCAAGGTATGTGTATGATCTCCGTAACTGCTTCATAATGACACCTCTAATTCAATCAGTTTTTATGATGGTCTTCCCTGGTCCAATTATGCCCTGGAGCAATAACCCATCACTTGAGCTACGGGATATGTATGATCAAGTCTACTCATATCTTATTAGCAGCTCGCAATATAGAGACACCATCCTCCGAGTCCTTGGGCAAATTATCGTTGCCAAAGACATGGCACCTCATATGGATAACGCTGCGAACGCCGACCGGATTGCGACGACCCTTGGTCTTAAGCGTGATGCTGTCTTGCGAGCGATTGCAGATGTGCGCATGGTGCTTGAAGTTGAAGACGCAAATATCAAGATTCAAGACCCGACCTTTTATGATTTCCTGCTTGATCGTTCTAGATCGAAAGACCTATTTGTTGACTTAAATGACGCAAGCCTCACTCTCCAGTTTGCGGCACCTATTAGAAATCTATTTGGTGCTCGAGGTATGTGTACGATGTCCTCTGCAACTGCTCTTCGGAATGACACCTTCGATTCGATTAGTTTTCTTGATGGTCTTCCCTGGTCCGATTATGCCCTGGAGTAACAACCCATTACTCGAGCTACGGGATATGTATGATCGAGTATACTCGCATCTTATCAGCAGCTCACCACATCGAGAGACCATCCTCCGAGTCCTTGGGCAGATCATCATTGCGAAAGACATGTCACCTCATATGGACGCCATCGGGTCTCCTGCGAACACCACTCACCCCGACCGGATTGAAATGATCCTTGGTCTTGAGCGCGGTGCCGTCTTGCGGGCTATTGCAGATGTGCGCATGATGCCTGAAGTTGGACATACAGAAATCAAGATTCAAGACCCGACTTTTAAAGATTTTCTGCTTGACCGTTCTAGATCGAAAGACCTATTTGTCGACTTAAACAATGCGCGGCTCACACTCCAGCTCGCGGCGCCTATTAGACAAGTATTCGGTGCTCAAGGTACGTGCACGATGTTGTCCATGTGTTCTCTTTAGAATGACAACCTTCATTCATTCAGTTTTCTCCGACGTCTTCCCTGGTCCAAATATGCCCTGGAACGAAAATTCGTCGATACAGTTGCAGGATATGTATGACCGAGTATATTCGCATCTTATCATCAACTCACCACATCGAGACATCATCCTCCAAATCCTTGGACAAGTTATTGTGGCCAATGACATGCAGCCTAATGTAGACGCCATTGGCATTTCTGCAAACTCCCCATCCCCCAAACGGGTCGCGACAATCCTTGGGCTAGCGCACGACCTGGTGATGCAACTCGTTACAGAATTTCACCTGATACCTGAAGGCGGAGATGAGCGCACAGATATCAGAATCCAGCCGTCCTTCCTTAGGTTCCTACTTGATCCATCCAGGTCGCAAGAACTATCTATTGATGTCAACGACGCACTACTCATTCTACGACATGCACCTACTCTCAGGACAATTTTTGATACTGAAGGTATGTAACTACGTCTGCTTTTCGGTTCATCATTACTGATCTCTATGTCACTTCGTCACTTAGTGTTTTCCAAGGTCTTCGTAGACCTATATTCAAGCGAGAACCGGAATTCAGTCATAAACCTCGTCGAAATCGCTCTTGTGCGCTGTATGGATGCTGAGTTACCGCCAGAACTCTATAAATTGCTGCCAAACATTGTATTTGGTAAATACGAGTCATTCGTGCGCTCAGCACCCTGGACACGGCACCCTGCTACCCGGGTCTTGAAGCAGATCTATGCGACTTTGACGGTTCTTATATTTCACCCTGGCATATTATGTTCAATTGCTAACCTGCTTCCAGGAGAATAGATTGGCCTCTTTCCGTAAAAGCAAAATTGAAGCAAGATTGACAACCTTTTGGGGTGCTTACAACTGGAAGGCAGAAGAGTCTCAGTCTTACGATGGAACCAGTCCCGCCAAACTTGGAATACGGTACGTCATGAAGACTGGACCTTGTCCATTCATACTCATGGATTTGTCTGGAAGCTTGATTGATCATTCTACTTCAAACGGTGCCTCCGCAAGGGAGGTACAGAATTTCACACCCTAAATATGGCCTGCTCTAACAAATTTATAGTTTATAGCTCGGTTGTCGAACCACAGGAACCTGTCTGAACACCTGTCTGGTCTTCTATGGTTGAGTGGTCCTAAAGCAAGTGACTCCATGATGCACTTCCACTTTGGATGGTACGTCGGTGACATCGGGCCTGGCAACATTGAATTCGAGTGAGACAATTCCTATTGCAACTAATTTCTCCTGACTATCCTTCCTTTTGAAATAGCTTCTTTGATCAAGATCACCCACCAGGTTCGAGTCAACGATACAAAGTCAAGTTACCTCGTGGATTTAGCCTCGGAGCAAAAGGGGAAGCAGAGGCATGGGAGGTGCTAGCTTCCGCTTGTCGCCAATGCGAGTGGTTGAAGTAACATATGTATGTCTTTTAGTAGATACGACAATCTAAACGTGGCCTTAGAATATTCAGTCGCGTGCACCTCCGTTTTCTATCCCCTCCCTCCCGCCCGGCCGTTGGGCCTTTCGCCGATTCCTTCACTTCTCTTATGAAAACGACCTTTTTTTCTGTCGTCTTGCCTCAAAAAGTCATAAGTAAACACCGATTCAATTTTCAAAAGGTCCAATGAAGTTAAGACGGCGGCGAAGTAGGGCCTCAACATCCCCGGGCCATTGGCTACATGTGCCTCCGAGTCATCAATTCTTCCACTCTATCCTATTACCACCACCACTAGGCTAGTGTACCTGTGCTCTGCACAGCCGGAGTATTCTATTTCTTTCTTTTCTTTTCTTTCCAGGAAATTGATGTATAATGTATTCGTTGGCGTCTAGTAATGTATGCATCAAAGTGTTGGAATTTATTAGTACTGCAGTGGTAGTTCGGTGTCGGTGACACTGACAGGAGGCCCTGCGGCAAACCAGTGCAGAAACGCACGAAGTAACGCCCTCAATAGAGTTTAAACCAGCCGTTCCTTCCGCCACAATTACCAGTGCACTTATCCAAATATGGACATCAGCGGAAAGTGAAACATTTGTGCGACGCCAGCCTGCAGACAGCTGTGGTAATGTCTAACTCTGAGGCCTCATATACGCGATGATAAATATGAAGTGATAGGATGATTACAGCGCGAAAGACTGGGTATAGCGCCAACAAGGTATGACCGATTTGGAAGGAACGCCATGCTGTAATCGATCTGCACCCCGAGCCTGCATCTCCCTACTCCACTCTGTTTTCATCTGCAACATGCGACCAAGTCTGCTCAATCTGTGCCACCAGGAGATGAGTATGAGTGGAATATCGCCATCGCCATCTGGCGAAACCTCCCAAGCGCGATTGGGGACAAGGTCATCCAACTTGTCCTGTTTCACTCACACTCCGGATGGTATCGTATTGTTGCCGAGGATAGAGTCTAAAGGTTCGGCCTCTGATCTCCAGGCAAAAGGAAGGGACGGCCAATGGTCAGGAGGAATCGGGAAGCCAGTGTCCGTAAGGCGAGACATTTCTGGTGAGCGTGAAAGTTCAACTTTCAACGTTCAGCCCGTGACCATGAGGGACATCCCTGGTGCTGGCCATGGTGAGTCGGGGTCGACTCGCAGGACAGTGCAGTGTCTAACCTCCAAGCAAAGGAAATGATGGCCGAGGGCCAGGAAGAACTGGGACGCCTCTGACTGAGACGAGGATGCAGAAAACCACAGACACGACAGAATCAGTTACAACTGGTTCTGAAAATGTGTACTATTTTATACCGGTCGCACCCGAAAACGGAATAATGAAGACAGGAATGGAACCGCCGGTACCCAAACCGCCACCCAAACCAAAAACACCGGTAGTGCGTCCTCCAAAAGAAACGACCAGAGAGAGGCGGCAGGCGTTCAAACTAGACGAACTAGACGAATTCGGATTCTTGCATTATGCGTATGATGAAACCCGTGCGGCAGCGGACGAAGGGATTTGAACAGACGCAGCAGACGACGCCGCTGAGGAGCTCACCTCAATACCTAGGGAGATTGATTGGAAAATATGATAGTGATTGGAGAATATGTCTACTTTCGAACAATAAGCTGTCGTACAGCTGATGACATTGAAGCTATTTTTACCTGGCGAGGTCAATGAAAATCGCACTTCAATAATAATTTCTACCTTCTTTTCTACTTCGTCTGCTTCAGAAATCATATGATCAGGATTTTATGTACCATAGATGTATATAACCGAATTTTACAGAGCGTCCTTGGTTGATGCAGCGGACGGACAATGAAAAGAAATGCTTGGACGGGCCGGACGGCCGCCCTTGATGAGGGCGTCAATTTAGGCGCTAGGTTTCGGGAGTATTTATAGATCTTCCAAGCCCGTATTCAACCAGCGTCTAACCTTCCCGAAAATACAGCAAGTACATGCGTCAACATTGAAGTTATTCGGGTAGAGATTGATATGCACCTTCAATGACTTTTGACTCGAGGTCCACGAAAACACATGTGAACACACTCCAAGAGACGTCGAGGTACCAGTAGGGATCAACGTAGCAGACTCGGGTAAGAGTCCGAGTAACTACCTTGGCTTCGATCATGAAAACTTAGAAAGAGAGACGGATTTGCGTTGACCTTCACCTCGGGCAAGTCTTCTGCTCGAAGAGTCGACAACTTCTGCTTCTGAGCTGACTGGAAAATGCCTACTCTCGAGCACTTCTAGTAACGTTATAGCGACCTACGCATATATGGGCCTAAGCGCGGCTATCCGAGTTCACCGCAGGAGCCACCAAAGGCAATGCCCTCAATGGCTAACATTGATGACTCGGTCCATTCCACCCCAATCGTTCGTGATATCAGAGGGTCTAATCGTATATGTAGATGCTTGATCCGACAACGATTAAACGCGGAGGAAGCGTTGGGGTGATGAGAGTCCCCACTGCCGCGGTGGCGATCCAGGCTGATAGAGCTCGCGTCTCGTGGCTGTTTGGATTTTTGATTCCATTATACTTGGAAGCCGGAGGGTCGAGAACTTGTTTTTCGTTCACGAGTGCCTTTGCTGAGATGTCGAACGAGGTTGACGCATCGCTTGGATGATAATTGTTAGATGAGCGTTTGCGATAGGCAGAAACAGGCCGAGGCCGATAATCTTCATATGAATTGGCGTTGGAACCACATCAGTTTGCAGGGATCTAAAAGGTGGCTTGTCAGAAAGGATAATATAGATGTGATAAAGATGTGCCGTTTACATGATATGACAACGCAGACTTCTTGTAGTCGATTTTCGATAGACGGAACACCGAATGGCTCCTCGCTATTGTACCTGGGAGCGAATATGTACGCCATTGTCTAACGTTGAACGCAAGGGCAGTCATGGTACGAGTAGGTGGGTCATAGCAGCGCGGATTGAAGAGCCCGGAAATTTGTGCATCGAGGCCAGCGTAGAGCGCCAGAGATGTTCGGCCGCTTGAATGTGCCTAGTGCCACATGACGATTTGGACGGCTCTGCTATAGGTTTGAATGACACGCTGGTGCATGCGTTTTCGTTCTGGCTCGAGGATCGGCAGAGGTGGATAAAGGCGACGCCGGCCAGTGAGGCATGTTTATAGAGCAAAGACACAAGAGGCGTGTTCGTGGACTATAAAGGGTCTATTGTCAGATTGGGAAATGGGGAGAAAGGACGTAACGGACCTTTTTTATGTAATACCACAGAGGCTGGAATTTTCCCCCTCCAAGATGCCCATCTTCTTCATGTCAGTCATGGGTTGGCTGTATGATGCAGAGTACCAAGGTCTTCGGGAGCATGTGTGGTGATGAAAGTCAGGATGGCGGGTGGATGGAAATCGAAGGGGGCCCAAAGAGGCGTTGATAGCGGATGGACAGGCAGGTTCAGTGAGATATGCTAGATAAGAGGGTTAGAATCCATGCGTTTCTGGCGATGCACTGCTGGGGTTTTGGGCGACAAGTGGAAGATGGGGACAAGTGCCGGGAAAGTGGCATGTAGGATCGTATAGGCAGATACTGGAAAGGATTGGTGTCAGATTGGGTTCAGATGAGAGGATAGGGAAGAAGTGACTAACCTATGCCTCAGTACACCAACTGGAGTATCTAACATTTGCGCGCCTTCAAATTGCGGCGGGAGCAATGGGGAATGGGTTTTATTCCAGGAACCAGGAAAAGAACGAGCCAGGGGCCAGATGCCAGGACGGAAAGTAAACGACGGAGATCAAGGAGAGCCTCGTGCTCTGGTCGT
>Ga0247741_1001820_pt1 | contig 11888 bp, 8 predicted proteins | sample UWRJL213509R2_FD_180945 | JGI IMG/M metagenome (GOLD analysis project Ga0247741, IMG submission 180945) | Plant litter microbial communities from Arlington Agricultural Research Station in Wisconsin, United States - UWRJ-L213-509R-2 | ecosystem: Environmental > Terrestrial > Plant litter >...
TTCCACTCAAGGAAACACCGAGAAACATGACATTGCCCGAGTTGACGATTTGCCGTTCATTCGTATGGTCAAGTCTACTGCCACAGCAACCGGAGCCGCCAGTGCTGGTACTGCTGCCCAGGAAGGAGGAGGAGTTGACAACTACCAGGATTGGCCGGAAGGCTCCTAGACATCTATGGACGTTCGCGAGGTGGCCCAGTGATATTGTTGGGGGTGATGAGAAGGGTTGTCGCATTGTGTGGTTGAATTGGCTTGGAAGTTTCTCAAGGAAGTTCTGGAGGCTTCCCCATCGCCGCTCTATGAGCTGGATATGACCATGGAGAGTGATGTGGCATGCAGGACGACGAGGGTGGTCAAGTTGGATAGCGAGGCGTCTATGCACCTGCATCTACGTCGTCGTCGTCGATTCCAAGTCTGATGTCGACGTCGGGCAGGATAGTCAACCTACGTTGACTGCTTCCTTCCTCACACATGCACTCACGGCCACGGACTTCGCCAGTCCATAACACCGTCACCAACACCCCAGATGAATCCTGCTCGTCCCTCAGGATAAACTCGCACTGACGAAGGGCGCTTTCTGTGTTGGGGTTAGCAACCAGCGATCCTCATACAGCCGCGCCTTGGAGGGGATTCGTCCCCGCTCGGTCAAGGCTGGTTTTAGCGGCACCTGAACCTACATCCTCATCGTCGAGATGTCTGACGTCGGCGTCTCCGATCATGTGTTATTAATCTTTGATGGGTGCGTAATTATTTCATCCTTCATTATATCCAAGTGCCTAACCTTTTAAGAGAAGGAAATGCAAAATCCGTACATCGATAACATTAGAACCTGGTATAGATTGGATGGGACGTCTTGGAAAGAAGATCTTAGCTGTTTTCTCTCTAGACCTTTGCCACGAGCGACGCCGATGTTCACTCTGGCAACATGCAAAATGCAAAATCTGCTATTTTACCCTGCCTTCGACAGTGCAGACCGTCTTGCTAATCCCTCTTCTGTTACGCCTCGCCTCTAACGACAACAACAACAACTTACTCCTGCCGCCCTCTGCTGAACTTCAAAGCGACAAACCTTAGGACCGAAGGTGGATATATCCGAATGTCACTTCTATTACCACCACGTCACCTCTTTTCCTTCGCAGTAGAGGTGAGAATGCAACCAAGGAAGAATTGAGGAGGTTTGAAACTTGAATTGGAATGGTAACAATGTGTATGGATCGTAAAACATGTGCCATTCCCTTCTCAAATATTGGTTTCTTTCTCTTATTCTTCAAGTCGATCTCTCAGTCGCATACCGGCATTTCAGTGTGAAATGGATCAGCAATCTTTGCAAGGCGGTCATATACTGGATAGTTACAGCGGATATCTAGGACATCTAGAGGTTTTGGAGGTTATCAAATTGCTGTCGATTTTGGGAGGGGTTCGTGTTCTCCTTCGGGTGGAGGAACCGCAGCAAGAGCCTTAGGATGTAGGATGAGACAAATTCATTGTATTGTACGTCTCTTCCCTCGCTCTATCAATCTCACCATCATCTCCTAGATTATGCGAGGTCGTGTCAGGCTCTGCCTACCTCCTCGACATCCCTGACGCGCATTATGCATTCATTGGATAAAGGAATTCGGTATCCACCCCGTGAAGATAGCTTCGCGCCAACTTTCATGAGTTGATCGAGTTCAATCCAAAGGTGAGTTGCGTTAGAATTGCGGCCATATTGATACTCAGACCAACTAGACTTATCGTTTTCAATAGAAAGCAGGACGAATCGTAACGATTTCCATATTGCTTTTTATATATAGATCTGACATCTTTTCAACACCTCCAGGTTCATGTAACTGGCGACTTCGAGAAAGGACGTATAAGCTTCTTCTAAATTCTGTCCACAGTTCAAGCGTTCATCGGTGAACAAACTACCCACTTTGTATTGTTGAATACTCCACGAAATCATCGACACTGCATTCAGCTACGATAGTGCCAGCTCAGCTTTCGTCGTGACTGTGAAGTGTTCGGGTATCACTGTTCGTGAGCTTCGAGTCGCGATGCCTTATTTCGATCTACATCGGAGTTCCCACTGAACGAGAGAAAATGGAATATGCCACTCAATACCCAAAATGTACGTATGGGACCCACGTCAAGAGACCTTGCTCTGTATCACCTACCTGTTGTCGGATGGCCTGAATGGCCCGATGTAGAGCGCGCGATGCATTTGCGCTGTCCATGACAGGCGGTCCGGAGGTCGTTCCCTTCTCCACGAGGTCCTTGTAGAAACCTTCCGCGACTACGGGGCCGTACTCGTCCTTGATCGACCACATTGTTGCTACAACACTCCGATATCCGACTGCCAGCATTCCGGCTGCCAAATGGACTGCCTCTTCAGAAAGTTTTTCGTCACCAGTGCTGGTCTGACAAGCCGATAAAAATGCCAATTCGCAGTTGGTGATATTCTGCTTCATGATCTCGGCGAGCTCGAGACGTCCGTCATGGAGATAGAATCCACTCTTGAGAGGGTCTTCAACATCCTGGCTCGCGTGGCACGCAAAATGAATAGATGGGTGTGAAGCCATCTCTAGTTGTACTCGGCTGACCGTTGCGACTTCTCCTTCAAGACAAAGAGATCTCCAATCTTTTGGTTCGATAATCTTTCGTATAGCGTTCATTTCCATTACAGTCCCTTTGATCGGTGAACAACCTGGCGTATTTGGTTGGCTGATCATGAGGAGCTTAGCTGATGGCGGCTGTATGCCTGTAGAGCCCATGGCGTTTCGGAGGAGTGCGCTGACAGTGGGAGTGTAGGATGATATTGCGAAGTCAGAAATGCATGAACCAGGCGCAGATTTCTCGTCGCGTGCTTTTCCATAGATTCCGGCAGCGTGTAATGGAAGAAATGCAAGAGGACCCGTTGGGCACCACCATATTCGCCGTGGGCCCAACGAAGCAGGCAACTTGTGACAAAATGCATGAGAAATCGCACTCAGAACAACAATGAATATAAAACCTACCGAATATGAAAGACCTTCAAGGATTGGCCTCACAACTTCCAACCAAAGTACTCCAAGAACAAAGTGAATGTCACTTTCAACGTGGTGGGACGGTGCTGGGCGGATCGCGCGAATTTCTTCTCTCGCTCTAACCCCGTTCCATGAAAGAAAGTTCCTCAGGCGGTCATTGAGCTTAAACGCCTGTTCATATGTGAATTCTGCGAGAGGGATGTGGATGGGCTCAGGGCAGCCAGATATGAGAGCTAAGGCGTCACAGCGGGATTTATCGACGTTGATAAGGATGATAGGGCCGTCTGGCGGTATATTTCTCAGAAGTTCCGACGCTTGAGGAGGCCGAAGGAAATTCCGAAACCCTGGTATATTGTGAATATCTCCAAGAAGTTTCTTCCATTCGTTAGCAAGATTGATATGAATGCGCGCTTCGTCTTGTAGAGTCACTTTCTGTGACATTGTGGCATCTATACTCAGAGTTCCCAATCCACGACGGGAGCCAGAGTACTCCAACGCATTCGAGATTTCCAAGAAACGGTGCGCCAAGTGCGCGTCATGAGCAAGAAGGTCATCGACAGGTGTGCGAAGTTGGTTTATCTGGCCCCAAACGAGACAGCGACCTTGTTCGAGCCATTCAAGAGCCTTTTCGGGCTCACCTCGACCAAATGCAACTGAAGTGGCTGCAGGCGTTAAGCTAGAAATTTTGACGAGATCTGCATGGCGCTGTTCAACTGTACGATCCATACCCGCAATCTTGGATATGAGATCGATGGCAATGGAGTATGCTTCCATAACTGCTGGATCATTGAGATTTGTAGTGAGTTGTGCCCAATTTTGTGCGGCAGTTAGGCAAACCGAAGGTGGTCCTAAAGTGGTGGCAGCTGTTTTATAATGTTCTATGGCAGCGTTCCGATCAGAGGAATCTCCCATTTGCGTGAAACGAGACCGAAATGAATTTCCAAGATTTATCAGCAAAACTGGGATGTGTGGGTGACCGTCAGGAGTGAGTTGAACAGCACGCTGCTGGGATGAAATGGCTTCTGAGAGATCTGAGAGATCCCCCATGCGCTCAAAACGATATTGGAATGAGATTCCAAGATTGCTCAGCAGGCCAGGTGTGTGTGGGTGGTTGTCAGAAGTGAGCTGAACAGCGTGCTGGTGGGCCGAAATGGCATCCGAGAGGTCCGAGAGGTCCCCCATGCGCTCAAAACGAGACCTGAATGAAATTCCAAGATTGTTCAGCAAAGATGGCATATCTGGGTTGGTATCAGGAGTGAGCTGAACAGCACGCTGCTGGACTGAAATGGCTTTCGAGATGTCTGAGAGATCCCCCATGCGCACAAAACGAGACATGGACGAAACTCCAAGATTGTTGAGCAGGGTTGGCATGAGTGAGTGGGTATCAGGAGTGAGTTGAACAGCGCGCTGCTGGACTGAAATCGCTTCCGAGATGTCTGAGATATCCCCCGTGCGCTGAAAACGGGACTCAAATGAACTTCCAAGGTTGTTCATCCATGATGGGAAGTCTGGGTGGGTATCAGGAGTGAGTTGAACAGCGCGCTGGTGGGCTGAAATGGCTTCCGAGATGTCTGAGAGGTCTCCCATGCGTGAAAAACGAGACCAAAATGAATTTCCGAGATTGTTCAGGAAGCCAGGCATGTGTGGGTGGCCGTCAGGAGTGAGTCGAACGGCACGCTGATGGGCCAAAATGGCTTCTGAGAGGTCTGAGAGATCTCCCATGTGTGCAAACCGAGACTCAAAAGAATTTCCGAGATTGGTCAGCCTCGGTGGCTTATCTGGGTGACCATCAGGAGTGAGGTGAACAGCGCGCTGCTGGACTGAAATGGCTTCCGAGATGTCTGAGAGATCTCCCATGCGCGCGAAACGAGACCGAAATGAAACCCCAAGATTGTTCAGCCGTGATGGCATGTGTGGGTGGCTTTCAGAAGTGAGTCGAACAGCACGCTGCTGGGCCGAAATAGCTTCTGAGAGGTCTGAGAGATCTCCCATGCGTGCAAAACGAGACTGAAATGAAATCCCAAGATTATTCAGCAGGCCGGGCATGTACGGATGACTGTCATGAGTGTATCGAACAGCACGTTGCTGGATTGAGATAGCTTCTGAGAGGTCTGAGAGATCTCCCATGCGCGCAAAACGAAGCTGAAATGAATTTCCAAGATTGCTCAGCAGTGTTGGCGTGAGTGGGTGGCTGCCAGAAGTGAGTTGAACAGCGTGCTGTTGGGCTGAAATGGCTTCTGAGAGGTCAGAGAGATCCCCCATACGCTCAAAACGAGACTGAAATGAATTCCCAAGATTGTTGAGTGTTACTGGGAGATCTGCATGGCCGTTGGGAGTGATTTGAACCGCTTGCTGTAGGATGGAGATAGCTTCAGAAATATCAGCCAGATTTCCTAATCGTTCGAATTTTTGGAGCAATGCGATCCCATGCTCGGCGAGCTCCCGAGCTGCATATGTTTAATCTTTTTCATCTTTCAAAGCTGAAGAATGGACATACCAATTTGTCCTATTTCATCATCGTTTGTATCCTCGCCGAACACCTCTTCTTTCGGAACGTCTATGATCATGAACGAGAGTTGGAGCGTTGGCGCCTCTGCTTCAGACGTAAAGTCTTTCATTATTCCTAACATTTTAGAAGATTCGATTCACATCAGCAAATAATCTCGAGAAACATAAACGGTTCTTATCCTTACGCATTTCATGAATTTCTTGCCCTAATCCCAACTCCAGTTCGTTTTTTGTGAAAGATACGTGCGCGAAGTCGATTGAATCTTCGGATGTAGCCACGAATGTAAGGCCATCTGTGTCTGTGAGTCTGCAGGGCGATTGGTATCGAAACTTGTGAGTACATTAATTGTACTTACATTTCACAAGGAGACGCCGTCTCAGGCTGCTTCCACGTGAATTGTGATTCTTTTTTCAAAACCAAAGTATCCTCCCTCCCAGCCGGGAGCCCAAAAATAGCGAGTCTGACGGTGTCGAGGGGCGGAAAGTTCAGCTCTTCTGTTATACAACGAAGCCGGATATCTACCGGAGAATGTTTCAGAAACATGATCTGCTTGAGTGGTAAGGATTTTTACCCGTTATGTAGTGTCGATACGTGAGCCTCGCACTGATATCGACGGTTTGGCCGTCTAAAATTGCCGCCGTTTGCGCAGTGGGGGTTACGGAGAGTTCAGAAATCATATGATTAAGCTCTTTTTTTTGGGCGTCGATAGGTACGATGTATTCAGGCATATGACCTAAAACATCGTCATCCATAAAGTACAGCACATGTGGTATAAGCTTACCGCTCATTGTTACGCCTCCACTATTAGTCTCCATAGCGCTAACACCATCTTCACCGTGACTGTCCTCAGCTGATTGGGCGCACTCAAGCGTAAGGTCTAAAATGTATATGGTAAGGTGCGGAATGTATCCGATGTTAAGCTCGCCATGTTCACCTTGTGCAACTGCCCCTCCAACGATCTCTGTCGCACTACCCCCAGCCTGATCATGAGACCCAGAGGGAAAAATTGGCTTGGAGTCGTACAAAGTAAGGACGTTCCCTGGTGGTATATAGTAAGCTACGAAATGCATTTCCTGTGAATTTTGTTATATTCACCTGATGAAACTTCTCTATCGACCTCTGTCGCACTATTTCCAGCCTGATTATCAGATCCCACTGGTGAAATGGGCTTGGGTTCCTGTAAATTCAGTACGTTCGCTGGTGGGATTTCAGTTATGCTGTCTTGGTATTCTTAGAATAGGGCTCAGGATACATATAGAACGATTCAATACCTGATCCTGAGTGCGAGTTGTGCGAGTTGTGAAGGCGATCGGTGGTACTGGCCAAGGTCGCGGCGACAGGGTAAAGGGAAGTCAGGCAACTATTATCAGTACTTGTGCCATGCACAGGAGTGGGATTGGTGGATTCCTCTGCATCATTAGTCAGATATGGTACAGTATATTTGAGAAGAGGCTTTAAGCGGTCCCGCTTACGGTTGGAATTCGGCGGTGCCGGGTCAGACGACATGGTAGTGGAGGGAATGAAAAGCATAAGAGCGCCTACTCTCTCTTCGCTGACCAAATAAACAGATGATCATCGATCTGTTCTACTCTATAAAAAGTTTAATAAACAGCGCCGAGACTGAATTGGTTAAATATGTTGGACACACTGGTCGCCTCTGCTGTGCAGCGTTCGGTTCAGGTTGACCAGGGGGATGACTAGGATGTCGTTGAATCCCACCCCATGGTGCCTCATCCTCGTTGTCGTTGTCGTTGTCGTTTTCCTGCTGTTGTGACGGAGCCCGCTCAGGAGCTTCTTGTTGTTGTGAGGGGGCACGTTGAGGCTCCTGTTGTTGCGATCCGTTATTGGGTTCGTCATCTTCATCCTCGTCGTTTTCTTCTGGGCGTGGCTGCTGTGCTGGCTGTTTACGGCCCCGTTTTCTAAATAGAGCTGCAAATGCTGGTTGTTCTTCTAGTTCTGGGTGAAAACGGATGTAGGTCTCTAGTCGTTTTTTGAGTGTTGGAACATTTCCGTCCTCTGCCAGTTCGAAGCATTGACAGGCAAGTAATAATTGAGCCTTCTTTAGTTTCGATATTGGTTCATCGAATACTGGATTGATACGAGGTGGCATGACTTTTTGAGGAAACCGAGACCGAATCGTCTACCGAGACTGTACCGCGACGAGGGAGACGCGAGGTGGAGGTAAGAGGTAAGGGTACTTAGTGGCTGTGTCGCACCTGTCACACAAGAAGGCACACCCGCGTCTCATGCGGGTGTTTTCATTTCCTTCCGTTATAAATTTAGGGACTTGGATATAATGAAGGCAGAAACAATTACGCACCCGTCAAAGATTTATAACACATGAGAGGTACCGACGTCAGACATCTCGACGATGAAGATGTAGGTTCAGGTGCCGCTAAACCCAGCATTGTCCGAGCGGAGATGAATCCCCTCCAAGGCTCGGATATGAGAATCGCCGATTATTGACCCCAGCACGAAAGTACCCATCATCAGTGCGAATTTATCTTGATGGACGGGCGGGGTGCGTCGGGAGTGTTGGTGAGAGTGTTGATGACTGGGCGAAGTCCGTGGCCGTGAGTGCTTGTCGTTAGGAAGATGGGATTCGACGTAGGCTGAGTATCCTACCCAACGTCCGCCGCTTGGAACAGACGATGACGCAGGTGCAGGTGCATAGACCCCTCACCATCCAACTTGACCACCCTCGCGTTCCTGCACCCCACATCCCTTTCCATGATCGTATCCAGCACGTAGAACAAAGATGGCGATGCTTCAACTTCCTCGAAAGACTTCCAAACCACTCTAACAGCAAACTGCGATAAACGTCTGCAATGAACATCTTCATCAGGCCAACAATACCACATGGGCCACCTCGCAAAGGTTCATATATGTCCAGGACCCTTCTCGGCCTATCCTGTTGGTTGTCAACTCCTCCTGCTCTTTCCTGAGCAGCGGTACCAGCGCCAGCGTCTCCGGTTGCTGTAGCAGTAGACATTACGAAGGGGCGGTAATGTGATGTCTTGTCTCTCGGTATTTCCTTGAGTGGATCGAGGATTATAGGCGTGTTACGTCGAGTTCCATCGCCCGGGCTGGAGCCAAAGCGTTTGAGCCAGACTCGAGGGGTAGAAAAAGGGAAGGACAAAAGGAGGGTAAGAAGGAGAGAGGGTAGGCGAGATGAATAGAGTCCTTGTCGTACATTCAGCTGTCGTTTCCCTCATAACGCGAAACCAATTCCAAGGCTAGGTCCAAAGCTGGCGTCCAAAGGTTTAAAATCTCGCCGGAGAACCCACATCGAGGCCAACGAATTGGCTCGAGTCTTGACGCTAGTCCTCCGGCTGATCCCCCTACCCGCATCGCAAAGGAGGACAGACGCCCCACCCATCCAAATCACCACAAGTGACAACACTCCTCGGCGACAGTCAACTGACGGCTGATGCTGGTGAGTCCACCCACGACCTCCAAAACCCAACGCAAATATAAGTCGGCTCGCAAGGTACAAGTGTGACCTTGGTCCACTTTCCATTCCTCTTGGAGAAAGCGGATACGGGTAGGGATCATATCAACCGTAAACCATCGGACTTACGGGCACCAGTCGACTATATCAACGTCCTCAGGCACGACAGGCACCGCATACGCCAAGGTCCATTTTCGACATCTCCTTGGCCAATCCGGCGTTCGCAGCACGTCCATAAGAGAGGCAACCGATGGCGTCTTGATACAGCCCTGGTGGTGTGGGGCACAAAGCCTCGCCGAATTTCGTCTCCGTTGTCGTTATCGCTTCCGTCGCCTGATCCCAAAAATTGGAGGATACATAACCAGTAGCTCGAGTGGGGAAGAGCAGAGGTATGAGTATGCAGTAAACGACCTATGTGGTGAAGAGTCGTCTGACTGGGAGTCATCGCACAGAAGAGCCGAGGACCAGGTGGCAGAGATGGAGAGGAAAGCTAAAATGGGCAGAGGTGAGAGGCGTCTAGTGAGGATGGGCTTTTGAGTGGAGTTGCCATACAATACGGGGAGTATGAGCTGGGGCGGATGTTCCATATGTGCGGGCGAATTCATCATGCTGAGGAGTCTGTGAGGAACAAGAAAGTGTAAGTTGCCTCGCCTGGCACTATCAGGTGTGCAAGAATGGCTGGCGTACCCATCTCATCGAGAGACACGAAGATCAGGAGCTACCAGACTCACAGCTGCAGATTGAACGACGACGAGTAACTGACGCGTCCCCGAATGCTCCGGCACGTGACCTCACAGAAACGACGCGACGCGTCAATATGGACTTGGATCGTGAGCCATTGCAGAAACCAGCCTTGCAGCTTCCTCTCATTCACGGGCGCCGAAAGTTTCGCTCGAAAATATACCCGGCTTCCCAGATACTCCCATATGACCCATTCTTGATAGTTAAATCTTCAATCTTGTGATGTTTCGCGCGACCGTGATATAATGTAAACGACTAGGTAGTATTTGGGGGAGTGGAAAGAGGGCGGCTTGATAGTCAATGAGCCGTCCCCTTTCCATGGTGAGGGGCCGATGGCATGCAGGCGGATGAGCCCCCCAAGCTATTGGTCCCTCTCTACCTACAGTCGTTGGTAGATAAATAAATAAATACTTAATAGGTGTGGGTGGGAGGGAATAAAAAGACCGGCACTGAGATGTCGACCGAGGCTGTACGGCGACGAGGAAGGCGCGTGGTGGAGGTTAGACGTTAAGTGTACGTGGCTGCGTCACGGTCGCACATGTCACACAAGAAGGCGCACCTGCTTTTCGCGGGTCCTTTCAAATTCTCATTTCATCGCCAAAAGAATTGGCCGCCCTATCACCAAAACCAAAGAACTACCCAGTTGTTCTCATAAATCTGGGAAATTTTCGACGCTGCAGCTACGTTTAATAAAGATTCATTGGCAATCGGCTAAGGTTTCTATGTTGTTACCATCTCAAAAAGGTGCTTCGTATGACATAGGTAGATGTAACCAAGAGAGATGAAATTTTGTTTCAAGCAGAAACGATGGGTATTACGTGCAATAAGAAAAATATCTAACAGAGAGGCCAGAGTGCCGGGAATGCAATCGGGCACGCCTCAGCATAATCGAATATTCGATAAAATGGACATTATTAACACAATTACTCATACATATTCTTGTAGTATAAAAGCCGTAGATACACGATACGGGAATAAAATCTACTCTACTGGGTTCCACTGCGCGAGATTTCAACAATGATTCATGGGACACAAATTCATTGGGGAGTTATTGATCGATTTCCATCCGGTCTTGTGCTACAGCCGCATTCAGAGCTGCCAGAGTTGCTATCGTCGCCTGTTGAGTTCCAGCATATTTTTTTCTCTAGAATTCATCTTTCGAATCCATTTGACCTTGTTCTGATTTACCTTACCCTGAACTTTTTCTTTCTACCTCACGCACTTTCTGTGCTCTCTTTGTCTATTAATATTGGATGATATCACTAGACTTTTGGAACAATTCGTAAAATGCATTATTCAAATCATCCCACTATGATCAAGAATGCATACCGACTACGTTCAGGTCTGAGACGAGGCGGCTAGCCGAGGCTGACAGGCCGGAGTCAGAGCGTCTGAATTTAAATCCGCACTAGCCCTGTCCTACCACGGTCAGCCAACTTTTACTCTTTCTATGGTGATGCATTGATGATGCGTCAGTCTGCTAAAATGATAAACACATGACCTTAAACGACGACGCAACGATTGAGATGGGAAACAAGTAATGAGTCATGAACGCCAAACAAAATAATGACCTTCCCACCTGTTTTCCGATAAAGGATTATAAGGTCGGGATTCGGATATAGAGGCTTGAAAGAGACGCTCAAATACAGCCAATGGCGACTGGTACTCGGATTCAATACGATAAACTCACACGTCCCCTCGGCCACTACCCAACATTCAATTCCCTAATGGCTATGCTCCTGCCACATATGGGACCCACCAGCAACTAAACGCCAACAGAAGGTCTCCATCCGAACCTCTAGCAAACAACCCTCTACTGCAGCGCAGTGAGTAGTCTTACCATCCTTTCTATCACACTCACTCTACCTTCCCCACCTTAATCTCAAACCAACTTCCTTGCTGGCTGTGGATCATACCTATATGGTGACCTTCACACCCTATGCCTCACGGCAACTTCGCACCTTAAGCGACCTTTATGCCTCTTGGCAACTTCGCACCTTAAGCAACTCCTTATGCCTCACGGCAACTTCGCACCTTAAGCGACCTTTTATGCCTCATGGCACTTCGCACTTTAAGCGACCTTCATACCTCACAACAACTTCACACCTTAAGCGACCTTTCATGCTTCACAGCATCTTCGCACTGTAAGCGACCTTTAGACATACTCGTTAATCCAAACACATCA
>Ga0247741_1001821_pt1 | contig 11881 bp, 6 predicted proteins | sample UWRJL213509R2_FD_180945 | JGI IMG/M metagenome (GOLD analysis project Ga0247741, IMG submission 180945) | Plant litter microbial communities from Arlington Agricultural Research Station in Wisconsin, United States - UWRJ-L213-509R-2 | ecosystem: Environmental > Terrestrial > Plant litter >...
TATTAGATCAGACAGCCTTACCTGGTCATTCCGATACTTCAACACCCAAACGTAAATCAGCAACCATAGTTTCAATGAAACGAGGTAAGCGATGATGTTTGCACGTCACTATTATCGCCCCGGCTCACGGTTGTGGTTTGCATTGCGTTTCAGCAATCTTCCATTAGAAGTGCTTTCTCTTGAAGATGCTCAAACTAAAGCTATTGTAATTACAGAGAAGCAGCGTGTTATTTACGTGAATGAATCTGCTTATGCAGCCGGAGTGCGTTATGGTATCGATGCAACAACGGCACAGTTATTAAGCAATTGTGAAATTCATGTTCGCGATCAAAAAAAAGAAATCGAAGCACTTAACACATTATCAGCGCAGCTTTATCAATTCACACCTTATATTGAAACTTATAATTGCGAACATGTACCCCAATCAGGATTATTACTGGAAATATCAAGCTGCCTGAAATTGTTTTCGGGTACACGTGCCTTACTTTCTCGGATTACCGAGTATTTGCACACAACATCTTATAGTTGCGAATTTGGAGTCGCCCATACATCCAAAGCTGCCTGGTTATTATCATTTCAACCCACAGACATTACCGGAGATGAAACCAAAGCATTTTTTTGTGACCGATTGAAAAAATTACCGATTCAGTTACTGCATGACTTCCCGACCGTTATCGATGCTTTAAAAAAAACTGGCTTTAAAACACTGGAAGATATTACTCGTCAAATTGACGCACAAAAAATCAGCGGTATTAAAAAACGTTTTGGCCTTAAATTTACGCAAACTATTTGCGATATTTTTGCGATAGAACAAAATCTTCAGCAATCTACATTATTTGATAAACCTTTAATAACCTATAAACCCACGGAGATTTTTTCCGAGAACATTCAATTTGATTATCCTATTCGCCAAAGTGATCAACTGCATCAACCTATTGAATATTTGCTACAAAAACTCACTCAATATCTACGTAAACGGCAACAAGCATGTCAGCATATTGAATGGAAATTATTCGATATCTATCGCAATAATTTTTTACTACCAGTACACAGTGATAGCGCCGAGAGTCACGGGGAATTACTTTACGATTTAACATTGATTCAGTTAGATAATCGCGAGCTTCCCTTTGAAGTAGATTCGCTGACATTAACCTGTCGTGATGCCCAGCTTGTTCAAAACAAAAGCCAAGCACTTTCCTTTGATCACAGCCGACAATCCCGTACTGGTGTGCGAAGTTTTGCCATTACCATGGCTAAATTAAGAGCACGCTTAGGTGAAGCAGCTATTTTTAAAATAAGCTATCACGATGCTTTGTTACCGGAAATATCCAATGCTGCCATAACTTTTAATGAACATTGCAATCAGGAATTGCCGGATATCCATAAAAAATCCCCACGCCCAAGTTGGTTATTACCAACACCAGCATTAATTGAACAGCGTAAACATAATTTATATTGGCGAGGTCAGTTAAAACTACTGGTTGGCCCAGAAAGAGTAAGAAATAACTGGTGGGATACTCCCATTGCGCGGGATTATTTTATTGCACAGCGACATGATAATGTCAGGCTTTGGATATTTTTGGATCTTCATAAAAAAACTTGGCATGTCCACGGCATTTTTGGATAAGTCATGCGTTACGCACATTTAAATACCACAACCAACTTTACCTTTCTAACTGGTGCATCGCATCCACCGGAATATATTCAACGTGCTGCTGAGCTGGAATATGATGCTCTGGCGATTACTGACGAATGCTCATTAGCAGGAATTGTTAAAGCATTTGTTGCTGCCGAAGATTTAAATTTTAAATTAATTGTAGGCAGTCGTTTTAGCTTAAGTAATGGCATGCAAATAATTGCTATTGCCCCAACCCGCGTAGCTTATGCAGAGTTATCCGGTTTTATTACTCTAGCGAGACGACGCGCGAACAAAGGAGAATACGAGGCGCATTTTGAAGACCTACGTTTTCGATTACAAACTTGTCTAATTATCTGGATTGGTCAAACAGGTAGAAATATTGTTAATCCCGACAATATTATTCAGCAACTTTACAATGCCTTTAAAGAGCGTTTATGGATAGGCATTAATCATCAACTTTATGGTGGAGAACAAGAAGAGTTCGAACTCTGGCTATCTTTAAGTCGTAAAAAAAACATTCCACTAGTCGCTTGCGGCGAAGCTTTAATGCATGAAAAAAACCGTAAACCTTTGCAAGATGTCGTATCTGCTATTCGTGAAAATACCACCTTAGCCGACATGGGCACACGCCTTAATATTAACGGTGAAGCTTATCTTAAATCGCTAAATCAATTGCAAAAACTCTATCCAGAATCACTGCTTGAACAAACTTGTGTTATTGCTGACCTCTGCAGCTTTTCTATGAACGAATTACGCTATCAATATCCACAAGAACTTGTTCCAAGCTCTCTCACGCCAATAATGCATTTACGTAATTTAGTCGACGAGGGAAAACATAAACGGTGGCCAAATGTAATACCTAATTTTGTACCAAGCTTACTAGAAAAAGAATTAGCTTTAATTGAAGAAGTTAGTTACGAATACTATTTTTTAACCGTACATGACATTGTGCAATTTGCACGCAAAAAAAATATTTTATGCCAAGGTCGCGGCTCTGCGGCGAACTCTGTGGTTTGTTATTGTTTATTTATTACAGAAATTGCTCCAGGGCAAATCAATGTATTGTTTGAACGATTTATTTCTAAAGAACGTGATGAGCCACCAGATATAGATGTGGATTTTGAGCATTCACGGAGAGAAGAGGTTATCCAATATATTTATAAAAAATATGGCCGTGAACGTGCCGCTATTGCAGCAACTGTCATTACTTACAGATCGCGTAGCTCAGTTCGTGATGTAGGCAGAGCTTTAGGCATGGAAGAAAGCCTTGTCGATCACTTGGCCAAATCCATGGCATGGTGGGATAAATCGATTGATTTAAAAAAACGCATTGAGACAGCAGGTTTACAGGTTCATCAAAAACTACTACAGCAATTTTTTATTTTAGTTGAACAAATACGCGGTTTTCCACGGCACTTATCACAGCACGTTGGCGGTTTTGTTATTTCTCAAGATAAAGTCAGCGACCTTGTGCCTATAGAAAATGCTGCCATGCCAGATCGCACATTGATTCAATGGGATAAACAAGATCTTGAGTCCATGCGTTTATTAAAAGTTGATGTATTGGCACTGGGGATGTTAACCATGCTGCGCAAAAGTTTGGATTACATCAATCACTACGACCCTACAATTAAAGCGCTTGCCGATATTCCCCGTGAAGATACAGCAACCTATGACATGTTGTGTGCGGGCGATAGCGTGGGGACATTTCAAGTAGAATCGCGCGCGCAAATGGCCATGCTTCCGCGCTTAAAACCGCGTTGTTTTTATGATCTTGTTATCCAAATTGCCATTGTTAGGCCTGGCCCTATTCAAGGTGGAATGGTTCATCCTTATTTGCGACGCAGAAATGGATTAGAAGAAATTACTTATCCTAGCAATGAAATAAAAGATATTTTGAAATACACCTTTGGCATTCCTATTTTTCAAGAACAGGTGATTCGAATTGCGATGGTTGCAGCAGGTTTTACCGGTGGAGAAGCTGATCAATTGCGAAGATCTATGGCTAGCTGGGGTAAAGACAGCACGCTCATGCATTTTGAAGAAAAATTTATCAATGGCATGTTACAAGGTGGCTATGAACTAGATTTTTCACAACGTCTATTTGAACAAGTTAAAGGCTTTGGTGGTTATGGATTTCCTGAATCCCACTCCGCGAGTTTTGCATTATTGGCTTACGCTTCTTCATGGATAAAATGCCACCATCCAGCTGCATTTTATTGCGCATTATTAAATAGTCTTCCGATGGGTTTTTATTCAGCCTCACAATTGATTCAGGATGCGCAACGACACGATATTAAAATATTTCCCATCGATATTAATGGCAGCTATTACGAACACACATTGGAAAAGATTAAACCTAATAAAAATATCTCTAATACCAATCTTGGCATTCGCTTAGGTTTTTGTTTGGTGAATTCGCTGGATAATAATAAAGCTCAAGAAATTGAAATTTGGCGAGGCAAAATTCCTTTCAAATCTATACAAGATCTTGCTCGCCGATCTACATTAACAGCTATCGATTTGCAATGCCTGGCTTCTGCAGATGTATTGCAATCATTGAGCGGTAATCGTCATCAAGCACGCTGGGAAGCCGCAGCGGTCGAACCTTATTTGGAGTTGCTGGAAAAAGCAGAACCATTACAGCAGGATGATTTATTAACAATAGCCCCAACCATTAAACAAGACATAATGAATGATCTAGGAACAACGGGAGTAAGTTTACGTCCACACCCTATGACATTACTGAGAAATGAAAATCCTTTTAATCGTTGCACCAAGCAAAGTGAATTGAAAGATTTACGACATGGTGGTTTTGTTCGCGTGGCAGGATTAGTAACTGGCCGCCAACGTCCTGGCACTGCTAGCGGTGCACTTTTTTTAACGCTGGAAGATGAAACTGGAAATACGAATGTCATTGTTTGGAAAGGAACCCAAGAAACCTATCGGCAAGTTTTGCTCACATCAAAACTGATGCTGATAAAAGGAACTGTTGAAATCAACAATGATAATGTTTCACATCCTGTTGTTCATATTATTGCAGGCCAATTACACGACTATTCTGAGAGACTCGAAGATCTATCGATAAAATCTCGGGATTTTCATTAGCGATTAATTTTATAATTCTCATCTGCGATAAATAGGAAATAACCAACATAAAAAAAACTCTCTCCTGTAAAACAGAAGAGAGCCAAGTAGTTCAAGTTACGTAAAATATTCGTTAATAACAATTACATTATGGACAAGCCCCGCCTTTACCCGCACCTTTCACCAGGCTCACTTTCGAGAAAGAAATATCCAAAGTACCCTCAGTTAATAACGAGAATGGCTGCAGTACTTGAGTCCAGAATTCAGACGGTGGTTGCTTAACACCGAAGTTTGCGCCGGAATCCGGGAAGCAACTCAGCGGAATCGTAACTGTCTGCCAACTTTTCCCTTCGAAAGATTTTAGCTTCTCTGTCAAGTTGATATCCGATGCGCAATAAGAACCGCAACCCAAGCGAAGGTAAGTTGTTTTGCTTGGAGTGCCATCTACTTTGATATCAAATACCAATGCCGAATTTGCTTTTTCATATTTGGTGAAGTCTTTCCGATCCGAAACAGAAAGCGCTACTTGACCAGCACCTTGACCATTCCATTGAACGCGACGTGCATCCTCCTGAACATTGCGATCAACAGCGGTGATTTGTAGGGACGATACTTTTGCACTTTTACTTTCCATTGCAACACGATCATTTTGGAAACCAATAATTTCTAATTTCCATTCACCTAACGGACGACGATTAAAAAATTCCAATTGATTTAATACCGCTTCAGCTTTCAAACCTTGTTCGGATAAGCGATCACCGAGCTTGTCTTTATCACCGTAGCTCAGGCCAAAACCGTAAGGGAAAAGCGGATCATAATTTTTATCGCCAAAGTTTAAGGATACTTGATCCGGGCGCTTCGGCCAGGAAAAACTCAAGCGGCCCGTTGTATCGTAATTAACCTCACCTTTTGCATTTTTAAAAATAACATCGGCGATACCTTGGCCTTCCGTACCGGGCAACCATACCGCAACAAACGCATCAGACGCATTTAATTCGCGATTAACCCACAGCGGGCGACCTGAAATAAATAAAGAAACAACGGGAATATTTTTGCTGCGTAATTTTTTCAGCAATTCCCAATCACTTGGGTTTCTTGGTTTGTAAGCAAGATCACTGAGATCGCCCTGCATTTCTGCATAAGGATCTTCACCGAAAACGACAATGGCAACATCTGGTTTTGTATCAAATGAACCATCCGGGCTCAATGTTGCAGTACCGCCAGCTTCTGATACGACTTTAGTGATTCCAGCAAAAATTGACGTCGCACCCGGGAAATCTGAATTAGCATTTCCAGTGCCTTGCCAAGACACAGACCAACCACCGGATTGCTTACCGATATTGTCCGCACCGTCGCCAACTACTAATACTTTTTGATTACGCCCGAGAGGCAAAAGATTCTTTTTGTTTTTCAAAAGTACTAGAGATTCGCGTACCGCTTTGCGAGCAATTTCGCGATGCTCCGGTGCACCAAGTATTGCTCTTTTGCCTGCAAGTTCACGGGTGGATGGCGCGCCTTTTTCAAATAAACCTGCGCGCAATTTCACGCGTAAAATTCTGCGCACCGCATCATCCAAACGCGCTTTTGCAAGCTCACCTGATTTTACTTGTGCGATTAAATTTTTATAAAGCTCACGCCATTGCGGGTCCGGAACCATATAAATATCCAAACCAGCCATCATTGACGCTGCACAACTTACCACCGTACAACCGGGGATAAACATGTGACCATTCCAATCACCAACGACAATGCCGTCGAAGCCCATTTGATTTTTTAATACATCAGTCAGCAAATATTTTTGCCCGTGCATGGTCATGCCATCCCACGAACTGAAAGACGCCATCACAACTTGCACACCGGCATCAATCGCGCCGAAATAACCTGCGCCGTGAATATCTCGCAATTCTTGTTCAGTGCCTTGGGTTGCGCCACGGTCAACCCCGTTTAAGGTTCCACCGTCACCAATAAAATGTTTGGTCGTTGCAATCACTTTACGATTGGTGAACAAGGGTTCAGCACCCGCTTCACCTTGTAAACCTTTCACCATTTCGCTGGCGAAAGCTTTAACAATACGCGGATCTTCAGACCAGGATTCGTAAGTACGGCCCCATCGGTCATCGCGAACAACGGCGACGGTCGGTGAGAAATCCCAATCCTGACCGGTCACTGCCATTTCGCGCGCTGTTGCATAGCCAATTTCTTTCAGGAGTTTCGGATCATTGGTCGCGCCCAACCCAATGTTGTGTGGGAACAAGGTTGCACCTACAACATTACCTTGACCGTGAACGGCATCAGTTCCCCACATGATTGGAATACCAATACGTCCATTAGATTTGTCTACCGACGCGTTGTAATAGCTATCCGCCATCTTGATCCAGTCATCAACAGACGCGTGTTTATTGCGGCCAGGTGTACCACCACCGCCATTGAGCACTGAGCCTATGTGATACTTTTTAACATCTTCAGGAGTGATTTCATTAATTTCCGGTTGAATCACCTGACCAACTTTTTCCTCAAGTGTCATTCGGGCAAGCAAATCTTCCACGCGTTTTTCAATAGCGGGATCTTTGGCAATGGCGCTTTTCAATACCGGCCATTGTTTACTGGAATCTGCGGTCGGGGCCTGGCCATCGGCGACAGCCATTAACGTCGAGCAGAGCATAAGGCTCGACATTAAAAAAAGTAGCGATTTTCTCTTCATATTATGGATTCTCTAAATGCGAGTTAACGCATAGTGTTGGATTCTGTTGGGCGCGGTTTGCTAGCATTTATACAAGCTCAGCGCCGCAGAACTCTAGTCAAAGAACAGTGTTTTAGCGCTTCACTTTTGCTTTTTGCACAACTGGGAATATCAGTTTAAGTCGTTAACACACTTCACATTGCAAACTAGAATTTGCAGAAGCCCCATGGCGGCTGGATAAGTGGGCTTTTTACCTCATCACTTCACGCAATTGTAAATAAATGAAAAGCTGAATTTTTGAATGATTGCTAAGGCAGCATGTGCCATTTTTTGTGTGGCCTCATGTCAACATGGGAGCTTAAAACTCACACATTCGAACGACTTTTTATTGGTGCCGGTTTTAAATATGGCTGCTCGAAAGAATACATGGACGGACCAATAACAACAGCTAAGCTTGAGCATAGCCGCTGTAAATATTTCAAATAAATAATTAGCACTGCAATTTGGATTTTATTATGAACACTCCTCAATCAACTACAGGCGTACCCGCAACAAGTTTTGCAGATACCAAACGTCACTACGCTATTCTTGATGGCCTACGCGGTGTTGCCGCCGTGATGGTGGTTATTTTCCACGTATTTGAAACTCATGCTGCCAGCCGATTTGAACAGATTATCAACCATGGTTATTTAGCCGTAGATTTCTTTTTCGTCCTGTCCGGCTTCGTTATTGGTTATGCCTATGATGATCGCTGGGGAAAAATGTCACTCAAAGATTTTTTCAAACGCCGCCTAATACGCCTTCATCCGATGATCATAATGGGCATGGCAATCGGTGCGGTTCTCTTCTACTTCCAAGGCTCAGAGGGTTTTCCCCTAATCAATAACACGCCCTGGTGGCAGATGTTGATTGTGATGGTGGTTGGCATGACCTTAATACCTTTAACGCCATCAATGGACATTCGCGGCTGGTCAGAAATGCATCCGTTGAACGGCCCGGCGTGGTCACTCTTTTTTGAATACGTCGCCAACATTCTCTACGCATTATTTATACGTCGCTTCACAAATCTAGCCTTGGGCGTTTTAGTTTTTATAGCGGGCTGCGCAACAATTCATCTTGCAGTAACCGGAACCAATGGTGATGTGATTGGAGGATGGTCGTTTAATGCAGAGCAATTGCATATTGGTTTTGTTCGCCTCATGTATCCATTCTTTGCAGGTCTATTATTATCGCGCCTGATTAAACCAGCCACAATTAATCACGGTTTCATTTGGTGTAGTTTGCTGCTCATCACCGTGCTATCAATTCCACGACTTGGCAATGAAACGACACTTTGGATGAATGGAATTTACGACTCCGTTGTGATTATCGTGATATTCCCAATAATTGTATTCATCGGTGCAAGTGGGAAAATAAGCGGCGGAATTCCACAGAAAATTTGCACATTCCTCGGCGAAATTTCCTACCCCATTTACATAATTCACTACCCTCTTGTGTACACTTACATGGCATGGGTTCAAAACACCAAGCCAACATTTGCTCACGCATTTCCTTTCGCCATTTTAACGATTGCTGCCGCCCTTAGCCTCGCCTATATAAGTTTGAAAATTTATGACATCCCGATGAGACGCTGGCTGACCAATCAGTTTGCAGTTCAGAAAAAATGATTCATCTCGAAATCAAGGATGATTCGATATCTTATTGTTGAGAGGGAACACATATTTATTTTGAGTTTACACTTTTGGCCAAAAGTAAACCTTCGATTATGTTTTTCCTTGAAGCACAATTCAGACTACAGAAGATTTAAAGTGTAAGATAATTATCTTATTGCTTAATTACAATTTAGGCCTAGGCATTATCAAAGAGTAAACTGTCGGCGCAATTTCATTCCATCTTTCGAACACAGTATTTACGCAAATACCATTATTCATTTTATCCCATTCCGCACGTAAATCTTCACTCACTGGCGCGGGGCACCCACTTTGATATTCTTCTTCACAACGGTATAAGCATTTACGAACGGCAATAAAACTTTGTCGCACCTCCTCTAACTCCCAAAGTGGATCAGCGGGCGCCTGACGATCAATCCTAAGATTGGATAGCTTTAAGGCCAGAGCCCATAGCCTAAAAACAATAGGAGGGTGCTCACGATCATTTCCCCCAGGCGGCAGCGCCCTAATACCCCAAAATAGCGAATACATTATCATGTTACGAAGGTTAACGTCTCCACCCAACGAATTACCCCAAACATCTTGAAATAATCGATAGATGGCAGAAACTGACATCATATCTGCATCAACTTCTAATGCCTGTCTTGCAAAAAGATCGTCACCAACTATTACTTGCGTTTCATCATGCATCCTAATCAAATGATAAAACTCATGAGCAAAAATCCATCGGATTGCGGTCAAACTCACTTGGTTATAATCGAAGATGCCATTTGGTACATCGAAATCGAGTACGCGTTCGACATTGCAATGTCCGATATTCATACAATGCTCTATCAAACCAGTGGTAATAAATAACACAAAGGGACGAATAGACGCATTCAGGTCCCGGCATTGTTGGATTTTTACCTGTGGAATATCTATCGCAGATTTGCAAGTAGTTTTAATCCATACAAATAAATCCTCATAGTGTTGAAACACATAGCGCAACCGCATTTGGATGGCATGTTCACCAGAAAATGATTCAATATATTCTTCGATAGTTAGATTCGGCTCTCTAATTTGAAACTGATTTTGTGTCAATTTATTTCCTTTTTACAAAATATTATTCATCACGTTAAAAATATATATAAATTTTTAGCGGCTATTCTTTTTGACATTGAACAAAAATTATCACATTCATTTTTTACAAAAAGTGGAAATTCAGTGAATTTGAGAAAAAATTCTGGATTTAACAATCAGTCACTACATACTTCTTTGTAAAAAAACCGCCTTTATGAAAACCGCTCTAACGCGCTAATCTTTCTGCCTTTGCTCTTTTACGGTCAGCTTATTTTCGTTCGCGTGGGAATAAGCTCACAAGACTTCAAAGAAGAAATAATATTTATTTTTAGATCTTCTATAATTTTTGAATTATATGAGAATGATTAATTTGATCTAATTAGATACGCAAATACTATTTAACTCCGTAATTTTATCGAGCGCGTGAAGGCTAAACCACCCAGGCCCATTACAAACAAAAATAAACTGCCAGGCTCTGGAACCTCGGTACTGACGCGTGTAAACGAATCAAATGAAAATTCATAATTCATTTTTTTCCCATTTTCTTTAATGTAATAGACAACACCATAATTCGTCCAATTAGCAAAGTCGGTATTGATATTCACCGTATTGAAGTCAGTCGTGTTTAACATTTTGTTTGCATCTTCATATTCCGCCGATAACCACATATAAAATTCCTGACGAGGAGGCGTTCTAAGATTTGCATAGTTTCTGCCTGCAAAAAATGCTATCTGATCATGATGAGTCTTGTTGTAAGTTAAATAGGTGCTGGCACTACTGACATCCACTTCCGGTAACGGGTCAATCGGTGGAGCAATGGCGTAAGAAGTACCATCCGGATTTTTGATGGTAACTGTCATCCATTCTCCGAGGTCTCCATTCTCTTGATGAGAGGTATAGTAGGTTTGCGAGGAGTTAGCCCACTCAGGAAGTAAGGAGTCTAAATCCATAGTTATACTTCCGCTGACCTGCTTGCCAATCCATTTAGGGATAATCGCATTACTTTTTCTAATATTTCCATAAGAGAGAACTTCGCCGTTTATGGTACCTGTAAAATTAAAAGTAATCGGCGTTGCTAAAGTGGATAAGGGAATTATTGCAGTAATTCCTGCAATAAAAATTTGTTTAATGATGGCTTGGATGCGCATACTAAGCTCCTTGTGGATTGCTTATCTACGAGGTATTTTAAAAAAATCTTCAGTTGTAAAGCACCTTAATCATAGGCAAGTGGAGCGTTGAGAGGAATTAACTTTTCGCTATATAGGGTTTCGCAGATATGGCACCGTTCTATTTATTATTTCGATCTTAGTATTGAACGATTAACTAAGCATCATTGGAAAATTTTTATGTAACGAAAACCACATGAAAATTTCATCGCTCGTACCCGCATTCTGCGCTTGTTTGGAAACTTCGGCAGTGCGGGTATTCGCGTGCTGCCTGAATAATCAGTTTGTTTAAATAGATAGTGAGCGAGTTCAATTCAGCAAGGCTGCTGGAATCTAGTTTGATATGCTCGAAAAAAGAAATTTACGTTTGCATCCAGTGGCATGCAACCCAAAACTAGACCTCAGATTACACCGAACCATGAAATCCGCTCATGCTTTAGTGAAATAATATCATTTTTATTCATGCAAAGATTCGGTTATAAAACACTCCTGCCCTTAGTAAAGCCAATTAGACACAAAGCTATCGTGAAAATTGGAAAGTCTAGAGCACGAAATAAATTCAGGTTTTATCTCAGATCAG
>Ga0247741_1001822_pt1 | contig 11877 bp, 20 predicted proteins | sample UWRJL213509R2_FD_180945 | JGI IMG/M metagenome (GOLD analysis project Ga0247741, IMG submission 180945) | Plant litter microbial communities from Arlington Agricultural Research Station in Wisconsin, United States - UWRJ-L213-509R-2 | ecosystem: Environmental > Terrestrial > Plant litter >...
CTGGCCTGGTCGCGAACCCGGCGCTAATTGTCGCCATTCACTACTGTGGAGGATCCGCCAGTGCCTACTTCACTGGAACCGACTACGCCAACCGGGCCGACAGTCTGAAGAACTTCATGCTCATCTATCCGGATGCACCAGATGGCGGACATTGCTGGGACGTCCATACCACGGCTACGCTCACCCATGATGCTGGAGGAGATTCCCTCGGTATCGCATCTGCTATTCGGTATGCAATCAAGACCTATGGTGTTGACCCAAAGCGCGTTTTCGCTACTGGAACTTCGTCTGGTGGCATGATGACGAATGTCTTGATGGGTGCCTACCCTGACTTATTCGCTGCTGGTGCCGCATGGTGCGGTGTTCCCTATGGTTGTTTTGCTGGCTCTGGCATGTGGAACAGTCAGTGCGCTCAAGGCCAGCTCAGCAAAACGGCTCAGCAATGGGTACGTAGCAGGATTCACATTGGCTGAACTTTACTCATGAGTGTACATCCTAGGGTGATTCGGTCAGGAGCGGATATCCTGGATTCACTGGCGAGCGTCCAAGGATGCAAATTTGGCATGGTACCAAGTATGTCAATTTGAATGTCTCTCATTGAACGCTTACTCACTCGCATTTCTCCAGTGATGAGACTCTGAACTACAACAACTATGGCGAGGCCGTCAAGCAATGGACCAACGTTTTAGGATACACTACACCAGCGCAGACCGTTCAGTCTAATAACCCCCTTTCTGGCTGGACACGCAACATCTATGGACCAAAATTCCAAGCCATCAGCGCTCAGGGCGTTTCTCACAACATTCCTGTCCAAGCTGGCGAGGTTCTTAACTGGTTCTGCATTACTGGAAGTGCGAGCTACTGCCCTTCCACATCTCCCACCACCACCGTCGTTCCTACTTCCACTGTCATCCCTACTACCATTGTCATCCCTACTACCACTGTCATCCCTACTACCACTGTCATCCCTACTACCACTATCCCTACATCCACCGTCGACCCTCCAACCACTCTGGATCCGCCTCCTTCCTCAACTACTACAGCATCTGGCCCACTGCAAACTCACTACGGTCAATGTGGAGGGTACGTTTTTCTTTTTGCTAGATTCTCTGGCTCTAATTCCGCCTCAGACAAGGATATTCGGGTCCAACGACATGCGAGTCTCCGTATGCATGCAAGTACTCCAACGATTGGTACTCCCAAGTACGTGAACATCTCTATATCTTTGATTCTAATTGACAAGGATGCCTACTCCAGTGTCTGTAATATTTTTGAACTACCCCAGGCGACAAAGCATATGTGTGGTTCTAAATTATACGAGCTCCCGAATACCACGAGAGCTTCATCGTCCCTCATTCACGTTCTTGTGCAATTATTGTGGCCAGTCAAAATAAAAAAAGATATGGTATCCTCAATCGTAACTGACTCGGAAGAGCCGATTTAATCTACCCCTGTCGAGAGTCATATATGCATTGTTATAGAAGAACAGGAGCGTGAAGAAACCATTGAGGAAGGAAACAAAGTTAGTGGCATCAAGTCATTGATACTGATAGAATCTTTGACCCCAAGAGCCCAGCTACATATGTTAATTTATCTCAGAAAAACAATAATCAAGGGCCAGCTGTGATTATAATGCCGCTTTCACTCCAGCTTCCGAAGCCAAAGCCTTAAAGGCGCCATCTTTTTTCACTAGAAGGGCCTTTGGTGTATCGAATTCCACCTTGCATGACTTGTCATGACGGTGAGATGTCCCGGAAAGGTGAAAGGACTCACAATTCGCCCACTATTAAGTACCATCTACCCACAAGGCATAAGCTGAGATGCTGTTAGTTTGTAAAAGTCAAACACCCACAATTCTATCAGCATCCAAAATTGTCTGCAAACGATGTGCGATGGTGATCACAGTCACATCAGACCCAATTTGGTGTCGCAATGTGTCTTTGATAACAGCGTCCGTCTTGTAATCTGGAAATACGATTCAATGGGTCAAGCATTGAAAAAGAAAGCCCACTTACCGATTGCGGAAGTAGCTACATATTCCCAAGATAGTCAGTCTAGTCGTGGAATGGAGACGGATTGACCAACCTTCATCCAATATCACGAGCTTGCTTCTTCTTATCATAGCTCGAGCGAGCGCCAATATCTGCCTTTGTCCGACGGATAGATTGGCGCCACCTCCAGAGATGTTCGTGTCGAGATTGATATGGGCTTCGTCGTTTTCATCCTGAAGCGTGAAAAGACCGGCTGCACGTAGGGCTTCATGCAGCGTGGCATCGTCATTTTGTTCGAAAGGATCCAAGTTCTGGCGAAGGGTTCCACTAAGTAATTCCGGCTGAATATAAGCCACGATAATTAGCCAAATATCATGACATGAGGTTCATAAGGGGGCTCACAGTTTGAGGAATAATTGTTATACTGGACCTCAAAGCGTCAAGATTTATTTGGTTAGTTGATATCCCATCATAGATGACCCTGCCCTCTGTGAGAATGCATCTCAAGAGTGTGAGAGTTAGCGAGCTCTGCAGAAAATTGTGTAATGAGTGAGAGGCTTCCACGAACAAGTGGATTATTACTTTGCCACTCCCGGTCCTGCCCACTGCACAAAATAGTGAACACCTATTGACCAGATATCCCGAATCGGGCCATACCAATGCCTATACGCTCTCCCGACTTGATGTTGAATGAGATATCATGCAATACTTTAGGCCCTGACTAGTGCAAATGTGCAAGGACTAAGGGCTGGGACTGAAAGCGCCTAAAAATCGAGGTCTTACAGGAGAATAGCGAGCTGAAAGATTCTCTGCGCGTAGCTCTCCACTTGTAGGCCATGCGGCTGGAGGCCGTCCTGATTCGGTAGGATTGGGCTCATGGTCGATGTCAATGTATCCTTGGATGCGTTCCAAACTATCAGACGGCAGTGTTATTGTAACGCAACGAAAATGAGAAAGTTGCCTACCTGTTTGCCTGTACTTCTATTAAGTTGAACATACGGACTGTCCATAGGACGCTGGAGGAGAATTGCACAGCCATATTCAGAGAAAATCCCGTGTTAGATGACCCCACCTGTCGGCCATACACCAGATAGAGTGCCAGGCTCGACGAGAATAGTGCTCCAAGAGCGTCCATACGAACTGAAATCCACCTATTCAAATTCCAGGATGTCCTGGACATCTGAGAATAGTGGTTAATGCGTCTAAGAGACTCTGCTATGAATGTTTCTTGGGCCCCATATGCCCGGATTGAAACTGCCACCATTAATGAGTTTCATTTACAACGAGAAAAATTGAGCACACTCACCGAGACCATGCATAGCTGCGCTGAAGTGCGCGAGAATGGGAGAGCGAGCATTGCTGCGATGGGAATGGTCAGGCTGAATATATCTCAGATTGCAGGCATCTCGAACCTCATCTCTCGTTTTGCAGAAAGCTGGGCCTTGAGGTATAGGTTTCCTATATATACTCCCAGCACTCCGATGCCAAATCCAGGGATGGAGAAAATGGGGGTAAACAACACGACCGATGTCAATTTGGTGACCATCCCAAAAAGGTGGGCGAGAAAATTCTCGAAGATCGGAGGTAGAGGTCCGTCCACGGTCCGAATGTCTTGAGTACATCGAGCAATTATACGCCCCGTAGGAGTTTCGTCGAGCCATCTGATGAGGTAAGTCAGGAAACCACGCGAAGGGAGTAACAAAACAAACCGCATTGTGCTTCCAAAGATTGACTCAAGAAGCAAGGTGTTGATTGACTTCGCAGCCCGAATAGAAGCAAGTGTGAAGAAGAGATACGTAGTGCAATATACCGCAATACTGCTCAGAACGATCGATGTGTAGCCACCAAGGTAGCTTCAGTTGTAAACCGTCAATTTCAGAGACACGTACGTGCATAAAGAATGAATGGCTGACAGAGAAATTTTGACTTCAGGTGGCGTGCGTCCCTCGTACTGTGAACCCCAATAACCCAGAAACCAGGTTTGGAGATTCAAGCTCGCTTGGAAAAGCATGAATCCACCAAAAATGACAGTCAGGAGTAGGACTGGATGGCGGCCCACACCGCCAAAGTATAAGTTCAAAGAACGCTTTGTGATGTGTCCATGAGCGACCTCTTCCGCCAATATCAGCCTACCTTGAGCAGGTTTAACTGGTGCAGCTATTTCGTCACCCTCTTTAATAATACCACTCCTGCTTTGTTTGCTGTTGGTCTCCGTCACAATGGTCAAAGCCCTCAACTGTGAATCTGGAATTTCAGTTCCTTGGGCATGTACCGTACCGTCAAGTCCAAGAGAAACTATAAAACCAGCAGATGGCCTTGTGAGTGTAATGTTGTGTGTCTGTAAAATTATGTCAATATAGATTACGATGAGTCTACATCCTAGACTTACAACCAGCAGCACAGTCCGTCCTTTAATAAGATCTCCACGTAGACACTGTTCCACAATGAAGGCAGATCTAATAAGGTCGATGAGGTCCAGAGAAGTAATAAACGAGTTTGAACTGACGTATGTACATCAAGAGCTGCCAGGATGTCGTCGAAAAGTAGAATATTCGCGCGTGAGTACACCGCTCGGGCCAAAGTGAGCCGTGCCTGGTGAGGGTTATCATCAACGACTGCGAAACCTCCAGCGATCCAGTTTACCTTTTGGCCACCACTGTAACAAAAGAATCAACGACATCTCTTAGACCTAGTTGCTACCATGCACTTGCCTCAGAGTAAGGCCTCTCTCGCCAACCTCGGTCACATCTCCTGCTTCAAAAAGTTCGAGATCTCGTTCTAACGCGCATTGTTTGATCACTACGGAGAAGTAAGTACGTATAGATCGATGCATCAATAAAGACATTCAGACACACCTTTCCGATAGCGTTCTTCTTCGAAGGTCGAACCAAAGAGAATATTGTTTCGTATGGTATCATTCTGCACCCATGATTCCTGAGCAACGTACGCCACACCGCCATCACGAGGAAGATTAAACCAACTGCCAGTATCTGGGGGTACGAAGTACATCTCTCCTGTTGCATGCCGTCAGCAAGTAATGGTGCTCTGGACTGAAGAACGGGTCACACCGAGTAAAGCCATCAGCATGGACGTTTTCCCGGAGCCACTGAATCAATATCAGCAAACCTTTTTCTCAACTCGTAACGATTGAGAGGTCTCACGTTGGGCCTATGATCAAGTTGACATGACCTCTTTTGAAGAGTAGCTCTCCGTTTATGCAAAGTTTGAACCGCCAACTCGAAACGATGCCACTTAGTGGATCCAAAGCATCGTCCTTTGACCAAGTGAATGCAGCATCCTTAAAGCCAATATTATGTTCAGAAGATCCATCCAAACTAGGCATGAGTTCCAAGTCCACTCGTTCGCTTGTAAAGGCATCTAGTAGCTCCGTATTCTGGAGGAATGCTCCTAAGCGCTCAAGGGATACTTTGCCTGTTGAAGCCAATCAAAATGGCGAACATGATACCTTGTGAGATCACTAACCTTGGACAATCGAACTCAGCTGGCGGGTCGTGCGAGAAAACTGTAGATTTACGATCGCAAACACAGCGATGCTAGTGAAAACCTTCGACGCTTGAATGATAACCGGTCAGCCTGCATCATCAAACCAATCAGTGAACATACAAGTGAGCGTTTCCTTCATGATGGCCGTGTAGACTCCATAGGTAATGATCATCGAGCTGGTGGGTATGAAGTAACTAAATACTGTCAAATTGCGTGGAGACCAAGCGTCAACGTTTCGACATACCTAAGGACCACATTGCAAAGTTCCAAGAGCTTGAGCTTCCATAGCATCTTGAGCTCCTCTTGACGCCTTTCTTCGATACGTTTTTCCATTTTCCTCTCCCATCCGAATAGCTTGATCATGCGAATGACATTCACAGCCTCAGTAACGGCCTGCACCCTGGCGTCAGTCTATATAAGACCAAGTTATTAGCTAATTACATGAGACCATTCTTCCAGAGCTTACTGTCTTCATTTTGGCCTTCTGTACACTCTGTATTCTCGTGGAGACATATCCAGGCAGTGGTGTCAGAATAACCATGACAAAAAGGCCGGCAAATGCGCTGATACTCGAAGATTCAGAATTTAATCAAGCCTAGTCAAAATAAGATGCGTTACCTCCATCCTAGCACCTTATATAGGAAAATCACGCTGAGGGCGAGTGATATTGGGACATGGAGAACTGGCAAGCACCTTTGAGTACTTTTTTGGCGAAAGTAGTGAGTTCGGCGGAGGAACTCACATATAATCAAGAAATCCTTGGCACCTATAATATTTGCTAGGTCCGTCGTGACGTGGTTGTTGAGCTTTCCCATAAAGTCTTTTGAGGCGAGCTTTTCGGGTCCTGGAGCTGCTTTCCCATTAGGTGGGTTGCCGTCTGAGACGTTAGCCTTGAGCCTTATTCGTAGGCTGTGTTCGAAAATCAACTCAGTCAGGAGAGCCTCTGTCCGTACCAGGGCTCTCGTAACTAGGAAGATATACCACTCGAACGAGAAGCTGGCCATCAGTGGTCCAAGGAAGAGCCACAGAATCCAAAACCAAGGCCGGATCTTCGCATTGATTCCATCTGTTTCTAGATAGCTGGAACGGAAAAGGTTATAATCAACCTGTGAGGGATAGCGATTAAAGGGACACACTAAAGGATGCCATTAATTCCAATAGGCGCGGCAAAAGATGTGACTGCATTCGTCAAGATCGACACGACTACCAAAGCGTAATCCTTGCCTGTGATTGCCTCAATTTGAGAGTCGGGCATAGAGGAAGCATTATGAACTCACGTAGAACTCGCATTAAATTCCAAAACATATGCCTATGTTTGGCTCCTCGAAGGAAATCAAGGTGCTAAAGAGGCAACTATGAGCCTATGACTAACTATAATTCAAGGATGGTACCTTACCTGAAAACCTTTCTCGGCAAGATACTTCGCTTCATCGTACTCGGCCAAAGGGTACATATCGTCTGGGCCTAAGTGAGGAACTTTGCGACTTTTGAGGATAATGTCGTCCATGAAGGCATAACTCATGAACGAAATTAAAGACGCGGTTTGCTCTGGGCTCGAAGTGACGCTCGAATTCTTTGAACATTTGTCGTTAGGGAGAATTTATCATTGCCTCAGTATAAGCTTACCTTGGGATCAATAGGAATGTAGCGACGCGGAATAGCGAGCGGTATGACAGCTGCTGTGAAGAGGAGGATAACAACCTTCCCCCAAAGAAGACTACCGTCCGCTAAATCTTCAGGCTGTCGATCATACCTCGCCAAAGGCCACAGGTCACGATAGGCGTATGTTCCAAAAGTCGACAAGAGGACGACAATATTACATCTCGTTGTCGATACGTTCCATTGGTGGGAAACCAAAGACACGACGGCAAGTATTGAAGCATAAGACTGCATATACTTGTCAACGACTAACAGTGAAGGATCAGGCAAGACCTACGTATGTTGCGACCATGTAGATCTCTGGACAACTCGTCAGGCACCCCTTCCATTCAGACCGCAAGTCGACCTGACATGCGCGGAGGGTGATTCCAGATAGAAGGAGCAGTGCAGAGCAACCCATAAGTCGTGCCACCATAAAGCCAAAAATCTGATATCCTCCACACCCTGAAACATGCCGACGGATCTTCAAGAGGAAATCTGCATCATGGGAGGATAGTTCCCTGTCGCCCCCATTCGTAGTTGGCTTTGAGGTATAGTCGGTTATTCCGTAGTAAGACTTGGAGCCTAGGATCACGGAATGAAGCAATTGGAAGCCAAACACTAGGCATGCCACCGCAAAAGGTATAAAGCGAGTGTCACTGGGGAAAGAAATGCTACAACAACGACAGTTGCTCAGCAAGCACGCAATGCGTTGGAGAAGCTCAACGTACTGAATTTGAAAATATCCAGGTGAAAATATTGAACCATCTTGAATTCTGAGATGGTCCATAGTCTCTGAGCCTTTTGTCCCTTATTCACAGACCAAGTGAAGAAGTAGTTGAAGGGAGTGGTCAGTTATGCAGATACGGCCATGATCGGCCTTCAACAAAGCCTGAGATGGCCCTCATATCGAAAGTTTCCACGGACGCTCGTCATAAGAAGGCTATAATAAGTTATTGCGTGTGAGAGATAGCTATAATAGAGACGAAAAACATACCTCTTGGGACACCATCAGTTTAAATTTGGTTAGCATAACGACAACACGACAAACACCATCGAACGAAGGCACCGTATACCATTCTGGGCGAGGACTCATATTACCAAGTGAACGATGTTGGTGGTAATAAGTCAAGGTCGCGACGGACTTTGAATGGGTTGACCCTTCTGCATAACAACATACTGCTTGAACTCTGCCAGCCTCCAGGACTGCATTGATGCAGAATGCCACTACCCTGACGCTGAGGTTATGGGTTTCACCCTCAATTCCGAACCTGGGCTTCACGGGCGGTCAGCGCTCCACGATGGTAGTATTTACAGCGCCCATTATCATTTTCTACCTGCACCAACCAGCCCGAATCCCAGAGCTCAAGTTGCCCTCAAACCGCGACCTCACCTACGAACACTTGTAGCGACAGGAAGCGACAGACCACGATAATGTCTAGCAGCGTTTTCCTGGGGCCATGCCTGCTGGCGACCTCGCAACTACTTCTCTTCGTTGCGTTATTGCTCAAGAACCCGGCAGTTCGAAAGGCTCTTGCCATCCTAATCCTATTCATCAACCTTTCTATCCCGTTCCTCGCATCGTCCGACGATTTCATGATGGCGCATACACTCGGCGACACTGCCTTCATCTACCTTCTCAGCGCGTCCGACATCCTCCTGCTCAACGATGGTCCTGAAGACTTCAAAATGCATGGCCAGAAGGTTCCAGCAACACGTTTATCATTATTCGAACGCGTCAAATGGGCTGCAAATCTCATATTCTCTCCACGGGCCATAGGTTGGGCACATGGTCCCCCACCGGCATACCTGCGTCGTCGGATAGGCCAACAATCTTCCCGTCGGGCCTTCGTTTTGAGACGCGTCTTACGCGCACTCTGCGACATTGCCATGTCCGACCTGGCCTCCTATGTCATTTTCAAGCTCTCTAGCTCAAGAAACGAGCCGTACGCAGACGTCTCCGCGTTTCTAACGCGTCGATTGGCGTATCTGGCGCTCCCGGCGCTAGTATACTCTGGCATGGACACCGGATATTGCCTCCTGAGCGCATTTGCGGTTGGATTTGGGTTCTGGGAACCACAAGACTGGCCGAGCTTGTATGGCAGTATCAGCGAGGCCAACACGGTGAGGCATTTCTGGGGGTATGTGTACAAACCTTGCTGTCCTTCACGACAACTAATCACTACTTGTAGGAAAACCTGGCACCAGGCAATGCGACGTGTAAGTCCTATCTTCTGAACTAAGATGATTACTGACAAAATTTCTTAGCCACTCGCCGCCCACGGAGCATTCATCGCCCATCGTGTCCTTCGTCTCAAGCCAGGCATCATAGCTTCGTTTGTCATTCTTGGGACTGCATTTACTCTCTCGGGAATTGTACATGCAGGTGGTGATATCGTCGCAGTCGGCCTTTCTAAGGGAGGCTCCATTTGGTTCTTTTCCGCTCAAGCTGCTGCCATCCTGCTCGAGACATTGCTCATCAACCTGGGTAGACAGCTTGGTTGCAAACCGTCCATGTTCTGGAGATCAATTGGCCGTGCCTGGGTTCTGGTGTGGTGTTTGTATATGCTTCCACTAATAGTTGTCCCTCTGCTTCAAACTGGTAGATTTGCATCGGTGATGGACAACACTATTATCTTGAGACATTTGCAATAAATATAGTTTATTACATGGATAGTCAATAGTATTTATTTGTCCACCCCATCAGAGGGCAAGGAATAACTTCCCCTGCAAGATGACGCTACTTCGTTGAGGTAGGTCCGGATGGAGTTGCCTTCAGCCTCTCATTGACCAACTCGCTGAATTCCTCTCTCAGAATCGCCTCCCTCCTCTCCCGCTCCTCCCTCTGGAGCTTCAAGATGCCTCTCTTTTCCTCAGCACTGATGACCTGGTTCTCCTTCCTCATACGAACGGCATTCATCCTCCTATGCCTGCTACCACTCATAACATATCCCACATCCTCATACTGTGCAATTTCGTCCGACGTCAACCCAATTTCACCACGACGTGGGATACGGGATTCAGTCCCGTCTTGCAAGAAAGCCGCCATCGCACTACCTTCTCCGCGAAGGAGGGAACCACCATATGCACGCTCGTCTACTTTTCGGCCTGTCACAGCGGCATACAGTGGTTGAGGACCGAGGTCGTCGCCAGAATCATCCTCGTCACCCTTGGAAGAGGGTGGAGGTCCAATGGATATTTGTCGGTTGGCGTTGGATGGTGCGTGATCGATGTCCATACGGGCGGGGCTTTTGCTTTCGCTGGCACTGCGGCTGGCAGCGCGATGGCTCCTGCTACGGGACCTGGAGCGCCTGCTACGGTGTTCGCTACGGTGGCTCCGATGGCGGTCATCTTCTTCGTCCTCGCTATCGTCGTGCCGCTTGGACGAACGGTGACTATCTTTCTTTTCCTTCTCTTTCTCCTTCCGCTCTCTGCGTGCCCTCTTTCGTTCCTTTTTCTCCTTCCGTCGTCGTTCTTCTTCAGAGTCAGTTGAAGAGTCAGACGACGAGTCTCGATGCCGTTTAGACCTCTTCTTGGACTTTTTGCGAGACGGTGATCTAGAAAACGGAGTCAGATATGTTGATACATTGATTTTAAAAAAAATTAGCGCACAGTTCTCGAGCAGGTTCCTTGGGAGATGCTGGCCATACGTTGACGACCTGATTTACACGCTGCAGACGCCGACTGCAAGATAAATTAGCTTCAAACAGCAGTTGTTTACTGACGAGCGTACCTTTCCATAAAATCTACCCCTCCACCACCTTGATGCTGATGGTCGCGTCGGCCGGGATACATACTATCCTGTTGCCTCCAAGGCGCCGATGATTCCCCTTCACCAGGCCCCGTAGCAGGCGCAGGAGGACGCTTGTAATCCTCGTACTGAGGACTAGCTCTTCGCTGATCATGGCCTCTGTCTCGCTCTCTACTGTCCGCTCGACCACGACGTTCTCCATCTTGCCTCCGCCTGTCACGGTCTCCGCTTCTGCTGCGACGAGGAGAGGGACTACGACGTGATCGTCGAGGAGATGGAGAACGTTTGTCTGCGTTCTTGCTCCTCATTTCCTGTGGAATGAGCCCCATCCGAGAAGGGTGAACAGTCGCCATTTCTCCTCGTCGTCGTGGTTGGTGGTAAAGAGTCTTCTCACGACTCATCAATACGCATCAATACTAGTATCTCTGCTTTCCCCATGACACCTTCTACTGAAATTATAGTGCACCTATAAAGCTGCTCGACCCAATCCTCAGCTCGGGAAACCAGGCGTATATGTGTGGATATTGTCCGGTGATAAATACGGCGAACAAAGCATTTCTGACTAATTGTTTCCACCATTGTCTGGTCCGCAGACCCAGTTGAAGCTCAACCAGCCTCGGCAGGGTGTCATTCAAACCATACAGTGTCAACGGTGAAAAATTTCTTCTTCTTTCCCGAGGCTTTATCACAGTACCCTAAATCTTCCAGGTACGAAGTCTGGCATCTCTATTCTCGTCTACTTACCGCTACTTCAGTCTAGCGCACACTTTATAATGGAAACCTTGGATATACAGAGAACGTCACCTATACACCAAATTCCGGTCGAGGTCCTTCAAAAGATCTTCATTCTCGCGGTGAGACCCCACGAAATTGTACGGCTAGCGTCGCCTAAGCTACCATGGATCTTGTCCCATGTATGCCGTGGTTGGCGCGACGTTACGCTGTCCGTCTCATCTCTCTGGGGTCAAATCACTCTCCATTCCTGGAGCAATG
>Ga0247741_1001823_pt1 | contig 11877 bp, 9 predicted proteins | sample UWRJL213509R2_FD_180945 | JGI IMG/M metagenome (GOLD analysis project Ga0247741, IMG submission 180945) | Plant litter microbial communities from Arlington Agricultural Research Station in Wisconsin, United States - UWRJ-L213-509R-2 | ecosystem: Environmental > Terrestrial > Plant litter >...
ACTATTACCGTAACATTTTTATTTTTTGTGCAGATCCCCCACCATAGGTGCGGGGTGCGGGGTGTCGGAGATCACACTGAGTTTCGGAATTGGAATCTGCGGCATGGAACATTGCGTTGGGAATGTGCGGAGGCCAGACACGGCGGACATCCAAATGTCCATTCGGGCCGGGACTTGTAATGTCCAATCACCTGTCCATTCGTTGGGGGTCGTGACGATAATGTCACAGGCGCCAGAATGCTGTCCAGTTCAAGTTACGCAGTTCCCCCATGTTCCAGTCGGTACTTAGAACTTGGCATGGATCAAGTAGGATGACAGTTTGAGCACAGTGTAAGGTGTAAGTATTTTACCGCGAGAAGCAGTGTGAACGGAGACTTAAACTAATTGATGATGCACATTTTTTGTATTGGGCATGGTCGAGATTGCCCAGCGTCGTTTACGACTGTCATGCGGCTGCAGCCGAGGGTAGTGCAAGTGTACTGTACTATTACGACCGATCGTTCACGTAACGTGTAACGCCAAGGTGTGAACTGAACAATATCGACATATGTAACGCGTAACATGGCTGAGCGAACACTTCACGAAATGGCCTCTAAAACCTCTTAAAAGCCCGATTTTCCGCTCCATATCAATGGTACATGATCATACTAACATTTTCACCCCCCAATATCGCCTTCGTATTTTTATTTTTTATTTTAGCTCGATGTCCGTCTGAGATGTGCACTCAGCTTCAGACGCCTCATCAATATAATTTGGGTCTTCAATTGGTTGAACGACTTCGAGTGGGATATCACTTGTATCCTCAATGACATCCACAAATTCGGGCTCACTGTCAGCATCGAAAACGGATGAAGGTTGAGTGAAATCTGACAAGAGCTCATTGAAAAGGGTGGGATTGGTTTTATCGAGATTTCAGAGGGCTTCAAGAGCTTGTGAGTATATATCTTAGTTCTACCCCTCGGGCCTCGATGAATCGAACAACATACGACTTTAAAAGGTATGTCTCTTAGAAAACAAAGGCGAACTTCTTCTGGTTCATGGTTTGGTTGAAAGTGGGAGACACAGGTGCTCTCAAAGCAAATAGGCTGTCATCAGGGACATAAAATGGGAGTGGTAGGCGCGCCGCACGACGGCAACCTCATTAGTAGGTGCTTTGGCGCCCACCCAACCTCACTACCGGAGATTCAGTCAGCCGGCGGTCTGATCGACCAACCAGTGAACTTCGAAGTGAACATTTTCCTGTTTGGCAACGTGTAACTTTAGGTCGTGAACATCCTGCCCAGTGAACAAAAGGTGTAACATGTAACATAGCGTGAACATTCGGTCGTAATAGTACAGTATATCACTCTTAAAGCTTAACGGCCCATCTTGTGGTTTGGACATGCGATTAGGGCTGCACAACACGGTGGAACGTCGACGTGACAGATGAGTGTGACAGCCAGATGCGACTGGACAACTCAAGGGCACTGTGACTACCGTTGGCGGGACGTCCACGGATGAATTTGACTTTTGCACTTTGCTCTTCGGCGGATCACCTTTGGCTGATCCCAGCAGGGTTCTCGCACGTGACTCATCTCATCCTATTTATGACAGTCCTAGTAAAAGATACGGTACAAGATTAGTCTATCAAGATCGAGACAGTAAGTAGGAAGAGCTCACCTCAGTGTTTGCGTGGCAAACGACTGAGGGGTGTCTCGTATACCGTTGGCGGGACGTCCACGGATGAGTTTGACTTTTGCACTTTACTCTTCGGCGGATCACCTTTGGCTGATCTCAGTAGGATTCTTGCACGTGACTCATCTCATCCTACAACGATGGTCCTTGTAAGAAATCTAGGAGTGAAGATACGGTACGAGATTAGTCTAACGATATACGAGACAGTAAGTAGGAAGAGCTCACCTCTGTGTTTGCGTGGGAAACGACTGAGGGATGTCTCGTAGCTCAAATACCGTGTTCATATGTACAGCGTAGAGCGGCGAGGGAAACGGATTGATACTAAGTATTCGCGCCGATGCTCGCGCTATAGAAAAAGAGGACGAGCAAATGAGGAACGGGCGCTCGTACTATAATTTGGAGCCAATGCGAAGGCGTTCGCGTCGCGTCGTCGCATGATAATTCCCATAGTATTCCAACAGTCCTCTCAGGTAAGGACCCTACAAAATTTCAACATTTCCCATAGTAGTTATGTGGTGTCCCTCGTTAAATTGTTTTTCCTTTTTGAAAATGCGGCAGATAAGTTGAAGTACATGTGGCGGCCGGCTGTCTACTAAGTAGTACCGCTGAGCGCTTAAAGCATGGGCGCTTCAGTACTTATGAGGAGAGACCTGTCAATTCCGCATCGCGACGCCTTATCTATAAAGAGATTATTTTATAGATATTTTATGGTATTTCCGGCTCGAATGACATTGCAGTGATAGTCCACAAATGAGTCCAATCCAAATTTGATCTTGAGAATTATGACCAAGTCGGATCGATTACATGAATGAGACCATACGATAAGCTTCTTAAGTTTTCCATCTCTTATGAGTTAGTTTACATTCATACTATTAGTCTTAATCTTTTTATTTAAGCTGTTTCGTGGATGTTCGACTCTACAATCGAGCCCAGATAGTGATGGTAGGGGACGCAGCGGTTGGGTGGTGTGCTCGTATCTATCTCAAGCTCTGGTCGGTATAGCACCCCGGTTTTTTCTCAGATTGCGGGCAGATATCTCCCAGACAGCCAGCGACCTTATTTTGCTCAGAATGCGAGTTGCGAGAGCCTCCAGAGCCTGAGATTTTCTTTCATTTATTGGTTTATTCTGTTTACAGTGAATTTTGAGTCGCGGGGACAAGAATTTCAGAAACGACTATATGAATACATCTATATTTATTGACTTAAATGACGCTAATCCACGTCTCAATGCCATCTGAAGCATTTAGATAGAGATACACTCGCTTATGGTTAGGCAAACCTCAAAGTTAAGGAACCGGACAATGCCGGATCGCCCGAAAAGAGGCGGAAGTTAGATGCAAAAGTGCAAACCATCCGTGGACGTCCCGCCAACCTTACTCGTAGCTTAAATACAGTGTTCGTGTGAACAGGGTAGAGCGGGGAGGGAAACGGACTGATACTAATAGTGAGAATAAGTATTCGCAATGCTCGCGCTATAGAACAAGAGGACGAGCAAACGAGGAACAGGCGCTCGTACCATAATTCAGAGCCAACGTGAAGGCGTTCACATCGCGTTGTCACATGATAATTCCCATATACCGTTGAGCGCTTGAAGCAAAGAAGAGACAACTTTCCCGCATCGCGACGCCTTATCTCTGAAGAGATTATTTTTATGGTATTGCTGTCTCGAACGACATTGAAGCGATAGTCAACAAGATGAGTCCGATACCGTGGGCGGGATATCATTTTTTGCACTTCGGCAGATCACCCTTGGCCGGTCTCAGCAGGATTCTCGCACATGTCTCATCTCGGTCTATAACTCTCTTAATAACGGTCCCTTGAGCAAGGATCCCATGGAAGCTCGAAATTTTTCATAGTTATGCAGTATCCCTCCGATTCCCTCGTTAGATTGGGATTTTCTTTCCAACAACGTGGCTATTCTGAAATATATTGTAGCCTGCTGCCTACCGCCGAGCGCTAGAAGCACCGTCAGCGCTCAAATACTTAACAACGAGAATTGCCGATCCCGCACCGCAACACCTTACCTCTGTATAGATTGCCTGATTATTTGTATTGATATATTATAATGTACTGTCTCGAATGGGATTGAATCGATAGAACCACAAGACGAGTCGATCTTGAGAATTGTGTCCGGGTCGGATTAATCACACAAAAATGAGGCCAGCGCCGTAAGCTACCGTATGACAGATTTTGTCGGTTTTCCATGTTTCCTGGGTCAAATTATGACGTAGAATTTATGTTAATTTTTATCTACTAGGCACCTTCCATATTGTTGACAATCTTGCACTAGAAGGTGAAGAGAGCGCAGATAATAAGCTCAGGCGCTCGAAGTAGGAACGACTATATTGGGACTAAATACCTGAAGAGAGCGTAGATGATAAGCTATCGACAGGACGAGTGAGTAAGTCATACGAAAGGGATAAGGTAAGAATAACTCACCTCAGGCGCTCGAAGTAGGAACGACTGAGGTGATTTACCGTACATATAAGTAGGATAGAACGGAACTATATAGAGCCGGTGATGGTAACGAACAGTAGATATAGTTAAGGAGTCGCATGAGCGACGACAAGACCAAAAGAAGTAAAGCCGCCGACGGTACGGCTATTGCACCTCATCACAACAGAAGGTTTGCAGTTAGAGGAGCACAAGCCGCGGTTTTCATGATATAATCCACTAAAGGCTGTTTAAAGGGCACAAATTCACGTCTCGATGCCATCTGAAGCCTTTGGGATAGAAATACACTCACCTATAGGTTAGGCAGACCTCACATCTGAGGACCCGGACAATGCCGGATCGCGCAAAGAGAAGCGGAAGTCAAGATGCAAAAGTGCAAACCATCCGTGGACGTCCCGCCAACCTTACTGTGACTGGACCATAAACGGAACTGACAACTCGGAGAGCGTTGGATTGACTGGGAGTGAGGTCCATGGTCTGGACCTGGACTGGACTTTGTACCTCCACGTGAGCTCTACCTTTCTCACGCAGCAAATCGAACCTGGGCCCAACGCGGAGGTTATGGTGTGTTACCTCTGCACCGTCGTTGTCCATTGTCAACACCAATGAACGTGTGCCACCATCGCTGCCACCATCATCACTGCCAGTGTTATGTGTTCACCACTTCCCGCACTACTTCCCAATAACATCTGCCGCATTCTCGTGCATTGCAATATTGGCTTCTGCCTATTCTCTCGCTCATGGATCCCTTCTCACTCCGCTCTGTTTTTGGTTACACCGCACAATTACTTTATCTCTACTGAATACAGAGGAAACCCTATTGAATTTATTTTATTGTATTGACTGATAAAGGAAATTTGCGCTTTGCGGCATAGGCGCCTGATTAAGCGCCGTGATCAAGCCCCCCAGCCCGTAAGTCCAACCCAAGTCCATCAGTAGTCCAACTGTGGCGCCCTTCAAGTTGTACATTGAATGTCCGAGTGTGGTCCAAGCAGCTTCGTCACGCCACTCCAAATCTCTGTCCATTGCTGGGCCACAGTCAGGCCAAAGCAGCCAAAAACTTGGTCTGGTATTGGGCCAAAGTGTCAAAGTGCTCGGTCCAAGCTGGTACATCGGTCCAAAGTTTATGGTCCAAGGTCCAAATGCACCTGTGATCTAGTGGACCCAACCTTCTGACAACTCGCGGCCCGAATGGACACTTAGATGTCCGCCGTGAGACAATATGTAACGCGGTCAGTTGTGTCGCGCGCAATGGCGCCCATTAATTGAAAAAAGGACACAAAGGTTGTCAAACAAATTATCGCAATAAGTATGTACGTTGGGGTATGCGAATGTAGTGCCCTGTTAGCCCTGTATATACCCAGGTCGGCGACCGTCGATATGTGGAAACAAAGCTGATCTACACCCATGGGAGTCCCACCGGAAGATTCTGAGACACTCGCTCGACTCTGCACTCGGGGTGCTTTCCGAATCTAGCAGGTGCAATCAGTCCTCCACCGCGAATATCGACTGAAAGTGCTCAAATTTGCTTGCCAATCCTATAGTCAATGAGAGTCATTCGACAATCGAGTTATGAAGCGCGTCTCCTTTGCTAGGCAGGACTGATGGCACCTGCTCAGTTCGACGTGCCAATATGCTTTATGGATGGTGAGTAACTGATTCTAAAGACGATTCGTGGAAGCTTAGTATCTGAGACAAGTTCTCGGCATCGAATACGAGCAGAGTCCACGACTACTTCGATAAGCTACGGTGGGTCCTCAGTAACACATGGACCACGAACCAAATCCGTGATGCTTCGTTCTCCTCAGGCGCCTTGAAATTGAAGACTTGGTCTTCCGCCAGAAAATTTTCTCAGCATCAGATTATTGCAATCAGAACAATCGCTTTACAAAGGCGATGGAAGACCGGAATGCCTGGGTGATCGCATTCGATCCACTGCTTCGAAGACGCCATACAAAACTCGAGAGGAGTTGTTCTGGACCCTTTTGAGCACCGAGGGACTATCGGGAAAATTTCCACTTAGGCCAATCGGGATATTCCTGGACAGAAAGGGTCACTGCCGGCTTGTTCGTCGAATTATTAGAATACATGCAAAAAAATTGGTAGAGGAAGATATAGCAGCAATAGACGTCAAAGTTCGACTATTTTATACCCCAAAAATTTTCTGATCTAGCAGACAGGTTTGTTGCAGCGCGGGCAAATGAACTTTTTGAGTGCCAACTTGTCAAGGCCCACCTGGTATTCTTCTGTTGCAGCCTGATGCAGTAGTTCCTCGCGTTCCGCAGGTTCTGGGGAATGCTCTTCAGCTTCCAACTCCTCCAACACTTCTCGGATGTCATTATGGATACCAACAGACCCAACCGTCATCCAGGCAGATTGCACATCGGGTAGAACGCCTTGGCCGTCATCTTCGTCGTCAACATCAGCGTCTACCCACCATTTACCTCGCACAGCAGGAACCATCTTGGGCCAGTCAGCGATGGATGAGGGAATATCTAGGGCCTCAGACGGTGTTTTCCTTTCTGCGCAACTAACGTCTGACCATTTTGAGCATTTCGGACAAAAGAAATGCTGATCATCAGTGGGGCTGTATACAGTCATACAGATGCAGTGGTTTTTGAGACCCTGAAAAATCGTCAGGTGGTTTATAATTGATCTTTATTCGATTACTTACCTTGATTTCCAGCTTTCCACCTGAGGTGGACGACAGATGGCATCGATAGAACCATTGCCCCCTATCTAGAATGAGCGGTACGGGCTCTTGAGCACCGCCATTGAGGTCAAACTCAACACAAGTCGGGGCGCCTATCCCGTCGTCATATTCTGGAATATATGCTACGTCTGCATGAATATGTTGAGTCTCATGCACATAGCCGTTAGGAGCGAGTAGGACAAACCCACGACCTCGTCCGGAGAAATAACGAGGGTCTCTGTTCCCCGCACAAGTTCCCACTGTCCTAAAGATTCCAGTAAATCCATAGATCTAGAATTATATCAGCGATGATTACACGGGTGGATGAAGTCCACTCACTTCCTGGTCAATTTCATGTTCCGAAGGTCTTCGTAGTCATAATAGGGCTGGCATAAAAACCAGACTTTGGCCGACGACCTTTCCTTCCTGATACTCATTATTTTGCACTTCATATAAGCGGAGCCATCATTTCGCGGAGTCCTCCCTACTGGAGTATTTAGAAATATACTGTAGGATGTTAAGCCATGGAATTGAAAGCTGAAATCAGGAAATGGACAAATTCTTACCACTGGTTTGGTCTTAGGGTCCGATGCTTCTCTTCGACGATGGGATCTCCAATTATATGATGTTTAATGCTGCGCATCTTCTGCACATCTTTCACAGATGGTGTTTCGTTAACCTCTGGCTCTGGTGACATGTTGAAAGATGAGTCAATAAAACGTCACCTGAAGTGGGGTGGTATTTATACCTATCTGATGGCAAAGCTGACTAAGCTCACAGCCACCACAACCAAAAACGCGCACTGGCAACAAGGCAAAAGGGGTATCCAGCGAGACACGATGTGAGAAAGGGGTCCACCCGAGGGTCTTAAACGCTCAGCTAAATTTACATAAATTTGTAAAAGTCGACAATCTACAGATAAAAGCGAGGACGGCCCTAAGCCTGATTTGTGTACTGGAACTTCCAAAGTGTCGCTCGCTAACATATACTTCAGAGTCTAATGGCAAGGTGTCTTTGTGACCATGTAATTGCCTAAGATAATCGTAATTCAGGTCTCGGCCGTTCGTACGGGCATCAGCCCCGACTCGGGCGCGGGTGGCAGCACTCTGGGCGCTTAATTCGAATTTGTCAGCTTTCCGGCGTCAAAGGTTCGATTGACCTCTTGAACCGTTTCTTTTAGCGCGATTGTAAGGCTGGCGCCTTCCAGCCTATTTGCTTCTATTTACGTACTGACCTATTTAAGGTCGAGATCTGCACTTTCACGGGTTTCCTTAGCTTTTCTTTCTCGTTCTCTCATCTCGCTTATCTCAATATACGTCGATCCTGCTCGTTTTTTGTATGAATCGCCCATTCCTGAGTGTTTTCCTGACGAGTATTCGTCAGTTTTTCCAGCGATACACCGCTATGCCGTCATGAAATACATAGTAAATGAAAACAAAGAACGCAAGTAAGAGGCGAGAGAAACCAAGTTGAAGGCAGATACTAGGAGACTCCTAAATTTATCATTGGTTGCTGGGCGCTGAGCTACCAGGCATAGCAGTGTCTATAGCACGATTGGGTCATCAATTTGTAAGAGATTCACAAAGACTAACGGCAACATCCCTTGCGAGTATTACTGAACTCTACCAATCGCCATCGTCATAATTTACATCAGGCCACGGTCCCTCGTTGTCGCCGTCGTCTGCTGGCGCAGCTATTCCCATTCTTCACGAAGTCATAAAATACCCTGGGCAGTAATCTGAGTGGCGATTGTGGGGATGCCGGCTGTTGTTGGATTTATGTAAATGCGCGGACCTCCTGGATCTGGGTGAGGAAGTCGCCTCCAGCTCTTATCAGGAGGGGAGAATCGATTACTCTTATCCGATCCCATCAAATGACAGCGGGAGCTGTCATTTTCACAATAAATGAATGAACTTCGCGAGGATTTTTCCCAAACAGGTTGGAAGAGCGCGGGAGAACAAGGATTTCCTTCATAGACCACAGGCCTGCCGAATTTGCCTCACCACTTTTCCGGGTGCCAGTCTTTGCCGAAAATATCGTGCCAGTGTACAAGTATATGTCGCCAAACATTGAAAATCATGGCAGAAAAGTATGTTCTACTTCACAGACATGGCTCCGTTAATATATATTACTGGTCAATTTCTAAAAATATTAAAAGAAAGTCCTCGCATTTTCACGGGGTGCTGACGCACGAACATTCCAAATTCGGCATCGCATCCCAGCCCCGCCAAATGTCCCGATTAAAATGGGCCGCCGTAAGTTAAATTCTTATTCTGCTATTTCCCGTCCGTTTTATATATTATAAGTAAATTTTATAGAATGTATGTCAGAAACTTAGCAGGATTGTTGGGGAAAGTATGTTTCTCTGGGTGAATGCCGGCTGTGCCGCTTTCAAGCATCTTGCAGGCTGGAAGAAAGAAGTTGAATACCATCACTACACAGAACGCGACGACCGATCTTCTTACGCTGACAGTCTTCCTTCAATTGATACCAGATCGGATCGAATAAGAGTAATCGACTATGGACTCCTCTTATCAGTAGCAACTGTGTCCCACAACCTGTCCGACCGAGTCGCTGGGATCCATGGCAACGACGAAACTCTATTGAACAATGCCTGTCTGACTTCAGTCTTTTGCTCCTCGTCAACATCGGAAAGGATTTGGAGGAATTGCTCAACATCCCCTGAGCGGCAGCCAAAGACAGCTTGGTAGACAGTTAACGGCAGAGTGTCCGGTTGAATAAACCGGACTCGAGCCGTGTTCTGCGGCAGGCGAATGTCTCTGAGATATAACACACCCCCAGGTGCATAAGAGTAGCCATCAGGGTAGCTGCGAGCCATTGTATCGGGGTTGGTGTTTTTAACGAGAATGAATGAGTGGGTTGGGTCGTTGGTGAGAGGATAGACGGTCTTCTGAATGGTTTGGCCAGCCGAGCCGTTGTCAGGTCGCGAATGGTTCGCATTCATTTGATAAACAATCCCTGCGATGAGAGCGAGGGTGCTCAGGAGCGACTTCACCCTGAGTGACTCGCAAGCCAACGATGAGAGCAGTAATGTGCCCGGAAAAAGTTTACTTGCACGGAAGTTGCTAAAAAAATGTTCGTCCAAGATAGCTACGCAAGACTCACCACCAAACTTTTCGCTCATACGATACGAGTGCCTGTCGTATGACGGCCGGTGAAAAAGAAGTCAAACAATCCGTTGCAAATTCCAGGGGGGGGAACGAATCTCTAATCGGGCAGCGACATCAGTTGTTCGTGCGGCATCACTGTAGGTATAGATGGATTTTCTGTAGAAAAACCGCCACAACTATGGCGGGCAATCTGTACAAATATTATTTGTGTCGTAGTTACATAGTGTCGTCCCTCCGATTGAAGTAAAAGATATCATTTGGGTGAGATACACCGTGCGAGGTAGTATAAGTACAAAATTTTGTACAGTAAATATTTAATAAATGGTGCGAGACATGGATGGAGATGGGTCGAAAGTGTTGTAAATAAATTGAAAGTGTCTCAGAGAAATAGAAAATTGTCATATATCGACAAAAAAGCGTCGCATATAGACCAAAAGTGTGGCAGATGGGGAAATTTGTGTTGCTCAGAGTGGAAGGTTGTAAGCCTGGCGCCCAGTCTTACTCGCGTTCGGACACTTTAGTACTATCACATGTTCGTTGGACTCATATAAGTACCGTTATCGTAGCGATCGCATCTTCTTAGAATACGCCCACCTACTGTACACCGATTGTTACCTGCACCCCGAGGAATACACCATGGTGCTTACAAGCTGCGACCGTGCCCAGTGAGCCCTATAGACGACGGGCTTTCAAAGGTGTGTCCCTCATAGATAAATTATATCCCCCATCCCATCTACAGCTGAATTTTTTGGTGTATAAGACACTTTTTTTTACTCTTCGCGACACTTTCGATATATCTGCAACAATTTTCGGTCCATCTGCGACGGTTTTTTTTCTATCTGTGACAATTTTCTATTTCTCTGAGAAACTTTCAATTTATTTACAACACTTTCGACCCATCTCCATCCATGTCTCGCACCATTTATTATATATTTACTGTACAAAATTTTGTACTTATACTACCTCGCACAGTGTATCTCACCCAAATGATATCTTTTACTTCAATCGGAGGGACGACACTATGTAACTACGACACAAATAATATTTGTACAGATTGCCCGCCATAGCCCGGAGCAGCTGAGAGGCAAGATGGAGGGTTGAAGAGGATAGGAAATTAAATTGATGCTGAGACAACCGATTTATATGGATTCTGGAACATCTGTTTCAGTTCCAAATACAATGAGTAAGACTGGGCGCTACTTAAAACATTTTCGAGCAAATATGTGCATACAAAAGTTCGTCATCTGGGTATAGTATTTGTAATTGCAGGATGATGTCCACAGTACTTGGATTTGGGAGGCCCTGAGTAGGTTCATTGAATTAGATACAAATTTATTGGTAGTTTATCTGTAGTTAGCGTGTAGCGGTACGTAGTTTTAATACACCATAGGTTTCCCACCTACCGTTTGAACTAGCATTGGTCATGCCCGTCCAATTTTTGAGAAGCATTACTCGTCTCATTCATTGGCGTATGTGCAATTCACCTGGGACTACGGAACTAGACCCTAAAACATATGCCCCCCCCTCTCGAAAGCCGAGCGACGAGTCTGAAACTGAACATTCAACAAAAGAACAGGCTTTGGCCCGATTTTATCAGAGATACGACTCCATTGAAAGACGGTCAAGGTCTCGGTTGCAAAGAAAAGAGATTCCTAAGATATGACTTCAATTTCGTGACAAAACGAGAGAAACTGTTCACTCACGATTAACCTGGCATAGTAGCCAACCTTTCCTTCGTCGCCTCCGACAATGTCTAAAGTGCTCACGAGCTTCAGGCCATACTGTCGTTTTGATGGATCAAAGTACAGTAATTAGTATAGAGTGTGTATGGATAAACCACAGTAAGTAGTGTAGCCTCATTTCCATGCATTTATCCATCCTGTTTCCTTTAAAGAGCATGTCCCATCCATCTGGTATCCATCCTCC
>Ga0247741_1001824_pt1 | contig 11865 bp, 11 predicted proteins | sample UWRJL213509R2_FD_180945 | JGI IMG/M metagenome (GOLD analysis project Ga0247741, IMG submission 180945) | Plant litter microbial communities from Arlington Agricultural Research Station in Wisconsin, United States - UWRJ-L213-509R-2 | ecosystem: Environmental > Terrestrial > Plant litter >...
TGAAGCCTTCAAAGACAGCCAATGCCCTGTCAAGCTGAAACCATCCAGCCAGGGCCTCCCCTGTCACAGGGGACTACCTGTGGGCTGCTGTCCTATGCTGTAGGGGGTGGTGGGTGGGTGTTGTTGGGGGCGGGGGTGTGTAAACATATACAAACAATGTCTAGGATGTGTCTGGAATGGGTGCTCACTGTGGGTGGGGGGTGGGGTGCTTGTTGTCGGGCGTAGGGCAGTTAGGTGGATTATGTAATCATAATAAAAAAAATGAAAAAATGGCATTAAATCTGACAAATCATGAAAATATTCGTAGCAGTTCCAGAATCTCAATAGCATAAAAATTGGTGCGGCGGCAGGCTTTTTGGTAGCAGAAAATAGGCGTATTCTATTATTAGAGCACCAAACGAGCGCTGGATGGGTGCCTATCAACCAACATATCACACACGTCATAGCTGTCACTCAATTCGGCTCCCTTTATGGGTACACGGTCAGCACTGGCTTGGGCGCTTTCAGGCATCCCAGCAATGTTCGAATATGCGTCTCCACCCTCCATTTCCTTTGGCAATCCTCGGGTTCACCACCTCCTTCCGTTTGCCCGTCTAGTGAGTGCAGCTCATTAATTGGATATTAGGACTCTTCAATAAATGTATAATATGCTAACAGATATCATTTGTATCGTATTGTGCCAGCCTAGCTAGTCCTCTTCCTTCTGGCTTAATATCACAGCTCCGTGATGTTTTAAATCTATTAATTAGCTAATTTATACTTTCAGCTACAACTCGTAGATAGATATTAGAAGGGCGAGGCATCGAAAGCTGTTGTGGCTGTGCTCGATACACATCCCCCAAGGTGAATCACAAACGGTCGTATGCATTCGTGGTGGGGTATGGCCGCCATATCCATTCGATGTGGGCATTGTCATTCAGGACCATGGAGGTCTCCAGGTGGTGCATGGCTTGCAGTGTTGTTGGCTAAGGGAGGTTGTGAGTGTAGGGTGTTACAACCAAGACAATAGACTTGGGTCAAAGACGCGGTCTATAGTCAGAGGGGTCGGGTCTGGCCTTATCTCAATAAACAGAATGCCTCAGGTGAGGTATTGTCTGTGTTAGAGTAGATAAAAGGTTTGCGAGTTAAGAACTAGCTAAGGTACATCCCTATTCTCTACTGTGTTTTATAGTAAATGGTGGAGTCACAATTGATAGAAGACGAGAGTCACTACGAGTCCGTATGAGTCAAGCATAATAGGAGACGAAAGGGAAATGAGTCGGAGTGAGTCGTTATGATACAGTAATGAGGAGAAAAGGTGAGCGCAGCCATACACGTGATTGGATCACGTGGTAGAGGAATATATAGTTCGTAAAAGTAAAAGTGAAAAGGGAAAAATCGTAACCTAGGGCCTGACATGACGATCATGCGGACAGTTGGGTAAATCCGTGGTGGGTCGTATACGGTGGTACTGGTGTCGTTGCTGATGGCGTTGATTCGGCTTTGACGTTTGCGATTTTGGTTGCTTGTGGTGTTTCCTGGCATTCAATCGCAATAACTGTGGTGTTGTTGATTCAGGCGTCGTTGTTTGGTGGTTCCCAGGTGGTGCATCGTTTGCAGTGTCGGCCAAGGGAGGTTGTGCAGTGGGTAGGTTGAATTTGTTTAGGTGTTTGCCACTCGTCTGGGAGGTTACTTGGATGTTGGGTAGTGGTGGATGTCGTAAAAAGTGGTTATCAATAACCACCTATTGGCTTGCATGGGTGGTGGTGCCGCTCTCATGCAGAGGCATTGGCCTATGATGTCAAGTGGATGGGTATGGGCACTTGCCATGCAGGTCGCATGGCTGTTCGCAATGGTGTCAGCGTGTAGGTGGCCGTTAGCTGGTTCCTTCGGCATTCGCCACTGTGTTGACATCCCTACGTTCATGGCAATGTGCTATCATTCATGGTGACATTGGCTGGAGCGGTTGGGCAAGGACTCCGGTCGTGGAGGTGTCGAACCAGAATGTGTGGTCGAGGCGGGCAATGGTAGGATATGCGGGGAATCCTTATGAGAAGGGAGGAAGCCTGTAGCAGCCTGCGTTCGTTGTCTGTGAGTACGATAATCGTTGACTTGGAGCAGGTGGGCGACAACTCCAGTCGTGGAGGTGTCGACTGTGCGGTTGAGGCAGGTGATGATGGTGATATGCTGGGATGCTGGCTACCGGCTAAACTTGTGACGGTGGTGGGCAGGCCTCACATCCTTACGAGAAGGGAGGAGGTGTGTGGTGGCTTGTGTTCATCGTCTGTGAGCGCCTGTGATAATCGAAAGCCACCCCACACGTCACCAGTGGTGAAGTGGGAGGGGTGCTGGTAGCCTATCAAATATTCAACGAGTGCCAGCATGTAACTATAAGGGGGCGACTGTCAATACCACCTGTAATCTATTATAAAACATATTACTTACCTTTATAAAGAGCTTGAGGACCCGGGCCCGATGCATAAGTGAACAGGAGAGGTGGTGGTGGAGGTTGAGGATGAGGATGAGGATGAGGATCAACAATGCTGAACCATCGTTTGATGGGCGTTTGTGGCTGTGCAGTCCGGTGGTCCGGCTTATCCGAAATGCCCAGACATTGTTCGAAACGATGTTGCAAGGCTTCGAGGGCTGTAATTGCTTCAAGTAAATTGTATTTAGATTATTCTAGTAGAATAGATACAGAATAAACTTAAAGTAGGTGTCTATATTGTTCTCCAAAACCAGAAGCACAGACATAAGAAAGTGAGTAAGATTTCAGCTCAGGTTTCAGGCGAATCATTTTGCAAGTTGTGTATCTCTCGAAATTATTCATTACATCACACAAAAACACCTATGTTACCTAGATACTATAGTATAAGTTCAATATAGGAATAATTATTCAAGATCTAGCTGGTTTTATAAGTACAGTAAACGAAATGCACGCAAATGAGCGACGTGGATCACCTCGCATGGCGCGATTTCAGACACAAGGACTCAACTCAACTTAATTCAGCTTCGTTCACTCATTTCATTCGTTGTACAGATACTATTGAATTATACTAGCAGTATAATACAATCTATTTCATTCAATGAAGACTCGCAACACCGTTTTGAACGATGCCTGGGCGTTTCAGGCCAGCCGGAAAGCCGGACCACACAGCCACACACATTCATCAGCAATGGTTCAATATCGTTGATCCTGGTCCTCAACCACCACCACCGCCTCTCCCATCCGCTCCTGTGTTGATCCTGGCCCTCAAGGCCTCAAAAAAGGTATGAAATGAGTTTATAACATATTATATATAGGTATTACTAACCCTGACCCCCTTATAGGTATCTCAAACTCTTGTCAACACCTATAGTGGCTGGTCTCATACATGATATATAGGTAGTTGCCCACGAAGGGTGATCTATCCAGAAGGGCAACTGCCCATCACCTAACGGAAGGGTAAATGCCTGCCTCTGCTGGGTGTTGGATGATGATTGTGATGGGCAGCATTGATGGCAGCTGTCAGCACCGCCAAATCAGGTGCTGCTCACTGTTGGGCGCTTGTGCTCATCGTTGTGGATTGTTGGGCACTGTTTGGGGGTGGTGGTGACCGTACATCCTATTCCTATGGTATGTATAGTCCCATCTGGGATGTTTCAGGCACACCAGGGGGAGCGGGATAGGGTGCAATCGAAAAACCTGGCAGTGGCAGGACTCTGGGACCCCAGAACTCCTCCTGAGCACCCGTGCTGTAATCGAGCACCCAGCACCATTGCGTTGTGCATTGGTGCTGCTTGCACCGTGCATCCTCTCCCTTCAATTAGATGGGTACTGTAGCTTGCTGGATGTTATTAGGATAGTATAATTCACTCTAAGCACAAGCAGTCCACTTGGAAACACACATTCGCGGCCTTGAGCGCTTGTTTTCTCGAGAATTTCCTTTTTGGGGATGTTTGGTTTTGACTTCAGTGTACCGGTTTCAGGAGAGGGCATTCCGTCGACAATACCGCATGTAGTCTTGTAAATTTATTCAACCCAGAGCATGCATATCTTATAGCTAAAAAAAAAAAAGGACTAATATGACCTATGCTAGACCAATGGATTGGTCTTGCAGATTTATTCAATTATGCTATATATGAGTACATGTGAATCATTTACAAGATACCTATATACTATCTAATCTATTTAACACTGAATCCCCAGCCTGTAGCCCCCCAACGCCTCCAACAATTCATGTCTTGAGTGCTTTAACAACTTCCTCCACCCATCACCAAATGGATCCAACACGAGACGCGAGCAAGAGGAGGTGGTGGCTGACACACCCTCATCGAACATGAGATGTGAACGAGAGGATGTGGTGGTGGTTGTCCCACAACATCGAACGTGTACGAGAAGGTGGTGGAGGCTGCCAACCTCATCAAGAGCAAGACGCAAACGAGAGGCGGAGGCAGAGGCACACACTAAGCGAACATGAAATGCGAATGAGAGGACGTTGTGGTGGCTGCCCCACCACATCGAATGCATCCAAGAGAAGGTGGCGGCTGCAAAACATCACTGAATGCGAGACGCAAACAAGTTCAGGTGGAGATGAGGTCAGCCACCCTCGTCGAACAAGACGCACCAACATCGAATGCGAGGCGCGAACGAGGGGTGGAGGTAGGAGCCGGTACACACTCATCGAATGAGAGGTGATGATGTTGCTGGGCCACCCCATCAAATGCGAGACACGGACGACAGGCGGAGGTGGTGGTTGGCACAACACACCCCCATCGATCGCGAGACGCGAAGGACGGGCGGAGGTGGTGGTTGGAGCAACACACCCCCATCGAATGCAAGATGTGAAGGATGGGCGGGAAGGTGGTGGTTGGAGCAACACACCCCCATCGAACGCGAGACGCGAAGGACGGGCAGAGGCAGTGGTTGGAGCAACACACCCCCATCAATCGCGAGACGCGAAGGACAGGCGGAGGTGGTGGTTGACACAATACACCCCCATCGATTGCGAGATGCGAACGACAGGCGGAGGTGGTGGCTGCCCAAGGACACCCCCATCGATTGCAAGACGCGAAGGACAGGCGGAGGTGGTGGCTGCCCAAGGACACCCCCATCGATTGCAAGACGCGAAGGACGGGCAGAGGTGGTGGCTGCCCAAGGACACCCCCATCGATCACGAGACGCGAAGGACGGGCAGAGGTGGTGGTTGGCACAATACACCCCCATCCAACGCAAGACACGAACGACAGGCAAGGCTGGTGGTTGGCACACCAAAGTACGCCCCCATTGAATGCGAGACACAAACTACGGGTGGAGCTGGTGGGTGCCAATGCACACCCCCATCAATCGAGAGACGCAAACGATGGGCGTTGGCCTCATCGATCACGAGAGGTGCCTCCACCACCACCTCCGACACCAACAGCGCTGGGCACCACTAGCCACTTCCCCTTCCTCAGCTCGCCCTTTTCCTCGTGTCGTATCCACCTCCTCCTATGATCGCTCTGGGCTCCGTATCTTGGCCGTTCGTCTTGCTGGGTGCCAATCCAAGTCTTGAGGTGAGGCCGAGGAAGGATGGGTGGTGGTGCCTCTCTCACATCCCTACATGAGGAGAGGAGGTTGGTGGTGGTTGTCTTCGCACCCCGAGATGTCGCATCAATGATGAAAGCCACCCAAAACCTCAGCCAGAGGTAGGTGGTTGATGGGCTGCTTCAGCCTAGGACCTAGAACAAACGTTTTTTATGACATCAGGAAAACCCACTCTGTGGGAATTGGCACAATTATTCAAATTTGAGCAAATTCGTAAGGATTGTCAGTTCTTTATTACATCCCTACATGTAATTACATAGAATTTATAGTCAATGTACTCAAATAATTCGAAGACTTATAATTTAATTGAATTCCATTCAATCTATGCTTTTATATTTGATCTTGTCACCAAACTCTGATCAGGCCCTGTAATAGGGTCTCCTCGGCTATGGTGACCCACTCCTGTCCGTAAGTGTCGTACGTGATCTAGCGCCCAAGAGCGTTTTAGTGTGACTATAAAGCGCCTTTCCAGCGAGGCATGCAGGGCTCCACCACCAACTGTCAAACGACAAAATCATGAAGTCCACAAGACCCGCCCTAAATACGCACGTGACTGGTTGAACCCGTCCTCCGCTCATGTTCTGAATCTCATCCTGTAACTGCCTCTCGCCTCCGTAGCCCTACTCCCTGGTCCTCTGCACTCACCTTGGAGTCGCGCCTCGTCATACGCATCACTGCATACTCTCTTTCTCACCCAAACACTTTTTTGTAACAGAGCCAAGCGCTCACCTACGACGTGGCAAAAGATGAGGAACACCAAGAAATTTGAACAAAACAACGAGGAGGAGGTTTGTACGAACAATGACCACCTCCTCTCTATTGACGGACGTAACCCTTGCAGTGACAACGACAGCAGCAACTTCCATAGGTCCTACAGCGGATGCAGCCCAACTCCCGTTGAACCGTTGGCAGTTGGAACGGCATCACATATAGCATACTATTACTACCAACAACCTGGCAAATTCCCTATGTCGTTTTCATACCATCTCGCTACCTTTCCGCCTTGACCTACCTGGCCGAAAGTATGCTATTTGACTCCTACCACTCCACTCGTTACGCTGAAAGGTGCATTGACATATCTACTCTGCCGGAAATCCTATACTAACTCATCTACAACCTATTAGACCCTCATTTGACTATCCGGATGCCTGGTCATCCAACTACTTGCATCTTTGAGACTCGGTGTGTATCTTGAGCCGAAAGATTGATCCAAGGCTGGCAGCGAGTCGACTTGGCAAAAATGGAGAATTGGCATATATGTGAGGACACACGTAGCCACTACCTAGTCGTAGAGTTTGAATACATGTACATAACTCATAACCATGTCTATTACCTCTACACTCTCAATATATGCTATGTGCTTAACGTTTCATCCTTCATCAGCTCATATTGACTTTAAGACGAAATATCTATCCTCAATGATACATAATCAAGACGATAATAACGAAAAATCTGTTCGCAATGTAGCTTAATTTCATAAAATGTTGAGCCCAAACCACTGCACAGATTTTATTGGCGCAATTAGGCAAATCTAGCTAAATATGTAAAATTCTTGTCGATTTTACTGATTTCGAGCATAATTATTCCGATTTCGATAGATAGGGTTTTCCTGATGGAGTAGCATATATAATAAGTAGTGGAAATATTTACTCACCTTTGAAGGTCTGGCCATCATGAATGAGGCGAGTGGAGGAGAGGTGAGTGGAGGAGAGGAGAGGGTGGTGTGAACAGCCAGCAATTGTTGATCACTGTTGTTTAGTCGTGTCGGAACTGGTGGTCCGGCACAGCTGAGATATCCGAACACTGTTCTGAACGACGTTGGGAGACACTGAGGGCTCGCCTCTGTATATTAGAAGAATAGAACTCTTCTAGAGGTGCCAATAAAGTAATTTATGAGGTTTTATTGAGCTATCTAAGAGACACCACATGGTAAGAGGAGCTTATAGGTGCTACACCTAGATATCAACTAAAACTATGCATCAAAATAGCACCGTAAGTCCCGTCTCCTGCTTATCACGCTATGAATTAAATGATCCGTCAAAAAAACTATCTAACTATTTAATTAACTCTATATAAATTGGTACTCTGTAGTTAGATCTTGTGTAATAAGTGGTTGAGGGCATCAATAGAAGGTGCTCGTCAAACGAAAGTGTCCTGACATCACCACGCATGAACAGGTGCCATTGCAGAGGCTTACTCAGCCGAAAAAAAGGGAAATGTTAGGAATTAAGTAATACGTTTGATTTATTGAACCTTACATACTCAAATATGTTATTTAACTGCTCAATGCTGCATTGACGATGTTCGAGATGTTGTCGAGCAATGGTGGGTTTTTCGGGCCAGCTGTGAGAATAATGATCAACAGTGCTTCGTCGCTGTTGATCTACCACCACCATTCCACCACTAACCCCTCCATCCTCTCAAACTTCAAAAGCTAAGTAATATTTTTGTTTATTCTATTTACAGTCCCACTGATGTGATCTATTAGTGTAGGTAGCCCGCTCGCGCGCTCATTGGCGAATGTGAGCATGCCAGCACATCCCACCTAACCAACATGTCAGCAGTGGTCGTCCGCCCCTGAGGGCGGTTCCAGGCGACGAAGAAAAGCCACCAAACATCTCCTCCCCTTTCTTAGGGATGTGAGATTGGCGCCATCACCTGCTCAAACAAGCAGGTGGTTCCTTTCCCATCCTAGATAGGCTGTCGCGTCAAGATCGCCCAGAACTGCCGTCAGAACTCAGCAATGAGGCAGATACACCACGTCACACCAGACCGAGGACTGGAAGCCAGGGGAGGTAGACACATGTCGATGCAATGGCCCAGAGTGCTTGTAGGGGGGTCGGATTTTGATGGGAGGGCGAGCATGATGCTGGCCACATTATTCGTCGATTGTGAGGGGGACAGGCTCATCAAGCGCAGGATGGATTGCGAGTGGCCAGGAGGAGGGGTGCACAGTGACGTCCTATGGCTCACTACACCCCTTGGTCTGTGTTTTGCGATTGACGAGGGTACAGGAGGCTTGTCCTCCTCCCATTGTTCGCACCTCATGTTTGGGGAGGGGTGTGTGCGTGTGCTAGTGCAGCTGCCATCTCTCGTTTGCATTCACATTCAAGGGTGTGCCAGTACCACCGCCACCTCGTTCGCATTTGCGTCCACGTCCACCACTACCTCATTCGCATTCGCGTCCACGTCCACCACTACCTCGTTCACATTCATGTCCACCACTACCTCATTTGCATTCACGTCCACCACCGCCTCGTTCGCTTCTCACATTTGCAAACTGATGCAGATGGGCGGTGAGGTTGTTCATCACGGAACGTCGACACAGGAGGTATTAACGCCGCCTATTGTGAACATATCCACCTTTGAGGCATTCGAGCCATCACCACACCCACTAGATCTTTGTGTGTTCGACAATGGCCTGATGACATTGCCACCACATCCGAGGCGTCGTTTGCATCTGGAAAGCCTCACCCATGTCCAGCTCCTACACGATGCGAACCCCACTGAATGGCACAACCTCATGCAACCCAATTCGACAACCTGATTGACGCCCACAACACAAGCAACACCCACCGTGCTCCTCATTCTATGAAGGGTGAAACACCAGGCCCTCTCACGTTAATGTAGGATGTATCCACCCCCAGTATCAACTGCCTATGGCGAGGCATTTGGCCACTCTCCTCCCAAAGCCGCTCCCAAATTTAGGAAGGCTCAACTCAAACGACGCCGTCGGAGCCGTCTAACCTCACGCAAAGAAATAGCTCAACTAATGGAGGTCAAATGAGGAAGTCGTTCTCCATGTACACGAATGGCGAATGTGTTTGCACATTCATCAATTATTTAGTGAAATACGTAGTGCATAGTTCACTCTTAGATAGTCTAGATGTACTTGTACGTAGTAGAATTGAAGTGAATATAGTGAAACAACACTTTCACCTAGTACAGGTCATGTCCGTCCGTTTTTTAAATGTAAGTTGAACTCTACTTTCTACTATAGATGAAGACACTGGCTTGACTGACTCCATGAAACCATGGTAGAGAAATATAGCCAATAGATTCTTGAATGGACAGCACAAGTTCAAAACCAAGTATTCCCAAAAGGGTAATTTTGACAAGTTCAATGGCCCAAGTCTTGAGATTGCTTTCCGAGCTGATTTTTCACTCTTGAAGATGTATTCTATAAATTTGAAATGTAATTGTAGTAATAGACAATACTATGGAGTGAGCTGGGAGCATGCATGGCACAGCGGACGTGGTGTGTGGGGCTAGGGCACTGGGCGCTCGATTACAGCACGGGCGCTCAGGAGGAGTTCTGGGGTCCCAGAGTCCTGCCACTGCTGGGTTTTTCGATTGCACCCTATCCCGCTCCCCCTGGTGTGTTTGAAACATCCCAGATGGGACTATACGTACCCTAGGGATGGGATGTACGCTAAATTTCCGCATCAAACGGTGCCTGACAACCCGCAACAGTGAGCGCGAGTACCCCAACAGTGACCAGCACCCAATTTGGCAGTGCTGACAGCTGGCAGTGATGCCACCCATCACATTCATCATCCGGCGCATCTGGCAGAAGCAATCATGTGACGAAAATTTGGGTGGTGGGCAGTTGCCCTTCTGGATGTATCCACCTTCGTGGGCAGTTACCCAGTTTGATGTATAAATGTAGCAGCATTGGTTGTTGTCAAATGTTTGACGAGTGCTGGTACCACCCCACTTCACCACTGTGATGCGTGGGGTGGTTTTCAATTACCACAGGCGCTTCCGGGTGGTGAACGCTGCACGCCTCCTCCCCTCTCGTAGGGATGTGAGGGCAATGCCACCACCCGCATGGGTGGCATCCCTTTCCTATCAACAACCCTCATCATTGCCACTGGTGCCAGCGTGGAATGGTTGGCTGAGGTCACCTAACAACTGCAGAGCTTTGACGCCAGCAGAGTCATGTCCAAAAACGCTGCTCATGTTAGCATCACCTCAATCATCACAAACGCAAGATTGTCAACGACCACACTGAGGGTGCGACCACATCGGGTACATTGGACCATGGATGACTACGCTGAGCATGACACCACCGCGAATGTTGCCGCCAACGTAATCGAATGAACCACCAGAGGCGTCCACATTGACTGCCGTGCTAAGTCCACAAACGCAACCATTACATCCACCCACACTCGTCTGCTGTTTCGACAACTCCGACCGCCCATCCACTCACCTGGCACGTCAATCTGGCGCTCTCCCCTCTCATCTGTCGTTTCGATGATGATGACTGCCCACCCACTCGGCTAGCACGTCAACACAGTGCTCTCCCCCCTCTCATCTGACGTCCAGCAAATGGCTGCCACCACCTGACAAAACCACCACTCTCGAAGAATGGCTGGCGAATGGCAAGCGATTGGCAAAAAATGACCAACAGATTGATCGCGCATCCTCGGTTCACCAAGCAGACGAGTCGTGCATTCGAAGACGTTGAAGGCCAGAGTTTGGATCAAATCGAGATGGGTGAGGCCAGAGTGGAAGACCACTCCACCACCTCAAAGCATGGCCGTGAACGGGCTCCCAGAATACGACCCCAGCAGCTGCAGACCCACCCGCTCAATCCCACTGCTACCCAGTTCTCGAAGCAGGGCGAAGCTATCGCGGTTTGTGCGTCAAGCACAGCCACAGCACCTTTTGCGCCTGACATCACATGTATTACTAAATAGTTGTTGGTATAATAAAAATTCTTAACTCTCTGGTATACCCGCAAGAGATTAGAAATGAGCAAAAAAATCCAGTGCATATACCTACACGGCACCACCACAACCTCATTTAACAACCCTCATGCAAATTCAGTGGGCAGGCCAAAACGGAGGGCGGAAACACACATTTGAACATTGCCGGGATGCCTGAAAGCGCCCAAGCCAGTGCTGAGGGCATACCTGAGCATTCCTGAAAAAGCGGCAGGTGAAAACAAATCGCTGAGGTGCCCGAAAGTGGCCAGGCCAGCATACCTGAAAGCAGAGCCGAATTGATTGACAGCTATGACGCGTGTGCTATTTTAGTTGACAAGCACCCATCCGGCGCTTTTTGAGTGCTCTAATAATGGAATATGCCTGTTTCTCCCCCGCTAAAATGTGTGCCCCCACGCCAATTTTTACGCTATTGAGAATCTGGAACTGCTACGAATATTTTCATGATTTATCGGATTTAATGCCATTTTTTCATGTTTTTTTATGATTACATAATCCACCTAACTGCCCTACCCCCAACAACAAGCACCCCGCCCCCCACCCACAGTGAGCACCCATCCCGGACATATCCTAGACATTGTTTGTATATGT
>Ga0247741_1001825_pt1 | contig 11864 bp, 9 predicted proteins | sample UWRJL213509R2_FD_180945 | JGI IMG/M metagenome (GOLD analysis project Ga0247741, IMG submission 180945) | Plant litter microbial communities from Arlington Agricultural Research Station in Wisconsin, United States - UWRJ-L213-509R-2 | ecosystem: Environmental > Terrestrial > Plant litter >...
CGCGATAATGGATTCACAGTTCCCGAAGGCCGTGAACTTATTAAACGTTATTTGATGAAGTTGGGTAACCGTGACATTACTTCCCGCGATTTTACGTGGGTGCTCGAAATGGGTATGGATGAGTGGAAATATCCTAAAGATGCTGTAGCCATTGAACGTCGCGAGTGGGGAAATTTTTACGGTTTTCTCGTTGGCATCACCGAAAATGGCAAATCAGTATTAGCGGTAGATGCGCCTAATTTTTGGGACGAGGTAGATGCACGCACAAAACGTTCATTGAAATTGCACGATCAAATTGCGCATATCGAAAAAGTACAAATCGGTAGCATCAACAATAAAATTCAGGAATTAAAACTTGAGCATCGTCGTCTTGAATTGAAAAAAGTATCTGCAGAAAAATTGGCAGAAGCTGACGCGCATTTAGCCGAAGAAAAAACGGCGCTTGAAGCTGAGTACGAAGTTATCAAGCGTGAGCGCGATGTTATTACGCAAGAAGCAAAGCGCGATCAATTAATTGCTAAAACTGCCGACGGAAAAGAAGTTGCTTTGCCGTGGGATCACCTGGTGCGCATCACTCGCCCAAACAGCATGAGCGTAATTGCAAAAACGGGCGATTACTTAACGCGCTTTTGGGAATTTATGACCACCGAACCGCGTGAAGCTAATACCGAGGGCGGAATTTTCCCCGCGATTTTCGGTACCTTCATCATGGTCATTATCATGGCGATTATCGTTACGCCTTTCGGTGTATTGGCGGCAATTTATTTGCGCGAATATGCACGTGATGGTTGGTTTTTACGCGTGATCCGTATTTCAGTTTACAACCTCGCTGGTGTTCCTTCGATTGTGTACGGCGTATTTGGTTTGGGCTTTTTTGTGTATTACCTCGGCGGAAATCTCGATCAATTATTTTTCGCAGAAACCTTACCGTCGCCAACCTTTGGTACGCCCGGTTTGTTTTGGGCATCGCTCACACTTGCACTTCTGACGCTGCCAATTGTCATTGTCTCTACCGAAGAGGGTTTATCACGTATTCCAAGTACCATTCGTCAAGGTAGTTTGGCCTTAGGTGCAACTAAAACTGAAACCTTGTGGAAAGTTGTAGTGCCTCTGGCAACACCTGCAATGATGACCGGTTTAATTCTTGCTATTGCGCGTGCTGCGGGTGAAGTTGCGCCCTTGATGTTGGTAGGCGTTGTGAAATTGGCTCCAGCATTACCGGTTGATGGCAATTATCCTTACTTGCATCTCGATCAAAAAATTATGCATTTAGGATTTCATATTTACGATGTGGGTTTCCAAAGCCCGAACGTTGAAGCAGCGCGTCCGCTGGTTTACGCAACCTCATTAATTTTGGTGTTGTTGATTGTATCGCTCAACGTAACCGCCATTAAAATTCGCAATAATTTGCGTGAAAGATATCGCAGCGCATCGGATTAATCCTGATGTGTTTATTGGCAAGAATTGAATGAATCCGATTATTTTATTTACCGTTATTTAAGCAGGCAAAGGTTATGACAAATACAGCAGTTGCTGAAAATATAAAGCTTGAAGTGAAAAATCTTAATTTGTATTACGACCAGAAGCGTGCACTACATAACGTGAGCTTGTCGATTCCAGAGAAAAAAGTAACCGCATTTATTGGTCCGTCAGGTTGCGGAAAATCCACTCTATTGCGTTGCTTTAATCGCATGAATGATTTGGTGGATTCCTGTCGTGTTGAAGGCGAAATTTTAATGGACGGCAGCAATATCTATGACAAAAAAATCGATGTTGCCGAATTGCGCCGTCAAGTTGGAATGGTGTTTCAAAAGCCAAATCCATTTCCAAAAACTATTTATGAAAACGTTGCCTACGGTTTGCGTTTACAAGGCGTAAATTCCAAACGCATTCTGGATACCGTGGTAGAAAATTCTCTACGCGGCGCGGCGCTCTGGGATGAAGTAAAAGATCGTTTGCACGATAACGCATTTGGTTTGTCCGGCGGTCAACAACAACGCTTGGTAATTGCGCGTGCGGTGGCGATTGAGCCAGAAGTTATTTTGCTCGATGAGCCAGCGTCTGCATTGGACCCCATTTCAACGTTGAAAATTGAAGAATTAATTTACGAATTAAAAGACAAGTACACCATCGTTATTGTTACGCACAATATGCAACAAGCGGCGCGTGTTTCTGATTACACCGCATTTATGTACTTGGGCGATTTGGTTGAATACGGAAACACCGATACTTTATTTACCAATCCAACCAAAAAACAAACTGAAGATTACATTACCGGTCGTTACGGTTAACAAAAAATTCACATTTGTTTTAATGCTTAAAGGTGTACAAGTGATCGTTAGCTTCTAGAATTTAAACGTTAGTCTCTAGAATTTAAAAGTTAACTTCTAGAATTTAATTATCGCGATTTAATTATTTGTCATTCAGCCAATTTTGGTGGAGTTCCAACAATGGATATTACAAGCCACACACATCATATCTCTCAGCAATACAACATTGAGTTAGATGATATTCGTAAACATCTTTCTGAAATGGGCGGTATGGCGCAGCGTCAAGTGAACGATGCGATTGTCGCTCTGGTCGATGCCGACATCACCACGGCAGAACAAGTTGTGCGCGGCGATAAAACCGTGAACTCCATGGAAATGTCTATCGATGAAGAATGTATTCGCATCCTCGCACGCCGCCAACCCGCCGCTAGCGATTTGCGTTTGGTTATCGCCGTCACTAAAGCAATTACCGATTTAGAACGCATCGGCGACGAAGCAACCAAAATTGCGCGTCAGGCAATTGCTCTGAGCACCGAAGGCATGGCGCCACGCGGTTATGTAGAGGTTCGTCACATCGGCGGTTTGGTATCGCGCATGCTGCAAGATGCGCTCGATGCTTTCGCGCGTTTAGATGTGGATATGGCAAGCGAAGTAGTGCAAATGGATCGCACTGTGGATCTTGAGTACGGCACCGCTATGCGTGAATTGGTAACTTTTATGATGGAAGATCCACGCAGCATTACGCGTGTGCTTAACATCATGTGGTCGTTACGCGCGCTGGAACGTATTGGTGATCACGCACGCAACTTGGCGCAGTACGTTATCTACCTTGTGAAGGGCGAAGATGTCCGTCACCTAGACGGCACTGAAAAATAACTATTTAACTGCACGACAAAAACCCATATCCTCGCGGTATGGGTTTTTTTTTATGTTCAGGGTGGCCAACTAGGATGAACGCTATGCCGCGAGCTCAGGGATGCGCAAGAGCGGTCTAATCGGAATTGACGCTTTATTGCTCAGCTATTCATACGCCAGAGAGTCAGCGTATAATGTACATACATAATATAAATAGGCTAAAGACATGTTGGATTCCGGTCGAAATCTCACACACCAACTCACTCATCAGCTAGGTGCTGCTATCATTCAAGGTAGCTACGCAATAGATAAAAGTTTTCCAACTGAAGCTGAGCTGTCGCAACAGTTTAACATTAGCCGTAGCGTTACTCGTGAAGCGGTAAAAATGTTAACGGCGAAAGGCTTGTTGGCATCGCGGCCACGTCAGGGTATTCGCGTTATGCCCAGCACCCAGTGGAATATGTTTGACCCGGATGTGCTTGCCTGGACTTTACATGCGCGTCCATCGTTGGATTTGTTGCGTGAGTTCACTCAATTGCGTCTTGCGATAGAACCAGAAGCTGCCCGTCTCGCGGCTGATAACAACCAAGACAAAGCCAAGATGAAGGCCATAGGCGATGCGCTTGAACGCATGCGCAAAGCTGATCTTGGCCAGGATGATCCGTTAAGTGCGGACATTGAATTTCATACCACTATTTTGGCAGCGAGCAACAACCGTTTCTTTCTGCAATTGCGTCAATTTATTCAGGTTGCTTTACGTGTGAGTATCGCCAGCACCAACCAGCTGAAAGGCGTGTTTACTGCGAACTACGACGATCATAAGAAAATTTACGATGAGATTTTGGCGGGCAAGCCCGATGCAGCCGCCGAGTCTGTTAAATATTTGCTCACCGAAGTTATGCAGCTAATAAATTTATCCCTAGAGCAAGCACCGAAAGCGGAATGAGGTGTCAGAGTCTCGCGATTGCATCATCACCCAGGTTTGCAACGCCAGATAACCCAATAAATGGGCAGGTAATGTATAGAGGTTCCAATGTATAACTATTCCTCACACGAAGGTTACACGCGCTACGCCAGTTTAGCTGGTAGAACAATTTTTATTACCGGAGGCGCAACCGGCATTGGCGCAAGCTTGGTTGAAGCTTTTTTAAGTCAAGATGCCTCAGTAGCTTTTGTAGATGTCGACCTTGAAGCTGCAGAACAACTTTGCGCATTGCTGGCCTCCAAAGGTTTGCCGCGCCCGCTGTTTCAAGTCTGCGATGTGAGTGATATAGATGCATTGCGCACCAGCATTTACAACGCGCAAAAACAGTTGGGCGATATCAGCGTATTGGTTAACAACGCTGCGAATGATCAGCGCTACGAAACTCAAACACTGACCGAAGCACAATGGCACAAAGGTTTAGCGGTAAATTTGCATCCCGTATTTTTTTCGGCGCAAACCGTTCAGCCGATGATGAAAGCACTTGGTGGTGGTTCCATCATTAATATTTCATCCATTAATACCCATTTCAGTCCACCAAATCTTGCCGGTTATATCGCTGCGAAAGCGGGCATTTTGGGAATCTCCAAAGCGCTCGCTACAGATTTTGGCCGCGACAATATTCGTGTGAATTCCATTTTGCCCGGCTGGGTTGCAACGCCCAAGCAGTTGGAAAAGTGGTTATCGGAAGATGAAGAAGTTGAATTGATGAAGCGTGTTTGTCTAAAACATCGCTTGGGCGCACACGACGTTTCCAAGCTTGCATTGTTTTTAGCATCCGACGATTCAGCCATGATTACGTCACAAGAACTTGTGGTGGATGGCGGAAGAATCTAGTCGACAGTTTTCCTGAAAACTCGCACCCTAGCGATTTAACAGCGGGTGCGAGTTTTTTTTAAATATAATCATTAAATCTTATAAATAATATTTGGAGGTGTTCTTTGAATCTTAACAATCTGGATCTGGCAATTTTGGTGTTGTACGCCATTGTGCTGGTGTTTATCGCCTACAAGGTATCGCGTGAGAAAAAAGGCCACGAAAAAAACGCGCAGGATTATTTCCTTGCCAGTAAAGCCTTGCCTTGGTGGGCGGTTGGTACTTCATTAATTGCGGCAAATATTTCGGCTGAACAGATTGTGGGTATGTCCGGTGCAGGTTATGCCGGTGGTATTGCTATCGCATCTTACGAATGGATGTCGGCGATCACTCTATTTATTGTAGGTAAATATTTTCTGCCGATTTTTATCGCAAAAGGCATTTACACCATGCCGGAATTTTTGGAGCAACGTTACGACCGCCGTGTACGTACCGTTATGTCGATTTTTTGGTTGACGCTCTATGTGTTGGTTAACTTAACCTCAATTATGTATCTAGGCGCGCTCGCCGTTAACGCAGTTACCGGAATTCCGATGCTACACGCGATGATTGCGATGGCGACTTTCTCATTTTGTTATTCAATTTACGGCGGTATGAAAGCCGTTGCGTTCACCGATGTATTTCAAGTTACGCTGCTGGTATTGGGCGGTGCTTTGATTACTTATTTAGGTTTGGAAAAAGTTGCGGCACTGCACGGCGGCGATGGCGTTATCGACGGCTTTAAACAATTATTAATTCAGGCTCCCGAAAAATTCGATTTAATTTTAGATAAGAGCAATCCCAACTACAAAAATTTACCAGGAATTTCAGTGTTAATTGGCGGTATGTGGGTAATGAATATTTCCTACTGGGGTTTCAACCAATACATTACGCAACGCACGCTCGCTGCAAAAAGTTTGCAAGAAGCACAAAAGGGTATTGCGCTCGCTGCTTATTTAAAAGTGTTGATGCCCGTCATTATTGTATTGCCTGGTATTGCTGCTGCAGTTTTGCAGCCAGGTTTAACACCTTCTGATAAAGCTTATCCCTGGATGATGGTTAACATTTTGCCGCATGGTATTTTGGGTATTGTGTTCGCCGGTTTAGTCGCTGCAGTGTGCGCATCGCTCGCGTCAAAAACCAACAGTATTTCAACTTTGTTTACCATGGATATTTACAAACAAATTATTAACCCCAATGCATCCGAAAAACATTTGGTAATGGTTGGACGTCTTGCTGCAACGGTTGCGATTATTATTGCACTAGTTGTTGCTGAACCTTTGATTGGTAAATCAGACCAAGCATTCCAATTTATTCAAGACTTCACCGCGTACTTTACGCCCGGTGTTGTGCTGATGTTCCTCATGGGTTTCTTCTGGAAAAAAGCGACGGCGTTATCAGCATTGGTTGCAGGTATTTCTTCGGTGGCGCTATCGATTTTATCTAAGTTTGTATTGCCGGCGGATTATCCTTTTATGGATCGAATTGCGATTGTGTTTGTGCTTTGTGCGTTGTTGGCGGTTGCAGTGACTTTCATAACCGGTGGCAAAGTGCAAGAAAAAGCTATCGACATCAAGGGTATCAATTTCAAAACTGAACCGGTGTTTAATGTGGCGTGTTTAGGTGTGGTGCTGGTTCTTATCGCCTTCTACACAGTGTGGTGGTAAACGAGAATTGGTGATAAACCGCAAAAAATGTTAGCCTTCAACGCCCCCTAATGTGGGGCGTTTTTTTTGCTTCCTGAAAATAAAAAATTAATTCGGCTCAACGACAAATAAGAATTTTATGGCTAACTCTGACCTGACAAAAAATATCGAACTTATCGCTCAAATTCCCTGTGCCAATATTTTAGGCGAAGGTGTGCAATGGAATCACCGTGAACAAGCGGTGTGGTGGACGGATATTAAATCTTCCAAACTTTTTCGCTATCATCTCGCCACACAAGATTTACAAACCTGGGATGCGCCTGAAGCCGTTGGTTGTTTTGCATTCGCCGAAAATGATGAGCGTATTTTGCTGGCACTAGCATCGGGTTTCGCGTGGTTCGATAAAAATTCCGGCGCAGTCGAATGGATTGCAAAGCCGGAAGCACATCTTGTTGGCAACCGTTTAAACGATGGCCGTGTTGATCGCCAAGGCCGATTTTGGTCTGGTTCTATCGTCGAACAGAAAAACGCGCCGGATCAAAGTGCGGGCTTATTTTGTTTAAATGAATCTGAAAAAGTGTCGCAACATCTCACCGGCTTGGTAATTTCAAATAGCCTGTGTTGGAGTCTGGATTCCAAAAAACTTTATCACGCCGATTCACCCAGTCATCAAATCAAAGTTTACGATTTCGATTCGCAAACCGGCACGCTCAGCAACGGTAAAGTATTTATACAAACCAGCGATAACGTTGAACCGGATGGTAGCTGCATAGATGCCGACGGTCATTTGTGGAATGCGGAGTGGGGCGGTCAGCGATTAGTCCGTTACAACCCCGAGGGTGTTCAAGTGGGTGAGTTGAAAACCATAGTGACGCAACCGACCTGCATGGCGTTTGGCGGTGATGATATGAATTTATTATTTGTGACCAGCGCGCGCATCGGTTTGAGCGAAAAAGCTTTGGCCGCACAACCGGAAGCGGGTAATTTGTTTATTTATCGCACGGATTTCAAAGGCTTAAACGAGTCTTGGTACAAAGGTTTTGTATCGCAGTAATTAGCGCGATTTTGTTATAAGATACAGCGCATATTTTCATTAAATTGATGTTTTAAATCGCTATACAGCGTGGAAAAACGAAGCGCCTTCTAACATTGTCACCAACTATATTATCGGCGAAAGGCGAAGCTCGTGAAATCGCGTCTTTTCAGCCTTACAGGATAAAATCAAATTAGTATCACTAAACAAGCACGTCGAGAAAACCCATTGAAACAAAGCAATGCCAGCCGTAAACCACCTGTCTCAGAACCGGCCAATAACCTCGCCATACGCATAGTTCGCGAAGGCGCGCTTATTGGGCTGTTGGCCGTGAGCGCTTATTTATGTCTGGCTATGTTGAGTTATGACCCTGCTGATGGCGGCTATTGGAGCACAGGCAATAATGGTGACCTGTCGAATTTAGGTGGGCGTGTGGGTGCCTGGTTGGCAGATGTTTCTTTTGGTTTTTTTGGTTATCTGGCGTATTTGTTCCCAATCATGCTGATTTACCGAATTGCATTGGTGTTCAAAGATCGAACTCATCTTCGCAGCATCGATTGGTTATTTGTCAGTATTCGTTTTGTAGGGCTACTGCTGGTAATGATCGCGGGAACGGGTCTTGCGGCTATGCATTTCAGTGGCGGCGACTCGGTTTTGCCGAACTCAAATGGAGGATTGTTAGGCGGTGGAATTGCCACCTTGGCAGACAATGCCTTCAGCTACACCGGTGGCACTTTAATTTTGCTGGCGTTGTTTTTATTTGGGTTGACGATTTTTACCGACCTCTCCTGGTTTGCGTTAATGGATGAGTTAGGCAATTGGACTCTCATCGGAATCGAAAAAGCCAAAGAGCGTTGGTTGCAATATCAGCGCGATAAAAATGAAAAGAATATCGCCGTGGTGGCGCAACAACATCGCCGTGAAGTTGTAGAAGAACGAGCGAAGGTTGAAGCAAAACGCGTTGCTCCGGTGATTATCGCCGAACTGCCGAAGAAGAAACCGGCTGCGAGTCCACGTGTAGAGAAAGAAAAACAACCATCGTTGTTCGATTCAATCGAACCTGCTGAAGGCACTTTACCGCCGCTCAATTTGCTTGATCCAGCCGATAAACGCAGCGATAAAGGCTATTCCAAAGAATCTTTGGAAGCTATGTCCAAGTTGCTGGAATTGAAGCTGAAAGATTTCGGTATCGAAATTGAAGTTGTTTCGGTTCAACCAGGTCCGGTTGTTACGCGATTCGAAATCCAGCCCGCACCCGGTATTAAAGCCAGCCGCATTTCCGGCCTCGCAAAAGACTTGGCGCGTTCACTCGCCGTAGTTTCGGTGCGTGTGGTGGAAGTAATTCCTGGCAAATCAGTGATGGGCGTTGAGATCCCGAACGCGCATCGTGAAATGGTGCGCTTGAGTGAAGTCATATCGTCTGAAGCATACGATCAAGCTAAATCGCCCTTAACTATGGCACTCGGCCATGATATTTCCGGCGAGCCAGTCGTTGCCGACCTCGCCAAAATGCCGCACTTACTAGTAGCCGGTACAACCGGTTCCGGTAAGTCCGTGGGCGTGAACTCCATGCTCTTGAGTTTGCTCTACAAATCCACACCCAAAGAAGTGCGTTTGATTCTGGTCGACCCGAAAATGTTGGAGCTGTCGGTTTACGATGGTATTCCGCATTTGCTGACGCCCGTAATCACCGACATGAAAGACGCATCCAATGGCTTGCGCTGGTGCGTGGGCGAGATGGAGCGCCGTTATAAATTGATGTCCGCCATGGGCGTACGTAATTTGGCTGGTTTCAACCGCAAAGTCGATGACGCCAATAAAGCCGGAACACCAATCGCCGATCCATTATTCAAGCCCGAAGAAAATTTCGAGCCAGGTGCAGAGGTGGCTACTGCGCCAAATCTGGAAACCTTGCCCTGCATCGTGGTCGTGATCGACGAATTCGCCGACATGATGATGATTGTCGATAAGAAAAAAGTTGAGCAGTTGATCTCGCGTATTGCCCAAAAGGCCCGTGCCGCGGGTATTCACTTAATCTTAGCAACCCAACGCCCATCGGTCGATGTTATTACCGGTTTAATCAAAGCCAACGTACCGACTCGCATCGCGTTCCAGGTCTCATCCAAAATCGACTCGCGAACCATTCTCGACCAAGGCGGCGCAGAACAATTGCTCGGCCACGGCGATATGCTGTATTTGCCCTCCGGCACCAGCGTGCCGATTCGTGTGCACGGCGCCTTTGTAGACGACCACGAAGTTCACCGCGTGGTAGCCGACTGGAAAAAGCGCGGCACGCCACAATATATCGATGGCATCACCGACGACAGCAACAACTCCATTCCCGTTCCCGGCATTCCTAGTGAAGGCGGCGAGGAAGATAACGGCGAAAGCGACGTACTTTACGACGAAGCGGTTTCTTTTGTGCTCGAAACCCGCAAGGCATCGATTTCATCGGTCCAACGTAAATTGCGCATCGGCTACAACCGTGCCGCGCGTTTAATTGAAACTATGGAAGCGGCAGGTGTCGTATCTACAGCGGGGCATAATGGGAATCGCGAAGTCTTGGCACCGGGTGGGCGGGATTATTAAGTTCTAAATATGTTTGTGGCACCAGCTATTTCCATGTGAGTTCGCCGAGCATTAGAGGGAAATTGCCGGGAAACGCACAGGAAACACGAACAAGCTGGGTCGCCTTTCTTTTGCTTACTTTTCGTTGGCGAAGCATGACTGCATGGATGCAGGAGGTAGAGCAACGCAGGAGTAGTTGCCGAAAGAAAAGTGGGGCCTGCAGCAGGCAAACAAATTCAATAAGCTCGATTTGTATCGGTTTAACTCTGATTCACATTAGGCGGCTAAGATGTTTCGTGAACCATCGAAACCATCCCCAAAACACATTTGGAAACCTTATGAAATTCATTTCCCAGCTAATCACATCATTATTAATTTTCAGCTCAATCGCCGTTCATGCTGATGATCAGTCCCCAGCGCAACTACGCAAACAACTCGATGCAATGAATACTTTGCAAGGTAGTTTTGTTCAAACACTGTTCGACAAAGCTGGCAAAAAACAAGACGAATCAAAAGGCACATTTGTATTGCAGCGTCCTGGAAAGTTTTATTGGAAAACCGAAACTCCAGCGCCACAATTGTTAATCTCCAACCAAAAAACCATTTGGCTTTATGATCCGGACTTGCAAACCGTAAACGAACGTCCTTTCAGTGACGACTTGAAAAAAACACCAGTTTTATTATTGAGTGAAGACGTAGATAAGCTGCGTAAAAATTTCACTATCAATCGCACACAATCTGGCAAAGCTGAGAATTTTTCGATCACTCCAAAAGTCACTGAAGGGTTATTCCAGGAATTGCTTTTAGTTTTTATCGATAATCAACTCACTGAATTTTCGATTCGTGACACGCTTGGGCAATTGACACATTTCACCCTGAGCGATGTAAAACGCAATCAAGCAATTGATGAAAGCTTATTTAATTTTGTTGCACCCGCTGGTGCCGACATTATTAAAAATCAATAGTATTAAAACTTAATGAATGATTTATTTGGCCAGCCACAAGGCAATTATCAACCACTTGCAGCGCGCATGCGCCCACGCAATCTGGATGATTATATTGGCCAGGAACATTTGCTAGCCGCAGGTAAACCTTTGCGTGAAGCCATTGTTCGCGGCCACTTGCATTCCATGATTTTGTGGGGGCCGCCGGGCGTGGGTAAAACATCGTTGGCAAAATTATTTGCAGAACAGGCGCATGCGCGCTTTGAATCGCTTTCTGCGGTCTTATCTGGTGTAAAAGAAATTCGTGCTGCAGTCGCAATTGCGCAGCAGGAACGCGCAGGCACCGGTCGTAAAACTATTTTATTTGTGGATGAAGTGCATCGCTTTAATAAATCAAAGTGAACCCATTATTTAATTGCTAAAAAACGTATGTTGTTTTATTCTGGGTTGTCACTTATTGGCCCACTAATGAAAAAACGTATAACGTATGCTGAAGGTAAATTCGCGAAAATACAGCTGCCCTCTATTTGTTGCTGACGATATCTCCTTGATTATCCTCCCTTGCCTGTTCAGCCATTCTCTCGCACTGAATAAAGAGACTTATGTTCAAGTTGATAAAGTAACTAGAGACCATGACGGAAAGAAGCGCGTTAGGTGCGTGATTGAGACGAATGACGTTGCAGATACTACGATTCATACCATCGTAACTAG
>Ga0247741_1001826_pt1 | contig 11859 bp, 9 predicted proteins | sample UWRJL213509R2_FD_180945 | JGI IMG/M metagenome (GOLD analysis project Ga0247741, IMG submission 180945) | Plant litter microbial communities from Arlington Agricultural Research Station in Wisconsin, United States - UWRJ-L213-509R-2 | ecosystem: Environmental > Terrestrial > Plant litter >...
TCAATTTTGATTTATCTTATTATTATTTTCTAGATATTATCCAACTCTTCTTCTAGTACTATCTGACCTCTTCTGATCTGTTATAGATTTTCACTCTGTATTCAGAACTAATAAGAGAAGCAAGAAGTTGAAGACAGTACATAATCTGAGTGCTAACCAGAAAGTATAGTTGTACTGTAATAGCATATATGATTGGATATCTTAGTTCAGATTTAGCTCAGCTAGAATACAGAGTGAAAATCTATAACAGATCAGAAGAGGTCAGATAGTACTAGAAGAAGAGTTGGATAATATCTAGAAAATAATAATAAGATAAATCAAAATTGAATATCTAGCTAAGATACTACCACTAGATATGAGATTAGCTCAGCTCAGCTTAGTTAGAAATAGCTTGTAGATTTGATATAGTATATCTGCTAGACCAGTTCTTATAGACCAGAAAGAAATTAGGTTCTCTGTATAATTGAGATTTGGATTAGGAGTTGTTTATCTACATTAGATACTGGCTATATATATATATAGTCAAGTATCAGGCTCAACCTACAGAATGACTATAAATTGACTAAATATATAAATAAAAATAGACTAGCTTTAGTCTTATCTTTATACTGTGTATACTCTTGATTAATTGATTATGATTGTGGAAATAAGTTAATATTTACTTTCTATAGCTATATCTTATGTCTTATCACTTATCTTATCTTATATCTTATCTCAATCTTATCTTATATCTTATCTAAATCTTATCGCTTATCTTATCTCAATCTTATCTTAATCTTATCTTATATCTCATCTTATCTATATCTATATAAAAAACCAAATCTGTAGACATTTTAATTAGTATACTAGATATGTTTAAATTATTTAATTTGCTCTACTAGTTAAAGAGATAAATGTAAAATACTTGCTGAGACACAAGTCTTTTTGTGGCTGTGCCAACTGTGTTCTATATGCCAAGCTTTAAAAATGTTTTTTGCTAATCTAAAATATTTTCCATTAATTTAAACATGTTTTTGTTAATTTTAAAATGTTTTCAGCTAAGCTGAAAATGTTTTTTATTGATCTAAAATGTTTTCTACTTATCTGAAAATGTGTTCTGATTATCAGAAAATGTTTTTTATTAATTTCAAAATGTTTTTAGTTCATCCAAAACATTTTGTCAATCTAAAAAACATTTCTTAGACAGCTTAAAATGATTTTCTATTAATCTAAAAACATTTTCTTGTTCTAAAAAATGTTTTTTGAGTGTTTAAAATGTTTTTCTTTAAAGCATAAAAATATGTATGATTATTAAGTACTCTGTCTGGAGTTCTTTCTACTCTTCAATACATTTAGTTCTAATGCATAGTCTAGTCACATACTAGTCTAGCCTAGAATCTATTTGATTCAGCCATATTCCAATCTTATAAGCAACTCTAACCTGATCTGCTTTAGCTTACTTACCAGATCATATACTATTTTTTTCTTTCTCTATTGTTCTATTCTAATATCTCTACTCTCTATTATTTTCTAACTCACATTATCCAGTAGTCACTATTGTTAGTACTAAATATAAGCACCCAATATACAATAGTATAATCTCAGCTAAAATCTTACAGTTTCAATAGTCTATACAATAGATCAAGTAGTAATCTACAGAGTAATATATAGTCATCTATCAAAGATCTTTGCCTCTGTATATACATAGTCTCAGTAACAATTCTAGGGCTATTGAGATTATATTATTCTCAATAGCTATATATAAGATAAGAGGCCTATAGCATGCTCTATAAACCCTTTTTTTTTAAAAAAAAATCTAAATATATCTATTACCAGATATAATAGTCTCCAAAGTACCCAAAACTATACTAGCATTAAAGATATATATAGTGTCTAATACTGTACAAAAAATCAGCTCTCTAGGTGCAGTATTAAGCCTGCTACACCCAAAACAATATATAGGGTACCAGGGGTCTGCCATCAATATAAAACATTTTCATTACTAAAACATGTTCTTGAAAATGCAATACAGTCCCACAAACATAGAACATGTTTACAAAAACATATCATCTTTTTCAAAACATATATTACGTTTCACAAAAAATGTTTTCTATAAAATGTTTTTTACTAAGGCTGAAGCCAGGTTAATATGTCACATTAAACCAGGCTAACAGCCTATAACATGGGGTCACTGAAGTGGCCAATGCACACCCCCATCGAACGCGAGACGCGAATGACGGGTGAGGCTGATGGGTGCCAATGCACACCCCCATCGATCGAGAGACGCAAACGACGTGTGTTGGCCTCATCGATCGCGAGAGGTGCCTCCACCACCACCACTGACACCAAGGGCGCTGGCCACCACTAACCACTTCCCCTTCCTCGGCTCGCCCTTTTCCTCGTGTCGTATCCACCTCCTCCTACGAGCGCTCTGGGCTCCGTATCTCGGCCGTTCGTCTTGCTGGGTGCCGATCCAGGTCTTAAGGTGAGGCTGAGGAAGGATGGTGGTGGCGCCTCTCTCACATCCCTACACGAGGAGAGGAGGTTGGTGGCGGCTTGTCTTCGTGCCCCGAGATGTCGCATTGACGAAAGCCACCCAAAACCTCAGCCAGAGGTAGGTGGTTGATGGGTTGCTTCAGCCTAGGACCTAGACTGAATGTTTTTTATGAGTAGCATATATAATAAGTTGTAAAAATATTTACTCACCTTTGAAGGTCTGGCCATCACGGACGAGGCGAGAGAAGGAGAGGTGAGCGGAGGAGAGGAGAGGGTGGTGTGAACAGCCAACAATTGTTGATTGCTGTTGTTTGGCTGTGTCGGAACTGGCAGTCCGGCACAGCCGAGATATCCGAACGTCGTTCTGAACGACGTTGGGAGACATTGAGGGCTCGCCTCCGTATATTAGAACAATAGAACACTTCTAGAGGTGCTAATAAAGTAGTTTATGAGGTTTTATTAAGCTATCTAAGAGACACCATACAGTAAGAGGAGCTTATAGGTGCTACACCTAGATATCAACTAAAACTTTGCATCGAAACAGCACCGTAAGTCCAGCCTCCTGATTATCACGCTATGAATTCAATGATCCGTCAAAAAAACTATCTAACTATTTAATTAACTCTATATCACCTATAGTAGCCCCCTGAAGCCATCAGATACAGGTAGTTACCTGTGGAGGCCATTTATTCAGGACAGTAAACTACCTGTGGGCCTATGCCCTATAGGCACCTGGATGCCAGCTGTGATGGGCGGGAATAGTAAACATATGTAAACATTGCACCAAATGATGCCCAGAATGGTTTGCTCATCGTTGCGGGCGCGGTGAGCGCTTTTTTTGGGGGCGGGGGGTGCCAATAGGGTCCTAATATTATCCCTGATTTTTTCTGCCCTTCAGCGCTGCCCGCAGTGGGCAGGACAGGATGGATTAGGCAGGGGACATTTGGATAATGTTGCAATAAAAGTGCACGCATGCTAAAAATAGAATTTGACAGGTCCTGTCAATCACGGCTCTGCTCCCGGGTGCTTCCAGGACTCGGAACCTTCTGTTCTGGGCCCAGGAACCATGACATCACTGCTGTCAGCGCTCTAGAATCAAAATGGGCACTTTTGGGCACCTCGGGCATGTTCGGGTGAGTGCTTGCACTTGCTCATTTGGGCTCTGCCTACTTTCAGCCAGTACGGCTGAAAATTAAACATATTGCAGACAATTATAACTAAGATACTAGCTTGATTTCACCACCTGCGGCAACAAAACACCTGCACATATGTGGGGGGAGACGGGGGAACCTGCCGTGCGTTGATGTGGCTGTGCATTTCTGCCATGTTACTTCTGCCTCTCAGATTTGGGCCACTGGGCTTCGTCCCATGCTTTATTTATACATTATAGTTCTTTAAATGTCTTACAATAGCAATATATGTTTATTTCAGTGCAAAAAACGGCCAATAAAAGGGTAGGTGAGGTGGATTGGCAACCTTCTCGTTGGATGTCATTCGGCAAATTGCCTCTTTGGGAAATCGAACTAAATCCTTTAAGTCCTTACTGGTACATTTATTATTTGAGGTCTTGCAATATTTAGGGTCATTTCTCCTGCTTTGCAAGTCGGGTATAAGACATTTTTGAATGAGAGCACATAATATATTAATTTAAAGTCTGCAACTGCCTTGTTCCATGCCTTACGATCACCTTTACTTTCTCGAAGAGTAACACCCCAGAAGAGAAGCCCAGCCATGACGCTGAGCAACCCATTCAACCCTGGCCTCTGAAGAGACTCCTAATCACCATCCACCTTCGAGAATATGATGTTTCCGGTATTTGACCTACGCCATGCAGGCTGGAGCGTTGCCCACCAGAGCATATACTCTGCCTCGTAGGACTTGATATCTGGGACTGATGGCCTCCATGAAGGAGACCGAGCCCACTGAATCCACGCCTTGACAGCTTCTGGTCGATTTGCAGCTGGCAGCTTCTTAACTTCTCTATAGCTGGCATTTTCTTCAAACGCTGCCCATGCCTCAACTAACTTCGACCACGTTACTCCCAATCCTTTCTCTCCCATCATCGAAAGCGACACCGTGAACCAATCAGGTTTTGCAGTACTGTTGGCGGCAGGGTTGGCGGTGGGCAATAAGGCTGGTGTGCTGATTACAGAAATGTTGTTCTTCGACGTGCGCAAACGACGAGCAGCAGGAGCAGAGACAGTTCCAGGTGGGGAAGAAAGTGGGGCGGCAGTTGGCACTAAGGCAGTGGTCGGAGCTGAAACACGTGGACGAGATCTGGGATGAGCAGCTGCAGCTGCGGAATGCAATGCGACAGTTGATTCTGGCACAGATGGAGAAAGGCCGACAGGAGCAGGTGGAATTGTTGCAGCTTTCTTACCCCCACTCTTTTCCACCCTCCTCTTCTTGGCCTTTGGCGCACTTAAGGGCCGAACATCATCTGCTCTGCCCACAGCCCCGTCCTCCAAGTTGTTGGCCGGTTCCTTTCTTTTGCTAGGGACCTGAATTCCCGTACCAGCACCTGTGGTTGAAGCACTCGGAGTCACAGTCAATGCGAGAGATGGTTCTGGACTCGCAGGTGGTAACGACATCTGAATCATATCAGGAGATGGGGATATGTTGAACACTTGATGAAGTGGGGTGAGAGGTGGAGTGTCACAATCCTGGGACTGAATACGCGGTGTAGATGAAGTTGACTGCATTTGGGTAACAGCAGCAGTTGGGGTCACAGGCGGCTGTTCCACGTCTGCAAAGGCATTGTTGTTGGATGGGGGAGCCTTGTCAGTGGGCGTTGTCGCAGTTGGTGTATTCGTTTCGGGCGGAGGAGACTCGCCTGGGATGTCGTCAATGTCAACCCCCTTGACTGCTGGTGAGGACGATATGGGGACAAATCCCTCTGCTTGATCGAGTGCACGGGCGCGGCAATCTTCTACGTCTTGAAATACCCCGTCAGCGTACGAAAGGGAGATATTGCAGCCAACTTACCATAGCATTTCCTCAGGAAATCGGCGTACATTGGAATGACATATTCCTTGTAGCGCGCTCTCTCGGCCTGGCCGAAATCCATTGGTATATCACCTTTTGTAGTTCCTGAATGAACACTTCAAAAAATCTGAGCTTCGAATCGTGGATCAAGTAATAGAGAACATACCCCATCATATTGAGACGACCTTGCTTTGCTGGCTCTGGCCCACCAGCTATAAAGGTTGCTTTCCATCCTGTGGCTTCGCAAATGAGATTGAGGATGGGGGTTATGAATTTCGTAAGCCCTTGAATACACCTGTAAGAGCCACTAAAAGTAAGTACACGAATGGTGATGTACTGCAACTGACTTACTTTTGACGATCAACAGGCAAAGTGGATGGAGGCGATGACATTGCCAGCTTCCAAGCGGCAACACCTTCTTCATGCTCTTGCACGGCTAAAGCGGCCCACTCTTCCTTCATCTCTGCACTCAACTCCGCAAATAAGTCGCTTGCAATCTTCCCCCTCACAGCCACACCATTCTTCTTCATCGCCCCTTGAGCCTTCGCTAGTACCTCGATGAGATCGCGATTGACGGTCAGCTTGTGCCATGTGTTGCAGGCTGAACAGAGTTGAGGTTTCTTGGCCCCAAGGCCAGTGAGCTTGTAAAGCAGTGCCCGATATGGGTTGTGCTTTCCGGAGTCTTTGGGGTCAATATCGTGGTCCTTCATATACTGGTATGCAAGCCAACGTTTTATCTGCTGTAAATTGGTTAGCCTTCGCAATAACTTCAAAAACAAACAGGTGCAACTTACTGCCTTTCGGATCGTGATCAGCTTACTGCGCTCAATCAGGTGCGTCACCTCAGCTTCATACTCCTCTGGCAACAATGTCTCTCTGTCTGGCTCTGGGTGTTCCTCGTCGGGTGTATCATCGTCTACGGCTGCCAAGATCTCTATGGACTGTTCCTCATCAAGTGGAAGCTCGATTGGGTACCGTTTGAAGTAGCGCGCTTGAATCTTCGCAAGTGCATCTCCAGCGTATCCTCCATCGACACCAGCTGTATAGGCAGGCTTTTCTCCGATGAGGAACGTGTAACGCAAACCATGGAAAATACCAGGGTTGACCATCTATGAACTAGCTGCGAGCACAAAGCTGGCACAAGTTCTGGTAGACGGCTCACTGCTTTCAAACTTGATTTTTCGGGGACGTAGCGGAAGTTGCGAAGGTACTAGAGAATCGAGGGATGGAGAAAGAATAAGCATGCCTCTACATATCGAAACATATCCAGGTACCAGGCAAACTGGTTCGTGCCAAGGTTCCGGAGGTGGGTGACTTTCCTCCAGCACTTGGCTCCAAAGGCTAACTCCGAACGATTCAGGCCTCCGGTTCACAACCTGAAGCTCACCTACTAGCTCTAAACCACCCAAACTTCCGATTTGAACGCCTCTTAGGGTAAGGGCCACGTCAAGACATTCAGGTTTTTCAATCAGATCTTGCACCACAATTTCGCCCTCAAAAAATTGCAAATACCCAAACCAGACTCGGATCTCCGTTGGGTATCCCTTTGAGATCTCCCGTCTGAGATGTGAGTACCTATATGTTGACTGCCTTCAAATATCCAACCTGAACGTTCTCTAGAATATCGCTCCCTCCCCCCGACACGAAATGCCTCCCAAACCCAACAATCCGCCCAAGTCCTTGAAGTCTCCACCACTGCAACGCGTCGAGGTTGCTGCTCTCGCCACCTTGATCAATGCGGAAGGACAGAAGAAGCTGGCAGCTGCATTTGTCGATAACCCAAAGCCGCTACTTCGGCTAGAGGACCTTGATGATCTCACCCCTTTTGCGAAGAATTTAGGTCCCAAAATGGCTGCTGTCCCTACGCCTGACGACGCTGATGAATCTCCGCCGTCGTCTCCTCTTGGGAGGGCCAGCGACCACTCTTTGCCTCGCGCTAGTGCCAACAGCTTCTCCGGCCTCGAGTATGTCAGTGCCATAGATCATGCGAAGAATACCACTCCTATCGATGGCGATGACGAAGTTGCTGGCTCTGATGATACCCGCGACGAAGGCCTTGTCCATTGCCAAGTCACGTTCGGCGACATCGAGAATACAGACGATGAGGACGAAATTGATGAAGAATATGAAGCTGAGGTAGCAGAGCAGATGAGCATCATGTCTGCGAACATACTTGAACTTGGTAAGTCCCTTTCACCCCATTCATTCAGTTTCTAACAGTTTGAACACCCTTTTCAGAGTGGAATGGTGGCCCAAAGTACAAGTTCCATCAGAACTGGTCTGGGGAGGTTATCCCACTTCCCTCTTCAATGGTTGAGCCTCCTCACTGTGGGACACTTGCCCCCATGCACTTGGTAATCCTTTCTGGGTTGGAAGTGGGCATTTTCACGGAGTGGTACGTTATTTACACCTCTTATCAACGGCTATTTCGCTTATTGGCTAGGCTTACATGCAGGACCAACTCCCCCCCCTTCCGGAACTTGTTCCAAAAGTGGTCTGAGGCACTGACCTACTATACGGACGAGTTTGTCAATGGGAATGTTCGCATCCTGTACCCAGTGCAGGGATGCACCTTGAACCCAATTTACGTTCCATCGAATGCCCCGACCCCCGTGAAGAGCGTCTCCAAAGGAAAGTGAGTTCCCAAGCGCAAAAATCATGAAACCTCGCCAACGCCGGGTCAACCTCAAGCAGGATCTTCTCATGCTCGTGCTAACATGCGCATTCTCAAACAGGCGCGAGTCAGCTTCTACAAACATCTTTTCTCGGAGGAAGAATTAGCGGCGGCTGTCCCGGGCTTTGGTGGGCGCGTCATCAACGTGTCCGATTTCTCAACGCCATAAACGCGTCCACTCGATATGGGGTATTCGGGGATATGTGTTAGAATTGCGATGCCCATTTAGACCTTAATTACTTGATCAACTGCCCGTACCTACAATAAAAAGCTGGTTCACGGTCCCTGTCTTAAAAATTTCAACCCTCAAAGATTCGTCAGTGGTATCAAGGGAAAGAGAAAGAAAAGGATCAGTTTCCCTGTAAGTTACCTCCGTAAATCCTCCATGTGCCTGAAAATGGACGATGCCCAGGGTGAGCCTCAGTAGGAGGCGGAGTTCGGACGCAGCCAGTAGCCCTCCAGAATGGGTCAGTAGCCTTGTTTGACCGGGTGCAATGTGGGATAAAATGTAAAATTTATAGGATCCATGATGGAAATTGGGGGCTAGGCTAAAAGCGTGTTGATTCGCAAACGCTCCTCCGGTTCCAATTCAAGACTCATGAAAGCTTGGTATTCTTCCTCGTCGCGAGAGACGGCGGCCTCTCTTTTTTTGGCAAGTCTGGCAAGAAGTTGCAGTAAGTATCGGCCTTTAGCTGATTTGAATCGACTGCCGGTATGCACACACACCTGTACTGCCATTGGGCAGTTTTAAGTTTCAAACGGTTCTTCTCTCAGTAACGGGCCTGTGCCTCGCGATGACGGATCTTGTTCGATTCTCTGGCATCGGACTCAGGCCTCTTGGCCCGGTGTCTTCGAACGAGTATGAGCAAAGATCATTCGAAGAGATCCGAGCTTACCGTCTTTCGCGTTCACGAGCTTTTGCTCTCTCCTCGTCTATGTTCCTAATGTATGGTAAAAGAGTCAGTCACCCAGACATATGTACTTGAATAGAATGAAGACTTACACCAAATATTTTCCCCGACGTGCAGCATTTCTCTCGTCGGTCTTGTCCCGAGGGTTTGCTGCCATTGATGGTGATAGTTGGGGATAAACGGGAGTCTCTGAATGAGAGTGTTCGTGACAGTCGAAACAGAAGAATCAGAAGTCAGGAACAAATAGTAACCAAGTAGAGGGTATAACTCGCCTACAAACTTGAACCGACTCGGATCGGCAATGGCTGGTGAGATCTTGACAGGGCCCTCGACTCGAAATGGGAGTCATTATCCCAAATTGGTCTGCATAGCAATGAACGGTCGTTCCAAGTCGTTAAACTTCACTTACCTAGTGCAATACACAAGACGCACGGCCGTATTGAATACTCCAATGTCTTGCTGCCTGACTCAAGTATCAATCGAGAAAAAAAAACGGACGATTTCCACCACTTACATGAGGTCGTCCGTGGACTGGCAAAAGAATGGTGCTGAGTGACACTTGAAACATGCTCAACTCTGAACATTTTCGTGCAGAGACCCTCCGTTCTAATGCTTGCTTAAAAAAATGCCTCAATTTGATAGACATGGGCCCCCAGTATTGTATTGGAGTTCCACTTTTGCATTCAGACACCAAGTGCAGGAGTTATTCGTAATATACTGGGTTTTAGGTGACGTCAATCACCTCTTTACACCTGTAGGGTATGTGGGCAATCAGGCCCAAGTGCGACGGGCCGTGGTGGTCCGTGCAGGCACCGTTCTCGATCTAGAGCACCAATTATTATTTATTGCATCGGCAAATGGACGGCGTGTAACATAAACTACGTAGCTTGCGTGGCGACTGGGTATATAGGTAGTTTCGAAAGTCCATAGTCCCAATTGAACGTGTCTAAGAACTCCAATGTCTCGCGCTCCGACACCGGAAGCGGGTTGTACAGGTCCTCCGATCTTTGGAATCCATTGTCCACCCAACGGAACAGGGCGCTGGCACTGTATTGTGCAACTGAATATCTTGTTTCATTGGCCGCGATTTTTGCGTTGGAGTGGCTGATGAGTGCCGACGCGAGTAGTATCGTTGACCCCGGTGGGAATTCGATAGCGAGTCCGAGTTCCCATAGTACGAGGTGCCCACCCTTGGTTGGATCGAAGTCTCCGAGTGCTGTTACCGAGCAAAGCCTGAACGCGAGATTTCCGAAGTCTTTGTGCTTGAAACACGTGGTCTGCGGGCCGAAATTGTACGTGGTTGCCGAAAATACGCTGGATGCGAAGATGCGTTGAAGAGAGAAGTCCCTTTCGTGAAGGGCGCCAAGTTTTTCGCTGTAATATGCATACAGGTCTGGCGCCCACGTTGCCATAGCTCCTGAGTGTGTGGTTCAGAGGTCAAGATAACGCTGATGAGTAGGCGTCAACGCGTTACCTGATGCATAGCCCACAATGCGTTGAAACACGGGCATACTGTTCAGCTCCTCAAGTACCTTCTCGTTCAGCGGGTGATTGTCCAAGTTCTTGGGCATCGGCTGGCCACCACCATGGGAGACGCTGCATTGGAGGGCCACAAATGCACCACAGCGGTGTTTTCACATCTTCTTGGGGACGTAGCAGTAGGGTCGGAGGCGTTCGAGAGCTGCAGCTGCAGCTGCGTGCATATTCGGCCAATGTGGGTCAGCGGGTTGGCCAACGCAGACACCTACGAGCCGCCCAATCTTGTCTAAGATGGGGATTGACATTCTAATGAATTTCAGGACTTTGAGGACAGAGGTTTGCTTTTAAAACTCACTTTCCATCCCATTGTTGGAGTCGAAAGCCCCACTTTGAGCCCTTGCCCACAAGTTCGTTGAGAGTGAATAGCGACGTTGATCGCCCTTCGTCATTCCTGCCAGTGTAGCCGGTGCCAACTCTACTTGCCATACTCGCGTCTGTCTGGCAGATGATGGGAGTGCTGCTGCTGATTATCTTGGAGTCCCTATTCGGCCGAGACTGGATGTTGGCAAAGTTCTCCTCACGATCTCGTTCGCATCTTCCTCTGCAATTTAGATGATTCTTGGCCCTCTTCTTCGCCTTCTTGAGTGTGCTGGGTGTGAGGATTGAAGTTGGCAGTACGGATAACTGCAGGAGAGGACCCCATCCTTGGGTGTTGGGGGTGCAGGCGTTGTTCTCGTTGTCGTTGTCGTTGTTGTCGTGGTCGCCATTGCTGTCGCGTGCTTTGAGTTCCATAGCAGTACATAGGAGCAGAGATGGGGGTGGGGTTGGTTCAGGTGACGACAGAGGGCTCAGATCCGAGAGCCCGAAGAGAGATTCGCAAAGTGCGATGTACTCGACGGTGTCTTGCAAGGCCACCTGTGTATCAAAGTTTGCCGCAACCACGTGATATGGGTTGTCCATCGTGCATGTCAATGGCGCGAGTCCTGAGGCACTAGTAGCTACCATAATTATAACAATATATAAGAAATTGCCAGGAATCCCTTGTGTCAGTTGACTGAGATCTCAGTAACAATGGAATTATCAAGCAACCAGTGATTTTCATAACGCAATTTTCATCTTATTGTCACCAATTTTCATTGTGATAATTGTAGTATTAGCTGGTAATTTTCACAGTGATATTTTCATAGTATCAACCAGCAATTTTTACAGTGCGATTTTCATGGTATCAGCTGGCAATTTATACAGCGCTAATTTCACAGTATTACCTAATACCAAAATAAGCGCCCATAGCGTGCGGATGAGCGCGGGGGTGGCTTGCCGTGGGCCGGGTGGCCC
>Ga0247741_1001827_pt1 | contig 11859 bp, 8 predicted proteins | sample UWRJL213509R2_FD_180945 | JGI IMG/M metagenome (GOLD analysis project Ga0247741, IMG submission 180945) | Plant litter microbial communities from Arlington Agricultural Research Station in Wisconsin, United States - UWRJ-L213-509R-2 | ecosystem: Environmental > Terrestrial > Plant litter >...
CATGCAGCTCCTTGGAGGGGGTGAGGAGACCGGCACCGCGCAGGACGGCGATGACGGCTTCGTGTTGGTTGAAGGTGTAGAGGTGGATGCCGGGACGGTCGGAGCCGATCACCCGGGTCGACAGGTCGATGGCGTGCTCGATCCCGACGGCCGCCTGGCCCTCGGGGGTCGGCTGCGCCTCGAGCGCGCGCAGCAGGTCGGTGGGGAGCGTCTCATCCGTCAGCTGCACGATGCGCCTGAGGCGCTGCGGGCTGAGCACCGGCATGATGCCGGGCAGGATGCGCATGGTGACGCCGGCCTCGCGCGCCTGCTGCACGAAGCCGAGGTAGTCGTCGGCGTGGAAGAACAGCTGCGTGATGGCGAGGTTCGCGCCCGCCGCCTCCTTGGCGAGCAGGGTGTCGAGGTCCTGCCGCACCGAGCGCGAGCGCGGGTGCCCGTTCGGGAAGGCCGCGACGGCGATGGTCACCTTGTGGCCGCTGCTGAGCCGCTTGGCGCCGGGGAAGCCGGGGATCTCGTTGAGGCTGAACTGCTCGCGCTCGGCCTGCACGCGGTGGATGAGCTGCACCAGCTCCCCCGCGCTGCCGAGGTCGCCGAGGAAGCGGTCGCCCTCCACGGCGCCCGCCGGGGGGTCGCCGCGCAGGGCGAGGAAGCTGGTGATGCCGGCGTCGAGGAACTCGCGGATGAGGAGGGTCGCGTCGGCGTAGGACGACCCCACGCAGGTGAGATGCGCCATGGCCTTCACGTCGGTCTCGGAGAGCAGGCGGAGCAGCACCGACAGCGAGGAGCTGCGCGAGGAGCCGTTGGCGCCATAGGTCACCGAGATGAACTCGGGGCCCGCGTCGACGAGGTGGGGCAGCGACTCGAGCAGCGCCGCCTCCGAGGCCGGCGAGCGGGGCGGGTACAGCTCGAAGGAGAAGGTCGCGTGTTCACTGGCAGTGATCTGGTTCACCGTGGCCCTCCGGACGTTCCGACTCGTCGAGTCAGGATGTGGTCTGGGCGGGTGCCGGGCTCGGCTGTCGCTCCGTACCGCGAAGCTGCGGCAACGGCTTCACACTACGGGCGGGACGGCCTCGTCTGTCGGTGGGTTTCGTACTGTTACGCGGCGAGGCAGATAGCAGACAGGTGTTGCAAAATGCCGGGTCAGGCGCTGACGACGACGAAGTCCTTCAGCCCGCCGGCGTCCGCCTGGTTGACCATCGCGGAGATGCGGGTGCCGCCGTCGACGTACTCGGTGGTGAGGATGCGGCCACGGTCGTGCAGGCTCGCCACGACGTCTCCGCGGTCGTAGGGCACCAGCAGCTCGACGGGCACGTCAGGGCTCGGCACGAGCTCCGCGATGCGCGCCTGCAGCTCGGCGACGCCCTCGCCCGACCGGGCGGAGACGAAGATCGCCGAGGGCTCCAGCGCGCGCAGCAGCAGGCGCTGGTCGTCGTCCTGCAGCAGGTCGACCTTGTTGAAGACGACGATCTCGGGGATGTCGCGGGCCTCCACCTCGGCGATCACGTCGCGCACGGTGGCCAGCTGGCTGGCCGGGTCCGGGTGCGAGGCGTCGACGACGTGCACGATGACGTCGGACTCGCCGACCTCCTCCAGCGTGGAGCGGAAGGCCTCGACGAGCTGGTGGGGCAGGTTGCGCACGAAGCCGACGGTGTCGGTGAGCGTGTACGGGCGCCCGTCGGAGGTGACCGACTTGCGCACGGTGGCGTCGAGGGTGGCGAACAGCGCGTTCTCCACCAGCACGCCCGCGCTGGTGATGTGGTTGAGCAGGCTCGACTTGCCGGCGTTGGTGTAGCCGACGATGGCCACGGAGGGCACGTCGAAGCGGTTGCGGTTGGCGCGCTTGGCCTCGCGGGCCGGGGCGAAGCCCTTGATCTGCTTGCGCAGGCGCGACATGCGGGTGTGGATGCGGCGGCGGTCGAGCTCGATCTTCGTCTCACCCGGTCCGCGGCTGCCCATGCCGTCGCCGGAACCACCGGCTCCACCGCCCTGGCGGGAGAGCGCCTCGCCCCAACCGCGCAGGCGCGGCAGCATGTACTCGAGCTGGGCGAGCTCGACCTGCGCCTTGCCCTCGCGGCTCTTGGCGTGCTGGCTGAAGATGTCGAGGATCACGGCGGTGCGGTCGATGACCTTCACCTTCACGATGTCCTCGAGCGCGCGGCGCTGGCTGGGCGCGAGCTCGGTGTCGGCGATCACGGTGTCGGCGCCGCTGGCGGCGACGATGCCGCGCAGCTCCTCGGCCTTGCCCTTGCCGAAGTAGGTGCTGGGGTCGGGGTTGGCGCGCCGCTGCAGGAGGCCGTCGAGCACAACGGCCCCGGCGGTCTCGGCGAGGGCGTAGAGCTCGCGCATGGAGTTCTCGGCGTCGACGGTGCTGCCCTGGGTGTAGATGCCGATCAGCACGACGCGCTCGATGCGCAGCTGCCGGTACTCCACCTCGGTGACGTCGTCGAGCTCGGTGGAGAGCCCGGCGACGCGGCGGAGCGCCTGGCGGTCCTCGCGGTCGAGCTGCTCGCCGTCGCGGTTCTCGTCGTAGTTGGAGTCCGACTGGAGCGCCTGGGCGGTGCCCGAGCCGAAGGACGTGCGGTTGGATGCTGCGCCGGCGTTGGCGAGGACTCGGGCTACCACGTCGTCGCTCTCGACGGCGTCGACGTTCTCAGTACCGGTCTGTTCGAATTCACTCATTAGCATTAACCTTACTCGCCCTTACTTCGGTAGGTTCGGTGCATGTCTAATGAGCACTACTTCGCGTCCACCCCGGAGAGTGAACTCAAACTTCGCACGATCCACGCCGCGATCGCCGGAAACGTCTACGAGCTGCAGACCGCGAACGGGATCTTCAGCCCGGATCACATCGACACCGGCACGAAGGTGCTCCTGGCGAACGTGCCTGCTCCCCCGCCCGGCGGCAACCTGCTCGACCTGGGCTGCGGCTGGGGCCCCATCGCCCTCACCCTCGCGCTCGAGTCGCCGCGCGCCACCGTGTGGGCGGTCGACGTGAACGAGCGGGCGCTCGACCTCGTGCGCCGCAACGCCGCCGTCGTCGGGGCCACCAACATCAGGGCGGTCACGCCCGACCAGGTGCCCGACGACGTGATCTTCACCACGATCTGGTCGAACCCGCCGATCCGGGTGGGCAAGAACGAGCTGCACGGGCTGCTGGAGAAGTGGCTGCCCCGCCTCGACCTCGACTCGGACGGCTGGCTGGTGGTGCAGCGCAACCTGGGCTCGGACTCGCTGCAGCGCTGGATGCAGTCCACCTTCCCGGAGGAGTACACCTTCGTGCGCACGGCCACCAACAAGGGCTTCCGCGTGCTGCGGGTGCGCCGCAGGTAGCCTCGGCCCGCCGGCTCAGCCCGCGAAGAGGTTCTCCCTGAGGGTCTCGCCGCTGTAGTCGCCGCGGTACGAGCCGCGCTCCTGCAGCAGCGGGATCACCCTGTCGACGAACTCGTCCAGCCCGCCGGGGGTGATCGACGGGATGAGCACGAAGCCGTCGCTGGCGTCCGTCTGCACGAACTCGTCGATGCGGTCGGCGACCTGCGCGGCCGTGCCGACGAGCACACCCCGGGCCAGCTTCGAGATGGCGGCCTCGCGGATGCTCAGCCCGCCCGCCTCGGCCTTCTCCGCCCACTCCCGCGCCGTGCCGCGGCGGTCCTTGTGCAGTCCGGCGCGCCCCGCCGTGAGCTCCACGTCGTCCACAACGAGGTCGAGGGAGGGAAGCGGACCGTCGGGGTCGTACCCGGAGAGATCGCGGCCCCACACCGCTTCCAGCGTGCGTACGGCCGTGGCCCCGCTCACCTGCGCGCGACGCTCGTACCGGTAGCGTTCCTCCGCATCCGCCTCGGTGTCGCCGAGGACGAAGGTGGCGCCCGGTAGGATCTTGAGCTCGTCCGCCCCGCGGCCGAAGCGGGCCAGGCGGCGCTGGATGTCGGCGTAGAACTCGCGGCCCGTCCCCAGCTCGGCGAACGGGGAGAAGATCGCGTCGGCGTAGCGGGCCGCCAGGTCGCGGCCCTCGTCGGAGACGCCGGCCTGGACGATCACCGGCCTGCCCTGCGGGCTGGCCGGAACCTCCAGCGAGCCGACGACGTCGAAGAACTCGCCGTGGTGGTCGGTGCCGCCGCCCCGCCAGAGCGCCTCCGCCACGTCGACGAACTCGGCGGCCCGCGTGTAGCGGTCGGCGTTGTCGAGGAAGCCGCCCCGGCGGAAGTTCTCGCCGGTAAAGGCGTCGTTGCTGGTGACCACGTTCCAGCCCGACCGGCCGCCGGAGACCAGCTCGAGGGAGGCGAGCTGGCGGGCGAGCTCGAAGGGCTCGTTGAAGGTGGTGTTGATCGTGCCCACCAGTCCGAGGCGGCGGGTGACGGCAGCGACCGCGGCGAGCACGGTGAGGGTGTCCGGGCGCCCGACGACGTCGAGATCGTGGATCTCGCCCTTGTGCTCGCGCAGTCGCAGGCCCTCCGCGAGGAACAGGAAGTCGAACCTGCCGCGCTCCGCCGTGGCGGCGAAGTGCTCGAAGGAGGCGAAGTCGATCTGGCTGCCCGACGCGGGGTCCGCCCAGATCGTGGTGCTGTTCACCCCGGGGAAGTGCGCGGCGAGGTGGATCTGCTTGCGGCCGGTCATGAGCGTGCTCCTTCGAGGGTCCGCGCGTAGCGGCTGGCGGGCCGGTCGAGCCCCAGGCGGTCGCGCAGGGTGGTCCCGCGCTCGGGGCCGGCGACTGCGGCGATGGCGTCGGCGTAGTCCGCCGCGTCCGGGGTCTCGGCGAAGACCAGCACGGCGCCATCCGCCCCCGTGTCCTGCCGCAGCGTGCGGAGGGTGTCGCCGAGCGAGTGGGCGGATGCGACGGCCAGGTCGACGAGGACCCTCGCCTCCCCCGAGCGGCCGGCCCGCTCCACGCCGGAGCGCGCGTCGGCGACGAGGTCCGGGGCGACCCGGACGATGTCGGCGCGCCGCACGGCGACGTCGAGCGACGGCCCGTGGGTCGCCGACACGATGACGGGCGGGCGCCCCTGCGGGCTGCGCGGCACGATCGACGGGCCGCGCACCGAGAAGAAGCGCCCCTCGAAGTCGATGTGGTGCACGCGGTCGCGGTCGATGAAGCGGCCGGTCGCCACGTCGCGGATCTCCGCGTCGTCCTGCCAGGAGTCCCAGAGCCGCCCGGCCACCTCGATGGCCTCCTCCGCCTCGGCCCAGGCCTCGGCGGCGTCGAGGGCGGGCCGGCGTCCGAAGAGCGCCGCCTCCTCCGCGGAGGTCGAGACGGACACCTGCCAGGCCGCCCGTCCGAGCGAGACATGGTCGAGGGTCTGCACGGCCTTCGCAAGGTGGAAGGGCTCGCTGTGCGTGGTCGAGACGGTCGGGGCCAGTCCGATCCCGCCCGTGGCAGGAGCCGCGAAGGCCGCGAGGGTGCTCGCGTCGATGCGGGCCCGTCCGGCGGGTGCCGCCAGCAGGTCGTCCGCGATGATCGCGAGGCCGACCCCGCTCGCCGCGAACCCGGTGAGGGCGGCTATCGACCGGGGCACGAGGGTCGCCGGCTCCCCCGAGGCGGGAAGCTGCACGGCCAGGAACAGCGGCGCGGGGCCGCCCGCCCGGGGTTCGCGGGTGTCACTGGCCATGGGTTCGCCTCCGGCTGCTGCGCGTGGAGCCGGGTGGTTCCCGGGACGCAGAACGAGCCTCCCGCGCCGCCTCCGGCCTGTCCACTCGCCGGTAAGCCGGGGTCACGGACGGTCACATTGCTTCACATGGGAGCGACGGGGCCCGGTGGCGGGTGAACCGCCTAGATGCTCAGCTGCCCCTCGAAGACGAGGTCGGCGGGCCCGCTCAACGAGACGTGCTCGCCGTCTTCGGTAGGGAACATCCGCACACCGACGACTCCGCCGGGAACCTGCACCTTCCACTGGTTGGGTGCGCCGGCTCCTGCCCAGTGCCGGGTGGCGAGGGCGGCGGCCGCGGCGCCAGTGCCGCAGGAGAGCGTCTCGCCGCTGCCGCGCTCGTGCACGCGCATGCGGATGTAGCCGACGCCGTCCTTGACCATCGGGTCGGCGGGCACCACGAACTCCACGTTCGCGCCGTCGGGCGCCTCGGGGTCGAGCTGCGGGACGAAGGTGAGGTCGGCGCTGTCGAGCTCCTCGTCGCTGGCCAGCGCCACGACCACGTGCGGGTTGCCCACGTTGACGCCGAGGCCGGGGCGGGCCACGGAGAGGTTCTTGGCGCGCACCAGGGGCTCGCCGCCCTCGAGCGACCAGCGCCCGAGGTCGACCTGGAAGCCGCTGAGGTTGCGCTGCACGTCGCGCACGCCGGCGCGGGTGCCGATGGGGAGCGTCTCGCCGGGCTCGAGTGTCGCCAGGCCGTTGTCGATGAGGTAGCGGGCGAACACGCGGATGCCGTTGCCGCACATCTCGGCGATGCTGCCGTCGCCGTTGCGGTAGTCCATGAACCACTCGGCCGCGTCGTCCTCGGCGAGGGCGTCGGCGCCCTCGGGGATGTGCGCGGATCGCACGGCGCGCAGGACGCCGTCGCCGCCCACGCCGAAGTGGCGGTCGGCGATCGCGGCCACCTGCGCGGGGCTCAGGTCGACGGCGCCCTCCGGGTCGGAGAACAGGACGAAGTCGTTACCGGTGCCGTGGCCCTTGGTGAAGTGCAGAGTAGTCACCTGGCAAGTTTAGCTAGGCGCCGGGTGCGCCGGTGCCGACCTCGTCCATCGCAGTGGCGACCCGCTGCGGGTCGTCGTAGTCGATCCAGCGGATGGCGTCGTAGCGGCGGAACCAGCTCACCTGGCGCCTGGCGTACTTGCGCGTCAGCACGGAGGTGAGCTCGATCGCCTCGGCCTGGTCGATCTCGCCGCGCAGCTGCGCGGCCGCCTGCGCGTAGCCGATGGCGCGCGCGGCGGTGACCCCGAGGCCGAGCGGCAGCAGCGACTCCACCTCCGCCACGAGGCCGTCGCGCCACATCCGCTCCACGCGGTGCTCGAGCAGCGGCACGAGCTGCTCGCGCGGCGCCCGCAGGCCGACGATGCGGGTGGGCCGCCAGAGCGCGTCGGCGCTGGGGAGGCCGGCGCCGAAGGGGACGCCGGTCATCTCGAATACCTCGAGCGCGCGCACCAGGCGGCGCCCGTTGCTCGGCCCGATCGCCGCGGCCGCCACGGGGTCGACCGCGAGCAGGCGGCGGTGCATCATTCCCGGCCCGGTGGACACCAGCTCGGCCTCGAGCCGCTCCCGGATGCCCTGGTCGGTGCCGGGGAACTGGAAGTCGTAGATCACGCTGGAGACGTAGAGCCCCGAACCGCCGACGAGGATCGGCTGGGCGCCGCGCGCGGCGATCTGCTCGATCGCGGCGCGCGCATCCGCTTGGAAGTCGGCGACGCTCGCCTCCTCGGAGACGTCGAGCACGTCGAGCATGTGGTGGCGGATGCCGCGGCGCTCGTCGAGCGGGAGCTTGGCGGTGCCGATGTCCATGCCGCGGTAGAGCTGCATGGCGTCGGCGTTGACGATCTCGGCCGCCTGGCCGCGGGCGGCGAGGGACTCGGCGAGGTCGAGGGAGAGGCCCGACTTGCCGGTGCCGGTGGCGCCGACGACGACGATCAGCGGCGGGTGCGGATGCGTCACGGTTCTCTAGCGCTCGCCGTCGTCGAGGTCGTAGATCGGCGAGGTGGAGACGGCGCGCAGCGGGAGCTGGGCGGCGGGGCCGGTGCCCGCGTCCGAGCCTGAGCCCGAGCCCGTGCCCGTGCCGATGCTGGGACCGGTACCGAGGCTGGAGCCGGTTCCGATGCTCGGGCCCGTTCCGATGCGGAGGCTCGGGAGGCCGAGCGAGACGCGGCCGGGCTCGCTCGCCGCGCCCGCGGGGGTCGGGACGCCGCAGGAGGCCGCCTCCGCGCGGTCCCAGGCGTCGCCGGAGATGGTGCGGCGGATCACGAGCTGCTCCCCCGGCGCCGCGTCGGCCACGAGGTGGAAGGAGGCCGCCTCGCTGATGCGCACGGTGACCACGTCGCCGGGACGGGGAACCGCGCTGCCGGCGGGCACGTCGAAGTGCACGAGGCGGGAGTCCTCGGCGCGGCCGGAGAGGCGGTGCGTCTCGGAGGCCTTCTTGCCCTCGGTCGCGGAGACCAGCACGTTCACGGTGCGGCCGACCTGCTTCTGGTTCTCCTCGCGGGAGATGTGGTCCTGCAGCGCGGTGAGGCGCTCGAAGCGCTCCTGCACGACCGCCTTCGGGATCTGGTCGTCCATGGTGGCCGCCGGCGTGCCCGGGCGGATCGAGTACTGGAAGGTGAAAGCGGATGCGAAGCGTGCCGCTTCGACCACGCGCAGGGTCTCGAGGAAGTCCTCCTCGGTCTCCCCCGGGAAGCCCACGATGATGTCGGTGCTGATCGCCGCGTGCGGGATCTTCTCGCGTACCCGGTCGAGGATGCCGAGGAACTTCTCGGAGCGGTAGCTGCGCTTCATCGCCTTGAGGATCCGGTCGGAACCGGACTGCAGCGGCATGTGCAGCTGCGGCATCACGGCGTTGGTCTCCGCCATCGCGTCGATGACGTCGTCGGTGAAGGCCGCGGGGTGCGGGCTGGTGAAGCGGATGCGCTCGAGTCCCTGGATGGTGCCTGCCGCGCGCAGCAGCTTGCCGAAGGCGAGGCGGTCGCCGAACTCGACGCCGTAGGAGTTGACGTTCTGGCCGAGCAGGGTGACCTCGATCGCGCCGTCGTCGACGAGCGCCTGCACTTCGGCGAGCACGTCGCCCGGGCGGCGGTCCTTCTCCTTGCCGCGCAGGGCGGGCACGATGCAGAAGGTGCAGGTGTTGTTGCAGCCCACGGAGACGGAGACCCAGCCGCTGTAGGTGGACTCGCGCCGGGTCGGGAGGGTGGAGGGGAACACGTCGAGCGACTCGAGGATCTCGATCTGCGCCTCGTTGTTGTGGCGGGCGCGCTCGAGCAGGGTGGGCAGGGCGCCCATGTTGTGCGTGCCGAAGACCACGTCGACCCACGGCGCCTTCTCGAGGATGACCGACTTGTCCTTCTGCGCGAGGCAGCCGCCGACGGCGATCTGCATCCCTTCGTGCTGCTTCTTGATGGAGGCGAGCATGCCGAGGTTGCCGTAGAGCTTGTTGTCGGCGTTCTCGCGCACCGCGCAGGTATTGATCACGACGATGTCGGCCTGCTCGTCTGTCGCCCGCACGTAGCCGGCGGCCTCGAGCGAGCCGCTCAGCCGCTCGGAGTCGTGCACGTTCATCTGGCAGCCGTAGGTGCGCACCTCGTAGGTGCGGGGAGCGGCGATTTCCGGCGCGGCGAGGGAGGGGGCGACGAGGGTCATAGTGCGTCCAGTGTAGATCGCGGCGGGCGTCGGATCAGCGAAGGGTCGGCTCACCAGCCGGTGGCGTCCGGCGGTGTCTGCTGCTCCTCGGGACGGCTGCGCCTGCGCGCCGGGGTGCGCGCGTCCCGAGGACGCGCAGTCGCCACGGGCGCGGCGCGCGTAGCGGACGCCGGCCACGAGTAGGCACGGCCGGCGCGCGACGGCGGCCTGAGTGTGCGCGCAGGCAGGGGCGTGCGCGGCCTGGCGCGCCCGCGCGCACGCCCCACGCGTGCGCGCACACTTCAGGTTCTCACCACGAAGACGAACCCCACAGGCGACCACGTGAGCCCGGCATACCCGGCGGCGAAGGGGGCGTGCGCGCGGACAGGGAGCGTGCGCGACCGGGCGCGCCTGCGCGCACGCCCCACGCGTTCGCGCACACGGCGGGTCCGACGACGGCGCACTCACGCCGAAGGGTTTCAGGCGCGCCGTTAGCGGGGCGCGGAAGCGAGTCTGGTCCGACGCTGGCGGCGACGGCTGACCAAGCGTGCGCGCAGGCGGGGGGCGTGCGCGGCCGGGCGCGCCTGCGCGCACGCCCCACGCGTGCGCGCACACGGCGGGTCCGACGACGGCGCACTCACGCCGAAGGGTTTCAGGCGCGCCGTTAGCGGGGCGCGGAAGCGAGTCTGGTCCGACGCTGGCGGCGACGGCTGACCAAGCGTGCGCGCAGGCGGGGGGCGTGCGCGGCCGGGCGCGCCTGCGCGCACGGCCCACACGTGCGCGCACACATCAGGTTCTCGCCACGAAGACGAACCCCGCAGGCGACGACGTGAGCGCGGCAAACCCGGAGGCGAAGGGAGCGTGCGCGCAGGCTGGGGGTGTGCGCGGCCGGGCGCGCCTGCGCGCACGCCCCTCGCGTGCGCGCACACTGCAGTGAAAAGCCCGGACCGGTCCAGTCCGGCCGGCCGGTCTGGCTGGCTACCGGTATAGCCGGCCGGTCGGCGGCAAGAGCCGGCTAGCGGAAGCGGGGACCGACCGGACCCAGGGCCTGCGCGACGGCGGCGGATATGACGCTGCCGGCGTAGCCGCGGCGCATCAGGAAGGCGCTGAGGCGGCGCTCGGCGGTCGCCCGGTCGTAGGAGCGCAGCTGGGAGGCGCGTTTCACCGCCACCTCGAGGCAGCGCTCGAGTTCGTCGTCGACGTCCACGGTGTCGAGCGCCTCGTCGATCGCCGCCTGGTCGACCTTGCGGCGCCGCAGCTCGGCGTTGATCGCCGAGCGGCCGAGGCCCTTGCGCTCCTGCAGGGTGCGCACGAGATGCTCGGCGAGCACGCGGTCGTCGAGCAGGCCGGCCGCTTCCAGCCGGGCCACTTCGAGGACGACCTCGTCGGGGTCGACCTCGCGAGCCTCGAGCAGGTCGGTCATCTCCGCGCTGGACATCCCCTTGCGGGCCAGCGCGTTGATGCTGGCCTGGCGCACCGGCGGCGGCTTCTTGCGGCCGGTCGCGTCGGCGGAGTCGGGATCGCTCTCGTCGTCGTCGTCTTCGGCCACGAAGCGCACCGAAGAGCCGGGCGCGGCGGGGTCGGACTCCGAGCCTCGCGGCTCGACGGTGGAGAGGAACGCGCGCGCCGCGGCGACCGCGCCGGCCGGTGCCTCGGGCCCGGCGTCCGGTTCGGCCCGGAGGCCAGACTCAACGCCCGGCTCGGCCGCGAGGCCGGGCGCGGGCGCCTCGTCGTCTTCTTCGTTCGCGAGCTCGGCCTCGGGATCGACGTACCAGCCGGGGCCGGCGTCGCGGGCGACCGCCCGCAGGCGCGGGGCGGTGCGGGAGCGTTCCGACGGCAGCTGCTCGGCGGCACGCACCGCGGCAGCGGCCTCGGCGCGCGCCGCGTCCAGCGCCTGCGCCGCGGCGACGGCAGCAGCCTGCAGTACAGCCCGATGCGCATCGACGGCCAGGGCTGCAGCCTCCGACAGCGCCGCCTCGGCCCGCGCGACCTCGTCGTGAGCCGCCTCGGCCTGAACCGCCTGATCGGCGTCCTGGACCTCGTCGGGGACACCGAACAGGTAGCTGACCGTGGCCAGGCGGCCGTCGGAACGCTCCACGACTACTCCCCGACTGCCTTGCGCAGCGGCGGGGCGGCCGTGGTGGCGGTAGCGGTCGCCGCGACCTTGGGCGGCACGGCTCCCTTGGCGGGCACCTTGAGCGTCGCGCCCTTGGCGGCCTTCTCGGCGGCGGCAGCGGCCTTCGCGGCGGCGGCCTCGGCCTTGACGACTGCGGCGGCCTTGTCGACGATCTCCTTGGCTGCCTTGCCCTCGGCGCCGATGCCGAGCTTGATCATGATCTTGCCTTCGATCTCGGCGGCGATCTCCGGGTTCTCGAGCAGGAACTTGCGCGAGTTGTCTTTACCCTGGCCGAGCTGGTCGCCGTCGTAGGTGTACCAGGCTCCGGACTTGCGCACGATCTCGTGCTCCACACCGAAGTCGATCAGGCTGCCCTCGCGGGAGATGCCGACGCCGTAGAGGATGTCGAACTCGGCCTGCTTGAACGGCGGCGCCATCTTGTTCTTGACGACCTTGACGCGCGTGCGGTTTCCGTAGGCCTCG
>Ga0247741_1001828_pt1 | contig 11857 bp, 16 predicted proteins | sample UWRJL213509R2_FD_180945 | JGI IMG/M metagenome (GOLD analysis project Ga0247741, IMG submission 180945) | Plant litter microbial communities from Arlington Agricultural Research Station in Wisconsin, United States - UWRJ-L213-509R-2 | ecosystem: Environmental > Terrestrial > Plant litter >...
ACCAAAAACCAAGTAGCCACTAAATCCAAGCATCATCTGAAAATTGGACACTTTAGTTTATTCCTGCTTTGAAGTTCTCCGGAGTAAATTTACCGTATTTCGCCTTCCCAGGGGGTTGCATAGGTACGCGCCAACTAAGACGCCTGGCAAGGTGATGGCACCCAGGAGCAGCTGCCATTCAGCAGTGCGTTTGAGGTCGCCGTTGTGAATTATGCTCGATATAATCGTCCCCGAAAAGACTCCATTCGGAAACGTAATCTAGTCAAGTGAGTCAGCTTTCTAGTCGTTTGAAATTCTGACACTCATACAAAGTCGTAAAGAAACCTAGTAAATGTCTCAGTGTCACCCCGCCTTTCGCCATTCAGTCTCGCACTTACCATGCTCCACATGTCCCAATCAGTGGCTTCCAGTACCGTTTGATAACAAGTGCATATGGAACACGACCTAAGGAAGATAGTGCATAAGCATGTTGAAGACTGATATCGAAATAAGAAACGTACTTTTGATAGCACCTTTTTGGTAGAGCTTGGAGCTCAACATGCGGATACGAAAGTAGAACACGGTCAAGGGTAGGAGGATGCCGATTCCAAAGCAGACCCTCCACACAGTTTGGAGATGATTCTCTCCCGCAGCAGAGAGTACAATCAAAAATACTGATACAGCCAAAGGACCACCAAGCTAAGGAGTAAGATTTTAGATACGTCCTGCCGCATTGAATACCAAACTTACGCAGAGGACAAAATTCGTGACCATGATAAAGACTGCAGAATGGTTAATATTGTGAGGCAATCTTGAAATACCACTTACCTGGGCCGCGATTCTTCACCATCTTTTCATTTGCAGCTTCCGACGCACTTGTAGATGATGCTGGATATTCTCCTCCAACACCCTAGCATCACAATCAACGATTTCTGGCATATAAAGAGAAGATAGCCCAAGACTCACAATTCCCGTCAAGCCTCTGTGGTGCATGAAGGTCAGCTGCGAATTGAAGGCGGAATAATGAGGGTTGTTGTACCTCGCAAAAGTCAGGAACCAGAAGAATCCAACGGCACTACCTCCAGCGCCATGGGCCGCTGTAGCGAGTGTAGCACCAAGAACGATAAGTGCTGTAGTAATCACCAGTGCCGCCTTCCTGCCTATCCGGTCACATATGATGCCCACAACAATCTGGCCAATAATCGCACCTGCAAAGATTGTGGTCAGCATATTGAAGTGAAGCATCGCAGGGACAACCACCGACCAACGAGAAGTGAATTCGATACTCTAGTCGATACATCTGCTGTATATGTCTTCGGGTAAAGTTTTCTGAATACAACCTATCCAAGCGCTCGTCATTGGACTTGAATAAGAAGATCAGAGGTGGGCCTTACATTGGACATTGTCATTAAGTTGTTCTGGTCTATGGGCCCGTGTAAGAACTCCGTGAGGTATAGAGCAAGTTAGAACGAGATCTCAAACTCACATCCATCGCTGATAAGACCAAACGCTGCAGCGGCGATGGTAAAGTATGGGCTCAACGCTTCCTTTTTTGACATAGGTGCATTTTTCTCTGGAAGAAATACTTCGTCCAATTTCTCTTGCTTGTCTTGATCCTTCTCCGATGCTGTCGAGGACATGCTGGCTGCCGAAAGGTGGGCAATCAAAGAAGAACGAATACTTCATCGTGGCTTTAAGTATCCCGTCTACGCGGCTGAATATACGTATCTTGATAGCACACGTGTGAAGCAAAATTAGCGTGGAACTGGCTGTCGGTGAGACGAGTACTGCAGAAGCCCAGCTTTGAGCTAAAGATAGATGCGTTCAAAAGTAGCTTCGGGGACTCGGGAGGCCATGTGCATCGAATACGCATGATCATCTCGCGATGGGGAAAACCTGTCTTCCTGAAACAGGATTGTCAATTGCGGATAGGTGAAGTACAGTGTGAGGAGCTCAACGCCTGTGCAGGTTAGAATTCTAAACGCGGTGGGCGAATCTTCTAGTTAGGGGTTGGTGCGGCCGGAGTTCAAAAGGATCAGTAACCTGGCTCAGACACCTCTTTTCCTTTTACCGCCCACAAAACTGCAGGTAAGATTTTGAATTTGAGACTCATCCGCGGTGACGATTTTTTTTGCTTGCAGGCAAATGAATGAAGCGTATACCATCGGGTCCTTGTACCATGCAGGGTTCGCGCAAGCTCAAGCACCTCACATCGGATTGATGATCCCGACCAGCTCCTCCTCTGGTACGCTCGTACACATACGTATTGATCGCGACACCTCTCCGAATTGGGCGCGTCAACTTAGAATCCAAAAGATCGAGGGAGACATGTTTTTGACCAGTCTCCTCAAAATAGGGGGTCCTATCGCGCCAGAGGCCTTGATTGAAGCATCGAAAGAAGTCCCGGTCCCAGAAAACGACGAATTTGGTGAATGCCTTCCATGGGCGATGGCTTTAGTTGGAAAGTTGGATAAACAAGGGTTGATTCGCGTCCAAAGCATCGAGGAATTGGTCACTGAACTGGAAGCATTTGTCAACGGAAATAGGGCTTATGCGCGACGGAACATGTTCCCCAACGTGGCTGTATCGAGCTGTTCGTCTTGAGCATAGATCGCACCGAGTTACTCAGTAGCTCGATATCTGGTACGAGCGTCTCGGTACCGATGTTTGGCTTGGACAGCCAAGTCACTGAACTCAAACAAAGAAAAATCAAACTCCGACGATCTGAGTGTCAGAAAAAAGTAGAGACGTCAAGCGAATCACTATCATTGTGCCCAAAATGCCAGAATCCAGTGCCCATCTTGACGATAATATTGACTATTCCGATATCGAAGCAAAGTGCGATACCACATTCCACATTTTCGCAGCGGAATCTGACCTGATATTTAGATACCAAGTACATTACGATGAGGGTTTTGACCATGTCGTTGTGGTTGATGGCGTTCCCATCATCGATAAATCAAAGCTCGACAGATTACTGACGAAAGTGTCCAAAGAATTTTCGAGGAAGGGAGTTCCAATAAAGTTGGATGATGTCTTTATGCCTTGGGACGAAGAGACAGGCAAAAACAAAGGGTGAGCTATTTGTTCTGTCGTACGTTTGGTTATGCTGAGGTTCTCTTGGAGGTTCATGTTCATAGAATTCCGAAACGAGGACGATGCAGCCGCGGCCATTGCAGCAATGCATAATCACCCCTTCGATGCAAGACACACATTCAAGCTAAATCATTTTACGGACATCGAAAGATATGCCGAAATGGATGAAACCTATTACGAACCTGAGCTCGAGGAGTACACTCCAAGGGTACATATTGCAAAGAAATTTCGGATTGTTATAACTGAATCGAGTCTATTCAGGAACATCTGCGAGCATATCTCGCTGATTCCCTCGGCCGTGATCAATATGTCACCTACCGCGGCGACGAAGTTCTGATAAATTGGCATGGAAAACCCTCGCAATGTGAACTTGCGCACAAACCTGTAAGTGTAACTCACTTCACATCTTGGTGCTTAAATTCATTGAATTTAAAGGATTGGAAAGACTTCCTCTATGTCGCATGGTCTCCCATTGGCACATACGCTGCCACCCTTCATCGTCAAGGTGTTCGTCTCTGGGGTGGTCCATCATGGAAGCCTCAGCAGCGATTTGCTCACCCTCTCGTGAAACTCATCGATTTCTCTCCTTGTGAAAACTACATCGTAACCTGGTCGAATGAGCCTATTGTCGTCCCGGAAGGTGCCATCCAAGGACCTCAATACTTCTCCCCTGCAGACGAGGGGAACAATATCGCTATCTGGGACATTCATTCTGGCGACCTTCTACGTACCTTTTCGTCGGTAAACGAGGGCGACCCCGCCCCTGTTAAGAAGCAAATGCAATGGCCAGCCCTCAAATGGAGTCCCGACGACAAATTCGTTGCCCGTATCACACCTGGTCAGATGATCAGCATCCATGAGTTGCCGTCGATGTACCTTCATGGTAAGAAGAGTTTGAAGATCGACGGTGTTGTGGATTTCGAATGGTGCCCGTTGGGTGACAAAGACAGAGAAGACGCAAACCTGGCAAATGGGAAACCTGCGAAGAAGACTCGAGAAAACATGCTCGTCTACTGGACGCCAGAGGTAGCCAATCAACCTGCCCGCGTCACATTGTTAGCTTTCCCAAGTCGGACAATCCTTCGTCAGAAGAATTTGTTCAACGTCACGGAGGTCAGTGATATGATCATCTGATCGCTATCCGTAGCGCTGACCGTTGATTTTCGCAGTGTAAATTGTACTGGCAAAATCAAGGTGACTTCCTTTGCGTCAAAGTCGACCGACACACGAAAACGAAGAAGTCTATCTTCTGCAATCTGGAAATCTTTCGCATGCGAGAGAAAGATTATCCAGTTGAAGTGGTTGAGTTGAAAGGTCAGCAACAACGTGGTCTCACTTATCAGATGTGCTGACTTGCGTGTAGATTCTGTTCTTGACTTCTCCTGGGAGCCGAAAGGCGAGCGCTTCGCCATTGTTTCAAGTAGTGATCCAAATTTGGGTAATCCTGGGCCTGGTATTACCATTAAGACGGATGTTAGCTTTTACCAACTCGATCATGGAAAGAATGATTTCCGCCTCCTGCGTGAGTCTAATCTTATGTATCCAATACACTGTTCTCATGGATTATATCAGGGACGCTGCCTTCCAGAACCAGCAACGCTATTAGGTGGTCACCTAGAGGTCGCCATGTTGTTTTGGCTACCGTAGGTTCCTCAAGTAAATCTGAACTGGAGTTCTGGGATCTGGACTTCAACACTGACGATCGGAAGGAGAAGGAGGTTCAATCAGATTGGGGTGCGGGCATTCAGCTCCTGGGTACCGCAGATCACTATGGCGTTACGGACGTAGAGTGGGACCCAAGTGGACGATACCTTGCCACCAGTGCCAGTGCTTGGACCCATACTGTAAGATTCACGGTCCTTCGTCGGCGATAATGACATGCTTATGGTTATCTCCAGCTCGAAAATGGATATGCCATTTGGGACTTCCGTGGCCAAGAACTCGTGAAGCTCATTCAAGACAGATTCAAGCAATTCATCTGGCGACCGCGTCCCCCAACACTAGTCCCTAAGGAGAAGCAGAAGGCAATCCGCAGAAACCTTCGTGAATACAGCCGTGCCTTCGACGAGGAAGACGCAGCCGAGGAGAGTAACGTCTCTGCAGAACTCATCGCCCTTCGCCAGAGACTTGTGCGCGAGTGGAACAAATGGCGTCTCTCATGCAAAAGCGACCTTGATGAGAAAAATCAGAAATCCCAAGGCGAGGAGAGCAAGGAAGAAATCGAGGTTTGGATTGACGAAGTTATTGAGCAGATTGAGGAAATCGTCGTAGATTGATTCAATGCTTATTACTTGCTCTGTTGTACCCTTTTCAATATCATAGCGTGGTTTCTGCTTTGAAAATCATGAATGGTCTGATTTCCAAGCCATTGGGGAGGAAGATTCTCTCCCGCAGATGGGAAATTTATCGCCGCTGCGGCTGAGCGTGGGTACCGATTAAACCCGAGCGTGACCAACATCTTATCAGATTGCGACCTCATCCTCTTTCCTTACCTCCTCTTACCGCAATCACTCGGCCGCACAGTGCTGTTTGCCTTTCCTCGACGACGTCCCCCACCGCTTCTGCGAAGGATCTGCTGCCGTTTCAATGGCGTCTGTAGGGTCCTCGTCGACAACGCTGTGGGCAACTGGTAAGCGTCGCGAGCTTGAGCGCAAAGCTTGCCGGGTACTTAATTATAGCCTCGGTAGCCTCTAAGGAATGGGTCATCCAGCCAAAACCAAAGCCGGGTAGAAAACCAAAGAAAGACACACCAGCTCCTTCAGTTGATGAGTCGGAGGTACGTAGCCTTTTGAACCCGCAGATTGTACCCTATGCTTAATTAAGATCTACAGGCGGATTCAAAGGGTCGTCGCGTGCAGAATAGGTAGATGCATGCAGTCACCTCTGCTCTTTTGAACTCAACCTGACCTCATACATTTTCTAGGGCTGCACAACGCGCATTTCGCGAGCGCAAGCAAACACAGCTCGCGGAACTCCAGGCTCGCATCCAAGCGTACGAGCAGGGTGAGATAGAGCGCAATGTCGCTCTTCAAAATATTGCCAAGCGCCTCAAGGAAGAAAATGAAGCTCTACGAAAGGAGAATACTTCTTTGCAATCGAGGTTGACTCGCCTAGAGCAACAGCACGAAAATGAGGACACTACGTCTCAAACCGCAGATAAAAAGCGGTGGCGAGACGACTCCCCTTCAACTTTGGAATCCCCTCAGTCACCAGCCAAGAAGAAACTGCGTAAGGAATCGGTCTCAGATAACACGAGGCCTCTTTCTTTTACTACAAGCACCATAACACACCTACCATCCCCCGCATCTATGATGTCTACACCAGATCCCTTAGAGTCTGCACGCCATTACTCACCTCCTCACTTCGACACTCAGACTAACCTCGACTCCGAGTTCAACCCTTTGAATACTTTATCATCTGGTGGAAAGTCAGAAGATTCTCTCCCATCCTTTTCGTCCTTTAATTGTGGCTTCTGCGACCAAAACACCATCTGCGTTTGTCGCGAAATGGCCGTTCATGACGCCATGGACCAGTCCATGTCATCGGAAGTATTCAAGAACGGTATCTTTGATAATAACCCTATCGTATCGAACGGCGAGACAAGCAAGCCTTCCAACCTCCAAGCTACCGTCGAGGACCCTGGTAAAGCATCACAACCTTTGTCGATCCTCGACAATCTGCCAGCTTACCAACCCCCTGTCCCGCTGAAGAGGCGTGCCAAAGGGGTATCCGTTAACTCGATTTTTCCTGTTCGACTCCCACCCCGGCGTGATACGCGCATGCTAGAGGCCACTTGCTCGGGAGATCCGGATAACTGTCTGGCTTGCGCAGATGATTCCTTTGGGAAGGCCTTCTGTGCTGCTATAAGCAACAATGCATCTGGTGCCTGTGAGTGTGCCGCCAAAGTCACAACGTCTTCCAGTGGTGGCTGTTGCGGCGGTACAGGAAACTGCACCAGCTGCCCCTCCATGTCATCCGAGTCGTCAAATGACGTGATTCCTCCAGCCACCTCCGACGATCCGCCTGAGCTCATGGCTACTAATGATGCATGGCAGCAGCTCAAGGAGCACCCAAATGTCGATTTCTCTGATCTCTCACTCCTGGCAGAGGTCGTCGCCAGTCGGTCCAAATGCTTTGGACCGAGGTTGGTGATATCTCCGGCACCTCAAATGCTCGAAGAAGGTACAAGCACCACCACAGCAATAGATCGCTTCAACGACGGGAGGGGCTTGGATGGTATGAGACGGGCGGGTCACTCGCCACCACCCCGGCTGGTACCGCAGGAGATCCTTCTGGAGTGTGGACGACGGAGGATGCAGCAAGTCAACGCTGCTGGGGTGCGTGAAGCGCTTCGTTTGTTGGATGCGAAATTTTCCTCGTAAGTATTTTCTTTCTATATATTGCTCTGTAAATAGTTCCTTCCATGTTTTCAACCGCTCAGTAATATCTGCTGTAACTACATCCCTTCCCTGCATATTATGTACTTATACGATTATTTTTCTTTTTTTCTCTTTTGAACTTGATCGCGACCAAGATTAGGCCTCAAGTCAAAATAGCTTTCCCACGGCTCTAGTGCTCGATATTCGGCTCAACGATCACGTATTCTTGCGTATTGTGATTCACAGCTGGGTAGCACCAAATCCGAGCTTGCTTCATTCTCACCCGATGCTTTGACAGCAGTCTTGGTTATTGACTCCTCCAAGTGGCTGCGCAATAGTGAGATATTGCCAATGGACACCTTACCAGCACGCGAGGCATCATTATCTCGTCGGAAAGCACAGCGTCTCCTCGAGAAGAGGGAATATATAATCGGAATCATCCTGCTCCTGCTTGTTGTCCTACTATGGACGCTCTCGAACTTTGTGACACAGGTGCGCTGCTGTCTGTTATTTATTCGTACTAATGAACGCTGAACACTTGTGTCGAATTCTAGGATCTGTACGAAGGCGGATATGATAAACCATTCCTGTCCGTTGAGCACCCTTCTGCTTTCGAAATCCTCTTTATAACGCATTTCTAGTGTTACATATATGAACACGAGCGCCTTTTCCTTCTATCTGCTGCCCTTTGTCTTTAGACGTTGGTGGAAGCAGAAACAGGGCACGTCCGTTGACTCAAGAGTAGCCAATGAGTATCAGCCCCTTGCACTCGACGAGGACATTGCAGAGGTAGATACTTGTTATTTGGCATCTACTTCCGCTCAATTCCTTTGTAGCCTTCCTCAACAAGGCGGCATCATTCACCCATTCGCGCTGAGGATCCCCTTGCATCTCTCACAGACCGGCAGACTGCTCACCTTGCCTTCGCTTTCTGCCTGCTCTGGTTCATAGCGAATTGGACAGTAAATGCGTCGCTTGGCTACACCAGTGTAGCAAGCGCGACAGTCTTGTCGAGCATGAGTGGTAAGCGCTCATTGTCTGGCATAATTTACGATATACTTATAATGACACAGGATTCTTTACTCTTGGTATTGGACGCGTTTTCGGAGTGGAAAAGATGACTCTTGCCAAAACCGGAGCCGTTTGCACGAGGTGGGCATTCTCTTACATGTCTCCATCTCTAACACTGAGTTTTCCAAAGCTTTCTGGGTGTGCTTCTAGTTTCACTTTCGGACTCTTCACCAGCGTCACCTGGCGTCACCGCAGCGGAAGTCAACTCAAGAGCAGTATGGGGTGACTTCCTAGCCCTTTCATCAGCGCTCTTCTACGCTATGTATGTCATCCTCCTCAAAGTACGGATCAAGTCAGAATCACGAGTCGATATGCAACTCTTCTTTGGATTCGTTGGGCTCTTCAATGTTCTTTCGTGCTGGCCTATTGGCGTCGTACTTCATCTCACTGGTGCCGAGACCTTTGAGCTTCCTTCAAATCAGAAGGCATGGTATGCTATCCTAGTGAATGTATGTTATGAGCCTCTCTTGTTGATGATGCTTTAAACGCTGACGCCGCTCCAGATGGCCATTACGTTGTCGAGTGACTATCTCTACGTTCTGGCAATGCTAAAGACGACGCCACTGGTTGTGACTGTTGGTCTTAGTCTTACAATCCCCCTCGCGGTTATCGGCGACTTCTGGCGGCTCAGACCGACGAAAGGCGCTGTTGTCGTAGGAGCACTCTTGGTGTTAGCAAGCTTTATAGGCATTGGGGTGGAGGACTTGAAGGAAGAACAGGAACAACCATCCAGGACGACAGAAGACCCTTAGACAAGTCAAATCATGGGCATCCTTACATATCATCTTGACCGCATGTGCAACATCTATAATTACATCTTTAGAGACCCTAATTTGGCCAGTATTACAGTAGTTGATTTAGTACCCGTCTTCATGTGAGTCGGAGACCAGAGTTCGTGATTTCGCATAGATCGATAACCTCATGAGTCTGTCCAACTGTGCGTATTGTGGCTTTGACCAGACGCGAAACGGTTTCATTCGAAATTTCATCCCCCCTTCGGAATCGAAAATCGTCATGTAGACAGATTTGACAAGTTATAGGGATGCTGTGAAGGTAGTGTGGGATACTGTTTACGTCTGGCTGTGGCACGTTTGGTGGGTCATGGGTAGCGAGCATACCAGAAGGAAACGACGGGTTATTTTGAGGTAATCCCCAATGAGTCAAAATAGTGATCACCCCATGCGACCGTCGAAGATCTTCAAGTTTTGTGGCGACATTTTGGTAGCTTGAGGACGTAGGGCCATCTAGCTGCTCAGCCTTGAAGCGATCAAGCCAGTAGAAAGCATCGATTGAGTGAATGGCCACCATACCCATCTGAGTATCGGGGAAATGCTTCGCATGGTACTTTGGAAGGTACGCGAGCGTTACAGCCAGCTGTTCAGAGGATGCTGGGCGAAAGACATGCATTTTTGTCATACATTGTTCCACTAGTGAAGCGGTTGATGCGAATGGCAGGGACTTTTGAAGTCTGTCGGCGAGAACGTCATGAAATCGACGGACGCTGAAAGTGCCATCCATGTCGAAGATGAAACCAAGTTTGTTCCATCCTCCAAGAGGGCTTGAGAGGTACTTGGATGGGATAGTGCACGTTGCCAGAAGAAAGTAGAGCAGATGCGTCTTTCCTGAACCAGATGGGCCTTGGATGTGGAGAACGTCCCCAGAACGCAAGCAAAAACTGGACTCTCGTGTGAAGTACGAGTCTAGAGCAGGGACACCTGTTGAAATTGGGGGTTGACCTGACAGGAGAGCGTGAATTTACGTGCCAGCCGTCGTCGGCAAAACTCACTGTCTTCCTGAACGGAAAGAAGTAGCTAAGGGTTGTTGAGCCTTGTATCTAGAATCAGGGACGCTGCAGCAATCCTTACCTGTTGCAGTGATTCTGAATGAATCTCGCGGAGGAGTTGCTCAGCTGAGGCCATGTTGTGATATCAGTCTGATGCGGCAAGCCGCCGCGTTGCTGGCCATGCAGGCTGATTGCATTTATGGGTGTCATACAAAGCCCGGCGTTCTCCTTTGCAACAGCACCTTTTCTTGTATTTCTTTCTTTCCTGCCCCTGTATTTCGTTCTTTTGCTCTGGACCTCATCTTCCAGCCACCTGTGTTGTCGTCTGGCGACGTCCCCATTGGCCACTGTGCCGCTCATTAACGACCTTCACTGACCCACGACTACCGGACACGACACGTACACGACAGACATGGCGACAACATCCCCGAGGGTGCCTGCAACGCCTTCTAGACGTGCAGTTGCTTCACCGACACCGATTTCGACGACTCTGGCACGCGGTGCCTCTGCACGAGCCGCAGCTTCGCCTAGACTTTCTACCCTGAATACAGCAGCTCGTCGCCCTACCACCAAGAGCGCTTCCCCCACACCTGCGGTTGCCGTCAATGGGGAAGCCCATGAGGCTTTGACCGCCTCCCTCAAACAGGAAACTGATCAAAAGGAACAGGTGGGTCCTGGATCGCGTAGCTTCTAGATTGTCAGAAGGTGATGCCGTTTGTTCATAGCTGCTGGTACAACTCCAAGACAAAGACCAGTTAATATCTACGTATGTCACGGAGACCAACAACCTTACCTCGGCTCTCTCGAGCGCCGAGGTTAGACTGAATGAGTTATACGCTGAGCAGTCGAGATGGGAAATGGAACTAGCTCAACGCATGGACATCTCAGAGAAGCTGCGTGAGCAAGTGCGTGAACTGGAGAAAGAGAAGAGGGACGTTCAGCGCCGATACAATGAACAGGTTAGTTTCAATCATTCGTCATTGCTCTCTGTGATTGACAAAGAAGCAGACGGCTACTTTTGAAGCGGAAAGACAAGCTTTCTACGATAATGAACAGCACCTCAAATCACGCATTCAATCCCTTACTCAGGCCCGCAAACGCGCTGAATCTATGGTGCCACCTGTCGAGGATGAACAGGAGCCTGAACATCCAGACGAGGAAGTTCCTCCCTCCCCACTTCCTGAAGACAATAAACCTATTCGGCAAGATTTCAACGACCCAGAGAGCGAGCCTGCCGAAATGACTTCTCTCAAGCTCGAGCTTTCCACTCTGTCGACTTCTTATTCCTCCCTTCAGAGCACTCTTATCTTGCAGCAAACACAACTCGTTGATCTCAAGAGGGTCAACCAGGAACTCCAAGAGGAGAACGAGAGCTACATGATTCTCCTCAGGGAGAAGACGCTCAGTGGCCAGTTCGACCTCCTTAAACAGGTTGGCGGTACTGGAAGCGTCACAGACGACGAGGACGGCAGTGATCTCAGCGCTGACGTCGAGAGTGTGCGTAGTCGCGGACGAAGCACATTGGATATCGTCGAAGAGGAGTCATTTG
>Ga0247741_1001829_pt1 | contig 11856 bp, 13 predicted proteins | sample UWRJL213509R2_FD_180945 | JGI IMG/M metagenome (GOLD analysis project Ga0247741, IMG submission 180945) | Plant litter microbial communities from Arlington Agricultural Research Station in Wisconsin, United States - UWRJ-L213-509R-2 | ecosystem: Environmental > Terrestrial > Plant litter >...
GAGCGTTTGTTTAACCAGAGGGCAGCCGACACCGTCGTCACCGTAGTCCGCTAGGTTTTCTCGGGGGATTAAAACCCTGATTGGATTAGTCATTCTTAATTCACCGTGAGGAAATGCAATTATGCACACAGTGTGGGACTCAGACCAATCGCGCTGCTTCTTACCCTCCATACTTACCTTGTGCAGCCTCTCATCAAGTTTAGCGCTATTCGCCAATGTCCATACCCACTAAAACCCCATCTTCTCGGATCCAGTCATCTGGGAGATCCTGTTCATTTTTGAGCACACCTTTCCAGGTGCTGAGAACCAGGCTCTTGTTGAGCGCCTTTTTCTTGTACTTTGGGTTTGTCATCTTACGGTCCAACTCAAGCCTCAAGTTCACTGCTGCCAGCCATTTGCTTCGAACCTCATTTGTGGTGGTAAGTTCTCCTTCGTTTCGGATGACCCTTTCACATCTTATCTTCCAGATTAGATGTGCGGATTCAGTGATCAAGATGCGGTAGAACCGGTTTTCCCATGACCGTTTTTCCTTTAGTTTTTTATCATCAGTGTCTTCCTTTATTGCAGGGCTCTCCAGGATATCTGCAACAGTAATTTCATTCAATTCCTGTCCTGTCCTTTTCTCCCATAGTTCTCGGGCTAGTGCCCAGATCTCAGACTGCCCTGGGGCTTCGCACTCTGTGAGTATGTGTTCCATTGTTTCTGTTTTTCTGCAATGTCGACACTCACTTCGTTCTTGGAATTCAGCTGTGAAGGATGGTCGTAGCCATTTATCACCTACCATGTAGGCATCATGCATGGTCATCCATAGGAAGTAGCGAGTTGTTCGTGCAAGGTCACGGTGCCTTGTTCCTTTCCAAATTTTGGCTTCATTGAGTGTTTTGCCGTGTATTTCTTCTGCCCGCTCACATACTTTCTCAATAGTTTCCATTGTGCACCTTCTTTTGGCATATTTCCTCATTTTCTGGACTCGGATGATTTTGTATGCGGTGGCTTGGGTCATCGCAGAGAGCTTTGCTCCCGTGATTTTCAAGGAGGGGTGAGTGATGGGTTTGTTGTCCATTCTAACTTCGTCGGATTCTATTGCTTCTTTGGCGAGTTGGGTCGCTTTGAGAGCTTTTGTATTGGATGCACTCTGGATTCAGGTTTTCTTTTTATACAGGAATGTGGTGGCCTGTTTCCGGGCCCTCATTTCGGCGGCCACAGCTTGGAACAACTTGCCATTTGGCATGAGGAGGAATCCCTGGTCTTCTTTGGTTTTGAAGTTTCGTGTGAGTGTGTATATGATTTCTTTTGAGTTACTCTCAAAGTTCAGTTTACTTCCGGTATTGGTGGCATTGCATGCTTTGGTCATAATTTCAAGTTCAGCATAGGTACCCTCTTGGTTCTCAGGGGGATTTAATCTCAGTCAGAGGTTCTTTGTGCTATTATCTTGGTGGTATACGGCGGCCCCAAGTTTTTTCTCTTCTTTCTGTCCTTGGAGGCATGCAGCACTCATCAAGGTTATATTTTGTACTTGCCTTTCATCGTTTCGTGTTATTGGCAGTGTATTGGACGTCTCACCTTCGGTGAAGATTCGAAATATTTCTTTCAGTGTCCCAGTGGTCTCAAGGCTTTTGTTGAACTCTATCCGCTTGGTTTCATCAGCGTCAGTCTCGTCGACTATGATGGCCTCCTCTTCAACGAGGGAGGATTTCAGATGCCATTTGGGTGGTAGGAGGTTCAGTAGTTCTGCCGCTTTTTGGAAGCATCTGTGTGGGTTTTTGCATCCCATTTGATCCCCGCTTTCGGTGCAGTCGTTACATAGACAATTCAGGTCTGCATTGTGTTCTGGGTTTAGTAGTGCATCTGCTATGGTCTCAATCTGCCCAACCATGAGTGCTCAATGGTTGGTCCTTAGACACTTGCTTATAGGGTTGTGGAGCTGTCTACGTATCTTCGGGTCGGCTTCCCGATGGTGCCATATCGGCATTGCTTTTCTTATCTCTGGGTTGAAGAATAGTCCTTCTGGCCTGACTTTAAATGTTTTTGCAGTCTTGAGAAGTTCTTGAACAGTCTTTGATGCGTCTGCGTTTGAGTGTGTCTTCCAGCTTTGCAGGATGACATTTTTTCTTATCTCTTGTGGGCTTTTCTCATAGTCTTTCAGTGGGTTCTCGGCCATCAGGGTATCTGTGATGAGTGCCCAGGTTGCTCAACTCTTGTCTAGTTGGAGATATGATTTGAGCCACATGATTTGTATGGCTTCATTGCGGCTTTTTATGTCCAGCACTTCACGACCTCCAAGTGATCTTGGAGCATAGAGGGTTTCCACATTTACGGGGGACATGGTCTTTTCACTCCAGATGAATTTGCGAATTCGTTTCTGGATGCGTTCTTCTACATCCTTTGGCATTCCTTGAACCATTGCAAGGTATTGGGTCATGCCACCTATCACCATTTGAACTATCAATTTACGTCCTTCGATTGTGGGGCTACTCTTTTCCCATTGACTGAGAGCGTGGTCAATTTCTCAATCATTGGAGCCCAGACATGTTCTTGGTCAATACCATTCCCTACCCAGGCTCCAAGGATTTGCACTGGTTCCCCTTCTTTCACTATGTGCATGTTCTCGGGGATTTGTTCTTGGTTGTCACCTTCTCCAGTTGAACGAGTGTCCTGCACTCTTCTTTGGTAGTCTTCATGACCGATGGGTATTATTTCGGTCTTTTGCATGTTGAATTTGGCAGTTGATGCAATGCACCATTTCGACAGTATGCTTTGTAGGTTACTCAGTTTGTCACTTTCCGATAGGAATGTGGTCGTGTCATCTGCAAAGAAGTTTGCTACGAGTTTATTAGTATCTCCAGGGATTTCATATCCCTTTATATCTGACTGCCAGAGAAGGGCTCCCAATGGTTCGATTGCTAGGTCGAAGAGAAGGCATGACATGGGGTTGCCTTGTCTTACACCTTGTGTTATCTTGAATTTGGAGCTGAGGTGGCCGTTGACCATTACTCTGGTTTCTGCATTTTGGTAGAGTGCTTTCACAGTGGAGATGAATTCGTTGGGGAACCCAAATTTTGTGAGGTGCATCTTCAGTGCATTCAGCCCTTATTTTGCTGTCTGTGTCGTCTCCTTGTGTCTGCAAGTTCTCGTGGTAGTCTCGTGTGAGTTCTGCCATTCGCTTGGAGTCTTTTTCATATTCATCTTCACCGTCTTGACCTGACCTCTCTTCTGCAGGTTTCCGTAGGGCATAGAATATATCGCGCGTCTTTGCATCTTTACTAATTTGTGTCCAGTAGCGGCTCATTGTTTCGCCTTCGAGGTGGTTTCTGACAGCTGCGTTTCCTTGTCTCTTCATGTGATCTTTCTGCTTCAGATCTGCCATCTCCTCAGTAATTTTTGCAGATTCCCTTATTTTATTCTCCTCTGACATCTCAGTGTCGTTGTTTATTGCATCAAGCTGCTTTTCACGTTCTCTGATTTTCAGCGTGATTTTGGGTACAATGGCCAGCTGACACTTTCGAGCCATATCCATGATATCCCGCTTGAAGGTGCTATATATCGTCTGATGGTTATTTTCATCAGTTCTCTCCTCTCTTTCTAGCTCTTTTAGCTTCTCAAGGGCTTCGTTGCCTCTTTCTTGGATATATTTTTCTAGTGGGGGGTCCTTGAGCAGGTGTGTTGGGATACTCCACCTCCCATGGCCAAGGCTTGGGGTTGATTCATCAACAATCTGGACACTGACCATTCTATGGTCAGCATTTGGGAGGCCAGTCGATTGTATTTTCCATTCTCATGCAGTTGCCAGTGTTCCGGGTTTGACATAAATACGGTCTATTCGTGACTGAGATTTGTGTCCTCCGGATTGGAGGTATGTGTATGCTTTTGTAGATGGGAAGGTGGTCCTCCATCCGTCATGTAGATTTAGTGACTGCTTAAGTTTGTCGAAGGCGTCTATAGTGCCCGTGCTGTTGGCATTATTTTTGTGTGCAGGTAATTGGTCGATTATATCTTCTACCATATTAAAGTCACCAATTACGAGGTCTGGTTTTGGGATATTCAGGTGGGATTCAAAGTAGTCTCGGATCTGTATCCAGAAGTCTCTGTTTTCACCTTCACTATTTGGTGCATAGATTGTGAGGACAGCAAGGGTTCTGTTTTTGCTGAGCTTGAGTTTCATTAATAGTGCTCTTCCGGGGGCTATTTCGGTTGTCCTCACGGTACCGGCCCCTTCAGTGGGCACGTATCGGCGGTTTAACACAATAGCTACTCCACCTCGTCTCGTAGGGTTGATAGGATTTGCGGAGAAGAAGATTTTAATTTTCTTGGAGAACAGTTTCTGTACCTCATTATGACGATAGTCGTTCATGTGCGTCTCCTGAAGTATCATTATTCCAACTTCCTCGTCTCTCATGATTTGGTTTACATGGTTCCATTTGTAATTAGGGTGGTTAGGGTTCGAGCTTCCATTTCCCCTCATGTTGAGCGACGCAATCTTAATGGCAGCTTTCACACTTTTATGGGACTGCTGTCTCATCTCTCGTCTATTACTAGCGTGCGTGCGTTCGTGAACATCCTGCGTTCTGTGATTGCCCCTCGCCGTCTGCTGCGGGGCAGGGACCTCCGCCTGTTGTGGCAGGAGGGTCGACGCCTGATGCGTCTCACCATTACGAGCACTTCGCATTCCGTAAGGTCGTCCCACTGGTTGTGAGGTATTGCCCTCTGCTCTTGGCTGAGTGCTTTGCTCTTCGCGAGCACCACTACGAGCATGAAGCATTCTGCATGGTCTTCTCACAGACTGTGAGGCATTCCCGGTCTGGGAGTTACGTCTGGTCTGGACAGGCCCACTCCTGTAACTCGGACCTCCTTCATCGGGATTTGGGTGAGCGGCAGAGCCCATAGTCTGTTACAATTTTCACCTTTTACTTGGACTACCACACTCCTCTACCACGTGACTCACTCACGTGTACGGCTGCGTTCACCATTTCTTTTACCTTTGACTCATTGTGTACTATTAGTGACTCACCTCGACTTGTCTCTCTTTGTTTCCTTTATGCTTGACTCATACGGACTCATAACGACTTGTTGATATGACTCTAACGCATAGTATAAGAACCAGTAGAGAACTAGGATGTACCTTAGCTAGTTCTTAACTCGCAAACCCTTATCTGCTCTACTTCAGACAATACCTCGCAAGAGGCATTCTGTTTATTGAGATAAAGGACAGATCCGACCTCTCTGACTCTAGACAGCGTCTTTCGACCTAAGTCTATTGTCTCAGTTGTTACAAAAGAACTAGCTACTCAGAACCTTCGTCACTTGTCCCCACAAGTGACACCACATCTATCGAAACGGATCCTTGGAGACTAGACCCTCCCCGATGAAGACTACAGATCGAACACAACCCCGAAACTGTCCAACAAATCACCGAGTTCAAACTATCCTCCTTAACATCCCTTCTCCGACAAACCTTTACCACCGAACTCGCATCTTGGGCACATCCCATTGAAGAAACCGAAAACGATTATCCACCCGAAAGAAACTGGTCTACCGCCGATCAAAAAGAATCTTTAGCCAAACGAAAAGAAGTCTCGTTACAAGTAGGACCATCAGCCCTACCGAACGCATATCTGACTACCCCGAACGCTTTTACCCACTACACCAAGGCGGCTAATTACGTACCCTCGAACTACGGATCACATCGAAGAACCCAGAACTCATTATACACTCCACCGACACCGAATCCCGAACCGACTCCTGAACCAGAAATTTTGACCGAAACCGAACCGCCATCTCGAACCACCACCGAATCCCCAGATTCTACGATCCTAGGATACGAATTACCCCGAAATATCTCTATGTCTCATCTGGCAGGAACCCAAACGCATCAACCACAGGACGAACCCATGGACAACCCAACCATTGCATACACTGAACCCCGACCCCGAGAAGCAAAGGAACTACGCATTAATTTGCCAAAATCTTTTAACGGCAATCGCTCGAATCTCAACCGATTTATCCAGGATTGCGCCGTCTATTTGAAGATCAACCGAAACGTCTACGATGACGACGACAAAAAGATTGCTTTTATGCTCTCTTTACTGGATTCCGGAGAACCTGCCATGTGGAAAGAACAGTTCATTAAATCAGCAATGGACGGAGACGAAATCGACTTCCCCATATATGAAGAGTTTCTACAACTCTTCAAAAACGCGTTCAAAGATGTTGACCAAGTCAACGAAGCCATGAACGACTTAGGACAACTCTGACAAGGAAACAAGACTGCCGAAGAACATACTACGACCTTCCAGCTCTTAGTTGGAAAAGCAGGAATATCCTCAGCAAACAATCCTAATCATCGAGTTCTCATCGACCTCTACCAGAAATCCCTTAAACCAAAACTGGTTGAACGAATCATGTCAATGGAACGGATCCCTGAAATGATCGAAGAATGGTGCGACAAAGCCATTCTCTTTGATAATAACTGGCGACGACTCATGACCACCCAGGGACGAAACCCGAGATTCAACCAGAACAATGGACAGAATCGAACCAACCAGAACTCCTCTCGTACGAAGGACCCGAACGCCATGGATATCAACGCGATGTCCCCTGAACACCAGAAACTCATGAAGGAAGGGAAATGTTTCAACTGCGAAAAACCAGGGCACCGATCTCACGACTGCGATCAACCTCGAAAGAGGAGATTCCCGCAGAACAATAACCGATCTTCGAACAATCAGTCCTCCTCCTCGAAACCCCAGTTTAAAACGGCTTGAGAAGCTCACACATACATCCGATCCATCGTCGACAGCCTTCCAGACGAAGAAGCCTCTAAAGTCATCACAATAGCCGAAGAAGAGGGTTTTTAAAGCGGAGATCTGCATCAACGTCAGCGTCTCCCATCCTTTCCATCTACTCTGTAACATTAGCCGAGATTTCGAATAAAACCATGCATCTTCCTATTTGAATCTCGTGTGATGGAAAAATCGTTGAAACTAAGGCTCTTATCGACTCGGGAGCCGGAGGAACTTTTATGGACCAGAATTTTGCTCGAAAACATCGACTACCACTGGAGAAACTCGAGGATCCCTTGATCGTGTTTAACGTAGATGGAACCCAGAACAAGAAAGGTACCATCACTCATTTCATGGAACTCGACGTAAACTTTGGCACTCGGACACGGAAAACTCGTTTCCTCATCTCTGGACTAGGAAAACAACAACTGATCTTTGGCTTTCCCTGGCTTGAACAGGAGAATCCGACCATCGACTGGAAACAAGGATCCCTGGAATGGAAGAGACCACCAATAAAGTTCAAATTTCGAGGAAAGTCGGCATCCCTACCCGAAGTTATTGAACAAACACTCTCAGACGAACCTTCAGAAGAAGAAGAAGACGATGATAAATCCCTCCTGATTTCCTACATCTCTGATCCCATCTCTCCTTCCAAAATCTCGATCAATGCGAAGGCGACCGCGGCAACCTCCATTGCCCAACAGGAAAAGAAGACTGTCATACCCCTGGAAGAATTAGTCCCAAAGGAATACCACTCGTACCTCCATCTTTTTGACAAAAAATCCTCGGAACGATTTCCCGAACCCCGATCTTGGGATCACAAGATTGAGATGAAGGCAGATTTCGAACCAAAAGTCTTCAAGAAATACAACCTCTCACCAATCGAACAGAAGGAACTCGACAAGTTCATTGACAAAAATTTGGAAAAAGGCTATATCGTCCAATCTCAATCTCCTATGGCATCACCCTTCTTCTTTGTCAGTAAGAAAAATGGAAGTTTCCGACCCTGTCAGGATTATCAATATCTGAATGAGAAGACAATCAAGAACGTGTATCCACTTCCGAACATTCCAGAACTCATGGACCAGCTCCATGGAGCTAAATACTTTTCGAAATTCGACATCCGCCTGGGATACAACAACATCCGAATCAGAAAGGGAGATGAATGGAAAGCAGCTTTCATCACAAATTGGGGACTATTCGAACCAACGTCATGTTCTTTGGCATGTGCAATTCCCCAGCTACTTTCCAGGCGATGATGGACGACATTCTTAGCAACATGAAGAAGAAGGGCTACTATATCGTGTACATGGACGACATCATGATCTATGCCAACACCCTGGAAAAACTACACGAAGCGACACTCGAACTTTTCGACATCATCGCTAAGAACGATCTGTTCTTCAAGGCAGAGAAATGTGTTTTTGCCCAAACCAAGGTCCCTTTCCTCGGAATGATCATCGAACACAACAAGGTCTCGATGGACCCAGCTAAAGTCCAAGGCATCGCTGACTGGCCAGAGCCCACCAATGTAAAGGAACTGCGGGCTTTTCTAGGTTTTGGGAACTTCTATCAGAAGTTCATTGCTCGATTCGCCGAACTCGCTCACGACCTATACATCCTACTACAGAAGGGTGTTCCATTCATCTGGGAAGAACTGCAGCGACACGCCTTCCGATCTCTGAAAACGCGATTCACAGAAGAACCCGTTCTTATGATTCCCGATCCAACAAGACCTTTCCAAATCGAATCGGACGCCTCGAAACACGCAACTGGAGCTCTACTTACCCAAATGGATGGAAATGGAGATCGTCACCCATGCGCTTTTATCTCGAAAACTTTCTCCCCGGCCGAACGAAACTATGAAATCTACGATCATGAACTTCTGGCACTTGTTCGCGCTCTCACCGAATGGCGCCATTACATCCACGGATCATCCCATCCAACTATAGCACTATCTGATCACAAAAACTTGACATACTGGAGATCCCCACAGAAACTCAATCGTCGACAAGCCCGTTGGCATCTATTCATTTCTGAATTCGATCTCGAACTAGTTCACGTTCCTGGGTCAAAAATGTATCAATCAGATGCTCTCTCTCGCCGACCAGATCACATACCCGATGGAGACACCGACAACGAAGACGTAACCATGCTGCCAGATAACCTATTCGTTAACCTCATCGACACGGAGCTTCAGCAAAAAATTGCTGATTCTAAAATATTGGACACCAACGCCACGGAAGCCTTGAAACTACTGCTGGAGGATGGCCCAACGAAACTGATGGACGATCTTGCTGACTGGACCACCAAAGACCTAAATGGGAGACCGATGTTATTTTACCAAGGACGTCAGTACATTCCTAAAGATGACAACCTCCGACGACAAATTACAAAACAGTTTCACTACCCGATCACTGCTGGACATCCTGGAGAATTAGCAACTTACATCGACATGGCCAGATTCTATTGGTGGCCAGGCATGAGGACTTTTGTCAAGAACTACGTGAAAGGTTGCGCCACTTGCCAACAATTCAAAATCAACAGAAGTCCGACAAAACCCGCTCTAATGCCAATCCCCGGTCCAGAATCTGACTGACCATTTGCCAACTGCTCTATGGATCTTATCACAGACTTACCTGTTTCCGAAGGATATGATTCAGTCATGATCGTGGTAGATCATGGGCTTACGAAGGGGGTAATTTTATTCCCAACAAACAAAACCCAGACTGCAGCAAAAACCGCCAATATGCTGCTAGATCGACTCTACTCGAGATTTGGACTCCCTGACAAATTCATTTCCAATCGAGGGCCACAATTTGCAGCGAAAGCATTTCGGGAACTCCTTAAACTCCTAGAGATCAAATCATCTCTATCCACGGCTTATCACCCCCAATCTGATGGGGCCACTGAACGAGTCAACCAAGAAATCGAGGCCTACGTATCCATTTATTGCTCACTACATCCGGACACATGGGCATCTACCCTCCCTACTCTTGAATTCACCCACAACAATCACCAACACGCGGATCGCACGCATACTCCATTCGAACTCATGTATGGAATCACACCTCGAGCCATCCCTCTGACGTTCAACTCCACTAAATATCCGACCGTCAAGGCTCGACTCGATGCCCTGAAACGTGCCCGACAGGAGGCTCTAGCAGCCCATGAGTTGGCTAGAATCCGGATGCTTGAACGGTTTAAGCGAGACGCTAAACCATTCAAGAAAGGAGATAAAATCTGGTTGGATGCTCGCAATCTGAAAACGACTTATCCGAAGAAATTCGCACCAAAACGAGAAGGACCCTTCAAGATTAAAGAAGTCTTAGGACCCCTGACCTATCAGCTGGACATTCCGAAACGTTGGAAGATTCACAACGTGTTCCATGCCACCCTCTTATCGCCCTTCAGACAGACCGACGTCCACGGGCCAAGCTTTTCCAATCCACCTCCTGACCTTATCGATGGAGAAGAACAATACGAAGTCGAAGCCATTTTGAATCATCACAAAGTCGGCTGCGGATATCACTATCTGATCAAATGGAAAAACTACTCATCCAGAGATGACTCATGGGAACCTGAGTCATACATCAAAGGTGCCGACGAAATGCTATCAACATACAAAAAGAAACACAAACTTCGACACACTTCCATCGACTACTTAAACACGACGCCGAGTCTCTGAATCCATAACATCCCAACCACACCCTCGAATCACCACACTCATCTCAACATGATCTCCAACAACAACTCTAATCCCTCCGAATTCGTATACGTCAACAATGACATGTCCCCTGATGCCCATTACTGGGCCAAAAACGTGGAAGGAACTGAAGACATTGCCATCCTACCCAGAGAGGCGTTTACATGGTTCCAGGACCCCAAATTTGCCGAAGACTTGATTAAAGCCACTGATGAACGATGGGACAACCCGATGGGCAAGGACGTCATCCTTGTCGAATCGTTGGCTCGAAACGACGTGGACATCAGAGCCACCATCGCCCAACTCCAACAAACCACAGACCGAAACAAAGCATTGGCGTATACCACCCTAAGCGCCATCAACAACAGGACTCGCATGCGGAAATTCAACCGGGTCATCGAGAAACGTCGCCAGGTATCAAAGAAACCATCCATTTCCCCGACATCGTCTCAACCGTTTGTATCAGCACCATCGACTCCTCCTCCACTTACAAGGGACGCTTCGCGCACATCGTCCCCTCCCAATTCCACCAAACCAACACCGACCCGTTACACTCCCTATACGGTTAATCGACGACTGACCCCTCCAGACACCCTGCCCATCACACCCGAAGCCACTGCTGCCATCTATAAGGAAATGGAGAAGCTCATCACTCCTGCCCTCGCCTACAAACTCAAATCTGCTGGAAAGACCGCCAACCCTGTCAGGAAGGAACTCGCCTCCCAAAAACGACTCGCCGAAATCAACGCTGTTTTACAAGACAACCAAAAGAAGCTGCTCTCAACCTCCATCCAACCAGCGACCAACCCTTCCTCCTCTCGACATACTCAGTCTGCCGGACCTCTACCCACTCAGGCCGAGACCAACAAACCTACCAATAAGGGTAAGAACGTGGTCCGAAAACACCCTTACCCCAGCGATGTTAAATGCTATTGCTGTGGCCAACGAGGACACTACTCCCAGGACTGCCTCAACCAAAAGTGCCGATGGTGCAACAACACCGGACACTTTCCGCGGGATTGTGTAAAACACCCCCGAGTTTTGGAAGAAGAACACCGCAACGACTTTTACGACACGGCTGACCGGGAAGATCATTGGGACGAAGATGCGGAAGGCAACATCACAGGCGAACCTTACGGACATTAGGAAGTTTTCGGGGAAAACTTGGATAGGAAGGGGGTAATGTTACGATTTTCACCTTTTACTTGGACTACCACACTCCTCTACCATGTGACTCACTCATGTGTACGGCTGCGTTCACCATTTCTTTTACCTTTGACTCATTGTGTACTATTAGTGACTCACCTCGACTTGTCTCTCTTTGTTTCCTTTATGCTTGACTCATACGGACTCATAACGACTCGTTGATAT
>Ga0247741_1001830_pt1 | contig 11853 bp, 10 predicted proteins | sample UWRJL213509R2_FD_180945 | JGI IMG/M metagenome (GOLD analysis project Ga0247741, IMG submission 180945) | Plant litter microbial communities from Arlington Agricultural Research Station in Wisconsin, United States - UWRJ-L213-509R-2 | ecosystem: Environmental > Terrestrial > Plant litter >...
GGTAGCACATCGAATGATTTGGTTGTATGGTCGCCGGTCTTTCACGATTATTGAGCGCAAGGAAATACAGACGAAAGACACCATGCTTACCGGCAGGTAGGTGGGGGCGAGGGACATAGAATGAGAACTTGTTCACATCCGATGGTGACACAGGAAGGAGCAGGTATCGAGTTGGAGCAAGGTATCCGTACACACGTTCTCCCTCCTGGATTTTGGCATGGGTAGAAACGACGACTGTGCCGAAACCCCAAACGGGAATCAAGCCATGAGAAGTGGCAGAGCACGTTTTGTCTACAGAGTCTGGGGCTGGGTGGAAGTCAAAATACCTACAAATGCAAGTTAGGAAGCTTGACCCTAATAATGATCCCTTTCTTACTTAAAATGCGGATGCTCTCCCAGGGCCTGGTATGTCACATTATTGGCAGAGAATCCAAACCTGTCCAGCTTGACAAGGACATGATTGGCTGGAATTTGCACTGGTTTTGGAGAAGTCACGATGACTGGAGAGTTGGGGTCTTGTCCCGACGATGGGCGAGGGGAACACAGGGTGACGTTCTGTTCTGCGTTTGCTCTTGGGATCATTTTGGAGTGGAGATGAGTTGCTGTGGGTGATATTGCTGAACGAGCCAGAAAGTGCCGCGGTTGCGACTCGGTAATGGAAAATACCGCAACCGGTCCATCATTAGCATGACTGCTCCTTTTTCAAGTCCGGCGTTGATACCTCCGAAAAACATGTGTGCAATAGAGTCCAAGACGTAGGCGATGTCGAAGAACGCCCGCAGGCCAGCGCGCCACGATGAACAAGGTCGTAAAGCAAGGGCACTGATGACTAAGCCATTCAAGGTGTCGCCAAAACCATCTCTAAAATGCCGAGGAAATTATTTGATAACCGCCAATATTCTTTACAGCTGGCATATGGTTGCTTGAATTCCACATTCTCCAACGTATCTTCCTCTGGCAAATCTCAGGCTGAAGCTTCATGTGACTTCTGGGGTACTTAGATATCTTCAATTGGACCGAAATTTCTATCACACCGTCTGCAATATCTGGACCCATGTATGCAAAGCGCTTGGGTCATTATCAAAGGAAAGCCGGTGAGCACGACTCTCGGTTCTGCGGCGTATGCGCATTGCGATTTTCGGCCCCGGGTTGAACTTCTCGCTAGTCCAATCACGATAGGCGGTACAATGAAAATTTATCGACCCAACCTTCGTCATCTACTTTTGTTGTTATGTATAGCCATTATTGGCAGGGTTTCTGTCATTGTCAAAACAAAAATGACTCTTGGTCTTGAATTCTCCTTGAATACAGGTCGAGCACTATCCACAAAGCCGTGTTCGCAATACTTCTGCTTGCGTCGACTTTGGCCCCTGTCAGGTGGTCTATGGGACCTTGGGGCTTTACAGGGAATGCACCGGATTTGAACACCCTCAGTATGAAGAGTAAGTAGAGCCGTGCCTGCTCGGCCTCGGAAGCGACAAGAGAGCTTCTTTAATTGTGCTGTGAGTCTCAACCACGTGTCGACTAATTCAATTGAGTCCATACTCATAACATCTAGGTCAGATGCACATGCTACCAGAACAAGTCGAGGACAGAAATAAATGCGCTCCTCTGCTATTTTCAGCTACGAGGCGGGAAAGCCTCCTATTCTTAACCCGTCCTTTGACAGAGATCTGCAGCGCACATGCCATTTTGACCTCCAACTCCACTTGGACGTGAAGAGCACCTGTATTTCTGAATAGACTGCTTGACACGCCCTGGTATGCAAGCGATGGTCAGCAAACGTGTCTCTCACTCAGCTGACGGTGATGTTACTGCTGCATCTCAGTTTCTCAAGGCCATGTGGTTAAACCTCTATCACTCGGATAACAATCTTTGCGGAATTCCCGATATTCATTTCCTTAGCGAGGGAGAGTGCTATAAATTGCAAGGAGAAGATGAGAAAGCCTCTAACCAACCTCATCCTTCTCCAAGATGAAGTGGCTCTCACTCCTCTCTCTCTTGACCGTCGCTCTCGTCAATGCCAACCCCATTGAAACCGAGGTAGAGTTGGCCAAGCGCGCTCAACCCCAGGGTATCGACGTTTCCGGCTACCAGCCAAGCGTAAACTGGGCTACCGTCAAGGCCAACGGTGTTACCTTTGCCTACATCAAGGCGACTGAAGGAACTGGTTAGTTAGCCTGGTGTGCTCCTATAAACCTCTGAGCTGACAACCTTTCAGGCTATACCAACCCTTCGTTCTCGTCGCAGTATACTGGCGCTACAAACGCGGGCTTAATTCGCGGAGCTTACCACTTCGCACGTCCCGACGTTTCATCCGGTGCAACCCAAGCCGATTACTTCGTTGCTCACGGAGGTGGATGGAGTGGTGATGGTATCACCCTTCCCGGTGCTCTCGACATCGAATGTATGCGTGAATCTTGTCCGTCTTTCGGTTCAGTGATTAACATTTAGCAGACAACCCCTATGGTGCTACATGCTTTGGCTTGAGCGCTGCCTCGATGGTCAGCTGGATCAAAGACTTCTCAAACACTTATCACACCAAGACAGGACGCTATCCTGGTTCGTGAAAAGGAATTTCTTGAATTTATTCACTGGCTAACTGTCCTGCAGTGATCTACACCACTACCGACTGGTGGACCACTTGCACAGGAAACAGCGCATCATTCGGGTCGACTAACCCTCTCTGGATTGCTCGTTATGCCTCTGCGATCGGTACTCTTCCAGCTGGATGGAGGTATGTGGTTGTACTTCGTTGTGTATACAAGTATTGACGCCAGTCTCTCTTCAGTTATACCACCTTCTGGCAATATGCGGACTCTGGCGCAAACCCGGGAGACCAGGATCTTTTTAACGGCGACGCTGCTGGACTTAAGAGGTGCTTGATGTTCTTGTACATTGTGGCACAATCACTGACTCGGATCACCAATAATTTTAGAATCGCCACCGGCTAAGAGAGTGGGGAAATTTCTGGAGAACCAATATCCAAAATGCTGTTCCCCGTATATGTAAATATGAAGCAATATATTGTAGAGCTTTTGTCATTGCTGGAGTATTGGATTGCGCATAGAAGAGTACCGATTTGTCGATGCAGTTCCCGCGCCCCTTGATCAGCGTTCCGGAACCGTTATAGTTACCCTTCACCTATGACTGCGACGGCGATCTTATTCTTGACTCCTTCAGCGCTCGAACCTCTCGGTTCCGCTGAATCCGCTCAGTCGATGCGCTGATCCTTCTGTATAAAACAACTTGACGAGCATCGACGATTTAAAAAAAAATTTCACGCCCACACCAAACCTGCACGAGCCATGGATCAAATTATACCAGGACTCTGGATTGGAGACTTACCAAGCGCTCTTAATGTTCAGATGCTCAAGGAACATGGCATTTTCAGCATTCTCTCAGCGATGCGAGGAAGGATAACAATACACGAGGTAAGCCAGGACTCAAACGCTCTGGCCGAAAACGCTGATGCTGACTTCGAATAGACCTTCATTCGACACCAAATCAAACTTGACGACACAGAAGATGCGGACATTCTATCGCATTTTTTGCCATCCATCCACTTCATCCAGGCCGAGCTTGACAGGGGAAGAGGAGTGTTGGTGCATTGCCAAGCTGGAATCAGTCCGTGCCCAAGCCACAATCTTCATCTAACCTAGCCTAAAGCCCTTTCAGGTCGAAGTTCAACCATTGTGGCCGCATACCTCATGTACAGTCTAAAGATTGACCCCAAAGCAGCGATAGCCCTCATCCGAGAAGCTAGGCCATTCGTTGAGTATGTGCAAGCGTTGAACATTTGGCGCAGGTAATATCTAACTGACCATTCCAAAAGTCCAAACCAGGGTTTTCTTCAGCAGCTTGAGCTTTTCCACCAGACACAGTTCAACATATCAAGAGATGAAAAGGCCGTGCGGATGTTTTACTTGGATAGGGCGGTTGAAGACGTTATGAGTGCGTTCAATGCTACTATAAATTACCTTGATTCTTAAGCCTCACCATCATTGGCAGATGGCGGAGGTCCCCCAGACACTGAGATGTTTGCTCGACATTCTCGCTCTTCATCAATCCCAAACACACCCACACCTGGGAGGCGGATTAGATGTAAGATGTGCAGGTAAGTCACGCAAACTGTTTATTTTAATAACTATCGGCCTCAAATCTATCTTAGGCAAGAACTAGCTACTCGTGAACATATGCTAGACCATGGACAGTTGGGAACTGCAGCTCCCGCATCGAATACGCCAACCACCCCATCTGTGCATCCTATGGATCCTCTACACAGCACATCACAGCATTTACTGGATCAAACCACTGTGTACACTTCGAACACCATAGACGATGAATGGCATCTTATTCCGCATGCACCGTCGACTAGTTCACCTCCCATGAAGCCGGACCTTGCTGGTACGACAGCAGAAGATATCGCCATAGACGCCTCCCAACTTCTGGGGCGTGGATTATCTGATGCAGTGGTCACCGGCGTGAATGACGAGAAGCCGGCAGGGCAAGACGAAGGTAACACCACCTCCTTCTCGTCGAAAGGGTTGACAGTCAACCATTATATAGACCCAAACACCCCAAGGGAGACTATGGCCGAGCCACAGACGGCACACATCACCAGCTCGGCCGAACTTACCCCCCAACTTCTCGCGAACCCAAAGCTTGCGGCATCGCAATCACCTGCGGCTAGAGGTTTACAACAGAACGTTCCGCCCCACACACTTTCAAAGCAGAGTCCTGCTTTCCCCAGCAGCCCGCCGATACTCATCAACCCTAAATGCTCTGGTTATTTTGTTGAACCGGTCAGTGGTTATTTTTCGGCAGACAGCTTCCGTATTGCTTACCCATCTTGCCAGATGAAATGGATGGATCATTTTCTTTCGTCAGGCCAACTTGGAGGGAAGATCACCTGTCCCAACAAGAAGTGTGGAACAAAGCTCGGAAACTATGATTGGGCTGGAATGTGCTGTGGCTGCAGTCACTGGGTGACGCCGGTACGTTCTCGAGAACCTGGTGTGTATTTTTTGAAGTTGAGTTCTCTCCGTCAAGGCGTTCTGCATCAACCGATCAAAGGTAGACGAAATTGGTTAGATTTGCCGTCCGATGTCTTTGAACATATACAAATGATGAAGCCTGTTGTTTCATTCCGTGCAGGAAGAGTCAGTTAAACAGTGATCTTATGTTGTATCATCCCAGGCTCGTTGACCGATGTGCCCGGTGAACATGTCACAGGGATTGCGGCTTAGATCAAATCTGCTTATGAAAAATATATGACACAAGAGACCGAGAGGCTATAAATCAGAAGGATCCTCTAGCCCTAACAAGATTGACGGCTTCAACTTGAACCCACCCCCACGACTCGCCTCGATGTCGGTGCCAACCTTACCAGGACTTCCTTCGGGCATCACATCTCGCATTGTGGCTGTTCAGGACTTAGACATCCATATCCTAGAAGCTGCACCCCCATCTACCGATTCGTCGTCCAAGCCACCCTTACTCCTTCTCCTGCACGGATTTCCAGAGCTCGCCTATTCATGGCGCAAAATCATGACTCCACTAGCGGCCGAAGGCTATCTAGTGGTTGCTCCTGATCAGAGGGGGTATGGTCAAACAAAAAGTCGGAAACCTGGAGAGAGGCAGGGGAAGATCAGCTACGACGATGATATCGCCCCCTTCCGCATGATAAATCTTGCCACGGATATCGTAGGGCTCGTCTATGCGCTTGGGTATACATCCGTCGCCGCAATCATTGGGCACGATTTTGGGTCACCAGTCGCCGCCCACTGCGCTCTCATCCGCCCAGATCTATTCAGATCCATGGTCCTTATGAGCGCTCCATACAGTGGACCACCTGAACTCTCTGAGTTCGAAAAGCCGGATGCGAAATCGCTCGCTCATCGGGTGAACGAAATGCTGGCCAAACTCGACCCTCCTTTCAAGCACTACACGATGTACTTCTCTGGTCCAGACGCGGACAGAGACATGCTCAATCCACCGGGAGGTCTACACGCCTTCCTGAGAGGGTACTACCATTTAAAGAGCGCAGATTGGGAGAAGAATGGATCATGCGCGCCTGTGGACTTGTCGAAGGGTGTTGTGGGTGCCCTTGCGGTCTTGCCACAGTACTACATCATGCCATTCTCCAAAACCATGCCGGAATGCATAGTAGACAACGCAGCTTCTGAAGAAATAGCCCCCAGCACCTGGTTAACGGATGAGGAGCTCGACTACTACATCAATCAATTCCAAGAGCGTGGTTTCCAAGGAGGACTCAACTGGTATCGGTGCCAAACGGACTCGTTAAAATGGAGCGAAGATTTGAGGATATTTTCTGGTAAAGAGATAGAGGTTCCAGCGATGTTCATCGGTGGCGTACGGGACTGGGGAGTGTGGCAGATTCCTGGAGCTGCGGAGAAGATGAGGCAGAGGCTTCGCAGGCAAATGAATGAGGACGATTTTGTTTTAGTTGATGGAGCTGGGCATTGGGTACAGCAAGAGAAACCCGAGGCGGTTGTTAGAAATTTACTGAGGTTCTTGAGGAAGACTTCATCGTAGATACTAACTACCGATACCACCCTACTATGTAAACGTTAATGCTTGAGTACCCACCAGTGACAACAACTAAATTCTACTTGGGTTGAGCTGAAATTAGGCATACTCAAAGAAAGTAAATACTTACAGAAGGGGGGCTGGCATATTTCTTCCTAAACCCGTTTCACTCTTACAAGCCCTTCAAGTGCGTTTGTTTGATACTTGCTCATTAGGGAGGAAAAGGACCGGTCAGGCCGTGAAAGCTGCCAAATACGACCAAATAGAGGGTTTGCATGTTGAAAATCTTCTATATACCTTTTTTCAGCCACGACAGATGAAAAGCTGCGAGGCTCGCCACGAACAAGACAACGCGAAAGCGTTATCTGAATTTGCGAGCGGGCTAAGGTCTGAGCATTCTAATCATTCTCGATTGATCCTAGCAGGATCCAGCTGTAATCGGCTGCAACGGCGTATCAGAAATCCGACCAACCGCTACCATCTTCCTCAGCCTTAGGGTTGAGGGAGATACCTAAAGATCGCCTACCTTCGGGTTCGCAGGAGGGTATGGTGTGGATTGGTCTTGGAACTCGCTGTAATGATTGGGTGGCTTGTTGATTCTCGATCGACTCGTGTTCGCACAGTTGGTTGAGATGCATGACCATCCTTTAGCTCACTTCGCAGCGCAATTGCGTTTGGTCTTCTACAAGAGATCAAGATTGCAACTCGATTCAGACTACTCTTCGTCTGTCGCGTAATTTTTTGCATTCCTTGTTCACCAAAGGTGAACACATCGACAAGATATGACCAGAGCTTTGGGTGAGAACAGTTCTACATTCTGGATTTCGAACGCCATGCTCAGTCTTTTTGGCAGCGGGACAGTTTGGGATAGCTTCATTAGACGTGAACAAGTTCTCGTTCTATGTTCCTCGCCCCCACCTACCTCGTGCATTGCCCATAATATGGATGCTCCGCCAGCTGACCTGCCGCGCGAATACACGAAAGGCCTGCAAGAAATCTATTACTAATACTATTACAGGATCCTGTCTGGCACCTCGTCTATATTTCCGCCGCCCTAGTTTACGGAAGATACAGCTTCACTACGCAGCACTCTTTCCATCCAATGATGACTGTTTCGTGGCAAGTCCTTAGAAGATCTTACGTCATGAATATCTGAAGTGAGACAAATCAGCACCCGTCGATCCTTTACGAGTCCCTATATAGAGGGACTCGTAGGCATCAGGACACTCATAAATCTCTTCGTCATCTCTTCATTAGCTCGGCATTCGTACGCCACGGCAAGCCGATTTTCCTTTGCCCACAGCCTCCAACTCTCTTCTCAATTTATCCCTTGGGGCCCCCGTCAGTGGTCCTGAGCTCTTTACACCGCATCCTGCAATGTCTGTCAAGAAATTGTGTCTTATATGTCTTATCTCTCCGGATGACAAGCCCGATGAACACCTTTTCGTGGTCAAAATGAACGACGACGACACCGTTTCTCAACTCAAGAAATTGATCAAAGATGACTATCCCCATAGACTCCGTAACGTCGATGCACCCGATCTTGTACTGTGGAAGTGTTCCATTCCCGACGACAACGATCTACAGAAAACTTTAGAAACTATCCGTTTCGATGTCCCCGATGCTCGTCTTTGTCACTTACGTCCCAGTTCCAAGATTTCCGAGTATTTCGCTACTACTTTACTCGGTAAAACCATCCACATCCTCGTTGAGGTACCTGCTCTTGGTGAGTATGCTCAAATGAGCGGCTTCTAATTGCTCACACCGTCTTCGTCAGACTCCCCGAAGCAGATGCATAGGACCTACTCTCCTGTGGCGATCGATGATAGTCAGTCAACCCGTTCGCTACAACGAAGATTCTAAACCTTTGTCGCCCACAGGCTCGATCGCTCAACGAGAGTCCACAGTCAAGGCATTATACGATCGATTGGATCGTTACAAGTTCGTCTTGGTGCGGAACCTTCTATCCTCTGCTCAGACATGTTCTAAACCCAGCTCACAGGTCCGTGGGACACCCGCCAGCGGCAAATCGACTCTTGCAAAATTGTTATATAAACACATCCTCAACAAGGGCGTGACACCAATATTGATCAGCCGGTGGCGTAACCGCGGAGAGACGAGCGAATGGTATGACTTTCTATGGGATGCCAAAGATCCACAAGTTATCCTCGACGAAGCCCAATTGACCTATTGGGACACGACCTTTTGGAACAATTTTTTGAAAATGATTAAACCCAAATCGATACATCGCGTCATCCTCTTCGCAAGTTATGGAAGTCCAAGTGGTCGGGTTTCCGTGGAGGGGACTACAATGATTATCCCAGGTCATCAGCACGTCGCTTTGAGACCCATCGATCATGGTGACGGAATTGCTTCGTCAGGGCTTTTCCTCACCGAGGAAGAGTTCGCCGATATGGTTCAAAAAGGAAGCCCAGGACGTTTTGCATCGAACTTTCTTGCCTTCGTGCTTTCTGTCACTACTGGACATCCCGGCGCAGTGGAAGATCTCCTTCAAATTGTCCTCGCTCACGATGTAAGCTTTTGCATGGAATGATGACACTCTGTTGATAATGATTTCTTCAAGTCGTACCGTCACCTCAATGAGGCGGAGTACTCGCTAGAGATATTTCGGACTCAACTTCCTATCAACGTGTTCTGGTCGGGTCTCGACAACGGCAGTATATTCAGACGTGGGTTCCCATTCTTCGAGGATCTTCAGCGGCCGGAAATCGCTCGAGTTTTCCGTTTGGTGCTCAGTAACAATTCCATTGCGTCAAATTCGTTGGAAAAAAAGGATGACAAAGCCTTGATGGAATGTTTTAGAGGCGGTTGGCTACACGCCATCCAGTCTCCGCTTTCTGGCCTGCCGATCCAATACGTCTTCACGACCCCGCTTCACCGGTTGTTTGTCGAGTACCACCTGGGGATACGGACTGTGGACAGTACGCCTATTGCAGAGCAAACACTCTTCGCGTTTGCGGTCAAGGTGATACGAGGCTTTTCCTTTTTGCGGCTGTCTTCCAAAAGAATGGTGGGCGCTTCGGATACACAACGGCTACCTGAGGCACAATTCCAAGATGAATTTTATCGTTGCTGTGCACAGTCCAGCAATGGGTCTCTCATCACATTTCCTGAATTCGGGAATGCGACCGGGAGAATTGACTTTTACATCCCTTGCAGGATGTGGGGTGTAGAGGTGCTACGTAATGGCGAGGGGCTTGCGAACCACTCGTCTCACTTCCTAGGATCGGCTACCTATGCGCAGATGTCATTTGATGACTATATTATGCTTGATTTCCGCGAAACTAAACCACGAGTGAAGCATCCCGGTTAGTGATATGAACAGCTTTCTATTGATACCCTCTTTTCACTTCCTGACCTTCAACTACAGAAATGAAAAGGCTCTACCACATCGTATTCAGCAATGACTTCAAGAACGCAGAGATTTTCAATTCATTACTTAAAAAGTTGGATGGATTTGCGCTTTTGGATTAGCAATTTAGGCTTAATAAACCCCAGAACATGTTTGGATAAGTCACCTCAGATGCTCAAAAGAGTTTATTGTACTACCTACTACACGTCAAATTCAAGAGTGCGTAGCCATTGTTACTTTCTGGGGTACCATTTCGCAGGCTTGTTGATAAGCCATTTCAGCTTCCTCAAGGTCTGCATGAATTTGCCCTTCACGCCATGTGAACCAACCACCTGCCTATGCCGTTCAGTTTCCTCTTCGAGACGGACGAAATTCACAACCATGTACGCGAAAGCGACCTCAGACGTATCGAGGAAGCGTTCATAAGTTCATCGACGACGCGACGACCCTTAAGGACGAGGGGAACAAGGCTTGCGAGCGCGGAGATTATCAATAGGCAGTAGCTAAATTCAACGAGGCAGCTAAGCGCTTGGACTTGAAGGTACTAAGTGAAGAAAAGGAGAAGGATGCGGAGACGAGGCGTCTGCTGGCGATCTGTCTAAGCAACTGTGCAGCTGCAAGAACGGCGAAAAGGATATCAAAAATGCTCTTGCAGATGCAGAACTAGCCATCAGACTTATGCCATCGCAGATATGTTCGTTTGTCTCGCGCGCACGAGGCTTTTGGTGACATATACGAAGCTCAGGTAGCTCTTGCGAAGGGACTTCGTAATGAGGAACTCAAGAACCAATTCAAGGGTTCTTGGATGCTTCGTCTCTAGATGTTTGGCGGTGTCGTGTCCTTGTCGATGAAGAGCTAAGTGCACAGATGATGAAGGGTATTGGAGGTGCTTGGCAGAGGCGCTCCGACAATCGTATGAGGGAATTAGAGACCACTGGAGGCTCAGACTGAGATACGTCAGGTGCAGGCGCGTTAAATTTTAACATTGTTGGGTGCAATAACGCCAGCGTATTCGGTCCAGTGGGTACAATGGGTGTATTGTGTTTTTTTGCAAGCCATTCCTAGGTCCTCCGTAGATCGCTGTGAAATGCAGTCAATATTTTTGATGTTATTCACACATTCTCACTTCCATATATTCGGTGTTTTGCCCGAATTCTCATCTGCGCCGAAACGCGCCCCGGGCCGGCGAGGCACCTCTGCACGGCGCACCTCCGAATTACATCGTAAAACCATTGGTTTTAAACCACTCACTTGACGTTGGACTACTTCGGATCTCGCCGTCGACCTGCGCCTTGAACCTCAAGATCGTGCGAGAATGGCCTCTACATCGACAATACCACATACAAACGACAGTGATATTTCTGACGAAGAATGGGAAGAACTGCAGCGTTCGGCTATGAGGGTATGTACTCAGTACTCAGTGTTCGCTGCTTTTTAGTCACTCACTTCCTTGCAGGAGCTATCCAAAAATCTGACCCCTGATCCTATTACGGGCGAACTCGAGTCCGTGGACATTATCCAGTATGCTAAACCATTTCCACTCCCCTTCCTTTATGTTGATAACATCGGATCCTAAGATATATCAATACTCACCCTGAAGACCCGAATGTTAAGATAATATTTGGAAGCAATAAAAAGAGACAAGAGAAGCTAGAGCAACAACGAAAGCAGGCAGTTGAAAATTTCGATCCTTCTCAACTGAAAATCCAATATGGCTCTGCGTGGCTCATTGCATTGGAGTACTCTGGTCTGACGACTGATGAGAGATGGGATGACAGTTGGGGTGTAGACGACGAAGAATCGAGAAAGGCAAGGCAGGAAGAACTCAAAGCTCCTGCGAGGCAAACTTTCACTCTGCACTGCTACATCCGGGAAGGACCCGAGGCGATCAGTGGTGGAGATGATTCTAGATTTTCTGAGCAGTTTAT
>Ga0247741_1001832_pt1 | contig 11846 bp, 14 predicted proteins | sample UWRJL213509R2_FD_180945 | JGI IMG/M metagenome (GOLD analysis project Ga0247741, IMG submission 180945) | Plant litter microbial communities from Arlington Agricultural Research Station in Wisconsin, United States - UWRJ-L213-509R-2 | ecosystem: Environmental > Terrestrial > Plant litter >...
TTCAACATCGCGAGCTACGCGCTGCTCACCGCGATGATCGCGCAGGACTGCGGCCTGACCCCACGCCACTTCGTGCACACGCTCGGCGACGCGCACATCTATCTCAATCACGTCGAGGGCGTGAAGATCCAGCTCGAGCGCGCGCCGCACCCGCTGCCGAAGCTCGTGCTCGCGGACAAGCCCGTGCTCGCGATGACGTTCGAGGACGTCACGCTCGAGGGCTACCAGCACCACCCGTTCATCAAGTTCCCCGTCGCTGTCTGAGCATGTGACGGTTTCGTCGCAGCTTCGCTTCAGGTGCGCCATACTGCGCCCGTGCGTACCTATGCCTTCGCCTTGCTCGCGTTCGCCGGCTGCACCGATGACCTGCCGGCGCTGACCGACGCGACCTCGCTCGTCTGTCCGCGACCCGGCGACCTGCCGTTCCGGCTGCCGAGCACCGGCTTTGCGCGCGGCGAGAACAAGCAGCTCGCGGCGAGCGATCCGCGCTCGAAGGACGAGGCGTCCGACACGATCGGCAACCCGAACGGGCCGTACGCATCGATCTATCTCCTGCCCGGCCAGTCGCCGAGCACGCAGCCGATCGAGTACCGCGGCGTGAAGGCGCGCACGACGGTATCGGGCGGCCTGTTCACGTACCCGCTCGCCGGTGAGTCCGTGGCGCTCTTCACCTACGACACCGCGTGGACGCAGCTCGGCACCGCCACCACCGACGACGACGGCGCGTACACGATCGATGCGGGCGGCTTCATCGCGCCGAACGGCCAGCCGATCTACTCGATGCTCGACGCCGACGGCACGTGCGCCGAGCACTACGACTACCTCTATCCGCGCGGCCAGAAGGTCGTGATCAGCGACATCGACGGCACCCTCACGCTCGATGACGGCCAGCTGCTCTCGCAGATCTCCGACGAGACTTACCTCCAGAAGATGATGGGCGCCGCCGACAAGCTCGCGCAGGCGTGGGACGCGAAGAACTATCCGATCATCTATCTGACCGCGCGCCCGCACGTGTTCCGGAACGAGACGCGGACGTGGCTCCGCGACCTCGGCTTCCCCGAGGGCGCGCTGATCACCGCGAAGGACATCTCCGACGCGGCGCCGTACAAGACCGAGTGGCTGCAGCGCATGCTGACCACGTTCGGCTGGACCGCGGTCGCCGCGTACGGCAACGCCGATACCGACATCACGGCGTACGAGAACGCCGGCATCCCCAAGGACAAGACGTTCATCGTGGGCCCGCTGGCGGGCAACCGCGGCACGGTCGCGATCCCGAACATGGACTTCGCGGCGCATATCTCCACCTTCGTCGCCGCGCAACCTGCGAACCCGTGACATAGGATGCGGCCTCGATGCCGCCTGACATCGCCTTCGACGGTGCCGCCCGCCTCCTGGTGGTGCTGCACGCGCTCGCGTCGATCGTGCTCATCGGCGCGACCACGCACCACGCACTGATCGCGATCGGCTACCTGCGCGGGCGCTACAAGGTGCGCCTGGGCCGGATCTACGCGGCCACGATCGCCGTCACGTACGGCATCACGTTCGTGCTCGGCCTCATGGCGTACCCCACGTTCCGCTATCACGTGCGCGCGCTGTACTTCGATCGCTACGAGATCTGGGCCTCGAACCTGTTCGACACCAAGGAGAACTTCGCGGCGCTCGGCCTCCCGCTCGTGGTCTGCGCGTTCGTGCTCTCGCGCGTGATGAACCCGAAGGAGGACATCGCGCTACGCCGCGCGTACGCCGCGTTCGTTCTCCTCACGGCGGCGATCGTGTGGTTCGCGGTGATCTCGGGAATCGTGATCACGATGACGAGGGGCGTATGAAGAAGGCCGACGCTCTGCTCGTCGCGATGGCCGCCGCCACGATCGCGTTCGCCTTCGCCTTCATCCTCCCTGGGCTCGCGCCGCATTCCGTCGCCTGGTACTACCCGCTCGAGCGCCGCTGGGCCTTCGAGGTCAAGCCCACGGGGCTCGCGATGGACTTCTTCGGCCGCACGCTGCAGGCGATGGTCGCGTGGGCCGTGGTCTTCATGGTCACGCTCCCCATCGCGAAGCGGTTCAAGAATCTCTCGCTGCGCGCGGCCGGTCTCGCGACCGCGTGGGTGGTCACCGCGCTCCTGCTCGTCATGCTGCACTACGGCTGGACCTTGCACTTCCGCCGCCCCGTGCCCCTCGATCTTCCGACCTGGTATCAGGCGCGGTGAGCGGACCGGGGATCAGGATCACGAGCTCGGGCATGTGCTCCTGACCCTACGACGCTCGAGCGGCCCGAAATTCTACATGCCCTATGCCCGGCGCCGATGGGCGACGACGCGCTCGAGCTGGCCGTTGGCCGCCGGCGACAGGCCGAAGCTCTCGATCTCCTCGCGGAGCCGCTCGGGATCTCCGCGGCCGGCGACGTAGCCGTTCAGGCGCGCCGCCACCCGTGACTCCACGAACTGGCTCGGCGTGTAGTCCGCGAATTCGCGGAACAGGATCGAGTCGTGCCGCAGGTAGTACTTCTGGTGATAGTCCTCGGCGAGGAAGAACCGCGCGCCCGTGATGATCGGCGCCGTGATCCCCCGCGCCCGGGCGGCTTCCTCCTGCGCGGCATCGGCGGCGAAGACCGCCTCCATGTATTGGCGCCCGTACGAGCGGCCGCCCTTGCGGTTTGCCCAGATCTCCGCGAGCAGCTCGTCGTACGCGAGTCGCGTGGGGTCGAAGTCGATCTGGAACGCCTCGGTGTGATCGGCGAGGTCGTGATACGTGGGATCGAGCGTGCTACCGCCGGTGTAACCGACGCGCGTTCGCAGGACCGCGGGATGACACCCGAACCGGGCGTCGGGGGTCCAGAATCAACCGAGGCCGAACGTGGCGGTCTGGACCGGCGGCGGCGGAAGTAGATCGAGACGAAGCATCGCGACCACTGTAGCTCACGGCACGATGGGCGCCACGTCCTGGATGACGAGCGGCGTCACGGGCACGCCGTCGCTCCACGATCCGAGCGCGCGATCGTAGGTGCAATCGATCCCGGCGTACGCGCAGCTCCGCATCGCGTCCCAGGTGCGCCAGACGAAGTTCCAGTCGTAGGCATTCGCCTCGCCTGGCCCGCCGGCGGACACGCCATGCTCGCTGTCCAAGATCGGCGTGCCGTGGCGATCGGTGCGCGTCATCACGAGCTCCTTGTCGGCGATGTGCCCGAGGAGCGGGAACAGCGAGTTGCAGCTCTGGTCCACACCCACGGTGGCGAGGATGCCGTCCTCGCCGACGTGGCACGTGAGCTTCACGCCGGCGGGGATGCCGCTCATGTCGTCGTCGAGGGAAGGCTCGTGATCGCCGTCGAGTGCACCGTCGTGGAGATCGTCGAGGAAGATCGCGCGCGGGACCGGCAACTTCCATCGCGCGTGCCGGTTCGCGAGGTCGGCGGCGATGATGCCGCCGAACGAGAAGCCGAAGTAGCTCGTGCGGTCGAGCGCGGGATGGACGCGGCCTTCGCCGGCGAGAAAATCGAGCGCGTCGTAGATCGCCACCCGCGCCGACGTCAGGCACGGCTCGGGATCGAACGGGCCGAGGCACGGCGACGCGAGCCCGGTCTGCCAGCGCGGATAGATGACGATGCTGCCCGCACGTACCGTGTGGCGGATCAGCTCGTACATCTGATCGTAGCCGGAGTATTCGCCGTAGCCGTGGATGATGATCGCGAGCGGCGCGGAGGCCGGCAGCGGATCGATCGGCTCGAACACGTACCAGCCGTACACGCCTTGCCCGCCGGAGCTCACGCGCCAGTCGCCGTGGGGGTAGTCGCTGCCGCCCGGGCCTGCGGTCGGTTGCGCGGGCTGGCGCGCATCGGTGTCCCCGATCTCGGAGGTGCTGCACGCGGCGAGGCCGCACGCGAGGAGAGCGAGCGCCTTCATCGCTTGAAGTCCCACCCGATCGAGATGTTCGGCCAGATCATGAACGAGACCTGGCGCTCGTCGGTCGCGGAGCGCACCTGCCCATCGAGCGAGACGGCGGCCGACGCTTCGTGGCCGCGCCCGAACAAGAGCTGCACGCCGCACGAGATCACCAGGTGATGGCGCGTTCCGCGTCGCCAGCCGAGCCGGAAGTCGAGTCCGGGAAGAAAGTGCAGGAACGGAGATCCGACGGTGCCGCCGCTCTGCGTCCGGACCGTGCCGCCGGCATCCGTGGCGTGGAACGAGTGCGTCCACATGCCGACGCCGAGCACGAGGCCCGCGCTCGCGAACGTGCGCGCGTCGAGGTCGACCTCCACGGTGGGCGTCGCATTGCCGACGAACATCGCGCTCACGCGCCGGTGCTCGGGATCCCCCGTGTCTTGCGCGAACCCGCCGAACCCGCCGAGCTCGACGAGAAAGCCGACGCGGTCCCGCTGCACACCGAGCCGCAAGCCTCCACCGCCGACGGGCGTGCCCTCGGGAAAGCCCGCGCCGCCCGCGGCGTGGATGCCGATCCGGAAGCCATCCGCGGCGGCGGGGCTCGCGAGCAAGAGGCATAGCGCCGCCCGCTTCACGCTCAGACGAAGCCGAGTTGCGCGGCGAGCTGATCGACGGCGGCCTTCGCGGTGGCGAGGTCGCAGCCGGTCTGCCGGCGATAGACCGCGATGGCCTCGAGCTTGTTGCCGGTGCGCAGGAGCTCGGCGACCGCGTCGAGCGGCGGCGCGTCGGTCGGCGGCGTGAGGCCGAGGTGCTTGTAGAGCGCCGCGAGCTGACGCTCGAGCACGGCGACCTTGGCGGTGAGGGCATTCAGGTGCTCGCGTTCGTGCCGTTCCACCCGCGGGAACGTAGCGCGTTTCCGGGAAGATCCGGCGCGCCGGTCGTTCGGTGGTCGGAGGGCACAGATGACGCAGGGATTGACGGTCGCTCGCCGAGGTCGAGCTTCGTTCGCCGGTGGCCGGGCCTATAACGAGGCGCCGCGTCCGAGGCGTTCGATGCGGTAGCGAACACCGCTGTCCTCGCCCTCGCACGCGCCGTCCCACGCGTTCGCGTGGAAGCCGAGCGCGTCGAGATCGGGGATGTGCGTATCGCAGCCGAAGCGGCCTTGCACGCGCGTGAGATAGACGTGCCGAAGCGCCGCGTGGACGAACGCGTCCTTGAAGATCTGCGCCCCGCCGACGACGAACGTGGTGTCGATGTCGCCGCCGCCGGTGGCGGCGAGCGCTTCGTCGATCGAGTGCGCCAGGCCCACGCCTTCGGGCACGGCGAGCGCGCCGCGGGAGATCACCACGTTCAGGCGCTTCGGGAGCGGCCGGCCTTTGACCTCGGCGCTCTCCCACGTCTTGCGTCCCATGATGATCGCGTTGCGCTTGCCCTCCGCAGCCGCGGAGGTGACTCGGCGGAAATGTGCGAGATCGCCAGACAGCTTCGGCCACGGCAATCCATTGGCGTTGCCGATACCCCAGTCGAGATCCGCGGCTACGACGACGTCGAAAGTCACCCGGGGAGGCTAACAGATCCGAGAATCGCGGCATCATCGGAGGAACATGAAGCTCTTCTTGGTGGTGGCCATGTTCGTGGGGTTGTGCGCGCTCGCTCCAGCGCCGGCGGAGGCCAAGGGCCTCGTGATCATCAACACCGGCGACGACGTGATGGAGATCGGCGACGTCAAGGCCGAGGCGCGCGCCGAGGTCGAGGGGGCGACGGCGCCCGGCGTGAAGGTCGGCGTGCGCTACAGCCGCTTCGGCATCTTCTGGATCGACCTGTTCCGCTGGGACGCCTCGTTCGTGCTGTTCCAGGGCAACACGTTCTGGGAGGTGCCCGAGGCAGATCTCGCGGAAGTGTCGGCCGTGCCGCTCAAGAAGCCGTTCACCGCGAGCGTCCCGCCGGGCCTCATCGGGATCATCGGCATCGTCGTCATCTTCATCCTGGTGAAGGTCTTGAGCCGCAAGAAGAAGGACGACGAAGCCGTGACGACCGCTAGCGTTGCGCCGGCGCCCGGTTACGGCGCCGCGCCTCCCGCCTACGGTGGTCAGCCTGGTCAACCGGGCCCGACGTCCGGCAACGATCCGAACCAAGGCGGATAAGCGCAACCCGCGCCGCGACTGCGTGTCGCTTCGGCATGCGCGCCGCGGCGATCGCCCTGGTTCTCGCGTCGGGGTGCGGCTCGTCGTCGAAGGACGAGGTGCGCGGTTACGGCTACGGGGCCGAGGTTGTCGAGTGCTTCGACGACGCGTGCAGGATCATCGAGGGGCACCTCGCGGAGCTGCGCGCCGAGGAGATCACGTACTACCAGGCGGTGAGCCGGATCCTCGCGCTCGGCGAGCGCGCCGTGCCGACCTTGCGGCGCGAGCTCGCCGCCGAGTCCGTGCTCCACGTGCGGGTCTCGGCCTACGTGCTGACGGCGCTCGGCCATGTCGACGAGGTGAACGCGTGGTGCAACGGCCTCGGGCGAGAGCGCGACGGCCGCGACCTCGCCTGCGCGCGGCAGTGATAGCTTGCGGCGCATGACCAAGGTCGCTGTCGTCACGGGAGCGGGGCGCGGCCTCGGTCGCAAGATCGCGGAGCGCCTCGCGCGCACCGGGCACCACGTGGTGTGCACCGATATCGACGAGGGTGCGGCGCTCGTCACCGCCGCCGTGGTCGATGGCACGGGCATGAAGCACGACGTGCGCGATCCGGATGCGCATCGCGCGGTCGCGGCGGCGGCCTCCGCGATCGGCCCCATCGGCGCGTGGGTCAACAACGCGGGCGTGCTGAACGTGGGCGAATCGTGGGGCGTGGGCGACGCGGCCACGCGGCGGATGGTCGAGGTGAACCTCCTCGGCGTGATCTGGGGCTGCCACGCGGCGATCGACGCGATGAGCGCCGGCACGATCCTCAACATCGCATCGATGTCAGCGCTCGTACCGACGCCCGGCCTCGCGGTCTACGGCGCCACCAAGCACGGCGTGCTCGGATACTCGCTCTCGCTCGCGGCGGAGCTGCGCCGCGCGGAGCGGCCGATCACGGTGAGCTCGCTGCTCCCCGACGCGATCGCGGGCGACATGACCGCGGCGGTCGCGCACGACGACGCGGCCGGGCTGTTGTTCTCCAACACCCAGCTCTCGCTCGACGAGGTCGCAGATGCGGCGGCGTCGCTCGTGAAGAGACCGCGCCTCGTCAAGACGATCCCGGCGTACCGGGCGGCGATGATCCATCTCGTGCGGCCGTTTCCTGCGATCGGTCTGCCGCTGCTGGAGCGCTTCGCGGCGATCGGACGGAAGCGCCAGCAGCGGAAGGATCGAGACGACTGAGCGCCTCCTCGAGCGGCGCGAGCATCTCCGCTTCGAGCCGCGCCTCGCGCAGGGCGACGAGCTCGGCCATTCGCCCCTTCAGCTCCGTGAGGATCGCGTCGGTGCTCGCGAGCGCGGTCTTCTGCTTCAGCTCGCGCCGCAGGATCATGCAGGTGTAGTGCACGCAGCGCATCGGGCGATCCGCGGCCGCGAGCGTGCAGCCGAGCTCGCCGCGAAACGCGCAGCCCGCGTGGTCGCCGCGCGGGGCCGTGAGGTCGCGCGGCCGCGTGCCCGCCGCGGCGAGTGCGCCGACCTCGTCGTCGTCGAACAGATCCGCGGTGACGCCGCTGCAGCAGTCACCGCCCGCGTGCGCGCCGCGCGGCCAGCGCTTGCCCGCGGCGCACGAGTGACACGCGGTGGTCTCCGCGAGCGCGGCCGATGCGCGGACTTTCAGCGCCCGAACTTCCCGCGCGAGCGCGCGCTCCTCGATGCCGATCTTCTCCTTCGCCGCCTGCCGGATCCGCCCGCGGAGCGTGATCAGCTCGTCGGCGCGCGACGGCACCTGGCGGAGCCGCACGAGCAGACGTTCGACCGCGATCAGCACTGAAGATTCCCTATGGTCGGACCATCGAACCATGATAAGAGGGCGCGCATGCCGGTGCCAGAAGCGCGGATTGTACGAGGAGGAGGCACGACCGAGGGGCATGATGACACGCCCCGACCCCGACGAGGACTGCGGATCGCGGTGCTCCTGGTGCTGGTCCCGCTGATCGCGGTGCCGCTGGTCGCGGTGGTCGAGTACATCGCGGCCGAAGCGTCGCGGATGATGAAGCAGAGCGAGCAGGACAGCCGGCCGGCGCCGATCGATCCGGTCGTGATGCTGAACGGGACGGCGCTCGCGAACCAGCTGCGCGAGGAGCTCGGCACCACCGACGTGGCGATCGCGCGGTTCATGAAAGCGACCTCGCGGGAGAAGCTCGCCGCGGTCGTCACGAGCGGTGCACCGTGTCCCGCGGACGAGCTGCGTACCGTCGCTCTCGCGATGCCGAGCTCGAAGCATGACACCACGTCGTATCGCGTTCGCATCAGCGCGCCGGGCGAGCCGATCGATCCGGGCTCGCTGGCGGATGCCGCGGTGGAAGCCGACCACACGATGGCGAAGTTCTTCGAGGCTCCCGAAGGCTGGAAGCTCACGGCGCTGCACGGGACCGCGCGCAAGCTAGCCACGATCGTGTTCGTCGTCGCCGATACGGTGCAGGCGCGCGTGCACACCGACGAGCTCGGTGTCGTCGATCTGTTCGAGCCCGGCTCCGTGCGAGGTGTGGCGTACGTCTATTCGGCGCGCGAGCATCGCATCCGCTGCGCGGGCGTCATCGACGTCCAGAACCGCGAGTCGCTGAAGTACGCGTACACGCGCGACTACGTCGCCACCGGCGCGCGCGAAGAAGCCGCGCAGGCCGCGCTGCAAGGCGACCTCGATACCGAGCTCCTCCGCGCGATCGAGACCACGCTGCACGCCGTGGATTGAGCCGTCCCGCCGGCTGCGCCCGCGCTAGGATGCGCGCGTCATGAGCATCCAACTCCGTCTCTCGATCTTCGCCGTCCTCGTCGGGTGCGCGCCCAAGAAAGAAGTCAACATGGCGCCGCCGGCGAAACCGGAACCGGCCATGTACGTCGATCCACCGATCGGTACACGGCCGGCACCAGCAGGGACCAAGCGCTACGCCGCGGCGACCTTGTTCAAGAACACGGCCGTCGTCGCGGGAAACTTCTCGCACGATGGCTCGCGCATCCTCGTGGCGATGGACACGTCGGGCGTGCTCAACCTCTACGCGCTGCCGACGGCGGGCGGCCCGCCGGTGCGGCTGACGGAGAGCAAGGAGTCGCAGTTCCCCGAGGCGTACTTTCCGGCCGACGATCGACTGCTCTACACGCAGGACACGGGCGGCAACGAGATCACTCATCTCTACGCACTCGACGGCAAGACCGCGACGGACCTCACGCCCGGCGACAAGACCAAGGCCGAGTTCTTGGGATTCACCGCCGACAAGCAGTGGTTCTGGGTCGCGACGAACGAGCGCGATCCGAAGGCGTTCGATCTCTATCGCTACGCCGCGAAGGACTACAAGCGCGAGCTCGTCTACACGAACAAGGCGGCGGACTCGCTCGCCGACGTGAGCCGCGACGGCAAGTGGCTCGTGCTCGCGAAGAACCGCACGAACGCCGACAACGACCTGTACCTCCTCGACCTGACCAGGCCGAAGGCGGCGGCGAAGCTGATCACGAAGCACACGGGCAACATCACGCACCGGTCGTTCGCGTTCACGCCCGATAGCAAGACCCTGTGGTTCGGCACCGACGGGAAGAGCGAGTTCTATCAGGCGTGGACCTACGACCTGAAGACCGGCAAGTCGAAGTCCCAGATCGCTGCGGACTGGGACGTGCAGTCGGTCGGCTTCTCCGAGACCGGCAAGTACCGGGTGACCTCCACGAACGAGGACGCGAAGACGGTGCTGCGCGTCGTGGATACGGCGACGAACAAGGACGTGGTGCTCCCCGCGCTGCCGAACGCCGATGTGACCGGGACGTTCTTCTCGAACGACGAGACGAAGATGGGCTTCATGCTCACGAGCGATCGCACCCCGCGGGACGTGTGGATGGTCGACGTGGCCGGTGGCGCTCCGCGCCAGCTGACGCACGCGCTGAACCCCGAGGTGAACCCCGACGACCTCGTGGACTCGCAGGTCGTTCGCTACAAGAGCTTCGACGGGCTCGAGATCCCCGCGATCCTCTACAAGCCGAAGGACGCGTCGCCGACGGCGAAGGTACCGGCGGTCGTGCTCGTGCACGGCGGACCCGGTGGGCAGTCGCGCCGCGGCTACTCCGAGCAGATCCAGCACCTCGTGAACCACGGCTACGCGGTGCTCGCCACGAACAACCGCGGCTCGTCGGGCTACGGCAAGACGTTCTTCCACCTCGACGACAAGAAGCACGGCGACGTGGATCTCAAGGACACCGTCGCCGCGCGGCCGTACCTCGCGAGCCTCGACTGGGTGGATGGCTCGCGCGTGGCGATCATGGGCGGCAGCTACGGCGGCTACATGGTCGGCGCCGCGCTCGCGTTCGCGCCCGAGGCGTTCGACGCCGGCATCGACATCTTCGGCGTCATGAACTGGGTGCGCACGCTCGAGAGCATCCCGCCCTGGTGGGCCTCGTTCCGCGAGTCGCTCTACGCCGAGATGGGCGATCCGAAGACCGACAAGGTTCGGCTCACCGCGATCTCGCCGCTGTTCCACGCCGAGAACATCAAGCGACCGCTGCTGGTGGTGCAGGGCGCGAACGATCCGCGCGTCTTGAAGGTCGAGTCCGACGAGATGGTGGCCGCCGCGAAGAAGGCGGGCGCGCCCGTCGAGTACCTCGTGTTCGATGACGAGGGCCACGGCTTCGAGAAGCAGAAGAACACGATCGTCGCGCAGGAGGCGTACTTGAAGTTCCTCGACAAGTACGTGCGCGACGCCAAGCGCTGACCTGGCTTCGCTGCGCGCCCGGGGAGCTTGCTAGTTGAGCAGCGCTTCTTCTTTGCCGTCGCCCTTGGGCGCGTCGGCCTTTTGCTCGGTCTTGGAATCGGGCTTCGTACCCGACTCGGACACGGGCTTGAGGCTCGTCTCGGACACGGGCTTGAGCGTCGTCTCGGAGATCGCCTTGAGGCCACTCTCGGAGACGGGCTTGAGCCCGGTCTCGGAGATCGGCAGCGGGATGCGCGGGTTGGAGGCTTCGGCCTTCGCCGATGCCGCGGCCTGCGCGAGGCGCTTCGCGTTGCGCTCGAAGATGAACTGCGTGATGTACGGGAAGCCGATGTGGATGCCGTTGAGCTTCGGCGCGATCGTCGACTGCAGGCCGAACATGATCACGGCCGCGCGCTCGACGTAGAACCAGCCCTCGGGATACGCGATCGACTTCATGAGCTCGCGGAGCTCGTCGCGCTTCATGTCGGGATCGGAGAGCTGCTCGGCGACCTTGGGATCGATCTTCGAGAAGTCGGAGATGTTCAGGTTGAGCAGCTTCTCGAAGTACTTGCGCACCGTGCGCTCGAGGAGCTCGCGATCGCCGTTCGGGTCGATGAAGCCCATCGTGTTGATGCCCTGCACGACGAGATCGTCCTTGCGGGTCATCAGGCCCTGGAGGATGTCGAACATGCCGTCGGCGAGGTTGTCGGAGAGCTCGGTCGCGGAGCCGAGGTCGAGCACCACGATGCGGACCTGGCCGTCGGGGCCCTTCTGCACGAAGAAGTTCCCCGGGTGCGGATCGGCGTGGAAGAAGCGATCGATGAACAGCTGCTTGTAGAAGATCTTCGTCAGCTTCGTCGCGACGTCGTACGGGTCGAGGCCGAGCTTCTTGAGCGCGTCCTTCTTCGTCATCTTGACGCCGTCCATGAAGGTCATCGTCATGACGGTGGGGCTCGACCACTCGGGATAGACCTTCGGGAAGAGCGTGTCGGGATCGCCGGCGAAGTTCGCCGCCATGCGCGTGATGCAGCGCGCTTCGTTCGCGAGATCCGTTTCGCGCTGGAGCATGTCCGCGAGCTGCTCGTGCACGCGCGAGATCTGCTGGATCGGGACGAAGTTCTTGTACACGCCGAG
>Ga0247741_1001833_pt1 | contig 11841 bp, 12 predicted proteins | sample UWRJL213509R2_FD_180945 | JGI IMG/M metagenome (GOLD analysis project Ga0247741, IMG submission 180945) | Plant litter microbial communities from Arlington Agricultural Research Station in Wisconsin, United States - UWRJ-L213-509R-2 | ecosystem: Environmental > Terrestrial > Plant litter >...
GAAGAGACGAGTCAGTATAGTACAGTATGAGTCATAGAAAGGAAAAAAGGTGAGCGCAGCCGCACACGTGAGTAGGTCACGTGGTAGAGGAGTGTAATAGTCCAAGCAAAAGGTGAAAATCGTAACAGGGTATACAACGATCAAATGTGAGTTTGCTCGTGTGTTGCCAAGGAAGTCTATGTAAGGCTCCTGCAGGAGAATCACATCGTAGTCTGATGGTTTCGCCAAATCTAACACGTCCAACTGTGTGACTAATGACCTGTTGACATTCTGTTGCCAGAATTTTATTCTTGTCTGGCGGGTGTTGGCATCGTTGTCAGGCATAGATGTGGTCGTGGGTGTTGCCTTGCTCGTCCTCATCCTCGTCCTCGTCATTCTCCTCCATTCCCTTCTGCCCTACCCTCACGTTCTCCATGTCATCGCTAACACGTCGCATCCTAGCGTCCAGCGTGCTTTGCCTCAGCCTGTCCTCCCTCGGCTGTCCTTGTCCTTGTCCTTGTACCCCGCCCCGCCCTGTCCCTCTTGCTCCTGCTCCTGCCCCTACTCTGTATGTCGTGCTTTCTCCGCCTGCCCCTCTTCCTCCGCCTGCTAACCTGCCTTTGCCTCTCTTAATCTCTGTCCACCTCTCATTGTGTGCCCCCTCCATGTTTGTGTGTAGTGAGTCGCCTATACTTTCCTCTGGCCCACAGACTTCAGTCTGACTTCAGTGAACTTCAGTGATGTTCAGTGAAGTTCAGTGAAGTTCAGTAAACTTCTATACCAAAAAAATCCCTAAAATAGTAATTTTATTTCTGTTAATATTAATTTATTATGTTATCCTATATCAGATTAAATTACATCAGTAGTGTGTTCCCTTATTTGATCAAGAGCATTTTAAGTCAAAACTTTTAAAAAAGTGTTAGGTTTTTCATGGTTTTTTGTGTTTTTCTTATAGAGACAAGAAGCTAGTCACATGATTTAACCAGATTTGGAAACCTCAGATAAGAGGAATTTTTTGAGTATTTTTTCTATTTTTAGATATATGTTTATAGGTTGGGATAGGCCTCTCAACCAAATAGAACTTCACTGAACTTCACTGAATCTCACTGAAGTTCACTGAAGTTCACTGAAGCTGAACTTCACTGAACTTCAGTTGAAAAATAAATTCCTAAAATGATAAGTTTATTTATAGTAATACTCATCTATTATGTCATTCCATATTAGGTTAAATTACATCAGTGACATATTTTCTCACTTAGTTATGAGCATTTTAAGTCAAAATCTACTAAAAGTATTATATTTTCCCAAGTTTCTTGTATTTTACTCAACAAGGAATACAGCTAGTCACATGATTCAACCAGATTTAGAAACCTTAGATAATGGGGTATTTTTTTGTATTTTTTTTTGTATTTTTAGATTGACCTTCCCACACTGTGGAACTTCACTGAATCTCACTGTAAATACGTGGGCCAGAGGTAAGTCCTCTGAGTCGCCTGCATTCGTTTCAGGTCGCCGGACATCATGTTTCCCAATTTTGGTGCTGCTGGTTGGGAAGTATCGGTGCGCTCTACTTGGATTCCTACGGACTGCTTCTGATGTTGCCGTCTTTGCTGTAGGGCAGTCTTTGTCGGTGGGGCCGTGTCCAGTTGCGTCGCAGTTGACGCAGTGATATGTGCTTGCGTCATTATTATTGCACATTGACGCGCAATGTTGTCCTCCACACCGTCCGCAGGTATCGTGTGCTGCTTTGCATTCAGCCGCTATGTGTGTGACCCCTACCGCCTGGCATTTGTAACATCTCTGGCAGTCTGGGATTGGTCTTCTCGACCATACCTGCTTGCCCTCCACAATCATCCCGTGGCATATAGCATGGTTGGCTGCATCCGTGTTGCAGAAAGTGAACATGGCAAATGCGACCTTCTGTCCTGGGGCTCGGCGATGGGTAGGTTTCATGTATGTGGCTTTTGCAATGCTGTCTTTCGGTAGACCACTCTTCTCCTCGATTTTGCGTAGATCCTCTGCTGCGTTGGGGTTGAATGAGATCAGCACGTACTCCACCACTATCCCAACCGTTCTCTCTCTCACCACCAGCGTCCCTCCCATCTTCTCCAAAAACCCTTCCAACCCTTCGTTCCTCACCCACTCTGCCCCCTCGTCTGAATTCAATCGATAGAGCACCCCCCCATGCCTCAGCTTTTGTGCCCCCACAAATTCTGCCTTCTCCGGCACTCCACTCCCGTTGTCGCTCATCAAGATAAGGGCCATGTTTGCTTTTGCCACTAGGTCCTTCTCGCATAGGTCTTGGAGTCCATGTGTTGCCGTGTTAGGAGCCCGATCTACCAGAATTTGGCGGTTGTTCCTCATTAGAGGGGGAATGCACTGGGACTCATGGGTTACTCCTTGGTCTGCAATATGAGCGTATGTCATCATGGACCTCTTCTCGACTGCTGGATTTGTGGATGGGGCCTCTGTTGAGGTAGGGACCACATGGGATATCTCGTCCGCTGCATCACTAAGCTGTTGTGTCAGGTCGCCACAGTCTTCCTTGAATTCCTTGAGAGCGTCCGCTGCTTTGCTTGCTGCCTCTCCGAATTCTCTCGCTGCTGCCTCAAGTGCCTCCACTGCTGGTATCTGCGCCAGGCCTTCGCTGACCTTCGCCATTACCACCTCCGCTATCTTCTTCCCAGTTTCTTCTTCCTCCCATTCCTCTAGGAGAAATGCTAGCGCAGACAGTCCAGTGGATCTCGAGTCATTTGACGCCTCCAGTGTGAGTTGGCGTGCTATCGTTGCCAGGATGCCAACTGTGATGAGTTGGTCCTTCACCAGGTATCCGGCACGTTCAAAACGACTGCGTGCTGTTGCCGCGTCTACTATGGTGACTTTTGTTGTTGCCAGTGCAGTACTCTTTCTTAGTTTGATCGTGTCTTTTTGTAGTTGTCGGCTCGAGTCATTGTCTCCCAGCCGTTCGGTTGGTGTTTTCAGGTTGGTTGGTTTTGACATTAGTTGCCAGTTATTAGTCTAGTAGATTCCGGGTAGTCTTTGAAGCTTTAGGTGGTCTAGGAATAATGATTTTTACGCTATATTCTCTCCCCTCGTCTGCAACCTGTGTCAGTCCCCACTCTATTGGCATGGGAAAATCGGCGTTGGTTGTGGTAAAGGATCAAGAAGCGTCCCCTTGAGAATGCCTTGAGTGGCAATGAGAAGGGTAAAAGGAGAGAATGACAAGGATGAGCTCACATATAGGAATGGCCATCCGCAAGCGCTTGCTCTTCACCGTTGAGCGCATCCTTACACTCGCCACCAGCACCCATTTTGTCTTCAGCTTCATCTTTGGCACTCCCTTTATCAAGCATTTGGCCATTGGTACCTTGAACAACTACAATGGAAACAAAATTCAGAACGATGAAAAAGGACTGAAGGGGTAGCAACCAAGATTGTCCTCAGACTTGTCCGACTTCTCCTTGGGAGGGTTTTCCCCCAAGCCTCTTCATGAGCTGGGCCTTCTACGCTGGAGTGAGGTTGTCGACGACGTTGAAGTTGAGATTGCATGCCCTTTCTGCTTCTTTGCCGGTTTGGGTTTTGGAGCTGGTTTCTTCCTTTTCCTGGAGACGGTTCACTGTCATCGAGGATCTCTCTAAGTCCAACTCGGGTCTTCAGTCAACCGCTTACCTCTTCTACCAGATTTTTCTGCTGGCTGCAGGTGGTGGTCTGAGCTCGTGTCGACAATTGAGTCCACGTAGCCGTAGCCATGTTAAGCAAAGCAAGAATGGATTAGGTGGAATAGGCGACACTGGATGTCAACAGGAAAAAGTAGAAACGCATGAGTAAGAGGTAACTGTCCGCCCAGGAAGAGATCGATGGGGTAGCAAACAAAGAGCAAGATGATATCAAATATCCACACTGGGAACACCTGGCTTACACGGTCAAGGGTCTCGAGTGTCATCGCATCACTACTATCTTATCTACTCCAGTACTAATTATTGCGATTGCCAGCCATCTCAAAGTCAGCGGTTTGAGCATCATTAATTTCATCTATTTCACGTTGTTTTCACCATAGAGTGTAATTATTGTATTAACACCAGAAGGACATTGATTTTAGAAAGATGTTCATGACATCCAATAGTAGCATTGTAGATTGAAGCAGATGCCATGAACGATCAAAAGGGGTGGAAAAGAGAGAGAACATCATCAGAAAGCATCCTGGAACAATCGATGATCGACGACTGACCTGGGGGTACCAAATAATGGTAGACATTTCCTTGGACTTGCGTTATATTCGTATCGACGAACACGCAGTAGGAGTATGTAGGGGCTGCGAGTGATATGTGAGAAACAAAGAAGTGTAATGATGTAAGAAACACACTTTGATGTTGGAAAAGCCGATCGATGTCCACTTGGATGTCCTGCACAACCAATGCGCCCACTTCTTCCATCAAGGTTTGAATACTTGCAATGTCCTGGTGCCCTATGATGGCTGTCGTTGCCTCTCTACTCAATCGCTGTTCTTCTGTCAGAGTCGTCGGAGTCACCGCTTGACTTGATTGCTGCTCCTCTGTTGAATCCTCCAAACCAAACGGCGTTACTTCGGCTTTTTTTACACAGCTCTCCTCAATTTCCGCCAGAAGACGTTGCAGCAAACCAATGATCTTGATCAGCGCACACAAAACGCCGGCCAAGAGACATAAGACAAGGCCAACGGCGACACAGACTAGAAAAGATAAGCATATTCCGCAAGAGTCTGTGCTTGACTTTGACTTTAACCAATCGTGTAGCATGTAGCATCCACCACATCCCCTAATACACGTCTTGAATGGTCAACAACAATACTTGAAAGTCTCAGCGCTTGGGGGAAAGAGTTGGTGTTTGCGTTGATCGAGGTCAGCCGCAAAACCTCCTTTGTCTCCGCTCATCCTATTCAGCTAAGTTCTAACAGTCAATTCTTATGTTACTGGCCATTTCCTCAAATACAATGACAGCCAACTCACCACAACACCCTCTGAGGCCCATCCAGCGTTGCTTGAGATGCAGAGTGCTGGTTTGCATAAATCGTGGTTGGTTGCTGCACTTTCTTCATCTTTGCCCATTCCGTTCGACTAATGAGTAATTCATAGGTTAATAAATCAATTCCTTTGAAAATAGAACAATTTCTACACACCGTAACATCTGCTGAAGAGGCGGTTGTTTCCTATGTAGTGCACACTTTTCACGTAGTTCCAGTTGTCTGGCTTTCCATTTCTGAGAAAGATAAAAATTAGTAAAGACGCCAAGGTTGAAGGCGTAAACAAGACTCACTGATGAGTTGAGTGGAAATGGTCAAAGAAAAGAATGAAGATCAGTGGTGTAAGCATGAACAAGAGCGTGTGCCCAGGGAGGAGATCCGACTGCATAGCAACAGTTCAATGATCTTGAAAAAGAACGCTAATGAACTCTCGAGCAGGCTGAGAAATTACATGCGCACCCAAGCCGTGACCGCATCATTGACCAGTCCACTGATCCACGAATTGACGTGCGAACACGATTTACTCTGGAAAATCCATCGCAGGAATTCACTAAATAGAGAAACTTAGCAAGAGTAAGAGGTATAGACAGAAAAAACATACCAATAGTCGATGATGAAGTCTGAGAAGACGAATAAATGGGGATTGAACCAGAACAGCACGATGCAAAGTGCAAGAATAGATCCAAAAGTAGATCAAGTAGGGTGTCCACAAGGTCAACTTTACATAGAGCAACGCAATCAGAGTCTGGTCATGTTCAGACTCTGCATCAAAACTATAATCATTCCAGGAGCTCCCCTTTGTTAAATTTTGCGCTTCAAGAAATGGAGGAAGAAAAGAGGCATCAACACCTCAGAACACAAGGACCTGTCCAAGTACAAACCCATCCCTACCCCCGAGATCCAAATTCTGCGGGCCCTTGCTTCTCAGCCCAGATCCATGGCCCAGTCCAGGGCCTGGTAGTACTCCACTCCACCTGCACAGATGATACAGCGTCTGAGCAACGTTCTTGTCCCAGCTGCCTCGCTCCTCTTGTGGCAGACTACGCCGCACAGGGCTGGGATGGTGAAGGTGTACGACGACGGCAGCGTTTCTGGCCAGCTGGCTTGGACTGTGCGGATGTAGCATAGGCAGAGGGGTTGCTTGAGGTGCTGACTGGCAACGAGCTAATGCCATTGGTTGATAATGAGAGTGGCGGTCGTGCTCTCTTGCCTAGCGTGATGCTTGAGGGGAGGAAGAGGCCCTAGCTGGGCTACCATCAGGCAATAACGCGCACAAGACGATAGAGGCCCCAGAGAATCTGCCATGGATGAGGGAGACTCAGTAGTGACTGATCCGTTGGAAGGGGATAGGGTGTTCACTGTTTTCATAATGCAATGCTTGACGTGTCTATTTAGATTGGAGGTCACTGCAAATTGATGACCACAAGTATGCAAACGAAGGCTGCAAAAGTTAATGCCAGTCAGCCCATGTTATATACCGACAAAACTCATGATTTAACTTACCTTTTTTGCCCATTTGAACTAGGAGAGGTTGGACCTGATGGTTGGCTAATGGAAGATTTGCCACTGAAATAAGCAAAGTCTGGAGGAGCAGCATAGACAGGCGCAGGTACAACACTCTCACTGCCAGAAGGCGCTTCCCAGTCCCATGATGGTGCTTGGTACACCGGTATGGAGGAACAAGGTAAGAGTGGCAACATATCTCTCATCCGTGGAAGGCCCACTTGCAGAAGGGGGGAGTCAACGAAGATGATAAGGCAAGATCCACCTGACGAAGATAATGCAATCGGGGATAGAAATTCTGTCGTCGAACGACCTTGCACTCTCGGAGCAAACACTCGAGTTGTTCTTTCCGTGATTTAGCTCAGACCAGCACGGGGATAAATGGTCGACGGTCTTAAAAGGCGTCATATCTGGTGTGGCATAGCGCAAAGTTCAGGATTGCCAATAAGGAAGCCAATTCATTGGCGGGGGCTTCAATAATCGATATGAATGCTGTTGAGGGTGAAATAAAATCAGTTCAAATGTTGAACTAGAAGCTGAAAGAACTTGTCAGCTACTATGTACTCTCACGAAATGATACTGACATACCTTGGTGTTCTCTCAGAAGGACAAGAAAATCTCATTGTCGGTCGCATTCTCTAGATCTAGGAATGTAGCTTCCAGTCCTTGATTCTCAGCAGCTACGCGGCGAATGTATCTGAATGTCCCGCGGTATACAACATTGATGCTGACAATGTGTGCGTTAGGACCCAACAACTGCAAGACTGTGGCCGTCGTAGCTGACCCTGATGCAAATGCTAGAGCATGAGCACCGCTGCCTTCTAGAGAAGCGAGGGTGCTTTCTAGGGCGTTTCTGTTTGGGTTTCCTGGACATGAATACTCGAAACCCTATGAAGAAGCTCAGCAACAGTATTGATACTAGTGGAGTTGGTACCATACCTTGTGAACGCCTATAGCTGATTGCTTGTACGTCGTGCTCAGTGAGATGGATGGAATAACAGCGCCAGTCTCCTTGTTCAGCTCAGAGCCTACATGGATGGCTCGAGTCCCAAAACCATCTACCCGTTTCTTGTGGCTCTTGACGCTGTGGAATCTGTTGGTTTCAGAGGCGTTTGAATATGAGATATTGAGTCCGCAAGCCATGATGAGTTTGAGGGGGAATAATGAAAAGTAACCATCATTGTACGAGCTTTATGAACGTTTGGAAGAAGCTGGCTATTGCAGAATTATGGTGAGCTTTGCTGATGCGAATGCCACGTGAAATTGATAATGGCATGCCCGGTCCGGCGAGGGATCTCTAGCACTGACTGATCCTGCGCTCACACCATGGACCCGAGTCTGTCTTTGTCAGCCTCGCTCGTGGATGAGCTATCTGACATCATTGACTGTTGTTGAAGCTTTGAAAATATGCAGGTTGTGACTCGATCTGGTCCCTGATCCCAAAGCTTTCTCCCTCTCTACTCCGCCTGGCTCCAAAGATCAGCTATCTTCCTTCATGTATCATGGGTGTCCAAGAGCTCAAAATTACTCACAGACGTAGAGGTGGTCCGTCCTCCAGCCATTGTGACTCTGCTTGCACGTCTCACATCCCAACAACATCCCCAATACGATTTGATAGAACCTTAGAGGGAAAGAAGATCAGATTGGACGCAGAACTAGAAATCTTGTGCACTCACAACAGGAATAGACTCAGTATGCACAATCTACGTAGGGGCTGGAGGACTAGGACAAAACATATGCATGAGAGCGTGAGGGTGGATGCGTAGACCTCAGACGCCATTCAGTCCAACCAATTTCTCCTCCACGATGTTTTCCATCCGTTTCCTAACTGCAAGCGACATCCTCCTATTCATACGATCTGAGGAGACGTGTTAGCACGATGTGAGGTTTATAGGATGATAATGACATACATGGATGTTCTCTCGGAAGGACGAAACGATCTCGTCGATGGCGTTCTTTAGGTCCAGATAAGTCGCTTGGAGCCCTACGCTATGCAACATATGTATCATCATTCACGCTGATGTGACCAACGGTGGCAGTTGTAGTGGATCCTAAAGCAAATATCCCGACTTTTGAGCAACACGAGTACATCTTCTAGAGCGTGCTTGCTGGTCTCCTGACCGCAAATACTCGAGACCCTGCATTTACAGTCAGAAACTTGATAAATGCTATTTGAACTATGGACATACTTTGTGAGCGCGATGGCTGAAGCGCTGACTGCTCGTACACAGCGAGATGGAACCCACCACATCATGTCAAATGGACGTCAATGACCCTTTTCCTCTTTTCACCAACATGCCTTGCGTAATCTCGTTTTCTATGCGTCTGTGTCTAGCTTCTCAGGATTTTGACTAGGCCGGAGGGAAGTGGCCTTGGGTTGGCCAATCCCGTGTTCAACAACATCAAAGGATTGATGTGCTTTGACTGTGAATCTTGTATGCACACTAGATCTCCGCTAGTTCCAACCTTCCTAATCGTCTGTTAATTTAACCTGATTTGGATAAGAGATTCAGTTAATCAGCGAAGTCAGATATGAGCAGTGAAACCGCAAGTTACACACCGAATTTGGGCATCATGTTTGCAGGTTTTCGTGTGAAAGAGTCCAATCCGAGTTGATTTGAGTCGAGCGGTGTAGTAGTTGTTTAGGGTCGATTCACGTTGAATGACACGTCCAATCCAATCCGAGTAAAGTTGAGGTGTGAGATATTATCCCGCCCCAGTTGGTCTACTGGGATGCCATGTCGTAGCTGATCTTCTGAACCTCGGGTCGACAATGGGCACGTTGCAATAGCAGCGGCTGAGGGCTGGAATGTCCATATGGATGAATACCCAGATCGAATATATGACGATAGCAATGGCAATGGCCATAATGATCACCCAGTGATTCACGCAATGTTCGAGGGCTGAGGTTCACCGCTCGCCACTGGGGCCAGGTGACGCTGGAAATGACTTGTCCTTGTCCTAGAGGGTACGTGAATTCGACGATATCTGGTTTCATTGGAACCTGGTTTCTCCATGTTGGATATCTTGAGTTTTGGTGGGGTTCTTTAAGGAGCAGAGATCCGATCGAGGCCAACTAAAATACCTTTGGCATCATCAACAAGTGTTGGTTTCGGCCTCAACCCCTGTGCCCTCTTCCAAGCTCTTTATGAACAGGTTTTCGTAATTGAAACATTGATCATTGGTCTTCGGAATGTTGGTGGCCTCGCCAAGGGATGGAGGAGTAGCGAGGTGATGGTGCAAAAGCAAGATCAACGATTTGATCACCAATGGTGGTCAAGGCAAGGGTGGCTGTGCATCTCGAATTCATGCCTATTTCGTATATGCAGAAAATATGTTATTAAGCCAAAAACCATTGTTGACTTGTAGCCTATGTAACACGAAATACTGAACTAATAAATGGTTGAGTAAGAAAATCTATCTGTAAAACAATTAGCATAAAAATTAGGGGCAACTTCAAGGACTGTGCTCGACTTCCATTCGGCTGGAGCGATTGGACCAAAAGCAGGTATCAAATGAACGCTCTGCCAGATACAGTTGATAGGAATAATACTTGAGCGCTGGCGTCCATTTATTACACGCCGCGCAATTTTGTACAACCCATGATCTCTGCCAGGATGAACATCAGAGAAGGGTGTAAACCAGTCAACATAGGCCAGATGTAACAGCGGGGTTTTTCCAGGAAACCATGAGTCGCGTGCAATGGACGGGAGGGTGAACACACATCTTATCTGGCCCACACAGTATCCTAGACATTCATACAGTGTTAGTACAGTGTTGAACTTGAAATAACTGCTCAAGGGATCATACCTTTGACGCCAGCCCGGCCACCATTATCAAGATTGACAATTGCTGTATCAAAGCGCCCAGGGATGTACTTTCCATGCTTGTCTAAACGTGTGGGTTCACAGTGAATTGAGTCGACAACAGAAGTGAATGCCTCCTTGCTGAATACATCCTGCAAAACGAACTTGATGTGATGAAAAACTGATATTTTGGAGAATGGGATGTAAAGATTGGTAGCAGCATCTTCAACCTGACGTCTTGGGAGTGCAGGATTTTGAAGATGAACAATGAAACGAGAGAGAGTGCCTCTAAAGTCAATGGCATCATACTTTGTTTCAATATCCCCAATAGAAACGCCGTATACCGATGGCCTTGATGTCATTTTAATCTGCCTCAGGTAAACCAGAGGTGGAAGCCAAGGAGGTGGAGGTGTTGACCGAGCTAGGAAACGACGTAAGATGAATTTCTCATGTAGGTACACCTTCTCACGATGATCCAGCCAAGCTGTCATCTGGTGATATTCATCTTTGCAGTTGGTCGCCCGAAAGGCTTCCTTGGCGAAGTCGATGTGGAGGTGTTCTGTATACTCAGTGTTGAAGTTGTCGCATGTCCCAAATAGCTCGATGAGCTCATGATAATGCTTTATGAAGTGATCTTTGGGAAAATTGAAGTCGTGGCGGATACCAAGATCGATGAACACTTCTCGGTTTGTGTGGTACATATTTAGGGCTTCTTCCATTAGATCCAGTGTCTCCATTGTGTGGACTGGATACTTCGCATAGTAAAGGAAGTTGAGCATTCCGCGAACTGCCCAAACAAGGCGGCCAGTTGCACCACGGCCAGCAGTTGGAATCCGGATGTCTATGACAATACCAAGGAGGAACCGGCAGATTTGGTCATGCTCTGTACCAGTGACATGAGAAAGATGGGAAATGCCCTTTAGAAATAGATGAATGTTGTGGTTTGGGGGAAGACGGCGGCATCACACATCAATCTCGGCTTCACCGCAAGCCTTTTGAAGCCACTTAACGAGGTGTTTGATGTTTCCTTGGTAGAGCTGATGGAGGATATCAGGAGTGATAGACTGAAAGATATTGACAAATGGGAGATGTTGCCAGAATGGCCGTTGGATGGGCTTGATACCAACATCACGGCAAGCACAAGAGAAAGCTGTTGAACCATTGTCGATTGTGCCTAGGGCATCCAAGATGGGTTTCAATTTGCGCGGCTTTCCCACTGATTCTGGATTGCCCAACTTGTCTTGTGGTACTGGACACGTTGGACAATTCCCCGATTTGGTGCAAGTGACAAGAATTTGCTCTGGATAGTCACCAGAATCAGAAGCAAGAATCGGATGACAGTCGCACACGGCTCCGTCACCACTTTGCATATGAAGCCCAGTTTTACCCAGTGTCTCAAGCAGTTTGAGAATCGTGCCCATACATGTGTGGTAGAGATTGGCGACTGCACGACGACGGGCAGCCTTGTTTGGGATATGGTCGAGTTTTGAGGTAGGTAAATAGGCAAGCAAGATTTGAGCTTGCCTAGACGGCTTGCGACGAATATGTTTGGAG
>Ga0247741_1001834_pt1 | contig 11836 bp, 8 predicted proteins | sample UWRJL213509R2_FD_180945 | JGI IMG/M metagenome (GOLD analysis project Ga0247741, IMG submission 180945) | Plant litter microbial communities from Arlington Agricultural Research Station in Wisconsin, United States - UWRJ-L213-509R-2 | ecosystem: Environmental > Terrestrial > Plant litter >...
CTGGCAAATTCCCTATGTCGTTTTCATCCCATCTCCCTACCTTTTAGCCTTGACCCACCTGGCTGAAAGTATGCTATTTGACTCCTACCACTCCACTCGTTACGCTGAAAGGTGTATTGTCATATCTACTCTGCCGGAAATCCTATACTAACTCATCTACAACCTATTAGATCCTCGTTTGACTATCCGGATGCCTGGTCATCCAACTACTTGCATCTTTGAGACTCGGTGTGGATTCTAGACAAACCATCACCTAGTCCCTGATATCCTCACTTTCGCAGAATGCACCTGGTAGATATACTAGCTGCCCACGTATCTTAAGCCGAAAGATTGATCCAAGGCTGGCAGCGAGCCGACTTGGCCAAAACGGAGAATTGGTGTATATCTGAGGAGGACACACGTATCCACTACCTAGTCGTAGAGTTTGAATACACGTACATAATTCATAACCATGTCTATTACCTCTACACTCTCAATATATGCTATGTGCTTAACGTTTCGCCCTGCATCAGCTCGTATTGACTTCAAAACGAAATATCTATCCTCAATGATACATAATCAAGACAATAATAACGGAAAATCTGTTCTCAATCTAGCTTAATTTCATAAAATGTTGAGCCCAAACCGCTGCACAGATTTTATTGGCGCAATTAGGCAAATTTAGCTAAATCTGTAAAATTCTTGTCGATTTTACTGATTTCGATCATAATTATTCCGATTTCGATAGATAGGGTTTTCCTGATGGAGTACGCAGAATTGGCCGGTTTCGCGTATTTGACAGCGAGTTCTGGTACTGTGGCACCACGGATGTCAGTGAAAACGAACGCAAGAGCGAATAAGAAGTGGTAAAGCATACGTATTGGTGGTCGATCATCAGATTTCATCCTGTAGGTTACATCATCTTGCAGACCTTGTCTTCCACTAGCATGGAGAACGGGCCGTGGCGATCGAGCGGCTGGAGCCTAGTTCTATGTCAACTCACAGATTTTACAGACCTCACGCTGTTGGATAATGGTGCAAAGTGGTATATTAGTTTCATGTAGGCGCTTCAGAGAGAAAAGTAGATATGAACGCAACAAATTCTAATGTACACTAGTCGTCCGATCGTCGCCATGAACCTCGCAGACAAAATCGAGTGAGAGCAAGCCTTCTACCCGAATTTTCTCTCCGATGCCAGTACATGAACCACCTATCGAAGGATATCGTTCATGTCCTTGTTATCATTTGAGACGAGATCCTCTTACCAATATCATGTTCAATGTTTTTCCAGTCCTTGCCCGTAGACGCAGCCAATGAAATAGTTTTGAATCGACGTCCGTGATGGATGATTTGGTATAAGTTGAAAGTGGTACCTGTCGTTACGAATTTCTCAGAAAAAATGCATCTGAAGAACAAAAACAGTTCCAGAAACCCGGACCCAGGACACTCCATCGACCAATCGGCAATGACTCGTTCATCAAAAGAAATTGAAATGAGAGGACCCTAAACCCACCTCAACATTATCTTTTTCAAAACGTGCCAATCCACCTTGCGTGATTGCCAAAGATTAGTGAGATTTGAACCAGGTCGGAACGGAACCCACGCTGATGTTGATGCAAAGCCGTCATAGACCGGTATTTTGAGATGGTGTGTTTGAACCTCGACGTTGATATCCTGAAATTCTAGAGAGTTCTATGAGTCAACGACACAAATCTGACATAGTAAATACCTCACCATCCTGCATTAGGTGTCAGGCACCAGTCCGCCCATGATCCTACCCTCCGTCGTCTTTGACTCTCCAAGTCGTTCATGGATGGGACGAGTTTGACTCAACCTGCGGAGTCGAAGGCAGATCTTGGTTCTGGGATGTCAGAGAGAGAGATGTCAAACAAAGGGCTGGGAAATGAGGTTATAATCTATACACACTGGTGTCTGACAAACGACATCTCATTGTATGCCTCCTTTTCGAGTCCAACCATCAAGCAGCCATCCCTCAAGTATTGCCTAGTATAGTTCGAAGGATTTTCCGACTTGAGGATGTAGAAACAAATAGGTTTGGAGCACGAAGGCGAGACCCGAGGCTGAAGTGAATTCGATCACGCAGCTGCTAATCTGAAGGGGGTAATGGAGAACTTAGATCATCGGACTGAGAGAAAAAGGACAAAGAACGCATAGTGAATTCGTATTTAGGAACGAGTTGGGTTTGAACGAGGATCTTTGTGTGGAAGTCAGACTAAGCAGGAGAAGCACTGTAACTAACACACACTTTCACGTTTGAACGGACAGCCTTGATGAAGAGGACAGACTATTGGCCAAAGTAGGCAGGATTTCTCTGGAAGCGGCACTGGCCTGTCCAGAGGGATGAGAGGACCTTGCATGATCTATGAAAAGAAGGGATCGTGAAACCAAAGAGCCGAATCTGACCTGCCAGAGCGGAGAGGAGCGGATCGAGCTGGGCGGGACATGACGCCATCAGGATTTCAGTGCAGCTTGAAGCCGGGGAACAGATCAACTTGTGTTGAAAAGAGTATGGCGCGGCCAACGCTGCTCGTCCGTGCGATTGACCCAGGCCAAGTGCTGCTGAGTTTCAGAGCTGGACAGGTCAGCGTTTTCGGCCAGCAGCTGCGGATAGGTGATTGACAAGGCGGGTACTATAGGCTGGCCAACCCACCCATCGTTCAAAATCGTTGACATGGAAGGACGAAACCGAGTCGTCGAGCTTTGTCCGCGCACGTGCTCATTCGCCTCTCGGCCTTGGCCAAACGCAATCTTCACACCACTTGATCTGAATACAACCTGTGTTGAATTGCACCTCGAGGCGTCACACTTATACGTTGGCAGTGCTCCGATGCTTCAAGAACATTTGTATGCCTGCCAGCACCTGTCGAGGCAGTGCATTGGGCTGTGAAAGTAATCCAAACACCAATCAACTCAAACCCCTTGCTCAGCTACTACCTACTTCACACTCCACCGATAGCGGACTCGTCTGTAATATTCTCCAAAATATCTGCATGCGCTGATATCCTAGTTCGCTACCCACCATCTTCAGTCAGGATGCCTTGGGGTCCCTACCCCGCTGAATCCAGTGGAAATGCGGCTGCATGGCAAAATCAGGTCGTTCATAGCTACAACTATGGACCATCGGGTGCGTTAAAACTGGTCGTGTATGCTATTATGCTGATTATTCTTGCCGGTATCAGTAGCATCGCTATTTGACAACGCTATAAACCCCACCATCACGAATAGTCAAATCAATACGAACTGCATTACCCAGATACAAGCTCGTAGTACTGGTGCGTTAAGAATTCATGAATGCTCAATATTTTAAGCTAACGTACAGGTATCGACTCAGGACTAGATCTTCTTGGCGAGAATTCCGCACTTGGTGCCATCTACAATTCCTTAGAACGACAACGACTCGACGCGCCAAAATGCCATCCGAACACACGCAAGGCAGTCATCAAGAAGATCGTCGACTGGATACGTGGAATAATCGACTCGGAGGCTTTGATTCTATGGCTCTATGGTGCTGCTGGGGCAGGTAAATCTGCGATCGCGCATACGCTCGCCGAGATATGCGAGACTTGCGGATGGCTCGTGGCGTCCTTTTTCTTTTGGAAGACGGCAGGGGAGCGCAACAACGCGAATCGATTCGTCGCGACGATTGCTCACCAGGTCGCTCTAGCGATTCCTGCGTCACGCGAGCTCATTGCCGCAGCTGTCAACTACAACCCGTTTATCTTCGAACAATCCGTCGACGTCCAGCTCAGTAAACTCATCACTGACCCACTTGAGCAGCTTTTCTCCGCCGGAATCATCTTTGATATCTCCCCCCTTGTGATCATCATCGATGGCCTTGACGAGTGTCAAGGAGGAGTTGTCCAGTCTGGAATCATCAAGTCACTGATTGTCGCATTCCGGCACTCATCGCTCCGTATTCGCATTCTCATTTCCAGCCGTCCGGAAATCCACCTTCAATCCACTTTCAATCCAACCTCTGTGCAACCTCATCTCTCGCGGCTCGCTCTATCCGATGAATATTCCCCCGATGAAGATATCCATCGATTCCTACAAGATTCATTCGATAAGATTAGACGTGAACACGCCCTGGCCTACTACATCCCGTCTTCATGGCCTTCCACCGACGTCCTTCGTGAGCTCACCCGCAAATCATCAGGCCAGTTTATTTTCGCGTCGACGACAATCAAATATATTGGCGGAGACCCTCAACAGCTTCCACATCGTCGCCTAGACGTTATTCGCAGCTTGCGGTCTCCAAAAGGGGAGAAGGATATGCCGTACGCGGAGCTGAATTCCTTATACCACCATGTACTCTCTAATGTCGACAACATTGAAGTGCTCAAACTGGTCCTCGGAATCTTGATCATTGTTAACCCAGAGGTTCAGGACGGAAGGCTGTGCACGCCAGAAGACATCGATGATTTTCTCTTCTGGGAGCATGGAGAAACAAAAGCTTGCCTAACCCAGCTCGCATCTGTCATTAAATGTGACGCAGGTGGCAGAATATCTATTTTGCACGCCTCACTGTCGGACTTCCTGCTCGATCCCTCTCGATCTCATCAATTCTACCTATGTCGAGAGTCTGTTTTGGGCGACAGTGCAGTTCTTGGACTGCGCCATCTGCGCCAGCAGGATTGTGGCGAATCTGGTATGTCAATTCTACCTTCTTATGAATTGATTCTTTGAGTACTAATATGCAATATGTTCTATTCCAGATTTTGAGCGTTACCTGTGGATCACCGGGAGCTGCATTCACGCTGGTCCATGCTGCACCCCTCAACTTCGAGAGGAACTCAGTCAAATATCATTCCAGACTCTCCACAGCGTCAGTGATACGTTCCACAATAAATTCGAATTTTGGTATTTCTCGGAGGGGATCATCAAGATGCTGGAAAAACAGGTAAGCCGTGATTATTTAAATTGCGGCGAATCAGTTACCAACTGAGAATAGAATCTCCAGGAGCAATTCTCTCATCTCATCTCTGACCTTCAGGCTCTCTGCCTTCAAGTGTCTTACTTGTATAGAGCCTCAATTTCGCTGATCTATGAGGTGCAACACTCCCACATCCTTCAGGTTGAGGTCTCAGATCTCGCTTCGGTGTTTCCCTTGTTCAGTTTTGCCGAGGATCTTCACGAGGCTTTCAAAGAGACTGTCACGATATTATTCACCAAATATTCCCAATACCATCGGCTTGAATTTACAGGACAGCATTACACAACAGTTGCTGAGTACTTTATGTGGAACTTCTTGGAACCATCGTAGGTCATTGGTTTCAAATCCTGTTATTCATGCGCTGATCAATCCCATCATTTTAGCCTCTGTCAGAGTGCTGATGAGTTTGACATGGCCGAGGACGAGAAAAAGCAAAACCATTCCAAGACCCTGTTGGTTTTGATCTACATCGCCCATCTGCTTCCTCTCGCATGCACGTCTAAACACATCCTGAGGTGTATCTTCCTTCCCGACGATCTTACAAAGAGCTGGGAATTTCCATGGAACTTTCATGCAAATTTTACCTTGAACGGGTGGAATGATCATATTATTCAACCCGCTCGAGACGCGGTTCTTGGTTATTACAAGGTACGCACCCCATATCCCGCCTATGCAGTCCTTGCGCTTATATATATGCAACCAAACATTAATTATTCTCTAAATCAGCGCTACGCAGAGCCATCTGACGTCGAGGAGTACATGCGCGTCAATAATTTATCCTAGTCTTCTTTTACTTGGTTGCATACCTTCAATGGCTTCCCCATCAACGCCATTCATGCTAAACCCATCGAATAATTTCCTGGCTTTGTCGGCATTGGAGAATTCTGTGGTATATATATTTTCCGAGTAGGATATACTGTATCTTCGCGCCTCACTGCACACACCAAAACGAGCACTCGTTGAATATAGCACAGCTAAGTGACTTCGCCGTCGTCAGCGCTTCACAAGCTTCGCTGCTCAAGCAAAATATGTTGGGAAGATCCCGCTTTCAAGGGTGCGGGGGTAATATGAAAACGGATACATTATCAGGTCAAACGTGTTACGTGACTCCTACTTTTGCTAAGACATGAATATAAAATACCCCTTCACTCGTTCAAGAAAGCTCCCAGATGCCTCACCTCCTCACCGCACGAGTCCTGAGATTTTTACGCACCGCTAGACCCTTCAACATCTTTGAATGCCGCTAAAACACACGAGAGTGCGTGTCAGGAAAGTCGCGGCCGAGGGACAATGGTATAATAGCAGGTGGGCCGTATGTGTCGAATACTGAGACGAATCGACCAGTGTTGCCGAGAAACACTTTAGATACACGGTGTCAATTGCACGTCGCCATGTATCTTACCAATGTAGGAAGGATACAGCCTACTGTTAAGGGCAAAAATCAATAGTGTCGCCACATCTTTGCGGTACGCATTGTCGACGAGATCACTGAGGACGATCGACACTTAGTTGTCATATCTCACATTGGGCTCCGAAGGATCATTTTAGAATGAACAGTGTACGAGGAGGGACCTGTATTCTCGTCGTTAAATGCTGCTGTCGTTCCATGTGTAGAGACTACTCACCATCATTGAATTCCGTCCTCTCAGATCAGAAAAGTCCTTCTCCTCTGAGTGTCTAGTGATCACGACCTGCGTCGAAGTTTTGAAACATCATTTGTGAGAGGTAAACTGGATCTCCGATACCGAAGGTTCTAACCTGTCGACTCGAACGTGAGTATAAGCGAAAGCATATAAGCGCCTAAAAGCATGAAGACCAAAAGGAAATAATGGCGGACCACCCAACGCGGAGTCTCCCTGAGTCGTCGTCTCGGACTAAACCCTCCCAAATGCAGCGACGATATGGTATCGAAAACATACCATCGAGTAATCGTATCCCAATGGACACACTATTGGCCACCTTCTGACCGTCTCCCGTCCAGCGACGAATCCTTAATTCATTGTGAATGGTCTGACGCGAAAGTGGGTTTGAGCTCATGGTGGTCTTGATACGACTGTCGTTGAAGAGTGTACGCGGTGTTTAACCTTCAATGGCGCAGCGCTTGTTCTGATTGCGAGAGAAGTGTCAGTTAAGGACGAACCAGGGAAAAAGAAGCTATCGTATACATACCTGAACCCAGAGTGCCAATCAGTAATGTCGTTGCACCCTCTTTCGAGTCTCTCCACCCACCAATCTTCGTCGCGTAGCTATCCGACATTGTTTCCAGCTTGGTGATGGCCGTGCTCGAAGTCGAGAGCGAGATGAAAGGCATCGATGTAATGGTGATTCTATCGTTTCGCACCTAATACCATGAAGCAGAAGAGACATTAGACTGTTGAACCGAGGGAATGAAAGGACAGATCGTACCCTCGGCCGAGATAACTCGATGACTTTGACGGTTCTTTCCCTCGGAAACTTGGGCGTGAAGGGGACGCGTCTTCACAAACTCGTTAGACTGGGTTTTGGAGGCATATAATTATAGCATGGCGTACCCGTCAAGTTCGACCAGCTGACCAGTATTTTGCGAAGAGACAGCTATTCACCTGCGGCGGATATAAGACCAAGTTTCCGTAACTCGAGGAAGGGCGTTCGAAGGAATGCGGGAAAGACATACCTATAAACAAGTGAGAAGATTGAGGGAAGATGAGAAGCATGAGACCTACCAACGAGATCGATCTCAATGATCAACGTTCATGACGACCAATGTGGCAGGGGGAGAAGAAGGGATCACTGAAGGAAGGACTTTGAGGTCTGGTCGACTCTTGAAATCTGCGTATGAAAGTAGTGAGGAGACTATTAGGAAAGCGATTCAAGGGCAAGATCTACGATGTCTGGCGTACACATGTAGAGGAAGCTGAAAGCCCACTTGGTGGGTTTTCGCGAGAGGAAAATAGATATTGCACGCATTGAGGAACTTAGTAGGCGTCGAGGCTTTGAAATAGTTGAGCTCGAACATTAAGGGCTGCAGAGAAAAGGCCTCACGGAAGATGCACCACCACCACTACGTTGACCAAATGTTGGCCGATTGATGTTCGAACGAGCAAGGTAAGTTGGCGGGCTGGATAGCTGAAACGACGGGCAGATGAGAATCGTGATGGAAGCAAGGGAACGGAATGGGAAGTACCATGTTTCAGAGGAGGGCGGAATCCAACTGGGCAGAAATGGAGGGTTCCATGATGTCGAGGGTATTGGAAGGAGGAGAGCAGGCTGAGGAGAGGCCGCGATGCTCAGTCGAAAGGTATTAGGATAAGGTATTGCCGAGTTTGACATCGGCCGCGAACAAGTCATAAAGCACTCTTGAACAACTGGAGGACAGCCGCAGCACATAATTTATTCCCATACGTTATCGTGCCATCGGGAACCTCCGGCTGGCCGAGTCCTCACGCCTCGTTAGAAATGTTGACAACATTGCTTAGGGACCATTACACCTGAACGTCTTCCAGTCAACTCTGGTCTGTCCCACAATATCACCGAATGAAAACCGTGAGCAGTGTATGAGATACCCTGGTACCCCTCTGCCATATGGCGCGTCGACTATAACTCGCTGGACTGCGAATTTTTGGAACCTGGGCATCTCATCTCATGCCTCGGGACATATATTCTGGCATTGGTTATCTCTTGCCCATTCCTGCACATCGTCTCCTCTTGATAAAAGTTACTTACTGCCTCCTTTTTCTCATCGGTACTTGTAAGCTCTCGTTCCCTGATCCATACTTGTTAGGACACCCCAGACCCCTCTATCGTGCTGCTTGAACTGTCGTATCGATATATCTTCCAGCTGAGTCTCCTGACGCCTCACCACGATATATTTCCCGTCCATCGAGGAGTATTGATGCGTCAAGCACCTAATTTACCCCTGGTCCTCAATTTGCGCGGGATCTTGTTGGTTCCATGGCCTCGTCGTCGCCTTCAAGCCGCATAAATGCCCTCATTCAATTTACGGGATTCCTACATCTTCAGCCGTTCATTCGCCCAAAAATCTTAGGTCTTCGGCGGCCTAACGACGTCATTCATAAATGGCTGTACCTCACCTTTGGAAGGGTTCTATACACTCCAGATGTCTTTAACAAGCTTCAACTCTCCTGGCACGCGCCATTTAACCTATTACTGTTGGCGATAGCGAGCAGGTCTGTGTTCTGTTTCGAATACATAATTTCCGTGCAGTATTCGGGGGTCCTGGCACCCTGCCCGTCATCTACGTAACTCGCGTGACATACTCCTTTACTCTGGAACACTTCCTCTATGTCATAAAGACAAGTTATCCAAAGTCTGGTCTCAATGTTTGATTGGAGGTTACATATCCGGCAAGCTTTCTGCTCGCGTGAACTCATGCCAGTGTATTCCGACCAGTTCACAAGGTGCGTTGGGCTTCAATCCAGTGCTTCATCGGCGCTCATTCATTTGGTATATACTCGGTATATAAGCAAGTCATTTTACTGAAGCTTCGCCTAAGCTTTGAATGGTGTAAGGCACCGACAAGTGGTATATAAGGAACGACCAAGCAGAAGGGCCCGTCTAAAAATAGGCACGAGCGCTTGAAGTGGCGGTCTCTAGTACGTACATTCACAGAATATGTTTAAAAGTCTATGCTAGAGCTATAATAATAATATCGGTGTAGTATTCGTGTACACTCCATGCCAAGAGGCAACTTAACCAATCAGAGTACAGATTCTTGGTTTGTCACACAAGGTGGTCCATTCCTTACTTCAGCGAAGATTAAAAACAGACGACAGCTTAGGCCCTTGAAACTTGAATCGCGCTCTCACCAGCAACACCACTCCAAAAACTTCTTGGCAGAACAAGTCTATTAAATGATAAGGGAATAGCAGTACAAAGCATTTTATGTGTTAAAGCTTAAGGCGCTGACGTTTTACGAGACTAAATGGAAGTCGCGGTCAAGTTGGGCGCCTAGGTAAATGTGTATGTACGAGTGTCGCTGTTTATTACAGGTGCGTCGACCTTCCGCTAGGCTCGAAACCAACCGTTACGGATAACTAACTGTCAGTCAAGAATTTCCCCCCAAGGAGACGGCTTCGAGTCTAACCTTCCGCGAGGCAATTGTATATACCTCTGCTTAGGATTTTTAATGTTTATTATATTGCTAAGACATCTCTCTAGTTTGGTATGCTTGCGCCATAACATCTGGATCCATGGTCGGCTGGAGACACCCACACAGCGCAGACATCATGGGGAAGACTCACACACGAAATACATTCATCTTTCTCCATACAAACTTGAGAAGCTTTTACCACCGCTGATAATTTTCAGGGTTGTAGAAAGACCTGTCGGTGGGAGAATCAAATGTCAGATTCTCGGGTGTTGTGTGTTGTGCGACGGGCGGTGCGAGTACCTCCGAGTCAGCGGTCGTCTGAGATAAGCGCTGAACAGAATCCGTGGAACGGTAGGAACGGAGGGTTAAAGATGTAGGTCCTAAAGTGTGAACAGTTGGCGTGAACTGAGCGTTCGTGAACTGAACGTGAACGTGAATTTTCTTCTCGTGGGCTGAAATTGACTGGACTGCTTCTCGTGAGCAGGACTTGATGACGACTGGTGGACAGAATGGAACTGGGCGATGACTGGAGGTGAATCGAACGAAACAGGGCGACGACGCCGACTGGTGAGTGAGGGGATTGATTCCACTACAGACAATGTGGCGTACATCAGTAAAATAAAATGGTATAAGGGCCAAAGAAACAGAGTCAGTGTTTAAATAATAGAAATACGGAAATGATAAGCAATAAGAGAAACGAAACAACCTTGGAGACGAGTGTGTGGTTTCCGTGCTCATCCAGTAAGGGTACCTTACAGGATACTAGAGTTCAAGATGTGGTACACTGGGGCAGATTCTCGTTAGCGTGAACCCGAACGACATATATTCGTACCACTGGGTTTTTTTGGTCCATCACGATCGCGAATAGATTCACAAACATTATTAGTAGGTCCTGAAAAAGGAGGAGACTCTAGAACCCCTTCGCTCTTTCAAAGAATGCCCATACAGTATTACATCGATGCCCCAGCGCTTAGCTTGATCTCAGGAATTTTCGGTTCCATCTAACTAGTCCCACAATTAACCTTGGGACTCGCAAATTATGTTGTGTGGAGTTCTCTACCGACGTTGAAATCTTGTTCTGTTTAGAATATTCAATAGATTAACCCTCACCACTGTCGTAAGGTGCAAACGGGCGCTTATTTCGATCTAATCACTGCCCATTCGCACTCGATTTGTTGATACTAATTGATGTTAACTTCCATCGTGGCCGAAGCAAACTCCGAGAGGGAGGTTCCTAGTAAGCTGAGAGATAACCTAGCATATTTACACGTGGGATGGTGTTACCTTGCTTCTGGTCACAATGAAGGACCCCATCATTGAAGGAAATTGAAATCTGACAGCGAAGTTAGACCTGCTCGCTATCGCCAACGGTACCTATCGATTTTAGGTACTCGAGTAAATCATTTCATTCCCCAAGCTATTGCTTCTCTATGCCAGATAGTTCATCCACTCATGCCAGGATGTATTACAGTCCCACATCCTTTCATTTCGTAGTTCACCCAAAAAAGAAGCTATTGCATATTCGGTACTAAATGACAAGCGAAACTTTCAAAAGAGTCGAATATAAATCCCCCTGGCGTCCTACATTCGGGCTGAACATTGAAGGACAGTAACAGCCGCCGAAACTGTGTTAATTTAGGTGGTTAATGAGCCGATCGTACGTAATTGAAACCGTGTTCGATTGTCGAAGCAAGGCCTGATACATGAACAAACTGAGAACCACATCAATACATTTCCGATTGGAGCAAACGTAGCGTCAGGCGTAAGATTCAGAGCCCACAATGCGTTCAACAACGAGGGAAAGCAGAGATTCG
>Ga0247741_1001835_pt1 | contig 11835 bp, 14 predicted proteins | sample UWRJL213509R2_FD_180945 | JGI IMG/M metagenome (GOLD analysis project Ga0247741, IMG submission 180945) | Plant litter microbial communities from Arlington Agricultural Research Station in Wisconsin, United States - UWRJ-L213-509R-2 | ecosystem: Environmental > Terrestrial > Plant litter >...
GCCGATAAAGCGACCTGAGTGGGATCTACTTTCGGTTTTCATCGAGAGTAAGTATATTCCGGCTTACAATTTCTATAACGTTAACACTGATATCCACCTTCCCTCAGCGCAACAGAGACGGAGCCTTTAACAACTCGAGTCTACAACGGCGTCGCCAATCGGACGACCAGAGGTGGTTATAACCGCGACCTGCTTGCAAGATGTAGAATCCGCGGGTCATGGACATGGCTGGTCCAACATATTCGCCGAGTGCGTGTTATTTTCTTTGCATTCCTTCTCCATCCTCCCCTTTCTCGCTGACCACATCCCGTAGACGGACCGAGCAAACGTCTGCTATAGTCTCACCGCAACAGTAAGAAGGCTATGAAGCACGAATATTCCAACGGAACAGAATGTCTTCCTCAATTAAATTTTAATAGGTCAGTCAACTACTACATATATTCTCGACTTCTGGTGCGGTATATGCCAACGAGGTATGCTTTGCTCTAAGATCGACTCATACTCTAAGGTATGGGGACCTCAACTGCATCGGAAGAATGAGCAAGGTATGGGATTCTCCATCACGGTATCATTCTTGTCAGATTGACGCTCGTATTTGGTGTCAGCTTCTGGGCAAATAGAAACAGACGTACTGCACACGTCTACGTCGGCCTAGTGAAGAGATATGGGTCTCCACGACTGCACTTGCCGACTGGATGGAAGAAGAGCATATTGTCTTCGTAGATTCATAGACGCGCCTCCCATGCAACCTTCAAGTTCGGTGCCTCATCTCGATCCTTGCTTTTCTTTCTCCAAATTATTTACGTCGCGTTTTCCGCCTCGTTCACGATCTTACGACACTATAACAACCACTTTTCCAACTTCAATAATATTTTATGTATTCAATGGCCCAGGTCACTAATGACAGTATAAGATCGACAAGATGTGATAAGACGAAACAGGAGAGTAACCAATAGTAAGCATTACCACCTTGTATAGACTATTCAACCACTACATGTTCGAAATCAGAGGAGATCATACAAGAAGTTTCATGCCACGTACCTATAACCAGATGACGATGAGGCTGAATATTGAAGCATCGGAGCGCAGAAAGAAGAGACAAAACATTCCGTATCAACCCCGATACAACCAAGCGCCCTCGCATTGGTATTATCCAGTCTGTCGACGGAGTTCGAGGCTGCTCCGGTCAACTTCTCAGATCCATTCACAGCGAGTGACGCCTCAGCATCATGTTCTTTCCGGCGTCTAACTCGACATGTGCGGCTTTTGGTTCCTCCTGGGCCATGATGAACCCTGGTCCAGCAAAGACGATGGCGACGGCAATAGTGAATGGACGGGTTTGAGGAGAGTTTTAGATGCAGCCGTCGCGGCTCGAGATAGAGGAGTAATGACTCTGGCTGCAAGGACAGGGTGATATAGATGGGCATGTTCAGGTCGGCTGGTGGAGGTGTATCAAAGGACAGAGCAGTGATCCCATTAGAGCAAGCGCTGACTGGCAGCTTGTGCCTGAATGAAGATATGAGTATGAGTTAAATTCAATGGTGAAGTGAGTGTAATAAACATACTATATACATGGTCCGCCATGCGACCCAATCCTCCCCGAACTCCTTCATTTTCTGACGCCGGACCAACAGTACCGTCGAACAAAAGCACCAGCGAACAGGAGAGTCGTTCCAAGTTATTGACTGGGATTGAGACTCTATCAGCCATAGCGCACGCAGATCATCGATTCAATAGCCATTCCGACTGTGGTTGCTGGTCCTTCGTGTTGCCTTTCCAATTCAAGCCGGTGTGAAGGCTCAGCTTCGACTTGCCAAAATTAACTTGTTCGCTTATGGGTTCAGCTCGTCGAGGGATCACCAGCGTGAGTGGCGATGGAGAGTACATAGCATCAACCTTCGGCATGTACGCTAGGAGGTGGGAACCGTGGATGAGAGATTATGGACAAGGCCAGAGGGATACAAGTGTATGTTTGGTCGTTCAAACGAGCCGTATTGAGCGATGGATTGGATATAGGCCGCCATGTCGAATCGAGTTGACGGGAAGTCGCATTGGCGACTATATTTGCCCACAAAAACGAACGTCTTTCGTACAATGGGCAAACTTTTGGAGTGACCAGTTCATAGTATACCAAAAGGAGGGAACGATCCGTGGCGACAGTATGTTGACAACAGAAACGAAGGAGCTCGACAGTACTGTAGGGCAAAGTGATCAGCGGTGGGTCTCCAATGGAAGGAAAAACACGCACCGGATGAAATAAATCCCTTCAAAATCCCAATCCCTTCAAACCGTCCCAACAGCACTAGCGACATCAGATGTTTGGTTCCACCACCCATCTCCTGGCTGGAACAACGGTCCAATATAGATGCGTCCGAGTTTACGAGGAACTGTAAGCCAAGGACTTCAAGTAAGAGATCTACAGGTCGGTGATGGCGACGAGCAGTGCAAGGTTTTGACCACTCGTTGTTGGGCCATGAAAGGAGAGACGTTGAGGCATGTATGGCCCTCGTTAGGCGTCCTTTCACCCATGTTTCCATGTCATGCAGTTTAGTTCGCTTGGATGGGTCGTGGGCGTGGAGAAGGGGAGATCGCAGGTGAAAAATGATGGTTCAGATCCACACATTGGTTCGGTCATGTTCGAGTAGGAGTCAACGGGGCGGTGACGGACGTGGATGGCGATATCTGTCCGGGCCAGAGACGGCCTTGGCCAACGAAGGTGAAATTTGGACTCGATGTTTCCTCCCTTTCAGCAGTAGACGACGTCCGGCTAAGGTGGCGAACGAGCAAATCTCCGCAGAGCAAGGGGTATTGGATGAAGGTAAAGTGTTATATTGGGGTCTTGATGTGGCCGAGGGTTGCTCCAGCGCTTACATGGTCGAACCTTCGACCACGAATCATCCACCAGCAGTATCGATAACGTGCTGACACGAAGGACAGATCGAGAACCGTATTTGCTGATCCCTCGGTTTTGTAGTGCAGAATCAGGTGGTCATGCCGCTACCACGACGTAGGACAGTACAGGATTCTTGTGTTGTTCGTATGCAGAGGGAGGACGAATGGCTGATACATGTATCTCCTCTCAGCGTAGCAAGCCTCCGGAGTCTCGTACATGCGTGGTCTCCAACGTCCGGGAGGTGTATATACGTGACTTGGCAAAGAAGTTGGCTGGGAAAGAGCTTGTGCAATCTGGATTGCGAAGAGTCAAGACTGTAGTAACATGATGAGTATTGAGCTCGAAGGTTGAGAAGGCTCAGAATCATACCTTGGAACGGCCTGCTCTACCATCTGACTGCTACCAATGATATCCTCTCGTCACCTCTTCCTCCCTTTCTACTGCGCTGACAGACGGCATCATCTACTTGATAAAAACGCGGAGTCGAGCACATAAACCACCAGCAGACAGCGGAAGTACTTCAGTTCGGCCAAGACTACGTCCGCCTCACGAGTTTGGTGGGTATTCTTGGCCGCGACTGCGGCGAGTCCCGTCACCAATGGTTGCAAGACCGACTTTGCGGGCGTGATTGTTTACGACGCTCGTCTTGTCTCCGATAGGCTGAGTAAGCAGAGAGCATGGAGAACGTCGGACAAAAGTTGAAGCTTTGAAGGTGAGCGTAGGTGGAAAAGAAAGGGATGCGTCATCGGCTCCATTGTGGGTGATGAATTGATCCGAAGACAAACAGTCCATGATAGCAGAATTTATGGCGGAGATGACACCCCGAGTAAGTCGGACGAAAGTTGAAGGTGGCAAAAAAAGGAATGCGTCATCGGCTTGATCCGAAAGCTCGACTTCTCGTTTGATCGATCAGCTTTCGTGTCGGCCACCTTCTCCCGACTGGTCTGTTTCCCGTCTCTACTCTGCACCCACTGCTCCTTCTATGGTAGACCATCCTCTGTGCTGAGAACTCGCGTGACCTCTTCGTCGTGCCGCTCTGTAAGCCTCAGGCCATAACCTAGCTCCAAATTCAAACCGTTGAACTACAAGTTTTAGGAACCAGGCACGGACTTTGAGCATAACCATTTGAATGGCTCTATCAACCTAGCTGCCGACTTTTTACGCCTCTCCATGGGTGTATTTCTGTCGATACCAATTCGTATCCCAACGACGCGACTACCCTCACGGTACACCCAATCGTTACCCAGCTACATTTGTATACGGCCATAATGATCTTGGATTGTTCACTCAATGAATGAGCAACTGCCCGCACAACGTGTGGTCTTCCGCAAATGTTCGCCTGCTTCTGAATCTTTCCCCCCGCTACGTGCTCGAGCCAGACACAGGCCATTAGGATACCGTGACTCCCCACAACCAAAATCGCGCTCCTCGCAGTCGGCTCGTCTACTTCAATTGCATGGGTGTCCCACAAATACGAAGCGAGGAGTACATTATCACAGCACAACGTGTAAGCCTCAGTATGCCTTCGCTCGTGATACTTAATTAACTGGATGACATCTGACCAGACGACCCAATGCCTCGTTTCCTTCTCCCCAGGTCTGCAAAGTCCTGTACGTTTCTTGTTAAGCTAGTCCCAGCATCAAGAATCGTCACGCCGCTTTCTGCTTTCCTCCACCATTGCCTCGAGTGCCCCCGCATCGTCCAAGCGGCCCAGGTCCTTATACGTGGCGGGTAGGCTCGACATGCTCTTGAGGGTGTCAGGATGATCGTCTCCGTTCGCCCGCTTCATCTTCTCAATCAGGTCTGCACCGAGCACCTCCGCGTCCTCCAAGCGACCCTGGTCTCTATATGTGTCAACAAGATTTGCCATGTTGTCGAGGGTGTAATTATGGTTGTCTCCGAGAGCCCGCTTTGTCTTCTCCATCGTTACCAGCTGAAGTGTCACCGCATCTTGCAAACAGCCTTGTTTCCAATATGTGAGCGCTAGGTTCGACATAGCCCTCAGAGTGCGAGGATGATCATCACCCAAAACTTGCTTGCTCTTCTCCAATACCAACACCTCAAGCGCTTCCGCATCCTCTAGGCAGCCCCGCTTCCTGTATGTAGAAGCAAGGTTGGCCATGGCTATCAGGGTATCAGGATGGTCATCGCCTAGCAGTCGCTTGCTCTTCTCCAATCGAACCAACTCAAGCGCCTCCGCATCATCTAGGTGGCCCAGGGTTCTATATGTATAAGCAAGACTTCCCATGGATATGAGGGTATCAGGATGGTCCTCCCCCAGCAACCGCTTCGTCTTCTCCATCACTGCCACCTGGAGCGCCTCTGCCTTCTTCCAGCGGCCTTGTGACCAGTAAGTGAGGGCAAGATTCCCCATGCTCTCAAGGGTGTCAAGGTGTTCATCTCCTAATACCAACTTTCTCTTTTCCAACACCACGAGGTAGAGTGCCTCCGCCTCACTCCAGCGGCTCTGGGACCAGTATGTTTCAGCCAGACACTCCATACTTGTGAGGGTGTCAGGATGGTCATTTCCCAGCACCCGCTTCCTCTTCTCCATAATCATCACCTCAAGTGCCTCCATTTCCGTCAAGTGCCCTGCTTCGGCATAGATTCGTGCTATATGCGCCCCAACAACTGGGTTGATATCTGCCAGCTTGAGTGAGGCTATCGAGTTGGTGATATGTTTTAACAGTTTCCGTCGATATTTAATGTCCTCGTCGTTGCGCTTCAAAGAAAATGATATCGCGATGATAGTTATAATGAGCTTCTGCATGTCATGTTGGACCCCTTCCATAGTAGTGCCGCTCCAGTGGTGTACCAGTGGATGAATACTGTAGGTGTGATTCTGATGATCGTGTTCAATGAGAGAGTGTGAACTAAGGCGCATTACAATCTTCTGGAATGTCCAGGAGCTCCAGTGCGAATCCTGTTTCCCCAGCTGGCCCAACAACTTCGTCACCTTATCCTGCAGTTCGGAATCTTCCAGATTTTGTTGAGACAATGCCGCTTTTTCGAACATCTCCTCCGAAATTCCTTCGTGGTGCAGGCAGGAGCATACCTGAAGGAAATGCCTTGCTGAATTGTCGAGTTTCTCGTAGCTCAGTCTCCATGTCGAATAGACGGCTAATTGATACGGATCCTGTCCTTGAGTCTCCTCGTTCTGCAGCAAATTGTCGCGTTCACGCCGGTAGAGTTCTCGATAGTTGTGTAGAGACGAGTGGCAGTGAATAAAGTCACCAGCTTGCGCAACAGCCAACGCAAAGCAATGAAGCTCCTTCACTGTATGTCAGCCTAAAGGCCTCTACGAAGGCATTGAAGGGATTACCTGTACAATTGTCTCCGCCAGTGCATTATTTTGGACATTGCTTTCAGCCCGGGCCTGAACCAGAAGCAAGCTTTTTGCATCCTCAAGATCCATCCCTTTGACGTCCGCATCCGCGTCTTGAGCAGTGTAATGGCGAAGCTCTCGGTTCCGTGTTGTAATAAGTATATTTCCAGATGAGCATGAAGAAAAGTATTGCTTCAGCTTCAAGTCGACATTGTCTGTGTTATCGAAGACGAGGAGCCAATTTCGGTCAGTCTGGTTTGCAAGCCAACGTAGACTCGCGTCCACAGTTTTCTTGGCTTTTCCTGGAACAATGGATTCGAGATCTGCTTTTATAGTGTCCTCGTTTGTGGCGTCAACGTAGAAGACATCAGAGAAGCTGATAAAACAGTCGTTAGTAAATCACAGTTTGATGTCATGCGCCTGATTGGTATACCGTTTTCCCTTGGATTCTTCAATAAATTTGAATGCAAGTTGGCTCTTTCCTGCACCGCCAAGGCCATGTAGCACGAAAATCCGCTGGGATGCGCAATCTGTGTCGAAATAGCTGCGCATCTTATCGAGGATGTCTTTTCGGCCTGTGAACGAGGCCACCGGTGGTGGACAGAGCTTACGATCTGGGATGTCTTCAATGGATTCCACGAGTGGCCTGGGGGACACTGGGAAAACGATGGGACGCTCTCCAGACTATAAATGATGTTCGTCCTTACCAAGCTGCTCAATCGTAAGTCGCGCCTTTGGCATTGTAACTATCCTTCCCAACAGTGCCAGCTTTTCGTCCACCTCCTTCCTCCTCAGATATTGTGCCGTATGGGCCTCCACTTTGAATCTCTCCCATTCGGAAAGCTTTATCCCTTGCATCCCCTGATCGACATTCAACCGAAAGTATGTTCTCGGCAATTGCGCGAAGAGACGCAGCATGTGTTCATGTGTCTCCTCGCAATCGGTCGCGATTGCCCTCAGAGCATCGACAACGTCTGTTGGTATGATCTGCTGGAAGAATCCAGGTCTCTTGATACCGACTGCCTCGACCTGCCCAGTCCCAATGCTCACCAGGCACCCTATGGGACGAGTGCCAAATAGTGTGTTGGCCTCATCGAGCACAACCCAGCTGGGGTTATTGCGACCTACTCCTCCATCGATAAAAGGCTGCGTCCTCCCAATCTCGATGCGCTTGAAAAATGTCGGCGCTGCAGACGTTGCTCGAGCGGCCTCCCAAATCTTGCAGTCGGGATGCGTTTCGTGCGATTCATAGGACCGGAACAGCATCGGGATGTTCATGTTGTGAGCGTTCTTGGCGCAAACGAAGCTGAGAAAGATATTTCAGGTTCCAATAAATACTAGACTAGCTGATACGCTTACGTTCGACAACCGGTAGACTCATTTCGCTCCAATAGCGGTGATTCCGAGTCGCCAGTTACCTCCCTCACGATAGACTTGATGGCTGCTTCAAGTTTCGTCGCTTTGAATTTTCCGTCCCCTGGCTTTCCCTTCGGATGAGAGAATACGTGTTTTACTAGGGTGCCATAGTGTCGTATTGTAGTGTCTACGTCCATCCGAAGTCGCCCAAGCATTAACGCGACTATCCTGTAACGTAAAAATTAGCTGTAGCATATTATGTTCAGAAGCAGGTAGCGCACCCTCCGGTGCTGGTACCACCGATTAAGTCAAAGTGATCACACGGCTTTGGCAGACTTATGATGAGCGGTTGGCCATCCTGGTTCAATTTCTTGTTCTTGTCGACCATGATCTTGTGCATGAGTTCTTTGAGGATGAGCAGCTCCGAAAGTCCACGAATGCCGCCGCCGTCTGCTCAGAGGTTACATATCAGAAGTTGCATCCGGTGGTTGAATCATTAAGACTTTACCCAATGCAAGCAGCTTGACAGGTTTTTCTTCGTTGGAGGAGCTCATCGTTAGGGTAGAAGCAATAGCGTCGACGTCCTGAAACTTGAACTTGATGGGACAAAGCCTTCAAACTTTGCGACAGAAGTCCATTCTGCACGGTAGGTTTATCCTCGTTAGTGACCCGTTACAGCCGTAGTTCTTACAGCAGATGTATTTGGGAACAATCCAGTAAGCTTCGTGGGACACAGGACTCGGGAGATCTCGAGAAGCCAACCCGCGCTCGTGATCATCACATAGTAGTACTATCCTGAAGTGTAGACAGTTGCTTCATCCTAGTTCAAAACAGCATATAAGGTTTTACGATGACCAGAACTTCAAGAAATAGCCAGACGTGAGTTGCAGTGGCCATGACAGACAAATTTCTTTCCAAACGGGGGTGAGGGTCAATTAAAGCAACTTCGAGCCGGAATATCATAGGCGTGGCAGTTTCGTCTTACAGTCGCGGACAAACAAAGACGACAAAAGTAATCAAAGTTTTCGGGTTCCTCCGAAAACCATCGGAATCGACGCAGATTCAAAAGAGCTTTCTGTGGACCAAGTATGAGCAAAATCCATCGAGCCGTTCCTCGGCAAATGCCAAATTAGTAAATCTGACCCTCAAAATATTGGCCAAACCGTTAAAAAATTAGCTAAAATCCTGGAAAAGTGCGCAATCGACTCCTTTTGATAAGCGCTCCATGATTCCGATAGTTTCGTAGATTTTTATCGAGCCGTTCGGGTATCAAAATTTGATAAAAGTTCACCTAAAATGGTAATAGCTTTGTAATCATCCCAATTTGACCAGACCGGACCGGACCCTGGACGGCTGTCAACCTTGCTTGGGCGTCACTTCGTACAATTTTGCATCAGGTTTTATCAGAATGGCATCTGATGGAGTTGGAACCAAATTCGCCTCACTTGGTCAGCTCCACTTACCCAGGGACCATCTTGAAGGTGATAACATGGGTCAAAACTTCGGAAATTTTGGTCAAAAATTTGGCCGCCCGTAACCGCTCGTGGGAAAAAAATCGGAGGTGTGTTTAAAGCTGAACAAGATTCCGAAAAAATATTGCCAAAATATTCACTCCTTCCCAAGATATCCAAATTGTTGACTTTGTTTGTCCGCGACTGTATAATAGACCAGCGCTGATGGCGACCCCCGCACTGGCACCACATCAATCTAAGTATATCGCATATTTGCTGTACTCTGAACGACCTCTTCTTCACTCTCACCATCAGCATTCGAAATTTCATATCAAGCTCCAAGATAAAGTTCTGCCTCGCTGTTGCGGCGATAGTCGACAGAGAATGGAAAGATTATCGATGTTTCCCACACGTCGTGAGACGCTGGGTTCCATCAACTGAAGCCTGACTTGAAGATTTGAAGTCCTTGTGGCTCGATATTAGGTGTGTCTCTGTCTACACTCTGCGAAATTTGGCCTGAAGCTAACGCTTTATTAGTGGGACCCGCTCGTCCATCTGCAAGGACATCACCATTGCAAGGAGATCAACATTGACACTGGCCCAACCAAATCAATGCCTCGAAACTCATCCAGCACCACCTCCTTCCGCTCGCACATCACGACACCTACCTCCTCTGACTTGCCATTTGCCAGGACTTCCAACACCCCATGTCCACAACATTGATACCACCCGCTCTATGCATCGTGTATATCCTGCCCATATGGCCCGGCTACCTCGAACAACATCTGTTGGGACGTTCTTCCGCGTCCACCAAAGTTTACATCCCTCGACGGTTGCTGTTGGACATCATCCATCGAAGTCGACGCCCGAATGATGAGGTTCTTCACCAGCATTCTGCGTCGCGCATCTTCATGCCCCAACACCCAGCGGTCAGGCACGTCAGATCCACTCAAAACATTGAGACATACACCCTGTTACGTGCGATTACCAAACTACACAGTCCGTCAGCCTTCCAATATCGCGGCCCTGGCATCCTCTCGTGCACCGTCCCAACTATGTGCGTTTTCGCGTTCAATGACCCCATATTTGTCATCCTCCATGCCGTTTTTCAACGTCTGTCTATTGCGAAAGGAGCAGGATTGCTGATCCGAAGGTCTGCCTTTCGTTCGTTCGACCCCCAGCGTTTGGCTAATTTACTTTGTAGACCACTCACGCCTTTCGATTTCCAACACTTACGCGCAGGAACGGGTCAGGTTTCGAGATGAGATGGAAGAAAAAGATCATTGCTCAAGGGAGAATAAAGTATCAATACTACTACATGCTCCAGGTATGTCGCATATACACCTTATCGACTACTTTATATGTCTAACACACAAGTTTGTTCTTAGATTGTGCCTATAGTTCCGTCCTTCTACCTATTTACACATGGCTTTCCGCCGTCTACTCAGTCCGTTCAGGACCCGCCTACAATATAATTCAAGGGTCTATCTTCGGATAAGGTGCCACTACCTGTCGACGTCCTCCTCCCCGTTCAAGTTCACTATATCGCGTCTGGGATGGTTCTCGACTCTCTCATCGAATGATTGCCAAGCTTTGTCCTCAATGTCTAAAGTCACCTCTAGCTGTCTAGCTACGATCCCAGATTACAGGAAGGTTCAAGGACGGAGGAGACAGGCAGGTTTATCTGGTATGCAACTTGTCTCACCATACACTGTCTCTCACTCTGTCTAACGTTGAACAGTGCTATGGGGATACATCCCATCAGCATTTGCTGCTCCCTACGCCTATGACATAAAGACGTCAGATTGTAATTATGCGTTGCCCAGGCTCGAAAAAACCGATGCTGCTGGGGGAACATTTGATATGTAGTTGAACATCATGATGTCCTCCAACCTGGATGTCCTAGGGTTCGAAACGACGGAAGATCAACTGTTATAATTCATGAGTACGGGTTTTCGCCTTTGAAGCCCATAGCCTCAGATGCTCGTTTTTTGTCACTGATGTGGCAATATATCTGTGCAGACTACCTTATTATAGAAGTTCATTCAGCTACCTAATACCTATTTTTTTTACCTTCATCAACCACTCAAGCTTACGATTGGCGACGATTCGTTCATAAGGAGAAGCAGCGGCTTCTTTTGCTGTTCTACGCAACCAAGAATTATACTGCTTGCATACGAAAGACCCAAACAACGCACCAGGGACTCGGATTATGCGACGCTGAATATGGACCAGCCTTGGAGCTAACCGCTGCATACCGAAGGCGAACCAATACAGAAACTTACACTCAGGCCTACGGCTTGGGGGGCATGAATACGTGTCGGGAATCCGGAGGGAAACTCCTTAGCATGGTGAGAGATATTGGACCCACTCCCTGAGCTTGTCAGGCGCAGAAAAGTTTACGCAGCCTGTAAAACAATTGGCTAAACATGTTCAAAATAATTAGGCCTATATATAGGACGTCCATATACTTACAGTGCTTGTCATCACCTTCCCAACACCTCTTGTTTGATAGGAAGAAATTTTTTGTAGATTTTATAAGAATTTATTAGGAAGGAAACCCATGAAAAGAATGCGTTTGACAGAATTTCTCACTTTTTCCCACGGTGTTTCACTTTTTTGACGTCTTGAAAAAATAAAATAGGTTCCCTATTTAAGGCTCTATGCTTTGAATTGGTTTTTCAACGGTGAGAGACAAATATAAGGTAGTTACGACGTTTTTTGGCCTTCTCTTGCGCTATTGGGACACAGATTACACTGAGCGGAAAGTCCGGCGTTCGCTGCCGATCGGTCCGTCTTGATCCGCTCCT
>Ga0247741_1001838_pt1 | contig 11830 bp, 17 predicted proteins | sample UWRJL213509R2_FD_180945 | JGI IMG/M metagenome (GOLD analysis project Ga0247741, IMG submission 180945) | Plant litter microbial communities from Arlington Agricultural Research Station in Wisconsin, United States - UWRJ-L213-509R-2 | ecosystem: Environmental > Terrestrial > Plant litter >...
GCCAGACATCCAGATGGGCAACTGCCCACCACCTAACGGAAGGGTAAATAGCTGCTCTGCCGGATGCTCCGAATGATGGTTGTGATGGGTGGCATCACTTGCAGCTGTCAGTACTGCCGAATCGGGCGTTCATCACTGTTAGGGTACACGCGCTCGCTGTTGCGGGTTGTCGGGCGCTGTTTGATACGAATATTTAGCGTACATATCATTCCTAGGGTATGGGTAATACCATCTGGGACGTTTCGGGCGCGCCAGGGGGGGCGGGATAGGGTGTAATTGAAAAACCCAGCAGTGGCAGGGCTCCAGGACCCCAGAACCCTCTCGAGCGCCCGTGATGTCATTGAGCGCCTGTGCCCATTGCGTTGCCTTGGGCCCTCTTTCTTTACTCGTGTTCTCTAGCTCCATTCATAACACTGTAGTTGTGGCATCTATATATATATACTCTACTACAAGAAATCACTTTGGAAAATCGCCTTGTGTACTTCAATTTTTGAAAATTTCCTATTTGGGAATGTTGGTTTCGAACTTGTCTTTCAAGTGGGTATTGCCCATGCCAACTCACACTTGCTCAAGTCAGATGGTATAGGAATTGGTATGAATGATCAATATAACATGAATGCAAAATATGTAGCCTTTTCTAAAAGGAGCACGACCCGGAAGGTCTACAGTCACCATCTACTTGAGGAAGGCATTCAACACGCGAAGACAGTTGTCAGTAGCCGCCTTCCATCCCACCTGTTCCGCACCTGTTCCCTTGAGTGCAAATCCCCAGAAGAAAAGAGCTGCCACCACACTCAAGATCCCGTTGCGCCCTGCCCTTCGTAGCCCATCCCAGTCTCCATCCAGCTTTGAAACGATAATCTGTCCTGAGGTGGACATACGCCATTCTGGTTGCAGCCCCTCCCACCACTTCATGAAGTTCGTTTGAAGATCAGATGTTGACTTTATGACGGGACGATATGACGCCGAACGTGCGCGTTGAATCCAGTCACGGATGACAATGGGTTGATGGGTGGAGCTTAGCACAGATGCAGGTTGGTTGGCTTGCCCACGTTCGAATTTGACCCAGGCTTGGATGAGGGGCCTCCAGTTGCCACCAAGCTCTTCGGATTCAAGCATAGATATGGCAGAGGTGAGCCAAGGGGGGTCAATGGTAGAGGAGGTGGCGGAGGAAGAGGCGGCAGAGGAAGGCGTGGCGGAGGAAGAGGCGGCAGAGGAAGGCGTGGCGGAGGAAGGCGTGGCGGAGGAAGGCGTGGCGGAGGAAGGCGTGGCCAGCTCCTTGCTTGCATCTACACCTTTTTTCCCAGTTGCCTTTTGCTGTGCAGCCAAGGGTATGATGGCGCCGCTCGACTTTGCTTTCCGAGCCTTCTTTGCCAAAGGAACGTGTTCTCTGTCTTCTCCAGGTATCGCACCAGCATCATCCACAGCAAGAGATTGTTTGCGTTTATGCGCAGAGGTAGCCTCTGTGCTGGCACTTTGTGAAATGGCGGCGCCAGTGGATACAGAGGCGGCGGGTGGTTGTGCACTTTCTGGTCCGTTCACAGGACTAGCAAAACGAGAAGGTGGAAGTTCGCTGGCATCGAGGACGGGGGATGGTGGTAAATCGAATATAGAAGGGTATCCAAGAACCGAATGCATGATGCTTTGTTCATCAGCCATGCTCCCGTCGGCCTCCTCGATCTCTCCATTTGCACCAGTCCTATTCTTCTCCTTCTTGCTGTCTCCATCGTCATCAGCTCTCGAGTTAACCCCCTCCATTATGCCCACTACCAATGCGGGACTGTTAGAAACCATGGACTGTGCTCCATTAGTCGAGACGGGCGCAAGCGTCGGCATTAGGCCCTCAGTTCCATTGGAAGGTGACGCGTGAGTTTGCGCAGCAGCAGGTGTGACATTAGATAAGGCCGATGGAGGTCGTGGATTGGGAGCAACCATGGATAAAACCGGACGAGTAGGAGGGTGACGAGTAATGATAGTGGAAGAAATGGCGACCGACGATGCACGGGAAGATATTGACGCAGATTTCAACGCAGTGGTTGGCGTCATGTCAACGCTATCCACATTCACTGCATCCCCAAGGTCCATCTGCTCCAGCGGTTCAAAGCCAGAAAGGTCTGGTAGAGCCCGAGACTGACATTCTTCAGGAGCTGGAAATACCAATTAAATGAGCAATAATTAGGCGCATGAATGAGTAAACTTACTATAACAGTTCTTCAAGAAGTTGGAATATACCGGTATGAGATATTTTTTGTACCGAGCACGCTCAAACCGACCAAAGGTCATCTTTACATCGCCTGTTGTAGTCCCAGAATGAATACTAGTTCACATTAGTATGGTAGAGGGCATGGGATATAATACACGTATCTGATCATTTGAAGGCGGCCTTGTTGAGCCGGCTCTGGTCCCCCAGCGAGCAGTGTCACCTTCATGCCAGTCGCCTCCGCAATTAGATCGCAAATGTTCTGTGCAAACTTGCTGAGGCCTTGGATACAGCTAAAGTATGTCAGTCTATTTGGGACTCGGACTCGGTTAGGCGATAGAACGTACATTTGACGGTCCTCTGGCTGAGTTGATGGTGGATCTTTCATGTGTTTGTCGTAGCTGCATTTGTCCGTATCATAGTTCTCTGCAGCTCGCTGACACCATTCCTCCTTCTCATCCAAGGGCAACGCCCTGTACAACTCCTTTGCAATCCGATCCCGAATCGTTGCTGCAGTACTTTTGTCGAAGCCAGGTACCAGTTTTGCGAGTCGGCTGATCTCATCACGTTCACCCACGCGCCAGAGATTGAATGGGGCCTTGAGACGTGGTGTCTTGTACCCTTTCTTTGTGAGCTTGAAGAGGAGAGCGCGATATGGGTTATGTTCACCCGTCAGACGAGGATCAATGTTTAGGCTTTGCATGTAGTGATAACAGAGCCAACGTTTGATTTGCTGGAGAATGAAGTGTAAGCAATCCAGTTAGAATCAAACACGGCATAACTTGAACGCACCGCTTGGCGATAGATGATTAGCGCCGAACGTTCTTCACGACGAAGCCTCTCTTCGATGAACTCTTCAAGACTCAGCTGAGTATCCATAGGAGGGTCATCAGGTTCAATTGCATCGTCGTCAACACCAGCTAAGTGCTCTGCAGTTGGCTCTTCGTCGAGAGACATATCCACCGGATATCTTTTGAAGTACCGGCGACAGATCATGGCAATGCCATCAACGGCGTATCCGCCTTCTACAGCTCTGCCATATGCTGGGAGCTCTCCTTTTAGGAATTCTTTCCTGGAGGCCCGGAATGTACCAGGATTAACCATGCTAGCAGAACAAAGGTGAGTATGTTTGTTTCAATCGAATGTGTGTCTTACCTGCTCAGTCTTTGACGATGGGTTAGAGAAAAATACAGCCGCGTTGGTTCAAGCAAAAAAGCGGCAGTTATGCAACAGACTAGGGTATGCCATTACTATATGAGCCCAGCCCAACGAATCATCCCAAAACCAGCTCAGCATTTCTACCTCCAGCTCACGGCAAAACAAACCAATTGAAGTGGTTCGTCCGACGCAATCTCGCCATTCAGAAATGGCCAACCAGAGGTACAAATGTCATTGAGTTATGCCGAAGCTACCCTGTGACTGACCCTCAGATTAGTACCCAGCAGTCCCAATTGGTGTTTCCAATCTCGCCCAGTTGGATATAAACCAAGCGGCTGAAATGCCGTCTTTTCTTGCAAAACCATTATGCAACTCCCAGTCAACAAAATGCCCACAACCCCAGTCACCCATGGCACCCAGATATCCCACTTTCCAGTGATGGATCCTGACCGCTTTGCCAATGACCCGTTCCTTGGTCGTAGACACAACCCGCCCACCTTCTTTCAGATGCTTGCATCACTGACCGACTCGCCTGCTACAAGCTCAGACCGTCCACTCAATACGTCGCCTTCCACCTCCGTCTCTGTCGACTCTACCATGGATGGCCGCGATACGCCAGCTCAAAGCGGTGTACTCTCTGCATCCGTTGCTCCAATGGCTTGCGACCAACCTGTTGTCATACGCAGGCGTCGCGTGCAGCATTGTAAGTGCCACTCTTTCCAGACAGTAGTTGTACTAACGACACTATTTCCAGCTCATCTCACCAAGGCAAACATGTCTGCTCTCGCCCCGCCTGACCCAACATCTCTGATCCAACCCCTGGACCGCGAAGGCCTTGTCGCCCAGCATCAAGTTGTTCCAGTCGGGCCAGTTGTAGGGATAATGACTCACTGGTAAGCCAAAATATCCAGACACTGATGTACCGTTCATTCCTGACCAGTTCTCCAGGCTCCTCCCAAATGCTATTCCCGAGGAAGACGCACCCTTTCATTTTTTGTCATGGGCAGCGGCTTTACAGAACTACAATGGAGTCTATCTATCCGGACGAGCACACATCAGCAACTTCCAGACGCTCATTTTGCCAGCGTTTACGTCTACACCTACCGCTGCGATTACCCCTGCGGGGTTTCCGAGTGTATCCAATACGGATGCCACTTATGGCGCTGAACCTGCTTCCTTACTCGGTATTCCCCGCCCTTTCTCACCTACTGGTGCCAGCGAAGATCCTATATGGGTCTCTTCACAAAGCCCTAAGAAAAAGAAGGCCAAGTTCAGCGCCCTCACCCGTATCAATAAAGCAAAGAAACGTTACAGGCCAACCTCACCAGCCGACATTGTTGCTCCACCAAGTTGCCAGCCGCCCAAAAGCTCTCAGACGCCTTCATCTGGACCATGGCCTCTCACCGTTGTCTCTGACTCGTCGGACGAGGCGTCTCTGATGTCGATGCGTGTTGAACCCACTCGGACCATCTCTACTCGTGGTCGCGCCCGTCGTGTCCGTCGCACTCGTCGCCAGGTTGCTCCTTCCTCTCCTCGATACACTTCGCCACCAGACGATATGTTCTTACCCAATACCCCCCCTGCAGGGGAGAATACTCTTTCCACATCCGCAGTTCCGGCCCCCGCGTCACCACCAGACGACATGTATTTACCGAACACCCCCCCTGCAGGGGATACTATTCTAGCTGCTTCTGGATCTCCGGCTGCTGTGTCTGCGTTCGTTGCACCTGCAGCTGCTTCCGCATCTGCTTGTCAACGCCACCCATCACCTTTTGAGGACTTCCAGTCAGATTCCTCTGAGGAATTGCCTGAGTCAATTACCCCTGTCCCAAGGCTTGGTATCCGTAACCAATCGTCCGTTGCACTGCAACCCTCCATATCGACACCACCTCCCGCCTATGCAACTCAAGGGACACTTCCTGCCAGTGCAGCAGCCTCGACTTCGACTCGGAGCATGCTAATTCAGAGCGAATATCCGTTTCTGTCTTCACATGCTCAACAAACACGACGCCTCCTTTCACCGTTTGACAACCTCTCGCAGACCGAATTCGACGCGGCCATCAAGAAGGCTCTTGACAAGTAAGTCGCTCGTGACCTCTATTTTGCATCGTTTCCCGTCCTATGTCGCCTTGATATATGTCGTCTAAATACTCCACATGCTACTTATCTATGTTCATGCTACTTATCTGTGTTTCTCGGTACTCCCACATGCCCTACTTCTTTACTAAACCGTATACCTAAAACCTAAAAATATCCCAATATATGCCTTTATGTTGCTCTTATACTGTGCCATTCTTGAGTCCGAGGCAAGCCTCAACGCTCAAACTATTGAGATAGGCCAAAAAAAAGCCAACATATACCTCTATACCCTTTATTCGATCTGTTGACCAAACTCAAGCCGAAACGAAACAGTGGGGCCTAAGGAATAATCAGAAAGTCCATAATACCCTGTATGATTAACGCATATAGGACTGTACCGTAGGTTCGATTTCTCGACCAAACCCGAGTCGAAACAGAGCTTAAGAAATGATCAGAAAGTCCATAATACCCTAGATATTTAATACATATAGGTGTGGTCATCCAGTGGGGGCCATAGAATTTGATATTGGATTTCGATGCCCATGGCAGCCATCGACGCTGGAAAGCCCCATATGGATTTCGTGAAATTTTCTATGCTACTCAGTCGCCATAAACGCCTGATACTCGGCTTCGTCTTTGTCGCGCGCATCCTGCATTTTCCTAGATTCCATCGCACGACTGCGGTAAAGTTTCAAATCAAATTGTCAAAGAGCGGAGACGGTACTAACCAGTACTGCCAACTCTGAATCCGTAAGACGGCTCGGTTCGCCTCTCTATAACGAGCCTGCGCCTGACAATGCTGCTGCTTTCGCGATTCGACAACGGTGTCCGACACATCGCCTCTGCGTCTGTCGATGCTGGTGATAAATGTTTCCCCTGGTAGGACTTGCATAATTAAATACCTCTGAGCGCGCTCCTGGGACTTTAATCGTTCTCTGTCAGCATTCCTGAAAGAATTAACGCAGTGGACGTGAAAAACATGAGCATCTTGGAAGAAATAGCTGATAGCACTTACCTAGCATACCATGCTCTTTGCTGAGCCCTTTTCCTCTCGAGTGCAGATGAGGCGGGCATTGTCGTATCGTTGGTTATGAACAAGATGAGGAAGTGATGGGTGTTCGAAAGAACAGATATAACTCAGTCTTAAATCTCTACCCCAGGGTCATCCCAAAAAGGTATTTGCTTGTCCCAATCCGAGTGATATCGATGGTCTCGATATCACCATGCCCAAATTTTGAAGCGCTTGTGTTGAAGTAGATTTGTATTTTCCTCCTCTCAAATAGCCACAGAAGCGAAGCAATCATGGAATAAATCTCAATTCTTCATATCGCAGGCCGCATTGTTATGTGGAGGAAAAAGAGATGTTCCGCCGTGAAGGTTATCGATTGAGACTTCGCATAGTGACCTACTGCTGAAGCGCTGGCGGCAGGTTGTGAATCCACTCTGATTTGGGATTCATATACTCATTTATAGCTTCTGGGTCTTCTATGGGCCTTCAAGATGCAGGTTTTGAGCTGACTGAGACAGTCGGCACTGGATGGTGTAATTCACAAATTCTAGAAACTAGTTACGCTAAGAAGTCTGTTCTTGCAAGGTGTACAGAGATGTCTTGTATCCACCGAGCTTATTATGAAGTTCATAGGCCAAATGTTATTATTATATCATGGAGGTTCTAAGGGTAGTAGGCGGTATGTAGTGTAAATTATTTGAAAACAGGCAGTAGCGAACGACCAAAGGCCCATCGATTGGCATCTTTCACCCGAAGATCCTTCAATTCTTCGTCGGAGAGCGAAGCAAGGTAATCAGCGGACCTTTGAAACCCGTTCTCGACCCAACGAAAAAGTGCCCCAGCGCTGTAATGGACCACAGAAAATCTAGTTTCATTTAATGCTACGGAAGCGTTCGAGTGAGCAATGATCCCTGACGCCAGAAGTATGGTCGAGCCTGGAGGGAACTCGATGACTAAGCAACACTCCCATAAAACCAGATGTCCGCCTTTGGTGGGGTCGTAAGATCCCATGGCCGTCACTGCGCATAGGCCAAAAGGGAGATTGGCAAAGTCAGTGTGCTTGAAGCATACCGTACGCGGGCCAAGGTTGTAAGTCGTTGCTGAGAAGATGCTGTTTCGAAAAACGGGAGTGAGGGACGGGTCTTGGTTGTAGAGTTGACCAATCTTTTCAACATAGTAGCGATAAAGTTTCGGCGCCTAAGTGCCCATCACTCCTGGATACGTACGTACGTACGTCAGAGCGAGGTAAGGTCAGCAGTAGGTGGAATACATACCGGTGGCAAATCCAGCTATACGCTTGAAGAACGGGTGGGAGTTTAATTCCTCAAGGACTGCGGCATCGCCTGGGGGGTTCTCTAGATTTTTGGGAGACATTTGACCGCCTCCATGGGAGATTCCACATCGAAGAGCAACGAACGCCCCACGACGATGAACTCTACACTTTCCCTTACGCGGGGTGCACTTGTCGCGAAGTTTGACCATCGCCGCACAGCCTTGAAGGTGCAGCAATGGCCATTCTGCGTCCTGTGGAGCTCCTGCGAGTATCCCGATAGTGGTCCCAGTTTTGTCAACGACAGGCATAGGGCGCCTAGCGATTAGATGTCAGATGGACAAGATTATTAGGAACAGAGAAACACGTACCGTCCGTCCCATCGATGCAACGTGAACCCAAACCGCGAGCCCTCGCCCACCAACTGCTCTAGCCTGTACGTGGTCTTGCTACGCGTATGGTCGTTTCGCCCAACAAACCCAGTATTTGCTACGTTTTTGAGTTGCGACACATCAGCATCGCAGACGACCTGCTTCGAGTGCTCGACGTGTCGACATACCAAGCCAGAGGTGACTTTGTATGCGCCAAAGGCGGCGGATGCTTTCTTGATATTTCGATCCCTGTCCCTCCGAGTTTTGCTGCCTGCTTTGAGCTTCGCCTTCCGCTTCTCCTTAGAGTTGGTGAACTGACGTGGTTCTGAGGCGCTTGGAATAGATGCATTTGGCGTGGAGGCAATGGGAGCTTGTGAGGAGCGTTGGCAATACCTGTCCGCAGGGGGGAGGATTTGGTTGTTATTGGGTTGAGGAGAGCCAGGAGGTGTCGAGCACGGAGACGAGAGTGGCGAGAGGCTGAAAAGGTCGTCGTAGGTCGCGTCTTCAACGGCCAGTCTCCGTTGGAGGGATCCAATGAAGTCGAATGCAGCATCGGCAATGACTCTGTCCCCAGACCACTCGCCAACGGGGTCTAAAATGGTTAGAAACAAGTTAGCTTCGGTAAGGCAGGATATTGGAGCAGCACAAAATCAAGGAAAATAGATTGAGCACCAGTGAACTGTAGATAATCCCAGCCAGCGTAGTCCCGTTGCGCGAGTCTTTCTGATGGTTTCTCCTAGGAAAATAGCTTGTCGGCGTTGAGGGGATAAGAGTAACAATGGGGATAAAAGAAAAAATAGGGATAAGAGAAAGAAAGAGAGTCGAAACGGCTTACCTGACGTGCGAGATGAGCTCGATAAGTCCATGATGAGGACTCAGTCCCTTACCGTCGAAAGTAGACAGATCAAAATTCCCACAGTCACCTTGATCAACAAACAAACTTGAGTGTCCAACATGGATGGTCATCCACACAAACGCCCACGCCCTTCTCATTCATCCTACCACGATGCCATTCCACTCAATCACGACTATGAAATGGTTTATGCACGCGAAAACCCAACAACTCTGCGCTCCCAACCAGCCGAACGAGTTCCTCAGCTAGCTACCGACGCTTGGGCTGGGATGTCAACCTGGGCGCCACCTGATGATTCGATGTTCGCGCTGGACCCCGATGGCGGCTGGTACGATGTCGCAGTGGAATCACACGTTATGGAGGACATTACGCCGCAAGCATCGCGGAAAAAGAAGAAACCTCGGAGCATGGTTTCGGTGAGTTTGTTGGGTCAGTCTCGCTGCCGCGTTATCTGACAATCTCTTACAGAAACGTCCGCATGTTACGTGGATGAACGTACATCGCCAAAATTATCTCGACGAGCTCACTCGGTGGTGTGGTCGAGGGGACTTCATAATGGCTGAGCAATGCAGCGATTGTATTGCCAGGGGCCATCCTACCCCATCGTCTGCTCGTTATCGGTGTCACGAGTGCTTCCAGCCTGACCTTACTTGTCAGAGTTGCTGCCTCAAAAGGCACAAGATGCACGTCCTCCATCGCATAGAGGTATGTGCCATTTCTGAAACACCAATCCTACATCTGATCCCGCTTCGGTGACTCAGGAGTGGACTGGCAAGGCGTTCGTCAAAGTATCCCTGAAATCCTTGGGCTTGAAGGTACAACTCAACCACGGCAGCATGTTTTGCGAGAACCCCGTTCCCGGTCACATCAACATGCTTATTCTACACACAAACGGCATACACGAAGTGTCGATTCAGTACTGTGGATGCACGCGCCTCATTCCTCAGCATCTCCAGCTTCTTCGGCGTCGACTCTACCCAGCGTCTCAAATCGTCGTCAAGACCTGCGCAACTTTTGAACTTCTACGCCAACTGCACATGTTTTCGTTTACAACAAAAGCTTCATCCTACGATTTCTATCGAGCGCTTGAGAAGCTTACTATCAACACGGGGATCGACGTTCCGAAGTCTTGATATCGCGCGTTGATGCGTATGATGCTTCAGTGGCGTCATCTGAAGATGCTCAAGTGGTCAGGACGCGCGAATGTTGACGATGGGGTCAGCACCACTCAACCTGGAGGTCTTGCAATCCGATGTCCCTCTTGTCCGCGACCGGGCGTGAATCTTCCGCTTGGCTGGCAGGATACCCCACCGGAAAACAGGTACGTTATATATTCTGGTGCTGATCCGTAAGCTAACCCCCTAATCAGATACCTGTACAGCGGTATTGTCAGCCTGGACGCCAATTTTCGTCTGAAGAACAATCTAGTGTCAAATTATTCTCAAGATCCCGGATTGGGCACTGGATGGGCTTATCTATTGCCCAGACTCGCATACGAAGCGTATGTGCTCAGCAAAGCCAGTGATGAGGACGTGAGTCATCCAAGTCCTACCCACTGCTCGTCCACTAATTGTGCCTCAGATTAAGTCCTGTGTTGCCATGCAGGCTCTCCTTCAAGCCAACATCAAGAATACTGTCGGTCTTCGTTACACGGGCATGGGGTTAGGGTCCTGTGCTCGCTCGGAGATGATTCTCCCCCTTGGTGCGGGGAATCTTCATAAAGGAGAAAGGTTAGTCTCTTTATGCACGATTGCTTTGAAAGCCTTGGCTAATTCCCATGTACAATAGATTTGCAAATATGGACTTCATTTTTGCCTCCGCTATCAAGAGTCTTGCTGTTGCGATCATTGTCATCAGCTACGATATTGCCTGTCAATGGTTCATAAACCTGAACAATCGTATCTCCTCTGACTGGCCCACCAACATCCGACCGCCGCCAACCACCACTCTCGTTCCTGCCATCCCAAAGCTTCACGAGCCAATGCATCAAAGTGCGAATCATCAAGGCTTTTCATTCAACTTCATTCCCAGCGTTGGCTTAACGGATGGCGAGGCGCCTGAGCGAATCTGGGCCCCCCACAATGCCCTTGGAAGTGCAACTAGGTTGCAAGGGCCAGGGTCTCGTCAAGATGTTCTAGACGCACACTTTGGCTTCTGGAACTGGTTGAAGTACGTTGGTCATGGCGAAACATTACTCCGGCGCTACAAGAATGCAGTTGGGGATAGGAACCTGCAGAATGAAGCACACCGTGGGCTTACGGAGGCGTTGGAGAAGCCGCAAGTAGAGAAATGGGAGAAGATGTGTCAAGAATGGGATGCGCAGATATATCAGAAGACGAAGCCCAATCCGTATGAGGCAGAGGCTGCAAGTAAGTCACATACTCCCGTCGTTACTTAGGCTACTAATCACACTGGAACCAGCGATCTCTGAAGCTCAAGTCAAGAAGACTCTTGCAGACGATGAGGCAGCTAGGCCAAGAGTAGGTGCCACTTATATCAAATAAAACCCAACCTATCCATGTAGTACTTATCATAATACCAGATGCTTTTATAATATGCCTTTCAATGGCTATTTCATTAAATTCTGGATATCATTTCATTGCTGTTCTATTTTATTGTATATGTCTATTTCATATCATTACAGCTGGATATCTTTCATATTATTGCTGGTATCTATATCATTGCAGCTGGGATTTCATTTCATTGCAGCTGGATATCTTTCATATCATTGCTGGAGCCTATATCATTTGTAGCTGTGATTTCATTTCATATATGTATTTCATATTAATACAAATTGCAATTGGCTATCTATTATTTCATTACTACACCTATTTCATTGAGTTTCTCAAGTCATGTGACTATATTCCCACAGTCATGTGACTTTTCAAAT
>Ga0247741_1001839_pt1 | contig 11826 bp, 11 predicted proteins | sample UWRJL213509R2_FD_180945 | JGI IMG/M metagenome (GOLD analysis project Ga0247741, IMG submission 180945) | Plant litter microbial communities from Arlington Agricultural Research Station in Wisconsin, United States - UWRJ-L213-509R-2 | ecosystem: Environmental > Terrestrial > Plant litter >...
AAACACCTAGTTTGGCAGGTCTGGCAGTGTTCGTTAAGTTAACGGTACCGTGAAATTACCATTCTGATGTATCAGTCAGTACCGTTAACTAACGGTCAGTGATGCATCAATCTAGCAGCTATGGCTGTCTTCCCATATGGCATGGGAGGCATAGGATCTACGAAATTGTCTGATAAAGAGCATAAGAGGCATCTATTGATGTATCACGATAAAAGGTTCCAAGTAGATATTAATTTTCCCTTCGTTGCATTCAGTCACGAGCAAGTGAAAGCGACTACAAGTCAGAGCTTCTTGCTCGTCGATAAAAATCGCTTCGGGGATATCACCAAGCGTCTAATGGGTCTTGACCAGTCAGTACTTTCAGCAATTATTGAGAGGCTGGCAAAAGACGAACACGTCAAACCAGCGTCTGACGAAGAGAAAGCTTGCTTTCAGGTGATTAAAGACCTTGATCATGTTGCCGGTCAAACTAAGGGTTCTACAACGAGCAAGAAATATATGCAGAATGAGATATGGTCTTTAATCTCTAGCAGAGGGGGGCCATTATGGTATATTACACTCTCTCCGGCTGATATTCAGCATCCGATCTGCATATATTATGCGGGATCCAACGAGAAATTCTCACCAAGCTTGCTTCCATATGATGAACACTTACGGTCGGTGTGCAGGAACCCTGTGGCTGGCGCTCGATTCTTTCACTTCCTTGTTGAAACTTTTATTACTGACGTACTTGGTGTAAACTCAGACCATCGTGGTCTGTATGGAGATACAGATGCTTATTACGGAACAGTTGAGCAACAGGGTCGGTTGACCTTGCATCTCCATATGTTGTTGTGGATTTCGGGAGCGCTCAGTCCTCAAGAGATGCGAGAACGCATCATGTCGTCTGACTCCATTTGGAAAGAGAAAATAGTCCAATGGCTTGAGAGCTGTCACACAGGTGATTTTGTTGACGAATCCAAGGAGGAAGTACTGGAAAGAGTAGCCGCTGAATCCAAGGCTGCCGATTATGTAGATCCAACACAGTCTCTTCCAGTGGTCCCACCACTGAAATGCTCACAACATCAAGTTCCATTAAGCGACTGCAAGCCCTGCACCCGGTCAAAAGGCTGGTGGGAAGCATTCAAACATACGGTCAATGATCTTCTCTCAAAATCCAACATCCACGACTGTAATAGAAACATAAATAAGGATGGCACACGACGAAAAAATCGTGCATCAGGCACATGTACTAACAATCGCTGGGGGAAATGCAAAGCACACTTTCCACGGCCGCTTTTTTCGTCTACGAAGGTTGATCCAGACACCGGAGCTATTGATATGAAAAAAACAGAACCATGGATAAATACCTTCTCTCCTGTCGTTACATTTATCTTTCGATGTAACACCGACATTACCAGTCTGTCATCTGGAACTGCGATTAAATCCGTGGTTTTATATATATCAGATTATATCACTAAAACATCGCTGAAGACCCACACAATATTTGAGTCTATTAGATCTGTATTCCATAAAAATAGTGAAATGATTGGTGGAACATTACTGGCCAAGGAAAAAGCAAGGCGGGTGATGACCAAAGTCGTAAATCTTCTAACTGCAAAAATGGAAATGGGAGCGCCGATGATTTGCATGTATCTGCTGGGAAATCCAGACCACTATACGGATCATAAATTTGTTACCTTTTACTGGCAGTCGTATGTATCAGAGGCAAGGCGTGCATTCATTGAAGTAGGTATTGCAGAAGGTCACAAAATTGCAATAATCAAGAAGAATGGACGACTTATTGGTCTGTCACCGGTTTTTGACTATATTTACCGATCACCAGAGCTAGAAAATGTAAATCTTTACGACTGGATTACACAATTCAAAAAAGTGAAATTGCCGAAGTCGTCTTCTAAACGGGATAAGGAAGGTAAAGATCTTGTAAGTCTGACCACAGATGATGCTGAAGATTTTAGTCCAGACGTATCCTTCACATCCTTTGCAAGCGAAAATAGCGAGATCAGACCTGAAGCAGATGTAAAGTCCACACCAGTGAAGCTGAGTAAAAATATGTTTAGATTCACTAACGAACATCCACTACATGCCACACATGCTCTGCAGCGGCTACCTGTTGATCACAAGCGTATTCCAAATTTTGTTGGTGCAAACTTGCCGCGATGCGATCAGGGCGACAGAGAGTATTACTGTTCAACTATGTTAGTGCTGTTTAAGGCATGGCGTACCGGAAATGATCTTCGACTGAAAGACTTATCATGGGATGAATCATTCTCAGAATATAACTTCAGTGAGAGAGACGTCCGAATTATGAAAAACTCTAATATCAGATATGAGTGCCTCGATGCTCGTGATGACTACCGTGCTCAGCTCAAGAAGGGGTCAACTGGTTTAGCCAATATATTTGGAAGCTGGGATGAAGCTAATGACGATGTTGAGCTAGACGAATGCCAGCCTACTGCACATATGGAGCAAGAGTACGAGGATGTTCCCTTGGAGAATATTGGCCACTATCAACGTAGTCGATTGTTGAATATGCAGACAATGTCGGCAGTTTTATCCAATACTGGTTGGTTGCAGGAAAAAGTGACACAAATTACTGTACCGCCGTTTAAGCCATCCATAATTCAGAGTGGTAGTGAATGGCAAGCAACTGTTCTCAACAGACGTCAGCAGGTCCTAGACCAACGAAACGAGAATAATACCTCGTCTAAACACCCAAATATCTCTGGAAAAGGCCCAGCAGCTGAAAATATAGTAAAGATTGTGGACAAATCATATCTAGAACGCACTTTCACTGCAAAGGAAGGGCAATGTAATGTTGACGATACGGTAAAAAGGTTTAAACTCAACAAGGAGCAAGAGCAAGCGTTTAAAATAGTCGCGAATCATGCATCTAGCAAATATTCCGAGCAATTAAAAATGTATATTGGAGGCATGGGTGGGACTGGAAAGTCGCAAGTGCTGAAGGCGCTGTCTCATTTCTTTGCTTTACGAAATGAATCCCATTGATTTGTTATTGTGGCACCAACGCGAACTGCTGCGGCGTTGCTAGGTGGTTCTACCTATCACTATATGTTTGGTATAAATGAGTATTCAGGTGCCTCTAATCTGTCTCAGATACGATCCCGACTGGCAGGAGTGGATTATGTATTTTTAGATGAGGTGTCCATGCTTTCGGCACGCGATATGTACAGAATAAGCGCTCAGCTAGCAAAGGTTTTTGGTGTGCCTGATATTCCCTTCGGAGGAATGAATATGGTGTTTTCCGGCGATTTTGCTCAGCTGCCGCCTGCTATGGGTGGAGAAAATGTTTCTTTATATGGTAGATTCATTGGATCCCTGTCTACTGATATCAAATCTCAGGAGGAATCGATTGGAAAGGCGCTATGGCATCAAATAAGCACTATTGTTATACTGAGGGAAAATATGAGACAACGGACACAAACTCCTAATGATGCTAAACTGCGTACAGCGCTAGAAAATATGCGCTACAAATCTTGTACACCGGATGACATCTTGTTTCTCAAATCTCGTATATCCAGTTCGGTACCCAATAGGCCATCGGTATGTGATGATAATTTTAGAAATATATCAATAATTATGGCACGTAACCTGCATAAAGATGAGATTAATCGTGTTGGTGCCATGAGGTTTGCAAATGAAACTGGCCAGTCTCTGACGGAATTTTACTCAGATGACACCACCAAAGTTTCTCAGAAATCTGCGGCTACTGCAGCAAAGGCAACAGGAACGAAACATCGACTAATTACACCTGAAATACAGGATGCTTTGTGGAGCCAGCCACCATCAACTACAGACAAGCAGATCACTGGGAAACTTTCCTTATGTATTGGCATGCCTGTGATGATCAGGACAAACTTTGCAACGGAATTGTGTCTTACGAGAGGTCAAGAAGGGTTTGTGCGTGGCTGGCAAAGCAGTGTTGGTGGTTCTAATCAGCAAATTCTCGACACCCTGTTTGTCGAACTAAAAAATCCTCCGAGAGAAATTAATATAGATGGACTGGAGCCCAATGTTGTGCCCATTACAAGAACGGTAAATGCTGTCACGGCAATTCTTCCAGACAACTCAACAATTGCGATACAAAGGGGGCAGGTGGAAATATTGATCAACTTTGCAATGACAGATTTTGCGTCTCAAGGAAAAACGAGACCATACAATGTGGTTGATCTCAACAATCTGACGACTCATCAGGCATACTATACTGCATTGTCTCGAAGTGCATCTGCCGATGGTACAATTATTCTGCAAGGATTTGATAGCTCTAAAATTACTGGACGGGCATCTGGGGCATTACGACAGGAATTTCGCGAGTTAGAGATTTTGGATGATATGACAAGACTACACTATGAGGGAAAGTTAAAACTTCCACTGACTGGAAACACTCGAAACGTCTTGATCAGCGAATTTCGAAGTTCAAAGGGCAGTGATTATATTCCACACCGTGTCCATAAGGCGATACGGTGGTCCAAGCGAGATCCCTTCCAAGAATCGGAAATACATGATATTAACTGGAGAATAATAGACAATAAATCGTCCAAAAAGGCCACTAAAGTACAGACAGAAAGCGAACCAACTAACCTATCACCATCGGATACCTGTAACAATATAAAGATGAATATTACGACCGTAAGTCTTATGGACCATAGCGTATCGAGGCGCAGAAAAAGTCATGACACCGACTCGGGGGACAATCTGCAAGATCACAAGCTAAAGCGAACGAAATTCAATGCCAGCTGTGTGTCTCAATTTCCTGAGCAGCTTGTTCCTCTAGGTATAATCTGGAGTCAGAACAGCTGTGCTTACGATTCACTTATAGCCATTATATATTCAGTGTGGAGTCGGAATCCAGATCAGTGGATTGATAAATGTGGCGTCTTCTCGAATGATGTTTTGAGCAAGCTGTTTCAAGACTTTATCCCCGTTATTCATGGTCAGCAGACTATTGAAGTCGCACGAGAAAATCTTCGCCAACGTATGCAAAGCATTGATAGAACCAGATTTGCGTTCGGAAGATATACTTCTATCACCTCCCTTGTTGATGTGGTACTGTCCGCTACATATCCTGTCTTGGTCACTCAGTGGACATGTTCTAACGGTCATCATATACATCATAGTTATGCGAATTCAGGTTTAATATCACTCGGAGTGACCATCTATGCTTCGATGGAAGAACATAATTCAAAACGGATAATAGTAGATCGATCATGTAGACTTTGCGCTTCGCCAGTAACAATTTATAACTTTTACGAGAATTTTGCACCTATATTAACCTATGAATTTGGAGGAAACATACCTACTATAAATTTACGAATTAATCTACGCTCACAGGATGCCAGTTGCATATATCAACTTTGTGGACTGATTTATTTTGGAGGTGGGCATTTCACGAGTAGAATAATTAGAGCAGATGGTCAAATTTGGTTCCACGATGGGATCATTAGTGGTAGAGCTACGGTATACCACGGTTCGATACACACCAGTCAAGTTGATCTTAAGACATGTATGCAAAAAGATGCAATAATGGCCGTATATACCACTATTGAGAACTGAAATTATATAGACGGACTCGTATATGCCATGCGACGCAATGGCCCACATTAACCAAGTGCTGCAAATGCGGCCTGTTTTGAATCTTCGAAGGTTTTCTTTTGAACTTGACGGTAGCGGTACTTAGCCCAGCCCCAGTACTGTATTTTAAAGTTAGTAACTGTAGATGAAGTTGAAATTCACATACCATTTCGATAGGATTGAGTTCACAATGAAATTTTGGCAAGAAGATGCATTCATGCCCAGCCTCCTTGATCAGAGTTTCGAGCATCGAGACCTGATTGACGAAATCATCCTGCTTACTGAGGAGTCGAGCCATGCAACAGTTATCGTTCTCCCAAGGCAAACTGGGGAGCACTTAGCCCGCATGCTGGAGACATTAAAACCTCTTTCCTCGAGCGTCTGTTGCAAGCCCTTCGCCTCACCGCTTTCAGTGGTCATTTTCTGCACCTTTCCGCGGTACTCCGGATATGGATTTGACTGAGGTATTACAGTGTCCTTCTGTCGTCGCTGTTTTCCGCCGTTTGATTTGTTCATCTCGAATGCCTTGAGGGAATCTGGCGGGAGCGCGGCATGAGCAGACGACTGATCAAATACAAAGAGTGCCTGGCATCCGGGGTGGGCTTCCTCAAACACAGGAATAGCCTTGTTCTTGACCTGAGAAATGAGCTGCTCGCAGTCCCAGTATGGATCTCCGTTCGATCCTGGGTAGATTATCTGCCGTGCCTCCTTGATAATGACACCATCAGCATTCTTGACCACTAAGCGCCCGTTAACTTCTTCGATAAATTCAGAGTCGTGCATTAGCCGTCCTCGTCCTTTTTTCATAAGGATTTGCTGTCCAGCTTGAAGCCTAGTGATAAATTAGCATCCCAGTATATCTAAAAGGAAAATGAAGTTTCAAACCATGCAGACGACTTAAAGTCGTTACCCTGAAAACAAGTCTCGTCTTGAAATTCAGCGATAAGCTCTTTTTCTCCAGGTAAAAGTGTTGGTTCCACTCTCTTCATCTCTGGGCCTTCATAGCGAGCCATTCTGCGCTCGAATTCCTTCATCTTTGGAAGGAAAACTTTATCACGATACTCCACAACGTCTGGGCGTTCGTGACCATCCATGTAAACCCCTTTACGGATAGTCGTCCTTGTCCAGCCCAATTTTACGAGCCAGCGGCGTGCGGTTCTCTCGCATAGAGGCTTGCTGGGCGATATGCCAATGGATGGTAGAATGATCGTGTTTAGGGCGTGCATAAAAGCATTGGGCGTGATAGAGCCAACAGGCTGCTCCGTTAACCATGCCCTCGAGGCAGTTCGAACAGTCTCATCCTTCAGGAGTGAGCGCGCATTCTTGTATCCACCTCGACGCTCTCTCGGAAGTTGTTCAAATATTTGATAACGCCGTGCAAGTGCTCGAACCCTCCGTGCAAAATGGATGTTTGATCCCTCCTTCTCCTGCCACTGCCTTGCAATCTCGAAACTGGCATCGATTCGACTGTAACCTTTGAGGCGCAGGGTAGCAAAGTTTCGCAAGATCATGAGCTGATTGATCTGCGAAAGGGGGAGTGATTTGTGGCCTTTTTTGAGGTCTTTCTTGATTTGTGTGCGGAGGGTGTTCCAGTCTTGAATCTCGACATTTGGGATAAGTGTCTCGTCCAGTTCCTCTTCCCAGCTGTCCTCGCCATTAGTTCGAATGTCACCTCCACTGATATTCATCTCATCTGCCTTCCGCTTTCGTGAAGTTGTTGCTTCGGACACAGGTATTGAGTCATCGTCAAAATGTAATGGGGGTGGAGTCACAGACTCCTCGCGGATGTGTACTGACTTGGCTCGTGTTTCAGTGTGAATTTCATCGTCAAAATATAAACGGGGTGGGGTCATCGATTCTTCCCGAATATAGGCGTCAAAAGTAAGCGCTGGGGAGTCGGGGGTCTCTTGCCTTACACGGACCGTGTCGTCGCAATCAAAGGTCTGCATTGGAACAGAGTTGGTGGGAGACTTGGGATGGGGAATAGTTTCTGATTTCTCTTCAAAGTCGCTGTCTGCTTCAATCTTGATAACGTCGGGAGTGTGTAAATTAGCAGACGTGTCTTCTAGTCCAGAATCATGGAGCTGGCCAGACGATTGCATAAATCCAAACGAATCAAGGGAAACTTGGTCTCTAAGAAGGTTTCTGTAACGACGACAAGTGCGACTTGATTTGCTACCAACGTCTGGACCTTTTTTGTACCTTGACAAACGAGCTTTTGATTAGATTGTAAGTTAGACATTGTAAATTTAAAGAATCAGTTGATTACACGCACGAGTTTTCCTCCGTAATCTCTTTCTCGCCAAATGATCGGGCACCCAGTCCTCATCTCGTGGATCGTCACCTTGATCAATTGCAAGGATCATTTGAGCAACATACAGACCATCATTTTTGAATTCTTGGTCTGCTGCTTCTTGTGCCTCTGCTTCGTCCTCTGCGTCTGCCGCTGCTGCCAGTGTTTCATGATCAACCTCCTCACCACCATTAATCACACCAATTGAGACCACATCCTCTTCCTCTTCCTCATCGGAATCTACATCCCAACAGGTCTTCACACTATCGTGCTTTACACCTGTGTCCCACTCACAATCCGAGTCTGGATCGTGCTCGTTGCCGGCATCGATGGCATCGATGACAGGCGCTGTTGAGGCAACTTGACAGCCATGGGAAGTTGTCTGGACAGTGCTGGGTTGATTCCGAAGGCCGCTGATGTTCTTCTTCGACCTTTTTTTAGCCATAAGTGTTGTCGAGATGTAGTGAAGAGTGAAATTTGATGATTTTTTCTGAAGGGAACGGCTCGATAGAACCTCACCAAACTTTGGGATCATTCTCCTCTTTTGAAAAGGAAGCGATTGCGCTATTTTTCATGAATTTTACTAATTTATTTACGGCCCGGCCAATATTTTCAGGTACCATTTCTAAAAAAGGTAAATTGTGAAGGAACGGCTCGATAGATTTGGCTGAAATTTGGCTGGCAAGCTCTTGTATCCAATCTGCATCGATTCCGGTACTTATCGGAGGTTCCCGAATCGGTTCATTTTTATTGTTGACTTTGTCTGTCCGCGACTGTAATGAAACTAGCGAGGCACATTAACCTCTAACGGTTCCTATCACCTGTCACCCGCATAACTATGTGCAAACAACTGCCTGGGCGATATAAGCTTCAGCTGTATTCAACGACTGTCAGGCCACGATGCTCGCAAAAGGATTCTTCTACCTCGCTCTTCTCATCGCAAAAGGGTTGCTCGCAGTAGAAGCCCGCTCGCCGTTCTCGCTGCAGGTCGAGTTCGGCCATGCCAGCGAGGCTCCCCTGATCGACAATCCGAACTTCGACAACGAGGAAGTTCTGCCCAAGTCAACATATGAGGTGCGTTTCACGTTTGACTCTATGATTCAATCTTGCCCTAGAGTTTCTTGCTGACTATTCAACAGACCTTTGCTGCCGGACTGGACATACCTTCTTCGTTCATCAGTGACGACTTTAAGAACACGGCGGTGACCATCGTCCAAAACAGACTTGGCCTGAACGACGGAGATGTGGCCTACAACAGTGGATACTCCTCTGATACGGCCGACCATGCCTATCTCAGACAGTCCTACGTATGTGTTCTACTACAGATCATGCATATCACGATCTCATTGCCAACTAGAATGGTATCCCGTTCGTAAATGCCGTCGCGAACTTGGTAATGAAAGACAGGAAGATTTTCGCATTTGGGTCATCCTTCGTCAATCCAAGTAAGTCAGGATATATCACATCGGTATACTGTGGTTCTCATGAGAGAATAGGTGCATTCGAAAACAACATCGCACCGCCTCAGGCTGGCATTCAAGTCGTCACTGCTATCGAGGTGGCAGAGCAGGCCTTCCCTGGAGCGTACAATGGACACCCTACCAAACTCGAATATTACGCAAAGCCTGATGGCTCCGTGGCACTCGTACATGTTATTCAGATACAGGGCGACGATACTTGGTTCCAGGTCTATGTCGACGCTCACTCGGGCCAAGTAGTGTCTTCGACGAACTTCCGCTCGGACTTCCAAGAGCCTGGGGTAAGCATGTTGATATTACAATCACCCAATTTGCAGGATTCTCATGGCTGGTTCGCATCATCTCTAGTATGCCGCCGTGCCTATTGAAAAACAAAGCATTGCAGAGGCACCACCCGAAACTTTCATCGTAAACCCTGCAGACAACATCTCCTCTCCTCACGGATGGCACGATAATGGAGTAACTGTGTCCAGAGATACATCGTGCGTATCGTCGTTTGTTCCTGATTTAATGCATCTAACTTATGTCGATTGGGGGTTCCAGCGGAAACAATGCCATCGCGTTCATTGACAGACTAGACCAGACCACGAAGGAGAGCGTTGAAGGGACCCATCAGTTCAAATATTTCTACGACATCAAACGGAGCCCCCAAGATTGGCAAAACCCTGATGCGGCGCGTACCAATGCATTCTACACAGCAAACGTCGTTCATGACATCGCCTACCGCTATGGGTTCACGGAGCAAGCCTTCAACTTCCAATCTAACAACTTCGGAAAAGGTGGCGAGGGCGGTGATCCTGTCTTGGTATCAGTCCACAATAATAAAATGAGGAATGGTGCAGGGTTCCATACCCCACCCGAGTGCGTTAAATTCTTTTAGGCCCTCTTGAAATCTCTCTAAGAAGTTTCTTAGTGGCCAAAGTGGACAATGCAACGCGTATCTTTGGGACAAAATGACGGTGAGGTTGATATATTAAAAGGCCTGACTTTGCTGTGCTGATACACGCAAATCACCATTCAGCCATACAGAGACGGATCTCTTGACAACTCCGTTCTGGTCCATGAGCTGACGCATGGTATCACTGAGCGAATGACTGGAGGTGGAACTGCGATTTGCCTTGTGAGTATAGAATCCCGGGGTTTGGGAGAAGGCTGGTCTGATGCTATGGCCGAGTAAGATCAATTTCCGATTAATTTCGTCTTTCACTAGTTCACCTCACCGATCATGTCTCTGAAGGTGGACAGAACAAACATCCGCCACTGTGTCAGATTTTACGGTGGGACGCTGGGTCAAGGACATTCCGGAAGGTCTTCGTAGTCACCCATACTCAGTAAATTCGTGAGCGAAGCCCTTAAACTCTAGAGGTTTATGTTTTTGGGTGCTAACGAGATATTCTCCACTCTCAGGACAATCAACCCTCTCAAGTACAGCGGACTTAATATCGTTGCACTGGATGTGCACGGTACGGAATTTCTTAAAGATTTTACAAATCAAACTGACACGTTTTCTGATATCAGCTGCCGGAGAAATTTGGGCCAACATGCTTCACAATGTGTACGCCGCGCTTGTCAACAAGTACGGATTCTCGTCGACTGCCCGAACCAATCCAGATGGTAGAGAAGGAAATATTGTATTCTTACATCTGTTCATGGATGGGCTGTCAAAGCAGCCTTGCTACCCGACCTGTAAGTGTCGTGCCCATCATGTTAATGCTTTAGAATTCGTAAACTGATTTAGCTATGCCTTCCTAGTTGCGGCGGCCCGCGACGCCATCATCCTGTCGGACGCTCTAAGGTATAGAGGTGCCAACAAATGCCTCCTGTGGAAGGTTTTCGCCAGCCGTGGCCTTGGAACGGATTCAAAGATGAAGCCTTATCATCAAGACGGCTATGAAATTCCCACAGATTGTGAGAACCGAGGCTCCACCAGGCCATAGAAAGGAGGTCGTGAGTAGTGGCAAATATTAAGTACTATAGACTAGAACTCTACCTACCTGTCTAAGAGCTTTTATAGTCGCAGTAATAGTAATATACGGCATGGTCCAGCACTGAGTACTGAGTACTGACCGCCGGTTTCGGAGGATATCAGCCCACTGACGAGCAGTAATGCACGCCACCTCGGACTGTATTTGCTGGTATCCATCAAGCCGCATCGTGTTTGAGGTCGCCCTCACTATACTGTATCATAGAGAAATGAGACTTCTAAAAGTACTTTTGCTGTATATAGTCAATGTGCGAGATCGCAGTTTTGGGAGTGTAGTAATTACCATTCGCGAGGCTACAACTCTCCTGGTGAAGCAACGAAGAAAAGGTGATAAAGATGGAAATAGTGGAAGAAAAAAACAGAAGTCGAAGGAGGTATGGTATCTGATTCACCCAGAACCTCCCGTTGACCAAGTCTCAGAGGACAAGGCGCGCTCCCCATTGCCATCCGCCCCGGCCATGAGGAGACATGTACTTACG
>Ga0247741_1001840_pt1 | contig 11824 bp, 8 predicted proteins | sample UWRJL213509R2_FD_180945 | JGI IMG/M metagenome (GOLD analysis project Ga0247741, IMG submission 180945) | Plant litter microbial communities from Arlington Agricultural Research Station in Wisconsin, United States - UWRJ-L213-509R-2 | ecosystem: Environmental > Terrestrial > Plant litter >...
CGAAATCGACGTGCTCTATTACGAAAAACCCTATTTCGTGGTGCCGGCCGACGACCTTGCCGAGGAAGCGTTTATCGTGCTGCGCGAGGCGCTCAGGCGTACCAAGAAGGTCGGGCTCGGCCAGCTCGCGATGCGCGGCCGCGAATATGTGGTGAGCCTCAAGCCATGCGGCCGCGGCATGGTGCTGGAGACGCTGCGCTACGCCGATGAGGTCAACAAGGCCCAGGGCTATTTCCGCGACATTCCCGATTCCAAGCCGGACGACGATCTGCTCGAACTGGCCGAGGCGCTGATCGAGAAGAAGACCGGCAGCTTTGATCCCGCGGCCTTCCACGATCATTATGTCGAAGCGCTCAGGGGCCTGGTCGAGCGCAAGCGCAAGGCCAAGGGCCGCAAGATCATCGAGGACACCAGCGACGAGCCCGGCGGCCGGTCGGGTTCCAACGTCGTCGACCTGATGGCAGCGCTGAAGAAGTCGATGGAGAAACCGGGCGGGGCGCCTGCCAAGGCGACTCCTGCGGCGAAGAAGCCGGCTGCCAAGAAGGCGGCTGCGGCGCCGGTCAAGAAACCTGCGGTGAAAAAGCGTGCCTGATCTCAATCCGCTCGAACGCTACAACGCGAAGCGCGACTTTAGCCAGACCGCGGAACCGGCCGGCACGCTCGCGCCCGGCCATGGCAACAGCTTCATGGTGCAGAAGCACGATGCGAGCCGGCTCCACTGGGATTTCCGGCTGGAGATCGACGGTGTGCTGAAAAGCTGGGCCGTCACCCGCGGCCCCAGCCTCGACCCCGGCGAAAAGCGCCTCGCCGTCCGCACCGAGGATCATCCGCTTTCCTACGCCACCTTCGAGGGTACCATTCCCAAGGGCCAATATGGCGGCGGCACGGTGATGCTGTGGGATCGCGGCACCTGGTCCCCGATCAAGGGCAAGAGCGCCAAGGACCTCGACAAGGGCCATCTTCATTTCGTGCTCGATGGCGAGCGCATGAAGGGCGAATGGCTCCTGATCCGCCTGAAACCCCGCGGTAAGGAAAAGAGCGAGAACTGGCTGCTTCGTAAGATCAACGATGCGGAAGCCGGCGGCACCGACACCCTGGTGGAAACCGCCCTCACCAGCGTCGCGACCGGCCGAACCATGGTCGAGATCGCCGAAGGCGCCAAACCCAAATCCCCCCCCGCGAAGCGGGGGAGGGGGACCAGCGAAACTGGTGGAGGGGGCCGCCCCAAACGCGCCGCAGGTGGCAAGCCGGCTTCCGGCACCTTGCCCAAATTCCGCGACTTCCAGCTCGCCACGCTGGTCGACAGCGTCCCGACCGGAAGTCGCTGGCTGCACGAAGTGAAATATGACGGCTACCGCGTGCTCATCGCGATCGCGGGCACCAGGGTAAAAATCTACAGCCGCTCCGGCCTCGACTGGACCGAAAAATTTCCCGGCATCGCGGAAGCCGCCGCGACCCTGAACATCGGCAGCGCGCTCATCGATGGGGAGGCCGTCGCCTTCAAGGACGGCAAGCCCAACTTCTCCGCCCTGCAGGACGCGATTGCCAATGGCGGCGACATGACTCTGTTCGCCTTCGACCTGCTCGAACTCGACGGCGAGGATATCGCGGCTCTCCCCAATATCCAGCGCAAGGAATGCCTGCGCCCGCTGATCGACGGCGCCGATGCACGCCTGCAATTCGCCGAACATATCCTCGGCTCGGGCGAGCAATTGTTCGAGACGATGTGCCGCGAGGGGTATGAAGGCATCGTCTCGAAGCTCGTTGACGCGCCGTATCGCGGCCAGCGCAGCAAGGGCTGGCTCAAGGTGAAGTGCATCCGGCGCCAGGAATTCGTCATCGTCGGCTGGACACCGTCGGAAAAGTCCCGCGGTTTCCGCGCGCTGCTGCTCGGCCTCAACGGACCTGACGGTTTCACCTATGCCGGCAAGGTCGGCACCGGGTTCGACACCGACACGATGCTCGATCTGAGCGCGAAGCTGGCCAGGCTCGAGGTCGAGAAGCCGACCGTCGAGGCACCCCGCGCGGCCGTGCGCGGCGCGCATTGGGTCGAGCCGAAGCTGGTCGCCGAGATCGCCTTTGCCGAGACTACGCCCGATGGCGTGCTGCGCCACTCCAGCTTCCTCGGCCTGCGCGAGGACAAGGCCGCAAAGGATGTCGTCGCGGAGAAGCCGGTGGCGGTCGACGCGGCCGCGGTGCCCGAGGTGCATGTGAAGGTCAGCAGCCGCGACCGGCTGATCTTCCCCGATTCGGACGTCACCAAGGGCGATCTCGCCGATTATTACGCGCTGGTCGCGCCCGCCATGCTGCCCTGGGCGGCCAATCGCCCGATCAGCCTGGTCCGCTGCCCCCAGGGCCGCGCCAAGCGATGTTTCTTCCAGAAGCACGACGCCGGCACCTTCGGCGAATATGTCCATCAGGTCCCGATCCGCGAAAAGGACGGGTCGACGGAAGACTATATCTATGTCGAGGATGCCGATGGCCTGGTGATGTGCGTGCAGATGGGCACGATCGAATTCCATGGCTGGGGCTCGTCGGTCGCGACGCTCGAACAGCCCGATCGCATGGTGTTCGATCTCGATCCCGACGAGGAGCTCGGCTTCGACGTGGTCAAGAAGGCCGCCGAGGATATCAAGAACCAGCTCGCCGAAATCGGCCTGGTCAGCTTCGCGATGCTGTCTGGCGGCAAGGGCGTTCACGTCGTGGTGCCGCTCAAGCCCCAGGCCGAGTGGCCGGCCGTGAAGGACTTTGCCGAACGTTTCGCCCGCGCGCTCGCCGAGGCCGAGCCCGAACGCTATGTCGCCAACATGTCCAAGGCGAAGCGCAAGGGCCGCATCTTCCTCGATTACCTCCGCAACCAGCGCGGCTCGACCGCCGTCCTGCCCTATGTCGCCCGCGCGCGATCGGGCGCGCCGGTCGCCGCTCCGGTCACCTGGACGGAACTGCGCGACATCGACAATGCCCATCGCTGGGGCGTCCGAGATGGCGCGGAACTGCTCGAACGTGCCAATTCCCGCGAACTCGCGGGATGGGGGTTCGCTGATCAGGTCCTGCCCGATCTCTGATCCTTGTTGCACGCGCGAAAGGATTGTGGTCGGGTCGACCTGTTCGTAGGGGAACGCCTTCAATCACCATGGCCACGCTCGCATCCCCCTCTTTGCTCGACCCGTCGATTCACGCATCGCGCTGGATTGCGGATTATTGCGCGCGGGAGAAAAAGGGCGACGTGCTCTGCGCCGGCCGCGACGATCCCGCCTGGACCGCGATGTTCGAGGAGCTGGCGGCGGTCGCCGGCGATGATCTCGGCCATGCGCGCGACCGCGTTCAGCGCCACGCCGCCGATATCGGCACGGGTTTTCGCATCATCGGCGAAAGCGAGGAACGCGCCTGGCCGCTATCCCCCGTCCCGCTGCTGATCGAGGCCGACGAATGGGCCGGGATCGAGGCCGGCGTCGCCCAGCGCGCCGAACTGTTGGAGACGGTCCTTGCCGATCTCTATGGCGACGCCAAGCTGGTCGAGCGCGGCCTGATCCCCGCCGCCTTGGTCGCGGGCAGCCCCTTCTTCCTGCGACCGATGGCGGGGCTGGTGCCGCCAGGCGGCCATCACCTGCACTTCATCGCGATCGATCTCGGCCGCGGCCCAACGGGCGAATGGCGCGTGCTCGCCGATCATCTCCGCGCGCCGGCCGGTGCCGGCTACGCGCTGGAGAATCGGCTTGCGATCTCGCGCACGCTTGGCGGGCTGCAGGCGCGGCTCAACGTACAACGCCACGCGCCTTTCTTCGCCGCCTATCGCGACGGCCTTGCCGCTGCCTGTCGCCGCTCCGATCCGCGCATCGGGCTGCTGACCCCCGGCCGCTACAATCCCAGCTATGCCGAACAGGCGCACCTCGCGCGCTACCTCGGGCTGCTGCTGGTGGAGGGCGCCGATCTCGCGGCGCTGGAAGACAAGCTTTATGTCCGCACGATCGGCGGGCTCAAGCGCGTCGATGCGATCTGGAACCGGCTCGATCCGCGCCTGCTCGATCCGCTCGCCTTCGATTCGCATTCGAGCATCGGCGTGCCTGGCCTCATCGATGCGATGGCGGCGGGCAATGTCGTTATCTCGAACGTGCCAGGTGCGGGTGTGCTCGAATCGGCTGCGTTCGCCGCTTTCCTGCCGATGCTCGCGACCCGGCTGACCGGCAAGGACCTGCTCCTTCCCAATATCGCCACCTGGTGGTGCGGGCAGGACAAGGAGCGCGCGCGAGTTATCGAGGATATTGATCAACTGCTGATCGGCCCAGCGTTCGGCGTCCAGCCACTGGGTCTGGAGGGCATCATGCCGCGCCCCGGCGCTGAGATCACCGGCGCGGCGCGCGGGGCCTTGCTCGACGACATGGTGCGGCGGCCGCAGGATTATGTCGGGCAGGAGATCATCCGCCTCTCGACCATGCCGGTCGTCACCGATGAAGGGCTCACCGCGCGTCCCTTCACCCTTCGTGTCTTCGCGGCGCGCGGCGCCGATGGCAGCTGGGCGATCATGCCCGGCGGCTTTGCCCGCATCGGCGAGCACAAGGATCCCCGAGCCTCGGTGATGGGGGAAGGCAATTGGTCGGCCGATGTCGCAATCCACGGCCCGGAGCCGGTCGCGCCGGTGTCGCTGCTGCCGCCAAGCGATTCGATTCATGTCCGCCGCAACCCCGGTACCCTGCCGAGCCGGGTCGCCGACAATTTCTTCTGGCTTGGCCGCTATCTCGAACGCGGCGAGGCACTGCTCGGTGTTATCCGTGTGATGCTCGGCAACTCGATCGACGCGGATGCCGGCGCCGCGCTCGGTCCGGAGACGGTCGGGCGGCTTGTCGGCATGGCGGTCAATGGCGGTGCGGCACCGCACCCATCGAGCCTGCGCCGCGCCGACCTGACATTGTTCGCCCGCACCGCGATGGAATCGGGCGAGGGCGGCTGGCACAGCGTGCGCGTGATCAATCGGCTAGCGCGCGGCATCGGGCGCGGATCGCGCGATCGGCTGGCGGCTGACATGGTCAAGCTGCTCGACGCACCCTTCCCGACCAAGGGTGGCATGCTCGACAAGGCCGGCTCGCTACAGCGCCGCTATGCCGCACTGTCGGGCCTGTCAGCCGAGCATATGGGGCGGACGGCGGCGTGGCGCTTCCACGATCTCGGGCGCCGGATAGAACGCGCGCTGACCGTCACGCGGGCGGTGCGGGTGTTCGGCATGCCCAATGGCACCGTCGACGATTTGTCGACCCTGCTCGACCTTGCCGACAGCCAGATCAGCTATCGCCAACGCTACCTGACCGGCATCGCGCGGGTGCCGGTGGTCGATCTGGTCGCGCTCGACCCCGGCAATCCGCGCTCGCTCGCCTTCCAGGTCGATCGCATCTGTGAGCATATGCGCGCGCTGCCGGTGCTCGGCGACGACGGCATGGACGAGCCGCAACAGGCCGTGGCGACGGCGCTGGTCTCGATCGTCTCGACCGCGACCGCGGCCACGCTCGACGAAAGCGTGCTCGGCGATCTGGAACGGCGTCTGTTCGCTTTGTCGGACGCGGTCGCGCGGCGCTACTTCCTGCAAGGTGCGGAGCCGCTCCGCGCAGGCGGACTAACGCTGGCATGATCTACGACATCCGCCACATCACGCGCTTCGACTACGGCGCCTCGGTCAAGTTCGCGCGCTGCAACCTTCGGTTGAAACCGATCCACTGGTCCGGGCAGGAATTGCGCGACTATCGCCTGTCGATCAGCCCGTCGGGCCGCACCGCGCCGGCGCGCGCGGAAGCCGGACTCGCCAATGTCATGCGGCTCGTGGTCGAGGAGCCGGTGCGCCATCTCGTCATCGAAAGCGTCTCGCGCATCCTGGTCGATCGGCCAGTGCCGATCCCGTCGGACAGCGACCCGACCCTGGCCGAAGTCGCGGTCGCCGCGCGCGCCAGCCGCGACGCCTCGCCCGCCGGGCCCGCCAGTTATCTCTTCCCGTCACCGCTGATCCCGCTCGACCGCGACATTGCCGACTGGTGCGCGCAGGATCTCGATCCCGACCGGCCGTCGCTCGACGCCGCCATCGCGCTCGCGCGCCGGATCCAGACCGAGTTCGATTTCGATCCTGAGGCGACCTTGGTCGATACCGTCCCGCACGAGGCTTTCGCGAAGCGCGGCGGCGTGTGCCAGGATTTCGCGCAGATCATGATCACCGGCTTGCGCGCCGCGGGCCTGCCCGCCGCTTACGCCTCGGGCTATATTCGCACCATCCCGCCACCGGGTCAGCCCCGGCTGGTCGGCGCCGATGCCACCCATGCCTGGGTGCTGCTGTGGTGCGGGCCGGATCAGGGCTGGGTCGGGGTCGATCCGACCAACGGCATCTGGATGGCGAGCGATCATATCATCATGGCAATCGGCCGCGATTATGGCGAGATCGCCCCGATCGATGGCGTGGTACTTGGCTCCGGCGCGCAGAAGATGGACGTCTCGGTCGATGTCGCGCCCGTGCTTGAGGCGGTCGCCTGAAGTTCGGGGGTTTGCGCTTCCGGCATCGATCCCCCAAATAGGCGCCAGAATAGAAACAGAGGGTAACAGTGGCCGATCCATATGCAACGCTAGGCGTGCCGCGCACCGCCAGCGAGGCCGACATCAAGAAGGCGTATCGGAAGCTCGCAAAGGAGCTGCATCCCGATCGCAACAAGGACAACAAGCAGGCGACCGAGCGGTTCAGCCAGGTGACCAACGCCTATGACCTGCTGACCGACAAGGACAAGCGCGCCAGGTTCGACCGCGGCGAGATCGACGGCGATGGCAACCCGGCGTCGCCCTTCGGCTTTGGCGGTGGCGGCCAGGGCGGGTTCCGCCCGGCCCCGGGTAGCGGCGGCTCGCCGTTCGAAGCGGACGGGCCGGACATCAGCGATATTTTCGAGGGCATGTTCGGCGGCCGCGGCGGCGGCGGCGGCTTCGCCAGCGGTTTTGGCGGGTTCGGGCGCAAGCCTCAGCCCAAGGGCGCGAACGTCGCCTACAAGCTCAACGTCCCGTTTACCGATGCAGCGACGCTCAGCCCGCAGCGCATCACGCTTGCTGACGGCAAGACGATTGATCTGAAGCTGCCCGTGGGTCTCGAAAGCGGGTTCCAGATGCGGCTTGCCGGCAAGGGCCAGCCCGGGCCGGGTGGTACGGGTGACGGCATGGTGACGATCAGCATCCAGCCCCACCGCTTCTTCACCCGCGACGGCGACGATGTGCGGCTCGACCTGCCGATCACCCTGTCCGAGGCGGTGCTCGGCGCTTCGGTGCGCGTGCCAACGGTCGAAGGCGCGGTGATGCTGACCGTCCCTGCGGGGTCGACCTCGGGCAAGGTGCTGCGCCTGCGTGGGCGCGGTTTCCACAAGAAGGGTGGCACGCGCGGCGATCAGTTGGTGACGCTGATGGTAGATCTTCCCGCGGGTGATGCGGAACTGACCGAGTTCGTCGAGGGATGGAAGGATCGCGACAAGAGCAACCCACGCGCTGCAATGGGCGTTTAATCGTTCATGCAGGAAGTTTCCCCCCAATCGCCCGAGGAACGTAGCAAGCGGCCGGGCAAGGGGCAGACGAAGCTCAGCCGGCGCATGGCGTTCATGCGACCCGGAAGTTATGCGCGGGAGGTGCTCAAGCGCGTCTTCGTCGGCGTCTATAGCGACGGCTTCGTCCACGCGGGCAACCTCGCTTATCTGTCGCTGCTGACGCTCTTCCCCTTCTTCATCGTCGCGGCCGCCGTCGCGCGGCTGTTCGGGCAGACCGGGGAGGGGCTTCACGCGGTCGAGGCCTTCCTGCGCACGGTGCCGCCAAGCGTCGCGCAAGTGCTGCAGACGCCGATCACTGACGTGCTCACGGCGCGCTCTGGGTCGTTGCTCTGGTTCGGCGCGATCGTCGGGCTCTGGACCACGGCGAGCTTTATCGAGACGATCCGCGACATTCTGCGCCGGGCCTATGGCGTGAAGTCGATCCGGCCTTTCTGGCAATACAGGCTCTGGTCGATCGGGTTGATCCTCACCTCGATGATCCTGATGCTGGTCGCCTTCGCGTTCCAGATCATCCTGCTCGCGGCCGAACAGTTCATCCTGCGCGTCTTGCCCTTCGCGGCGGACGCCGCAACGATCCTGTCGGTCAGCCGGCTCGCGCCCGCGCTCGCCTTGTTCGCGGCGCTCTACATGGTATTTTACGCGCTGACCCCGCGCAAATATCGCGAGAGCAAATGCCCCAAATGGCCGGGAGCGCTTCTGACTGCCGGCTGGTGGTTGCTGGTGACCGCACTTCTCCCGCCCATCCTGGGGATGCTGGGCAGCTATGATCTTACTTATGGCAGTCTGGCGGGCGTGATGATCGCGCTCATCTTCTTCTTCTTTGTCGGGCTTGGCCTGGTCGTTGGCGCCGAATTGAACGCGGCACTGGCGGAAACCGATGATGAGGGAGTAGAGGACCTCGGCGGCAGCAACAAACAGGAGGCGGCAGCAGCGTGACGGGATTGATGCAGGGCAAACGCGGATTGATCATGGGCTTGGCCAATGATCGGTCGCTCGCCTGGGGAATCGCCAAGAAGCTCAGCGAAGCGGGCGCTGAACTTGCCTTCTCCTACCAGGGCGAAGCGCTCGAAAAGCGCGTGAGGCCACTCGCAGAACAGCTCGGGTCGACACTGCTGATCGATTGCGACGTCTCCGACATGACAGCGCTCGACACGGCGTTCGAGGAGCTGGCGACGGTATGGCCGACGATCGACTTCGTCGTCCACGCGATCGGCTTTTCCGACAAGAACGAGTTGCGCGGTCGTTTCATGGATACCAGCCTCGACAATTTCCTGACGACCATGAACATCTCGGTCTACAGCTTCGTCGCGGTGGCGCAGCGCGCGGCGGCGATGATGCCGGACGGCGGCTCGTTGCTGACGCTCAGCTATTACGGCGCGGAAAAAGTCATCCCGCATTATAACGTCATGGGCGTGGCGAAGGCGGCGCTCGAGACGAGCGTGCAATATCTCGCGGTCGATCTCGGCCGCGATAATATCCGCGTCAACGCGATCTCGGCGGGGCCGATCAAGACGCTCGCGGCTTCCGGTATCGGCGATTTCCGCCTGATCCTGAAGTGGAACGAACTGAACTCGCCGCTCAAGCGCAACGTGACGATCGAGGATGTCGGCGGGGCGGGGCTTTATCTGCTCAGCGATCTCGCCAGCGGTGTGACGGGGGAAACGCACCATGTCGATGCCGGCTATCACGTGATCGGCATGAAGGCGGAAGACGCGCCGGACATCGCATTGGTCTGAAACCCCTCTCCCTGAAGGGGAGAGGGAGGGGCCCATGCGAAGCATGGGAGGGTGAGGGGATGAAGCGGCCACCAGGTAAGGAAGCTTTGCAACGGCAGCGGCGATTGCGGCGTGAACGGACCGAGCCTGAGAAACGGCTTTGGAGTCACCTTCGCGGGCGGCAAGTTGCTGAATTGAAGTTCCGGCAGCAGGTCTGGCTTGGCCCCTATATTGTTGATTTCTTTTGCGCTGAGGCTCGGTTGGTCATCGAGTTGGATGGTGAAACCCATGTCGGGGCTGACGTGGAGGCCCACGACAAACGCCGTACAGCGTTCATCGAGGCCGAAGGCTATCGGTTACGGCGATTCTGGAACAATGACGTGATGCAAAACATCGAAGGTGTCGTGGCTATGATTGAGGAAGCGGCGCGAGAACCAGCCCCTCACCCTCCCACCGCTTCGCGGCGGGCCCCTCCCTCTCCCCTTCAGGGAGAGGGTCAATGAGTCTCAACAGCTTTGGTCATGTCTTCCGGTTTACGACCTGGGGGGAATCCCACGGGCCAGCGATCGGCGCCGTCGTCGATGGCTGCCCGCCCGGGCTGACGATCTCCGAAGCCGACCTCCAGCCGTTCCTCGACAAGCGTCGCCCCGGAACCTCGCGCTTCACCACGCAGCGGCAGGAGCCGGACCAGGTTCGCATCCTTTCCGGCGTGTTCGAGGGGAGGACGACCGGTACCCCTATCAGCCTGATGATCGAGAATGTCGATCAGCGCTCCAAGGATTATTCGGAGGTCGCGCAGGCCTATCGCCCTGGCCATGCCGATTATGCCTATGACGCGAAATACGGTTTTCGCGACTATCGCGGCGGCGGTCGCTCCTCCGCGCGGGAGACCGCCTCGCGGGTCGCGGCGGGCGCGGTCGCGCGGCTGGTTATCCCCGAGGTGCGCATCCGCGCCTGGGTCGAGGCGATCGGCGGTGACCGGATCGATCCGGCCAATTTCGATCCCGACCAGATCGACGCGAACCCCTTTTTCTGCCCCGATGCGGAAGCGGCTGCGCGCTGGGAGGCGCTGGTCGATGGCGCGCGCAAGGCAGGCTCCTCGCTTGGCGCGGTGATCGCGTGCGAGGCGACCGGCGTGCCGGCCGGCTGGGGGGCGCCGCTCTACGCCAAGCTGGACGCGGAGCTTGCCTCGGCCTGCATGAGCATCAACGCCGTGAAGGGTATCGAGATCGGTGACGGCTTCGAAGCGGCAACGCTGCGCGGTGAAGAGAATGCCGACGCGATGCGGCCGGGCGTGGACGGCCCCGAATTCCTGGCGAATCATGCCGGTGGCATTGCCGGCGGCATCGCCACTGGCCAGCCGATCCGAGTCCGCGTGGCGTTCAAGCCGACCAGCTCGATCCTGACCCCGGTCGAGACGATCACACGCAGCGGCGAGGCGACCGAGATCATGACCAAGGGGCGCCACGATCCCTGTGTCGGGATCCGCGGGGCGCCGGTGGTCGAGGCGATGGTCGCGCTCGTCCTCGCCGACCAGAAATTGCTGCACCGGGCGCAAACCGGGCGCTGAGCGCCCGGCCTTGCCGATCAATCCGCGAAGGGATCCCGCACGAGGATGGTGTCCTCGCGCTCGGGGCTCGTCGAGACAAGCGCCACCGGGCAGCGGATCAGCTCCTCGATGCGGCGGATATACTTGATCGCCTGAGCGGGCAGGTCAGCCCAGCTCCGCGCGCCGGCAGTCGATTCCTGCCAGCCGGGCATCGTCTCGTAGATCGGCTCGACCGCTGCCTGATCGGCGGCATGCGAGGGGAAATAGTCGAGCGTTTCGCCGCGCAGCTTGTAGCCGACGCAGATCTTCACTTCGTCGAAGCCGTCGAGCACGTCGATCTTGGTCAGCGCGATGCCGGTGATGCCGCCGACCGCGGCCGATTGCCGCACCAGCACTGAATCGAACCAGCCGCAACGGCGCTTGCGCCCGGTGACGGTGCCGAATTCATGCCCGCGTTCGCCCAATCGCTCGCCGGTCGCGTCCTCCAGCTCGGTCGGGAAGGGGCCGGAGCCGACCCGCGTCGTATAGGCCTTGGCGATACCCAGCACAAAGCCGACCGCGCTCGGCCCAAGGCCCGACCCGCCAGCAGCCGTGCCGGCGATGGTGTTGGACGAGGTGACGAACGGATAGGTCCCGTGATCGACGTCGAGCAGCACGCCCTGCGCGCCTTCGAACAGGATGCGCCGGCCGCGCGCGCGTGCCTCGTTGAGGTCGCGCCAGGCGGGGCGGGCGAAGGACAGCACAAAATCGGCGATCGCGCGCAGCTCCTCGACCAGCGCAGCACGGTCGATCGGCGGTTCGCCGAAGCCGGCGCGGAGCGCATCGTGGTGAGCGGTCAGCCGGTCGAGCTGCGAATCGAGCGCGTCGAGATGCGCCAGATCGCACACCCGGATTGCGCGGCGGCCGACCTTGTCCTCATAAGCCGGGCCGATGCCGCGCCGCGTGGTGCCGATCTTGCCCGCGCCGCTGGCATCTTCGCGAAGCGAATCCAGGTCGCGGTGGAACGGCAG
>Ga0247741_1001842_pt1 | contig 11817 bp, 12 predicted proteins | sample UWRJL213509R2_FD_180945 | JGI IMG/M metagenome (GOLD analysis project Ga0247741, IMG submission 180945) | Plant litter microbial communities from Arlington Agricultural Research Station in Wisconsin, United States - UWRJ-L213-509R-2 | ecosystem: Environmental > Terrestrial > Plant litter >...
CCGTTAAGGTTGGAATAAATATCATACATCGAACTGCCGAACTCCACGTTGGCTACATCTTTCAGGCGAAGTATCTCGCCATCTTTATTGGAACGCAATACGATATTTTCATACCCTTCTTTATCGCTGTACCTGCCGGGATATTTCAATACGTATTCAAATGCCTGCGAACGTTTGCCCGAACTTTCACCCGTTTTACCCGGTGATGCTTCCAGGCTTTGTTCGTCGAGCGCTTTCATCACTTCATCGGCGGAGATCTTGTAAGCCAGCATACGGTCGGGTTTCAGCCAGATACGCATGGCATATTCACGGTTACCGAGGATGTCGGCGAAACCAACCCCATTCACCCTTTTCAATTCCGAAAGGATATTGATATCCGCGAAATTGAACAGGAATTTCTGATCCATTTTCGGATCGTTGCTGAAGAGGTTGATGTATAACAACATGCTTGATTCTTCACGGGTAATCTTCACGCCTTCCCGAACTACGATGGGCGGGAGTTTATTCACCACGGAAGCCACACGGTTTTGAACCTGTACCGCGGCTACGTTTGGATCAGTACCCAGGTTGAACACCACCTGGATAGAAGCTTCACCATCATTACCGGCATCGGATGCCATATATTTCATTCCGGGGATCCCGTTGATCGCCCGTTCAAGCGGGATCAATACGGCTTTCGTCATCAGCTCGCCATTGGCGCCGGGATATTCGGCAGTCACATTCACTTTTGGCGGAGAGATGGACGGGAATTGTGTGACCGGTAAACTGGTCATGGCCAGTGCTCCCATGAAAACGATGATGAGCGATATCACGATCGACAGCACCGGCCTGTGTATAAATTTATTAAACATGAAAACTTTTTTTGGATGAAAATTATTCTGCTTTCAATCGCAGGTTTGAAACGACTTCACGTGGTGCTACAAAAACCGGGATGATCTTGCTGTCATCCTTCACATTTTGTACACCTTCCACCATGATCCGGTCATTTTCTGTAAGGCCGCTGCTCACTACGTACAGATCGGGCATTTCGCCGGTGATGCTGATGTTTCTTGATTTTACAGAACCATTCTTATCCACCACAAAAACATATATTTTATCCTGGATCTCGTAGGTAGCTTTTTGCGGGATCACTAACGCATTGCTTAATGGCACAGTCATCTGCACTTTGCCGGTTTCACCGTGTTTCAGCAGGCCATCAGGATTTGGGAATTTCGCCCTGAATGCGATGTTACCGGTTTCGCTGTTGAATTCGCTTTCGATGGTTTCTACCACACCTTTGTAGGGAAGGGGCTGGTTGTTGGCCAGCAGTAAAGTGGCTTCGGTGTTGTTATGGTCTTTGAGGTGTGCTTTGTAATCCAGGTATTCCGGTTCGGAAACATTGAAGTATGCAAACACCTGCCGGTTGTCGGAGAGGGTAGTGAGCAGTTCGCTTTCATCCACCAGGCTTCCCTGTTTCAGTGGAAGGCGGTCGATCGTTCCATCAAATGGTGCCCTTATTTCTGTAAAAGAAAGATGCACTTTCGCCAAAGCGACTTCCGCATTTGCTTCGTCCAGTTTGGCTTGTGCCATGGCAAGTTCGTTTTTGGAAACTACATTTTTGTCGGCCAGTATTTTGGTATTAGATAATTCTATCGATGCTTCTTTGGATTGGGCCTGGGCTTTCATCAGGTCGGCTTCGTAGATCCTGGGCATGATGCGGAACAGCAATTGCCCCGCTTTTACATATTGTCCTTCATCCACATAAATATTTTCGAGAAAGCCTTTTTCCTGGGCACGGATCTCGATGTTACGGACGGATTTTACCTGGGAAACATATTCCTTGGTAAAAGAGGTATCTACTTTTAGCGGGGAAGTGACGGTGTACTTTCCGGTTTCTTCTTTTTCTTCTTTTTTAGTCTTACAGCTGCTGTAGCACACGATGGCGCTCAACCCTATAAACAAGAGAGTTTTGTTCATGTTGTGAGATGAAATATTGAGTAAATGGAATTAACGGGTAAATCTTGCTACGAAAGGGTTGTATGCAAATGCATCAACAGGCTGGTATGAACCAATCAAATAATTAGCGTGTAGCAGGAATAAAAAAAATCAAATCCTCAGAACCCGCTGGCGGATGAAGATGCGGGAAGTTTGAAAATGCTCGTTCCTGCTGATAGCAAAAAGCGGGCATGAAAGATCGTATTGATCACGGGAAATTAAAAAGTGGAAGAACGGTATGTAGGGCCGTCCGGAAGAAACCTGTTCATTGTTTTCGTCCTGGTCATCATCTTCTGTAAAAGAAAAATAATCCGTTTCAACAGCCGGTGTGCAGGGAGTGATGCTGGATTGGTCCTTGTTTGAAGTTAAAATGAAATCGTGGTATTGCTGAAAAACTTCCTGCGGGTAAATTGACGGATTTGCCTGCTCCACCGGAGCGGAATAACCCGGCCCGCTTAAAAGGGAACAGAGGAAAATTAAAACAAATGTGATTGCTGACTTCATTCAGGGCGTAAAAGTAATACGTTTAATGTGAAAGATAAAAATTTGTAAGGGCTAATATGATGTTAAAACCTGATCTGAGTGTTCATTTTCATGTTACTGAATGAAAGAAAAGATTTATCTCCTGGCACAGTTTATTTTACGCACCCGCAATTTTAATGAGTTTACCTACATCCAGTATGATAATTTTCCTGCCCTTCGTTTCAAGTATTCTGGCTTCCTTAAACTCGGTAAGTAACCGCACTACATTTTCTCTTCCGGTTCCTACAAGGCTGGCTAAATCATCGCGGCTCATATTTATTTCTACAGGATTGCCTGCTTCAAAATTTACTTTGTATTTTTCCCTCAATACGATCAGGTGAAGCGCTAATCTTTCCCTTACCGATTTTTGTGCAAACATGCTAAGGCTATTAGCCAGTACCTCAAACTCATGGCTCAATGTTTTTAATAGTCGTTTGCTTAATACCAGTGATTGTTGAAGTGTGACTAAAAAATCTTCCCTGGGTATAAATACAATACGGCTTTCTTCTATAGCGGCGCCAGAATCCGGGTAACGGCCTTCGGATAGTATGGCATGGTAGCCTAATAATTCTCCTTTGTTGGCAACATAAATAATATGTTCCTTACCATCGCTGTCTAACTTATATTTTTTTACTTTTCCTTCGCTAATATAAAATATGCCTGCCGGATATGCAGCTTCCCTAAAAATTATCTCTCCTTTTTTATATACCTGCTCAGTTTTGTTAGCGGTTAATAATGCTAAGTCTCCGGCAGGTAAATCTGTAAGAACGGATTCACTTTTAAAATTCCATTTGTCTATTGGAAAGATGCCTTTAATACTCATGGCTGCAAATTTACCTTTTTTAAAATTGATAAAAATCACTTTTTGAGGTGAAAAGGTTTACCACAATGGGCATAATGGCAGGGTAACTTTGCATTATGAATATTATACAAGCCAACAAAAAAGACCAGTATTATACAAAAGACCATGAATGGATCGAGTTTCAGGGAGCAGTTGCTTATATCGGCATCTGCAAGTTTAAGCTTACAGGTTTTAAACAGATACAAAGTATCCACTTCAATGACGCTGCGGGTTTTAAAAAACAAGGGGATGTTGTTGCCACTGTTGTGTACAACGAATATATAATTGAAGCCCACATGCCTGTTGATGGAAAAATATTAAGTGTTAATGATAAATTATTAACCGGCAATCTGGATATTTTACTTGATTGTTCTGAAACCAGTGCATGGCTGGCTTTAATTGTACCATCTGAGCCGCATGAAAGAAAAGATTTACAACTCCCAAAACAGTATCAAATGAATGGCAAAAGTAAATATGCCAAATAATAATTTTTTGAAATTTTAATCATAAAAAATGCCAGCACTCGAAAGGAAAATATATTCAGAAAGATGGTTTAGCTCCGATGGGCAATTTAATCAGCTTTACCCTGATCCCATACAGTCATTATCGCAAAGACACTGGACACCATTGGTAGTGGCAAGAAAAGCAGCCGATTTTTTAGCTGCGGAAGATAGTGTTAAGGTGTTGGATATTGGAAGCGGTGTGGGTAAATTTTGCCTGTCTGCAGCACACCATAAACCCAATGCCCGGTTTTATGGTGTAGAGCAAAGGAAAAGATTAATAGGCCATGCAGAAGCAGCGAAGGAAGTACTCCAGCTTGATAACCTTTATTTTATTAATGGAAATTTCACTCAGTTAGATTTCAGGCAGTATGACCATTTTTATTTTTTCAATTCTTTTTACGAAAATTTAGCTGGCACCGACAAAATTGATAGCAGCATCGATTATTCCAGGGAATTGTATAATTATTATAACAGGTATTTATATAGGCAATTAGACCAGAAACCATCAGGTACCAGGCTTGCAACGTATCATAGCCTGGAAGATGAAGTGCCTCCGGGTTATCATGTGGTGGGTGTTGAAATGGAAGGGCTTTTAAAATTCTGGATAAAAATTTAAACTAACGGGCAGATGTTTAGACTCCGCCAGGATATTCAGCTTCCGGCACCAGGCGCTCCGGGGTTGACGAAAACGCCGGAGGTCTTCTTCTGTAAGCACATTGATCGCTTCTGGAATATCCGGATAAATGCAATTGATGTATAAAAAAATACAATGGAAAATAAAAGTGATACAGTTAAAACGAAAAGCCACAGTTATTTGTGGGCAATATTTAACCAAAAATGTCCTCATTGCAGGCAGGGAGATATGTTTAAGGACAAAAGCTCTTATCGTCTGAGAACTTTTATGGAGATGTATGATAAATGCATTGTTTGTGGACAGAAAATGGAAATTGAAGAGGGTTTTTACATAGGTACCGGTTATGTAAGCTACGTACTTACTGTTGCTCTTTCGGCTTCTACATTTGTTGCATGGTGTGTTTTGATTGGTATCTCTGTAAATGATAACAGGGTGTTTTGGTGGCTTGGAATAAATGCCTTGTTATTGTTGTTGGTTCAGCCTTATTTCATGCGATTGGCAAGGCTTATCTGGCTGTCTTTTTTTGTGAAGTATGATGCCGATTTTAAGATAGCGGAACAAAAGCCCATCGCATAAACACCCGGTCATTAAAACAGTTCTAAAACCAATTGATAATAATGAATCGGTTTTTTGAATTCCCGTGGCTAAAATTTCCCTATTTGTAGTAAAGGCGGTATATGGAAAATATTTTAGGCAACATTTTAAAATAAAGCTTGCATGTATACTTCTGAAAGCACTTTACCGCAACTTTCCTTTTTTCTGATTATTGGGCGGGTACTTTTATAAACATTTAAAAAAAATTATGCCATTATCATTAGACGATTATCGTACAAAGCTTATCGATAAAATTTTGTTTTCCACTTCGCAGGAAGAAGTAAAGAGATTTATTGATACTGCCATTAAAGCCCTTGGCGAGCATAAAGTGAATGCGCATATAATTGCCAGGTTTTTAGATAAGATAAGCAGTGAACTCGAGTTATTTGATCCCATGGACAAAGATGCACAACAGTGGAGCAATATTAAGGTTGCAAGAATTCATTTTTTTCGTATTAAAAGAAGTTTGGAAAGTTTCGCATTATGAATATTTTGAAATGGGTTAGGTGGAAATACCTGATACCTTAAAACCATGAACAAAAAATCTTATACCCAACATTTATAGAATGTTTAGACATAGAGGCAAGTCCCGTAAATTAAAACATAATCTGGAGATAGCTTCTTTATTATCTTTTGTTGCCGGCCTTGTAAATGTTGCGGGATTTTTATCTGTTCAGCGACTTACAACAAACGTAACTGGGCACTTTGCTTTTTTTGTAGATGAGGTATTCAAATTCAATTTTATCGGGGGACTAATTTTCCTTCTGTATATTATATTTTTCTTTATAGGTTCTTTTTTCTCCAACCTTCTTGTAGAAATAATTTCAAGAAAGAGCGAACGCTTTGTGTTTACAGCGCCTGTCGCCATTGAAAGTGGTATTTTGATGAGTGTTGCATTTTTTGGGCAAAATTATATTTTGCATTACCCCAACGTAATAGCCTGCAGTTTGTTATTTGCAATGGGTTTACAAAACTCATTGGTTACAAAAATATCAAACTCCGTTGTCAGAACTACACATCTGACTGGACTTTTTACAGACCTTGGTATTGAGCTATCGCAACTATTTTTTTATAACACGAAAGACGAAAAGAAAAAACTTTTTGCTTCGATAAAACTGCGAATGAGAATTATTAATTTCTTTTTTATTGGCGGTGTTACCGGTGGCATATTTTATTCAAAATTGGGGCTTTACGTTTTATTAATTGGCGCTATTTCTCTGATTATTGGTTTGGTCTATGATTTTATGAGAGTTCGAATAACCCTTTTTAAAAAGAAATTATTGCATTAGCAGGTCAACATGGATATTGAATTGACGAATGGAACAGCAGGATCATTTATTGAAAGCGGGTTCTTTTCATTTTTGCTAAATGTTATTTACACGCAAAGGCGCAAAGGGAAAATATAAAAGCTAAAAAAATCCTGCTTCTTTTATATTTTATCTTTGCGCCTTTGGATAAACCTTGATTATTGTAAAATAATTATTGCGCTTAAAGCTCCTTGCCTGATATCACCGGCTGCTCCGCCAACTGATGCATTGCAACTACCGGTCAGTTGTTGCCAGCAACGTAGGTCATAAACGTATGTTCCGGCAGTAAGCGTTTCTATTACCTGCATGGAAGCATTTCCGTAAAGATTGTTCTCATCAAGATCGATCAGCCCATCTCCCAGGTATATGCGCCTCTGCCCGCCATTCGTCACAAGTGCCCCATTACGGTAAAGCGTTATGTCTGTTCCACTGATACCTCCATTGGTAGCACAATTGGTAAACAAGCCTATCTGGCCGTTGAGAATAACTTTTCCTGTCCTGCCCGTTGGGATAGTTACAGTCAGCGTCAATCCGGGAATAGCCTGAACTGTTGTGCTCGTTGCGATAGCTGCGGTACTATAAGCCACAAGGGTATTATCGAAAAGCGAAGCAGCCGGATTTGTCCATGTTGGGGCGGCTGAAGGGCCTGCAGAAGTAAGCACCTGCCCGCTTGTGCCTGCTGATGCACCGGGCATTAAAGCTCCTGAAAACTGGACATTACCCACCACATCCAGTTTTTGCGTTGGGGTGGCCGTACCTATGCCTACCTGGGCATTTGCTGATATGGAAAAAAGGAATAACAGGGAGAAGAGGATATATTTCATAATCTATTGGTTGTTTTTTATGAGTTTTGGATTCAGATTAAATTGGTTTGTTATTGTATTACGAATTGCAGCGTTTTTTCATTTGCTTTTAAAATGTAAGTTCCCTTTGGATAGCTACTTACCTTGATAGATTGGATACCCTGGCTGGCCTGTTTTGTAAACAATATTTTGCCATCGGCAGCATATAAATTAAGTACAGGCAATATATCATTTGGACTGGCCAATGTTACTCTTATTTCAAGCTTTCCATTTCTTACGGGGTTGCCTAAAAGTTCAACGTGCCATGGAGTAGTTTCAAACGATACTTTTTTCACCGGGCTGAAACTATTTTTTCCATTTAAATCAGTTTGTATTATCCGGTAATAGTTATTGCCGGCAGCAGGTGACGTATGCATGTAGCGGTAGCTTTGCAGGGTGCTGCTGTTACCTGCCGCAGGCATTGTAGCTAAAGTCTTCCAAACAAGATTGTTGGTACTGGTTTGTATCATAAATGACCAACTGTTCACTTCGGCAAAAGTGCTCCATTGTAATAATACATTATCCTGTTGCCTCGTGGCAGTGAAGGAGTGCCATTGAAGTGGCAATGGGTTAAGGATGGATGCAAGCGTTAGTTCATCCAACGTTAGCCCTGATATTGATCCGCTTATTATATAATTATTCACCGGATCATTTGTGGCAGAAGCAAAAGCCTGCCATACGCTACCGTTGAAGGTGTTGAGTTCAAGATTGTTTTCAGGAATGCCATTCAATTCAGCGCCGTCCTGGTAATTTACCCGGATGGTGCCGGTGAAAGGTGCCGTACCCGAACTGAATGTATATACTCTTGCAATATAAGTGTTGATGGCAGGATGCGTGGTGGAAGTATTCCTGCCGATGTTTACATTACTGAGCGTAAAATCTGCAGATGGTGTAAGGACAAGGCCATCGGAGGAAAAAACAGTGCCCTGCTTTATCACAAGATCTGTTCCGGACGAAACAACCAGACTTTGCGCCTGCAGGGAACAAAATTTTGAGCCTGCCATTAAAAATAAAATGCACAATATTTTTTTCATAGACGTATTGGGATTTATGCGGATGATAATTGACGCGTGGCAGATAAAAGCGTTGGATTGATGCTACTATAACGGACGAATTGGTATTATAGTATCTCGCAGATGAAAGTAATATATAATTGTAATGCAAACTCGCACAAAACAGTAGCAAGATGAATTTTGAAAAAATGAAAAATACGATGCAGGTAAGTTATTTCAGTAAATACATTTGAGCGACGTTACATAAAAAAAGCAGGACAAAAAGGGATTACCTTATTATCCTGCTGTAGTTGGGTTACTAGGATTCGAACCTAGACAAACAGAATCAAAATCTGTTGTGCTACCTTTACACCATAACCCAGTTTTGCCACCCAATATTGTTTTGGGAGTGCAAAAATAGGGTTTCAGCAAAAAGATGCCAAATAAAATGAATAATTAATAATGAATAATTAATAATTCATTCAAAAATTGACGTTTAGCCTTTTTTGACTGGTCTTTTAAGCTGAAAAAATTATTAATTATTCATTATACATTATTAATTAGTTGCACTTTCCCTGTCCTTTAGTTCCTTAATTTTTTCCAGCGCCCCGGCGACAACATCGCACATGATCGTATATAACGCCCCTTGTTGCGGATGGGCATAAATATATTCCAGCGCTTCATTTTCGTTGGCGATGGTCATGGTTGGTACATCGGGATTTACTTTGTTGATCCCTTCTTTTAAAAGATTGATGATCTCATCGGCAGTACGGCCACGCAGGTTCTTATCGCAACGGATGATGATCTCATCAAAATATTGCGCCGAAATTGCGCCCAGCTCGCGGATATCCTCATCCCGCCTGTCGCCGGTTCCACTGATAACACCGATCTTTTTCTTGTAATCCAGTTTGCTCACAAAATCTCCCAGTAATTTCAAGCCATGTGGATTGTGTGCAAAATCCGCCAGGAAATCGAAATTCTTAAAGTGGAAGAAATTCAACCTGCCGGGTGTCAGGGTAGAAGACGGCACGAATGATGACAATGCCGAACGGATATCTTCGATCGAAATATCGCGGTATAAATAAGATGCCATTACCGCAGGCAGACAGTTGGCGATATTATGCATCGCTTTTCCTTCATAAGTCAGCGGAATATCTTTTACATGCATTACCCTGATCTTCCAGGTGCCTTTTAAAATGCTGATGTAACCATTCTCAAAAACGGCTGCCAGCCCGCCTTTGGCGCAATGACGGGAGATCCTTTTGTTATTTTCATCCATGCTGAACAAGGCGATATTACAGTTCAGGCCTTCCCGCATGCCAAACACCAGATCGTCATCCGCATTCAAAACTGCATACCCGTGTTTGGAAACTGTCTCCGGAACAACCGCTTTTACTTTTGCCATTTGTTCGAGCGTATTGATACCACCTAATCCCATGTGATCCGCTGCCACATTGGTTACGATAGCTACATCGCAACTCTGGAAAGCCAGGCCGCTTTTCAAAATTCCGCCGCGGGCACATTCGAGTACCGCAAAATCAACCGTGGGATCTTTCAGCACAAATTGTGAACTGATCGGCCCGGTGCAATCACCTTTCATCATCAGTTGGTTTTGGATGTAAACCCCATCGCTGGTGGTGTACCCGACTTTTTTGCCGGCACTTTTTGCAATGTGTGCCGTAAGCCTTGTGGTAGTCGTTTTACCATTGGTGCCGGTGATGGCGATGATAGGGATCGTGCCGATACTTCCCTTCGGGAAAAGCATGTCCACAACAGGTTCTGCCACATTTCTCGCCAACCCTTCCGATGGATCGATGTGCATGCGGAAACCCGGTGCAGCATTCACTTCCAGGATGGCGCCCCCATTTTCAGAAACGGGTGTACGAAGGTCTGTTGCCATGATATCAATCCCACATATGTCGAGCCCGATGATCTTTGCAATCCGTTCGCACATGAAAATATTCGCCGGATGTACTTCATCGGTAACATCCGTGCTGGTACCACCGGTCGATAGGTTGGCAGTGGGTTTCAGCAATACGAGTTCGCCTTTTGGCGGAACGGTTTCCAGGGTATAATTCACTTCGTCCAGCATTTTTTGTGTAAACTGATCGATCGTGATCTGGGTCAAAACTTTCTCATGGCCGTAACCACGGCGCGGATCCTTATTAGTTTCATCAATGAGATGCTGTATCGTATTCACGCCGTCGCCAACCACCGAAGCTGGTGTGCGCAATGCGGCACATACGAATTTATAATTGATGACCAGTATCCTGAAATCGAAGCCGGTGATGAATTTTTCCACGATCACGCTGCGGCCATAATATTGAGCTGCTTCCAATGCTGTGAGGGCCTGTTCCCAGGTGGTGATGTTGGTGGTGTTTCCTTTGCCGTGGTTGCCATCGATCGGTTTTATCACCAGAGGAAAGCCATATTTTTCAATGGCATCTTTCAGGCCTTCTTCGTTGCGCACGACCGTGCCGCTTGGAACCGGTATTTCCGCTGCTTCCAGCAGGCTTTTGGTTTCTTCTTTATCGCAGGCTATATCTACGGCGATGTTGCCGGTAGTACTGGCGATGGTTGCACGAACCCGCTTTTGATGAATACCGTAGCCAAGTTGTACCAATGATCTTTTATTAAGGCGGATGTAAGGAATGCCACGTTTGGCCGCTTCATCTACAATAGATCCGGTGCTTGGCCCGAGCCTTGTATCCTCGCGTATTTCGCGGAGTTTCATGATGTCTTCTTCGAGGTTATATTCTACGCCTTCGGTCAATGCTTCGCAAATGCGCACCGCAGCCTTAGCGGCATAAACGCCTGCGTCTTCTTCAGTGTAGCTGAGGCACACATAATATTCGCCTTCAACGCCGGTGCCGCGGGTGCGGCCAAAACCGGTGTCCATGCCGGCAAGCGTTTGCAGTTCCAGCGCAATATGCTCTACCACGTGGCCCATCCAGGTACCTTCATCCACCCGGGAGAAAAATCCACCCGGTACGCCTTCGCTGCAACGGTGCTCATACATCGTCGGGAACATTTTTTCCAGCCGCTGCCTGAAACCATCGATCGTATTGGTAGGCCTTTGTTCCATTTCCTGCAGGTCCAGCTTCATCTGTATCAGCTTCGGCCTGCGCACGCTCCAGTAATTAGGGCCCCTGAGGACTTTGATTTCTACAATTTTCATAAATAAGACAGTATTTTGATGGAAAGATGGAAATTAACGAAATCCTGTTGCTTTACAAAATAGTTGTCAGATGTGAGATGTCAGTTGTCAGCGGTGCTTTCTCCGGAAATATTTTGGAATAAATTATTTTGAAATTATTGTAAGATGTTATTTATAACATTCCTCCTGACATCTGCCAACTGACATCTGACAACTTTTTTAAAAGTGGGTGATGTTGAACAATCTGAACTTAACTCACTTAGAACATTCCTGCTGACATCTCACAACTGACATCTGACAACTTTTTAAAGTACGTGATGTTGAACCATCTGCACTCAAACCACTTAGAACATTCCTGCTGACATCTCACAACTGACATCTGACAACTTTTTAAAGTACGTGATGTTGAACCATCTGCACTCAAACCACTTAGAACATTCCTGCTGACATC
>Ga0247741_1001843_pt1 | contig 11816 bp, 8 predicted proteins | sample UWRJL213509R2_FD_180945 | JGI IMG/M metagenome (GOLD analysis project Ga0247741, IMG submission 180945) | Plant litter microbial communities from Arlington Agricultural Research Station in Wisconsin, United States - UWRJ-L213-509R-2 | ecosystem: Environmental > Terrestrial > Plant litter >...
GGTCAGGAAGCCGGCAGCGAGGCCCGCCGCCGTACCCCATAGGACAAAATGGCCGGTGCCCGGGCGGGCGACGATCACCACGCCGACAAAACCCGCCGACACCGCGAGCCAGCGATGCCAGCCAGTGGGCTCGCCCAGCACCAGCGCGCCGAGGATCGTCGCGAAGATGGGCACGGTGAATTGGAGCGTGGTCGATTCGGCGAGCGGCAACAGCGTCACGGCGCTGAACAGGCACGTCATGCTGGTCAGCCCGACCAGCGCGCGCATGACATGGGCGGGGAACTGGGCGGTGCGGATCGTTGCGAGTCCGGGGCCGAGCGCGATTACCGTCGCGACCAGCGGGACGCCGACCGCCTGGCGGAAGAACAGGATCTCCGACAGGCGCGCGCCGCGGATTTCCGCCAGCTTGATCAGCGCCGCCATCGTCGCGAGGCACGCGACCGAGAGCAGGCGCAGCGCGATGGCGGGGAGGATGCGGTCAGTGGTCATCGGCTGGCCCGCTCTTGCGGAAGAGTGGGCGGCGGAACAAGTCCGGGGTGACGGATTAATCCGGAGCCGCTATCCGGCCTCGCATGATCAAGCATGCTCTCCCCGTCACCCGCGAGGCCGATTTCTCGGCCTGGTACCAGTCCGTCATTTCGGAAGCCGATCTTGCCGAGGAATCCGGCGTGCGCGGCTGCATGGTCATCCGGCCATGGGGATACGGCATCTGGGAACGCATCCAGCGCCTGCTCGACGACCGGATCAAGGCGACCGGCCATGAGAATTGCTATTTCCCGTTGTTCATCCCTCTTTCCTATTTCGAGAAGGAAGCGGAGCATGTCGAAGGGTTCGCCAAGGAGATGGCGGTCGTCACGCATCACCGGCTGGTGAGCGACGGCAAGGGCGGGCTGATGCCCGATCCGACCGCGAAGCTGGAAGAGCCCCTCGTCGTGCGGCCGACTTCCGAGACGGTGATCGGCACTGCCTTTGCGCGCTGGGTGCAGTCGTGGCGCGACCTGCCCGTGCTGATCAACCAATGGGCCAACGTCGTGCGCTGGGAGATGCGTACGCGCATGTTCCTGCGCACCAGCGAGTTCCTCTGGCAGGAGGGGCACACCGCGCATGCCTCGGTCGAGGAAGCGCGCGAAGAGACGCTGAAGATGCTCGAAGTCTATCGCAGCTTCGCCGAGGATTGCCTCGCACTGCCAGTGGTCGCGGGCGAGAAGCCGGAGAATGAGCGATTCCCCGGCGCCGTTGCGACCTATTCGATCGAGGCGATGATGCAGGACGGCAAGGCGCTCCAGGCGGGCACCTCGCACTTCCTCGGCACCAATTTCGCGAGCGCGCAGGGCATCCGTTTCCAGAATGCCGCGGGCGAGCTGGAACTGGCCAATACGACGAGCTGGGGCGTCTCCACGCGCATGATCGGCGGCGTGATCATGGTGCATGGCGACGATGACGGCCTGCGCGTGCCGCCGCGCATCGCGCCGTGGCAGATCGTGATCGTGCCGATGCTGCGCGACCAGCCGGAGGATGCGGCGATCGTCGATTATTGCAAGGCGCTGCAGGCGGAGCTGGCGAAGCTGTCGGCGTTCGGCGAACCGGTGCGGGCGCTGCTCGATCTCAAGCCGGCCAAGGCGGCGACCAAGCGCTGGGGCTGGGTCAAGAAGGGTGCGCCGATCGTGATCGAAGTCGGCGGACGCGATGTCGCTGGCGGCAACGTGTCGGTGATCCGGCGCGACCGGCTGTATCGCGAGGACGGCAAGCTCGACAGCGCCGTGGTGGCGCAGGGCGACTTCGTGGGCGAGGCGGTAGCGACGCTGGAGGGCATCCAGACGAGCCTGCATGCCGAGGCACGGGGGCGGCTCGAGGCCAATATCGCGCGCGATGTGACTGATTTCGCCGGGATCGAGCGCGCCTTTGCCGAGGGTGTGAAGAACCCGGGCTGGGTCGAGGTGCAATGGTCGAAGCCGACCGGTGCGGCGCTCGATGAGGTGGGTGAGCGGCTGAAGGCGCTGAAGCTGACGATCCGCAACGCGCCGATGGACGCAGCCGCGGTCGATGGCGCGTGCCTTTTCACGGGCGAGCCGGCGGTGGAGCGGGTTTTGGTTGGGCGGTCCTACTAGGGCCTCACCATCTCCTGTCGCACCGCCGGCACTCCGTCGCGCCGCGGGTGATGCGGTAATGGATCGGTCATGAGAAAGAGCGGGGCAGGATGATGCTCACGCGCCATCCTGCCTCGTCTTCGCATGCCTGGTGGTGCGGTTGAATCGATCGGTGGCCGAAGCGGGTTGAGTCACGATTTTTGCGAATTATCATGCGGTCCGGGATGCAGTCGATTGGGCGCGGGGCCCCGGTGCGATGGTCATCGTGCCGGCTGTTGGAACCACGGCGTAGTATCGCGGTAGAACAGCTGTCGGACATTGCGCGGGGGCGTTCGATTCGGGCAATAACCGGCGATTTATGCGAGGCACCTGCGAACGGAGCGGAATCGAGTGATTCTTGGAGGCTGCGCGAGAACTATTGCACCTCGCGGGTTGCGAGGTGTGTGTGGGCTGGGAATGTCGGGCACAGGCGATCGCGGCGTATTGCGACGCTATTGTCGTTTTACTCGCAGAATTTTGCGGGGGGTATTGGTTTTTCATCGCACTTTTCTTCGTGCTGGAATCGGATACTTGGCGGCTTGCTCTGGACCGGACTGGCGTCGTGGTTAGGGGATTCCAGCACGAAGGGGCGGGAGGTTGAATCGGCGTTGGTGGTGCGGTGATATCTGTCATGCGACGATTGCGGCGGCATTGGGTCGCGTCAAGCTGCTAGCGACCCTGTTGGATTTCACTTCCAGGCGTGGCTGGAAGTGGGCCGAGTGCAGACTGTCAGCAGTTAGGGTCCGAATCGCAGAAAGCCGACGTATAATACCGAGCACCTGATTGGTAATCGAACGTAGCCTGGGTCCGGTTGCTGATTGTCAGACCCAAGGCGATCGGAAAGCTATCGTCCAGTCTCGCGACGCGTGAGTGAAAGATGTCGCAGCCGCGTTCCCGACCGCCCAAGACTCAGTTGAGCGATCTCCATTCAGATCCACCGGACGGGCTCAGTCACAGTCGCGCGCGCTCACGGGTGTCAACGTGTAGATCTCACTGCCCGATCGCGTGAACGTCCGTCCGCGCCCTCGGGCGCTGCCGGGGCCGCCGGCCGTAACGCGGACGGGCGTAGGCCCCTCATAGAGCACCGAATAGGTCCCGCCGCCGAACAGCTCCACTTTCGGCATCGAGCCCGTATAGGTATAGCTGCCGCCGCGCTCGTTGGCAGGCGTGAACTTCACCACGATGTTGGCGTTGCCGCGCACCGTGAAGGGCTTGTTCAGGTTGCATATGATGCCTGTTCCGCGAAACTCCCCGCCGCCGCCCTCGATCAGATACTGCCGCTCGTTGGTGTCAATCTTCAGGGTGATTTCGTCCGCGCCGCGCCGCGACGTCGCGCGCAGCTTGATCGACATGGTCTTGTTCTTCTCGCCGACCGCGGTGTGTTTGAAGCTGCCCGGTCCCGCGAACTTGCCCGGGTCGATCGTCGCGCCGCCCGACAAGGTTGCGATGACCGACGAACGCACTGTGGTCTTCGGTTCGCTGCGGAGGAACGTCTTCACATCGATGGTCGATACCGTATTTGGCGCAACCGTGCCGGGCGAGGCCGCATCGATTTTCATGCAATAGCCGGTTCGCCAGTGCGATTCCGCGCCCTGGATCGCGCCGATGCCAAGCGCTGTTGCTTCGGCTACCGCGGCATCCTGCAGCGTCCCTTCGACGCCCGACAGTGTTGGATCCCTGGTCGTATAGGTGCGCTCGCCGATCGACTCGCCGGCCCCTGACTGGAACCGTCCCCCCGCACGCACCAGTTTGCCGCCGCCGGTCGTCGATGCATCGTAGCTGGCGTCGATCAGGCTGCTCGCAATCTCCGCCTGCTCGTTAACCACGATCTCGATACGGACCTCGATATTGCCTTGAACCGAGATGCCTCCGGCGAGACTGCCGGATCGCCGCACGCGCGTCGTGAATTTGACGCGTCCCTCAGCGTCGGGGCACAGGTCCCGCGCTGATACGCTGGTCGTGCCGTTCGCCTCTGCCCCGATTTGCGCGATCTTGACGTTGCTTTCGATCGAGGTCGTCACGGTCTTGTCTCCCGCGACCTCGACGCCCAGCGTTACACGCTCGCCGCCGCGTCCGGTGAAGGTGCGGCTTTCGTTACCGCTGGACCCGTTGCGCGACAGCGACCCTGCGTTGCCCCCGAGGATGGAGGCACTGTTCGCACCGGTCACGAAGCCGCCGCCCTCGCCGAACGAGGCCTGCGCATGAGCGGCGGGGATCAACCAGGACAAGATCGACGCTTTCCCCGGGCCAGACCACGCCGCATATCCAAATGAGCGCAGATTCTTCGCTCGTGCCGTATCGCGATCAGCGCCCGCGCGTTTGTCCAGCGCTGTCATCGCTTCGGCCAGGAGCCGCTTTTCCTCGGCCTCGATTCCAGCGATGCGCGACTGAAGCGCCGGAGCATCGGGAGCCAGTTGCGTGAGCACCTTCCCGAGCATCGGCTGCAAGGCGCGCTCGGCAGGCATGGTCGCATCGCGAAGCGCCTGCGCCGCTTGGTCGCTCGCCTGCTGCTGGGGTGACTGACCGCACGCCACGAGCGCGAATGCCGCACCAAGTGCGATCGAAGCGTGATGGCGCATGGCTCAACAGCCCTTCCTGTCGCCGCCGGCCAGTCCGCCTAGTGCGCCCCCAAGCATGCCGCCAAGACCGCCCTTCTTTTTCGGCTTGCAGGCCGGTTCGGGTTGCTCCTCGCGCTCATCATCGGACATCTCGCTCATGGCCATTCCGGACATGAGGTTGGTCTCGGCGCGGAACTTAACCTTTGCCGTCCATTCCGGGTTCCAGGGAGCACTCCCCGGCGGCTTGGGTGGGTAGGCATAATCCAGCTCGGGACCGAAAGCATTGAGGTTGGTCAGCGTCATCTCCCCCGCCGCGCGCTTGAACTCGGCAGGCATCTGGCAGTTCGTCTGTGAGGGAGGCATCACCGCCTTGCGTGCGATCATGCCGGCGACCACCGAAGGTGAGAGCCAGCCGCGCGCGCCGTTGCCGCCATCGCGGGTCCCGGCGCTCGTCCAGATGACAAGATCGCCGCCTCGCTCCATCCTGTCCATGCCGCCGACAGCTGTCGCGGCGTAGCCGGTCGCACCTGGCAGAGCGTTCCAGCGTAACGACACGGAGCCATCGGGCAAAGTCGCGGTCTGCGCATTGAGCGGCGCCAGATAGTCTTGCGTGAGATTGAACGCGATCTCCGGCCCGACATTGCTGACAACACGGTGCGCGCCGAGCAGCGACGAGCCCGATGGCGGCTTCTTGAGCGCGGGCCAGCTGATAATGGTGCGGAGCGGTACGGCGCTCTCGCGTGGCACCGTTCGCATCCCACCAAGCGCAGGGGGCAACTGGGCGGGCATCAGCTTGGCGGCGTCGAGCACATAGGGTTGGCCGGGTCCTGCCTTTGCGCCGCAGCCCCAGAACATCAGGATACGACCCTTGGGCCGTTCGTCGCCGAGCAAGGACTCGCTCACTTCTTCCGGGCCGGGGCGCCCGCTGCCGGTCAACGGCACCGACCGTCCGAGCCGGACGACGGGCAAGAAGAAGTGATCGGCTCGGGGCGCGCCCTGGGCCTGACGGGCGGTGGCAAGGCGGAGCGCGACCGAATGATCGGCGCCACCGCCTCCGTCGCCCATCATCATGCCCATCGCGCCGGCCATACCTCCGCGCATACCCGCGCCGACACCCGAGGTTGTGGCGACCTCCATCTCGTAGCGGACAACCGGTCCCGACGGTGTCTGCGCGATCAAGGGGGCCACCAACGCGACCAGCGCGACGGTGGAGAGTGCGGTGCGCGGCAGTAGGGGCATGCGGCGGCCTTTCGACGAAGCGGATCTTGCAAAGGCTATCGGCGATGCAGGCGCTCGTCTTGGGCTGAGGCTTAGGGGTTTGCGCTAGGTAGTCGAGCGGGTATCCTGCGTGACCGGAGGGTGGCACCATGCGTTTCTCGAGCGATGACGTGCTGACGGAGATGCGGCGCGAGGCGGTGGAAGCCGCGTTCGGCGCACATGTCCACGGGCAGATCGATTTCACTCAAGACGCGCCGCTGCATGTCGCGCTCAGCCTGAAGCCGCTGGCCAGCGTGCATCTCGCGCAGATCGAATCCTCGCCGCTCAGCCTCGTAACCCCGGCAGACGACGACGGGTTGCTTTATGTTTCCTTCACCCGTGCCGGCGGCGGCGTCATTGATGCGCACGGCCAGGCGCGCCGTGTTCGCGCGGGCGAATTCAACATAATGCTGCGTAACCGGCGCTGCATGACGGTTGTGGACGAGACGAGCTCGATACTCAGCCTCGCCGTCCCCCGCGCCATGGTCGAGCCGCGCCTGTCCGGCATCGACCGCCTCCGTGCGCCCCTTGCAACACCGGGCTGTGCGCGATTGCTTGGTGACTATGCGGCGGCGCTTGCCGCGCGCACCGACCTCGACCCGAGTGCGCACGCCACCGTTGCCGCACATCTCGTCGACCTCGTCGTCCTGGCACTAGGTGCCAAGCCGGATGATGCGCATGCTGCGCGCGAGGGAGGCGTCCGTACGGCACGGCGGCGCGCGGTCAAGGCGGACATTGTCACGCACATGACCGATCCGCACTTGGACGTCGATTGGGCTGCCCGCCGTCATGGCGTGAGCCCGGCAACAATTCGGGCATTGTTTTACGACGAAGGCACAAGCTTTTCCGACTTCCTGCGTGGCGCTCGTCTCGATCATGTACGCACGCTGCTGCGTTCGCCTTATCTGGCTGGGGAGACGATCGCGAGTCTTGCGTTGATGGCCGGCTTCAACGACATCGCATGGTTCAACCAGGCATTCCGCAGACGGTTCGGCATGACGCCCTCCGAGATGCGTCTCGAGCGAAGTCCGGGAATGGAATCCGCTAGATGAAGGTTCGCTACGTAGATCTTCATGACCAATAGCTTTCCTGGAGTTGAGATCCCTGGATACTTGCATGGGTAGGATCACACTACCTCGAGCGATCAGCGAACCGGCGCCGTAATCAGCAACGTCGCTACTAAAATTGCTTCCGCCCGGATGGCGGGCTGGCTTTGGCGACAGCCTGTTTTGAGCGACAGGACGCCGATCCAGACTTCCGTAAATACGCAGGGCGGAACTAGTCGAGAGACCACCTCCCACCCAGTAAAAGGGGGTGACTGATCTCCCCTCAGCGAACGGCAGCTACCAGTATCATTCGCAGGTCGGCCGAACGACCGCAAATAGGGCGCAAAGCTGAAGGATGGCGATTGGCTCGATCCTTGGTAGTAGCCTGGCTGGGGTAGAGCCGGGAATTGCCTATGATGCGTTTCTCTCGCACGAGAATAGTCGTCATCGCGGTGGCGTTGTTTATCGGGGGTATAGCGATCGGGTTTGTAATCCCGCGCCCTGCTCAAGTTGCTCCCCTCAGTCCCGCTGGGCACGACCGCCTCGGTGATGCCACCTCCCCATCAACCGGAAGAAACGTCTATTCTCCAGATATCCGACACGACGCGTATGTTCTCCGGGAACAACGTAAGGTCGTGGAGATGCTCGAGCAGCGATGTCGGAGGACCAACGAAAGCTGCGATCTAGCCGGGGCTGCTCGACAAGCGCTGACCAGAAACTCGAGATAGGGCTCCATTTGCTGCTGATTGAGGATGACCGCTGTCGGGATTATCTGGGATGATCCGTCCTTATCCTCACTCAGGCGCGCCTATTCCGGCAGCTCCGCCTTGGGGAACCCCGTCCACACCTGATCATAATCCGCATCGAGCGCACCTGTTTCCAGCGCATAGTCGGTCGGATGGAACACCCAGCGGCTCTCGATCATGAAGGCCATGGTGCCGTCGATCTTGTGCGGTTTCAGATCGGCCTCGCTTGCGCCCTTCCAGCTTGCGACATCGGGGCCGTGGCCGCTCATCTGGTTGTGCAGCGACAGCGCGCCCGGGTTGAAGCCGTCGGCCTTGGCGTCATAGGCGCCGGCGATCAGGCCCATGCATTCGCTCATCACGTTGCGGTGGAACCAGGGCGGGCGGAAGGTATTTTCGGCGACCATCCAGCGCGGCGGGAAGATCACGAAGTCGACATTCGCGGTGCCGGGCACGTCGCTGGGCGAGGTCAGCACGGTGAAGATCGAGGGATCGGGATGATCGAAGCTGACCGTGCCGATCGTGTTGAAGCGGGCGAGATCGTATTTCCAGGGGGCGTAATTGCCGTGCCAGGCGACGACGTCCATCGGCGAGCGGCCGAGATTGGTGGTCCACAGCTTGCCGAGGAATTTCTGCACCAGTTCGACATGGCCCTCGCGATCCTCGAACCAGGCAGTCGGTGTCTCGAAATCGCGCGGGTTGGCGAGACCGTTGGCGCCGATCGGGCCGAGATCGGGCAGGCGGAAGGGGACGCCATGATTCTCGGCGACATAGCCGCGTGCCTTGCCGTCAGGCAGGACGACGCGGAAGCGTACGCCGCGCGGGATCAGCGCGATCTCGCCGGGTTTCACGTCGATGCGGCCGAGCTCGGTGAAGAGGGTGAGGGCGCCCATCTCGGGCAGGATCAGCAGTTCGCCGTCAGCCGAGACGAAGGCGCGATCGATCATGTCCTTCGACGCGCGGTAGATGTGCATCGCGACGCCGGCCTGGCTTTTCGGGCCGTCGCCTGCGACCACCATCGTGGTCAGGCTGTCTAGCCAGTCGGCGTCTTCCAGGTCGAGGGGGCCCCAGCGCAGGCGGTTGGGGGCGAGGGGTTGCTGGCTGATGCCGGGGGCGAAGCGGCTGGCGCCGCTATAGCGCGTGAAGGCGGGATGCGCGGCGGACGGGCGCAGGCGGTAGAGCCAGGAACGGCGATTCTCGTGGCGTGGGGCGGTGAACGCGCTGCCGCTTAGCTGTTCGGCATAGAGGCCGAAGGGAGGCCTCTGGGGCGAGTTGCGGCCGACGGGGAGGGCGCCGGGGACTGCCTCGGTCGCCAAGTGGTTGCCGAAGCCTGATTGGTAGTCGGTCATCGCAAACTCCCCCCTCCCTGGAAGGGAGGGGCTGGGGGTGGGTGCGAGCGGCGAAGCCGCGAGCTTCGACGCGCGGGGCGGAAGCAAAAGCCGGGCATCGAGCCCTCCTTCTGCTCACCCACCCCTAGCCCCTCCCTTGAAAGGGAGGGGGATAAAAGTCACGCCTCGACCGCGCCCGGTACCACGCCACGCCTGATCTGGTCGAGCTCGATGCTCTCGAACAGCGCCTTGAAATTGCCTTCTCCAAAGCCGTCATTGCCCTTGCGCTGGATGATCTCGAAGAAGATCGGGCCGACCATGTTCTCGGTGAAGATCTGCAGCAGCAGGCCGCCGCCGGTCTCCGGGGCGCCGTCGATCAGGATGTCGCGTTTGCGCATTTCCTCGACGTCGTGGTTGTGGCCGGGCAGGCGCTTGTCGATCAGGTCGAAATAGGTCTGCGGTGTCGTCTGGAAGCGGATGCCGTTGGCGCGCAGCGCATCGACCGTGGCGAAGATGTCGTCGGTCGCCAGCGCGAGATGCTGAATGCCTTCGCCCTTATAGTCCTTGATGAACTCCTCGATCTGAGAATGCTCGTCCTGGCTCTCGTTGAGGGGGATGCGGATCTTGTCGTCCGGCGCGGTCATCGCCTTGGAGAACAGGCCGGTGGCCTGACCCTCGATGTCGAAATAGCGGATCTGGCGGAAGTTGAAGATGCTCTCGTAATAGTTCGCCCAATAGTCCATCCGGCCGCGCTGGAGATTGTGGGTGAGATGGTCGAGCGTGTGCAGGCCGACCGAATGCTGGTCGGGCGAAGCGCCTTCGACGGGCTCGAAATCGATGTCGTAGATCGTCGCGGCGCCGCGGCGGTCGACCAGATAGAGGTTCGCGCCGCCAATGCCTTCGATCGCGGGGATGTTGAGCTCGGCCGGGCCGACCTTGCCCTCGACGGCGACCGCGCCCCGCTCGACCGCCAGCTTCAGCGCCTTGGCGGCATCGGCGACGCGGAACGCCATCGCATTGGCCGAGGGACCATGCTGCTCACGGAAATTCGCGACCTGGCCACCGGCGTCCATGTTGAGCAGGAAGTTGATGTCGCCCTGGGCATAGCGGCGGACATTCTTGGAGCGGTGTGTGCCGACATGCGTGAAACCCATCTTCACGAACAGATCGGCCAGCGCATCGGGATCGGGCCCGGTGAACTCGACGAACTCGAAGCCGTCCAGGCCCATGGGGTTGTCGCGGGGGTCGGTCATCGTACGTCTCCGAGGAGCAAAGTGGTAACAGATGAAACTACATAAGCCAGTCTCATCCGCTCGTCCACCATTCAACGCGGCGAGACGTGATCAGGATGCGGGGAAGTGCTCGATCGTGACGCGGTCCGTGTAGAAAGCGAGGTGATCCTTGATCCCGGCCACCGCTTCATAGGGTGCTTCATAGGTCCAGATCGCGTTCTCCGCCTTGTCGACTTCGGCGGGGAGCGAGAAATAGGAAGCGTCGCCCTTGTACGGGCAATAGGTCATATGGTCGCTGCGCGTGAGCAATGCCATGTTCGCATCCTTGCGCGGGACGTAGAAGACCGCCGGATAGCTTGCCTCGCGCAGGACGAGCGCGTCCGTCGTGTCGGCGATCACCTGGTCGCCGGCCATCACCTTCACGCGGCCGGTGTCGGGCTCAATGGTGATGGGATGATCGGGGCCGGGGATTCGGATCGGCTTGTCGGTCATGGCGATATCCTCCTGAAAAGGGCGGCCCCGAAGGACCGCCCGAGATGTCATCAGAGGGCGGCGCGCTTGCCGCCATCGACGTTGACGACATGGCCGGTGATGAACGAGGCCTTGTCGGAGGCGAGGAAGACCACTGCCTGGGCGATCTCGTCCGGGGCGCCGGTGCGGGCCATCGGGATGGTGGAGGCGAGGCCGGCCTTGCCCTCTTCGCCGCCGGTGAAGCGCTCGAGCATCGGCGTGTCGATCGGTCCTGGTGCGACGGCGTTGACGCGGACGCCGAACGGGGCGCCTTCGAGTGCCGCGGCCTTGGTCAGGCCTTCCACGGCATGCTTGCTGGCGGTGTAGAGCGCGGCATTGGCGTAAGCGGCCTGGCCGAGCACCGAGGAGATATTGATGATCGAGCCGGAGCCCTGGGCTTGGAGCACGCGAAGCTCGTGCTTCATGCTGAGCAGCACGCCGAGCACATTGGTGTCGAACATCGCGGCGTAGCTTTCCGGGGTCTGGTCAGTGATCGGGCCGAACTGGCCTTCGGTGCCGGCATTGTTGATCGCGATGTCGAGGCGGCCGAACCTGGCGACCGTGCCGTCGACCAGCGCGCGCAGATCGTCCTCATTGCGAACGTCGGCGCGGATGAAATGAACTTCGCCACCGAGATTGCTCAGTTCGGCGGCGACCGCTTCACCGGTTTCGGCATTGCGGCCCGAGATGACGACCTTCGCGCCCTCACGGGCAAAGGCTTCGGCGGTGGCGCGGCCGATGCCGCTAAGGGCGCCGGTGACGAGGACGACGGGTGCTGACATGATGGTGATCCCTGTGAAATCGGGCAACGCGACCTGCGCTGCAGCCAAGGAAATATGTACGTACGTAGTTTATGCAAGGGCTGAAATATGTCCGTACGTATTTTTTTGATGGTGCCAGTGGGAGAGCCGGAGAAGCTTACGCTATCGCGAGCACGTCAGCGCAGCAGGCGCTCGAAGGTCATGCGCTTGAGCCGCTGGTACGGCTCCACGCCGCGCTCCACCTTGGCGAGGAGG
>Ga0247741_1001844_pt1 | contig 11814 bp, 9 predicted proteins | sample UWRJL213509R2_FD_180945 | JGI IMG/M metagenome (GOLD analysis project Ga0247741, IMG submission 180945) | Plant litter microbial communities from Arlington Agricultural Research Station in Wisconsin, United States - UWRJ-L213-509R-2 | ecosystem: Environmental > Terrestrial > Plant litter >...
ATTCTAACGACCAGCGTTGGGGAGAAATCCATATTTCAATAACATCCTGTATTTATACGACCATCAGAGCAAATCGAAGATGTGCGTGTAATCAGGGCCTAGAAATCGCCTTACCTGTCCAAAATCTACTGGCTTCTATGGATCGTGATGTTGATCCAAGCTGCTACTTGCTTAGTATCAGTGAACTCTGGTGTAGGGCCTGACATTCGATGGCTACTGTATGCCTGGGTCACAGAAGAACAAGTACTCAAGTCGCTACTACGTCTACGGTTCGTGACTCATTGCCGAGCACAAAGATAGCCCGTATCCTTCTAACAAGCGACGTGGTTTTCAAGGCCTTATGAATCATTGCATATGAGGCAGTGGTTCAGAAGAAGGAACCGCTTCAGCGCTATTTGGAAGTCGTGTCCTTTGAGAGTGATGACCGTGCGATGTTGCTGCGATGACTTGGGCTGGGGTTACATAATTATCACTTATACCGGGTTTGAACTTTGTATCACATTATGATGGTAGAAAGCGGTGAATCGGAGAAGGTTCCTGAGTAAATTTGATATATTGAAACCAGCAACGACATGATATCATGGCACCTTCGATATACCTCGTGCTCATGCGCGCCAACATTTCTTGGTAGGCATCCACGTGCCACCACTCCCACCACTCGAGGGCCGGTACTTCTCAGCTGCATGTGCCTTTCGATGCTTTGCCTGCTCCCACTTTCAATCCGCTTATTCTTTCATCATCTTACACCGCCCCGACAGTGTCTTCCGTTCTGCGCGAACTGGCAAGAATCTGATCCTCTATGCTGGTCTTGGTTCATCAGCTCAGGCACCACGAATTCAGCTTTGCGATTTCTTCTCCCCCATCAGACGCAGGACCAGTTTTCTCGCACTCAACCGCTCAATTTACTGAGCCCAATGCAGCTTCCATTTTATCAACCGCAGCCACCTTGAAGGAGATTGATATATTGTATTGTAGATCCGCTGGTCTATCCGTGGACAGTGCACCGTTGGCGTTGATAAGGTCGCTCTTAACTTTGTCCCAACTACTGCGCGAATTCAGTTCAACTCGCCGAGACTGTCACATTTGTGCGCATACTGTTCCTACCATCAATCTCACCTCCAGTGTTTCGACAGCACTTTTCCTCTGAGTAAGTCACTTGATACCATCACTGACAAAACATCGACAGGGATCATAAGCCGCCTCCGCCCCAGCCCAGGACAACTCGTACCATCCAATGTTCCGAGTATTCCGAGTCATCCCTGCCAATGTCAACGGGGTGTTTCCTACTCCCCAGTGCACTCTCCGTCGGTTCTGAGGCATGTGCATCAACTTGAGCTCGCATGGGCGTATATGATCCTCGGCCTCCAATTCTCTGAAGCGCGTGCTTTAACTTGTAACCTGTTACATATCGGTGATCGTGGACTATTATACCCTGCCGCATTCGGTGGCCTCTTTCACGAAGACTAGCTTCTTTTCACTACCTGCTAGATGGGCGATCTGGTCGGACACCTTTGGAATTTATGTCGTTCTCGGATCGTTCCTGGTTCAGATCATCAATTCGCTCGAAGGCAGTGGATGCATACACGAATCCTTGTTTTTTATCATATGATCCTGGACCTAAAGAAAGATGTCATCCGATCTATCTTCAACCTTAAGACCACCATACGGTCTCAATGAGGCTGCACGCGGAAAGCAACATAAGGAGCCCACATTGAATTCGACTACCAAGATCCTAGTCGACTAACGGACATTGTTCACAGTTCCCTAGGTATGTGCGTCGACATATTTCATTAACGTTTGAACGAATTTGGCCTCTAGACCATTCTTGTGCACGAAGAGAGACGGAGACAAACTTCAACATTCTGACAATTCACCTGCGACGGTGATAGGTGATGATTAATGACTCTCCATATGTTGAGATCGAATCTCCCCGAATCAAGAATGAATACGCATCTAGGGGTGTATATAGCACGCGGTGCAATGCACGAGAAGCCTATTAAATCTACTCTCTCGAGGCAAGCGCTATATAAACGGATCCAAGTACCGAGCACCACTAATTAGGCAATACCATTTTGGATATGCCCTCCTGTCGTTAGATACACGTGGCGTACATCTCGGAGTGGTCATGATGCGGCCACGGCTTGTAACCCTTCAATGGTTCTTAATGATGTATCATGTCCTTTGTTTTTTCCATGAAATAGGCTGTGGGTTAAATATCCAGGACATTGTGAATTGCTTCCTCATCTTTCCAGACCTTCCAAACTCATACAATGCTCCTAGTCGCCATATACAAGTGTTTTGCTTCTGGGGCTGTTGTTCTTTTCGCCAACGCGGTAGCAGCATCTGCTCTCCCTCAGCGCGCTGATATTCCCCCCATCGCCATCCGTGCTGTTCCAACTCCTCCTGGTTTCAACATGTTGGTCACAACTATTTGATTTGCTCGTGTATCAGCTAACTTTCACTAGCACAAGCTTTGGTGTGAATGGCTCGGGCTGCCCTCCTGGATCGACTGCCTACACCGTTAACGGTATGTTTTGAAGTGACCTATCCACCACGACATTGACAGATAGTCTTTAGTTGATCGAACTGCCGTCACAGTCATTTTTGGAAAGTACTTTGCTCAAGTTGGTCCCGGCATTCCAATCAGCAGCAATCGAAGGAACTGCGCGCTAACCTTTGGAATCAAGTAATGTTTAGCGCTTTTTAGACGTCGCTCTTGACTCATGAGGTTTTACTGCTTAGCGTCCCCCCTGGTTTCACTTATGGTATTGCTAGCGTTGACTATGTGAGGCATATTATAATTATAATTTCACTTACTTCATTACTTACACACCCACAGCGTGGTTATTATCAACTCGATAACAAAGTCACTGCTTCTCAGCAATCTCTTTACTACTGTACGCAATTTTTCTCATGTTTTTCCTCTCGGTCACTCGCTCACTCACTTCCAGTCCAAGGATCACTCCTACAAGGTAAAACACGTCCGTCGCCGAACACAGACATAAATTAAGAGATTCTTAGCCACTGCTCGCTCTGAACTTGTGGGTCCCGTCGACGGTGAGCCGATCGCCTCTGCTCCGCGTGTCTACCATTCTGAAAATTGTTTTCCAGGCAAGGACTATATCTACCGCGACACCTTCGATCTCGCGTCATCTGTCCAGGCTCCCTGCGGTGTTGCATCAGTTTTGAACATCCAGAGTGAACTCCGTACCAGCAACTCAAATAACGCCAAGGGAAGCGGCTACATTGCCACTGATTCGGTAAGTACAAGCCATATCTACGAGTCGCTGTCACTTACCCCATCGCGGTTATTCGTAGATTGATACCCACCTCAACACTGTAAGGGTACATTCTGAAACTATTTGACGGCCACTGACATTTGCTTCGCAGACTTTCAACTTCCAGTGGCAGAAGTGTCCACTTTAAGTTTCTAATTATGCTTCGTGCTAGGTCGAATGTAAGTATTTAGTGTGGACATTTATTGTCCAGTCTGTCAGAAATAAATTATCGGATTTGCTGTACTTCAAATTTGTGGTGTTCCGACTGAGATTACCCCTAGGTGAACACTACAGGTAAGTATATCTCTGCACTATTTTAAAAAATATCGTTTGTTTAACGATAAGTCTGCTGAGGTGGCTGTTCGGTGCTTCAGCTCGTGAAGCTTGAAAGCTCGAACGTTTGAACTCTCAGACCTTGGATTTCTAAGGACACGACTGACAAGCACATCACTTTGGAGTCTTGGTGCTGCCCGTGCGTACTTACGCGTTTCTAACCACGGAAACGCAAAAATGAGTAATATAGACTAATACGGACCTTAGTTACTAAATCTCTTCTTAAGAGCAAAAGTCACACATCAGTGGCTATAGAATCTTTTAGCCATTTAAATTTGAATCCTGCATATGTGCCACCGATGAAGATTTTAAATCTTTATCGAAAACAAAGAGTTTAATTGGGATTTAAATCCTAAAGCCACTGATGTGTCAGGAACGCATATGCTGTAAACTGCCTCCTGAGTACTAAATGTTTAAGCGCCGGATCGATACAACCTTAAACCTAAAAATAGGCATCTACTTAGATCCGCAAATGGTGGGGTACTGCGATATCATAGTTTAGCCGTGATTATTTCTGTAGTCTATTCTAGTCTACTGTAAATATTTAGTTCCTTCGGTGGCTTTTAGAGGTTGCATATAGACAGACGCGTTGCAATTCGAAAGTATGTGAAGGCGAGATGTGGAAGTGCTTGATCTCAAGATCTCAGGTCTTCGGGGTCTGTACTCTGAAGTCCGTCAGTATCACACTTAAGTCGTGCTAAGTAGTTTATTTCACTGATCATGGTGGCAAGTATTATCACGGTTATCAGCAGTAGAACCGTTGCTGAGCCGTTCAATGGCGCCACCTGGATGTAGGAGTAGCTTACATGGCACTGAGCCTCCCTTAAGCGCGGTTACCAAAATGATCTTTCATTCCACAACACCGTGAGAATGAAAGAGTGAGAATGATGCAATTGAGGCTCAGCGCATAGGTCCTACCTAGGAAACTTGAAAGAAAGTGGAATGATATCGACGGATTGATACTTTTCCATCGAAGTAGACAGCTCCGCAAGGACAATTAGTATTAAAGTCTTTGGACCACATGTTTGAGATTATTGTAGAGAAAGACAATTTTCATCGTCGATGCCACTAGGACCGTAATACACAACTACATAAATGGCGACAGTCGTATAGAAACCTATCTCACGACACGGTCAATGTTCAAGGAATTTAATATGTACGATGTTTATCCTCATACTGAACTATTGATAAATGTCGACATGATATCCTCTCCGACTCATCAAATTCCTATAGAATTCCAGACCAAAACCCCCTATATGTGTCCATTAGAATCCGTGGGTCACTTTGGTCTCGAACAGTATGTACGTATTCACCAACCCGAAGAATAGTGTCTCTCACAAACAAGAAAATACTATAGAAAATTAGTCGTTGTATGCTGGGGGAGGTACCTCGGGATGGGCTTCATCTGGGGCTGTTGGTATATCGTGTCGTACAGGTCCAGTTCCTCCACCAGAGCCCGAACCAGGACCTGACGCAGTATCATCGTGGCCCAGATATATAGCCTTTTCGGGTGGCCGTGAACGCCCAGGAGTAGATGTCACGGAGGCTGATTGATTATAGGAGGCGGGTTGGTGCTGATAACTGTGTGGGTCGGGGACGTAGCCGGCACTCGCGTAGCTGGTCATTGCTGGTCCTGGGTTATAGTATGACATTGTCGGGGCACCGCTGGTGGACGATATGATCGAAGGTGCGCCAAGGTTCGTGTGTGCACTTGCTGATATAGGCATTGTAGAGATAGACGACGGAGGCGGTGGCGAGTGAGTACCCTCGTTATAAGCGTGGGTGATGTTGGGAACGAAGGCACCGGCGGCACCAAGCGGAGGAGTTCCAGGGTTGTACGTGAAAGGGGGGTTGTACGATGACATTGGTGGAGAAGAGGATGAGGCGTACGAAACGGGGTGGTGATGATTATGCTGGAAGTTATGGGTTTGTGGAGGAGGGGATGATGGTGTGCCGTCGGATAAGAGTGGACTGTTCGTGTCAATGATCCTTTTCGACATAGCGACCTTCTTCTTCCGCGATCGCCTGTGGAGCCACAGGGCAATGAGCAGAATGCAGATGGCAACAACGCCACCGACAGCACCTGATACAAGCGAAAGTGAGATGCAAGCCAATTGGTAAGATGGGATGAAATTAGTACCTGCAATTGCGGCGATGGGAGGACTACTGTGGCTCTTTCCACCACCATTTCCAACATTATCTGGAACTCCGCTGCTTCTGGGAACTCCACTAGTACTACTTGAAGACCCTCCGCCACCTCCTGTAGTTGAAGTAATATTTACGCTAGAAAATGCATGATGGTTAGTGCGCTTTCAAACATCGAAAATTCATATCTCACACAAAACGATCGATCTCGCAAACATTTGGGTAGGATGGATTGACAACCTTCACCTGGAGTTCATGGTCTCCGAGCACGAGGTCGTTTTTGGAGTATAGCAAGATGGGGTAACCGTCTGCATCAGCATGGGAGTTGACAGTAGTCATTTCAACTCCATCGACGCTGATTAGACAAGGGCCATGATAGGGACCTTGGTTCCCCCAGTATTCGATGGCGTTCTATGGCGAAATAAACGAGGATTAGTGTCCAACGTTCAACCACTCAAAAAGGGAGACAATTCACCCCATAGAATTTGACGGTTGCCGTTGCACCTTGAATGTCTGCGAAGGTATCTGAGTTACCATACAGATGGAAGATCGACTGGACATTGACTGTAAAATGGTCAATTCTACACTCCTCCAAGACCTGCATCGTGCTCACCATGCACCGTCCATCCCGTTCCTCCTGGTACATAGGTCATATTTTGATCGCGATCATCAATCGAAGTCGACTTGAGAATCGACATTTCTGTGGGATTTCTCTGTGCGATAACGTCGGGAAGGATGGTGGAGGGATGGGCCAACGTCTCAGGCCATGGAAGTGCGTGCTATACCGCCACTGCATTGCTGTTCTCTTCGAGGCATATCGTCTGCGGCCGCGAGTCCAGGGAAGGACGCCAAGCATGTGCACTGCCAACTTCAAACATTGTTTTGGGACTTGGCAATCACACAAATCAATTGACGGCGGATCAAGCAGGCTAATGCGGAGAATGCCGTCAGTCATGTGACACTCGGCCCAACATCATAGTCTACGGCCTCGAATTGCTGTTACCAAACTAATTGGAGCTCTACCACAGGAGGAGCCGTTCGTAAAAGAAAGAAGAATGAGAATACAAGTTACTAAACCGGAAATTTCGAAAAAAGCGTACGAGATAGATCGACGAGAATTATACAGGAAAAAATCAGAGGCACTGTGTGCAGTCATACTATCGCCCCTCGACAAACTCAAATGCTGAATCCAGCCCTTTCACGAGCCTCTCCATTGGACCTTTCCTCCTTCTCAAGCTTGGGCTTGAATTTATGCCTGATCCAACATTTCCGCTGGTGGGGGTCGGTTGGGACTCTGGTGGATCAGCAGCAGCAGATGATGAGGGTATAATATGATCATGACCCGATGAACTCGTAGGCGACCCAGGCATTGGTGGGGCAGGCTGGTGATAATACGCGGGCACGTAGCGTGCGCTGGATTGACTGTTGCTTGTTGTATTACTAGTTGAGGTGACATTGCTAGTCGTGGAGTACGCGCTGTCGTTTCGAGAGTGCGTGACGGAGTTGGCTTGGGTAGAGGGTCCAGTGTTCGTGATAGCATGGTCGTTGCCGCTGTTATGCCCAGGATTCCCGTGCCGCAAACTCTCGCTATTCCGCCTCAAATGAGCATATTCGTCCTCCTGGTCCTCTACATTGTCTTCATCAACCTCTCCTTCTTCCTCCATCTCTTCGTCATCGTCATCGTCGTCACATCGCCTTCTGTCAACACCCGACCGCCGTTCGCGATACGACTCCTCGGAATTCCTCTGCAAACCTCTATAAAACTCTGCGTCCAGACCGCCGTCCAAGTCAAGGTCCATCTCCAACTCTTGCTCGAGGTCTTCAATATGCACCCCCATAGGCGTTTTTAAACTCGACCCGGATCGGACGCGCCTGAGGATAGCACGCGCCATGGTCATATTCACGCCAGATGAGGTTGGCGGAGAAGCCGAGGCGGAGGTTATGGATGAAGAGGCGGCGGACGCGTTACTTGAAATGGAGGATGTGTGGTTGTGATGGTGGGATCGAGAGCGCTGCTGTGACTTTGGGTATGAATGTGGACCACTTGGTGGATATGATGCAGCATTCGCGACCGACGGTGGCGAAGATGGAGAAGACGTTATTGACGAAGGCATTGGGCCAGATACGACTTTAAAGTTGACGGAAGGAGACGAAGTTAGAGGAGTTTCACCAAGTTCAGCATTCGACCATGCGCTGCTGCTCCCACTCCTTGCAGTGTTCTGAGGTTTTGTTGTTGGTGGAGGTGGCGAAGTGGACATCCCGTGCAGACCGCTGCCTGTCGTGGACGAGTTAGAGAATATAGGGCTAGTGGGGCTCTTCATATGTATCCTAGGTTGGTATTGCGTCGAGGTTGGCGAACGTGGTTGGATAGGCGAACGGACTTGGGACGGTATGTGAGAATCCTGCTCGTTGTACCCAGACCTTGATCCCGAGCCTAACCCAGCCAGGGAAAGTTTCGGACGTTGTTTGGGACTGGCGAGACCCACTACCTTCGGACTTAAACTTGAAGTCGGAGCGGCAGAACCACCGACAGCGCCAGGAGGTGACCTCGAAATCACCGCAGTTGATGCGCCAATGGACCCCGATGCGTCTGACACACTCTCGATGGGACCAGCTTGCCTTTCTTCCTGGCGATGATGACGATGGTCCAGCCACTCCTCAGTCTCGGACTCGATTTCCTTGATCTGCGCTTGAGTCAAAATCGGTTTTTCGAGTTTTGTGGGTTTCGAGACTCCTGAACCTGGGGTGACTGCAGATCGCGAACGAGCTTGGAGCCGGTTTCTGGTTGGTTCCTCATCCGAATCTAGGCCTGACGATACACCAGACGCAGAAGCACCAGATGAGATATCCTTCCGATGCCCATACTGATGCTGCTCCGATTGCGATCCTGAACCCGCAGCCATTGAGGTAGGGAGAGGCTGAGATAGTTTGTGCTGAAACCTACCAAACCCAAACGGAGTGGCTTTGATGTTGTTGCTCGTCGCGGACGCTAAATTTGTAGCTAAAATCGGCGTAGATGGAGAGACAGACACCGCCGTTGGAGGCGCCTTCGCGTAGGTCTGGGGTTGAGGATGTCGATTGTGATGATCCTCACGTTCAAAAGTTCGGCCTTCGTATCCCTCTAAGTTGTCGTCGTCATTTAGAGAAACAATATTCTGGTCCCGGGGACGAAGTTGAGACTGGGCCTACACAAAAGAAAGCCAACAAATAGTCAGTAACATATTCGTCACTCTCAACGTTCTTAAGATACGGTCTAAAAAATTACAATGCTAACCTCATGACTCAACCTAGGCGAAGACGGACCAGCTACCGCTACAGCAGTAGTTCTCAGATTTGGCTGGGATGGGTACAGGTCCACATTGTCAGACACTGCCGGGGTTGTCGACATCGAACCTGAGTGCAATAAACCACTCGCTGACCCAGAAGTCGACGCAGAAGTATACGAAGTCGATGCTGATGGCCGCTGAGCATGATATTGGTTGTAAGAGCTCGTTCTAGCAATTGCTTGCTCTTTCGATCGTGAATCCTGCTGTTCCTGCTCCCGTGATTTTGACGATTTCGGCACTTTATGAACGACGACGGGTGTTTGAGCCAATACGCTTGCTGAGCTTCCTAATAGCTTGTCGAGAACTGAAGCAGTCGTCAGTTTATCTTTCTTCTCCTTTTTCTTTTCCTTCTTTAAAAGAGCTTTGGCGAGCGAGGTATTCGCTGTTCCACTGGAAGAGATAGTGGAAAGAGTAGATGACGAGGAGGCAGGAGCGCGTGTCTGGTGTTCATGGCCATGTCCAAGAATATATCCACGTTCAGTAGACGCCGAAAGAGTAGGCGACATTGAGTTTCGCATGCCCGAGACCGATGCTCCTGCTACAGAGGATATGCTAGCTGTGGTCGCGTGCGACGGAATCCGTTCCAAATTGAGTCCGAGTGCGGAATCAGAACCCGAAATGGGATTGGGCGTAGCATCGCTGATATTGGAAGCGAGAGTGGATGTGCTCCTATGGAATCCATGTCCAACTCCAAGAGATGCAGGACGAGCGACTTGAAACGGCATTCGTCCAAAATTCTGAGAAGTTGAAGGGGACCCTATCGAACAAAAGAATATAAGCATGAAATCAAAGACCAGTCTAACGCCAGAACCAAGCAATTTCGTGAGACATACCGCTCATAACAGAGTCACTCCTCTCTAACGGTGATCCAGATATCGGCTGGCCAGTGTCTCTTCCTTCACCACCACCAACGCTAATAGTAACACTAACAGCGCTAGGCTCGAGCTTCCTCCTCTGCTCCGCGTACAACCTCCTTTCTTCCTCCTGACTCCTGGGTAGATGCACTACCCGCCTCTGTTGTCCGTAATTTGAGAGAGACCCTGTCTCATTGGGTGATAGTGGTGTGGACACCGAGCCAACAGGAGAAGATGGCGAGTGTGTACGAATTGAGGGAGTGGTTGAGATACCAAGGGATAGGGAGGATGCGGACGGGTAAATCACCTTTGGGAGTGGTACTGTCGAGGACGGGGCAGAAGGCGAGAGCGGGTTCGTGGGTGATGAAGGCAGGTCTGAGCTAGGATTGGCGGAGATGGTGGTAGCGGTAGTAGCGGCGACGTTCATGCCTATGCCTGTATCGAAAGGGTTCGTAAATATCGACCCACGATCATCCTGGGCATTGTCGACGTCCTCTTCGCATGCTCTCTTTTGCGTTTCCAGCTGCCATTTCCTTTGGTCTTGTTCCTCTGTCGCCCATCTCTTCTCTTTCTCGACCTCCAGCCTTGCCATCTTCCTATCCTCTTTCGCAACGCCGACTTGACGCGGAAGATCTGTCAACCAAGCATACCACTCCATTTCTGATTCTTCCTCACTGTCGTCGAGGAACGAAGCGATGCCAAGTCCGAGAGATGTCAGATCGTTGCGGGAGGATGTGGATGAGTCTGAGTCTGAGACCTCGACGACAGAGGTAGTGAATTCGTCGTCGCGGTCATAACCCAACCCGCTCGCTTCGTCGTCGTCATCATCATCAAGGTTTGGGGCTCTCGCTTTGTCCTTTCTCTTGACTCTCGACTCCTTGAAGGGCTTGAGAGTTGACACGCCAGAAACCAGACTCATCTTTCTCTCAGCAACATCATCCACTCCCGATCCTTCTCCGCGCCGTTCCCTTCCGCGCCTCAAAAAACTCTCTCTGACCCTCCGCCTCCCTTCCTCTTCCTTCTTCCTTATCTTCTGGAACGCTCCACTCATGCCTTCAAATTCCCTCCCCCAGCCGTGTAGCGCTAAATCCAACGGCCTACCTGCCTCACGCATCCCTTCTCTCCGTGCGCGACTCACTAATTCGGTTCGCCATTCGGGGTAAGGCAGCGCGGGGGCAGGAGCGGTACTGTGAGTAGTGGTGGTTAGAGTGCTGGACTTGGATTTCAGAGTGAATGAACGCGTATTTGGGGTTGGTTGGGGGTTGGTGGCATAGAAATCCTCCAAGTCGTCATTGTCATCATCGCCGTCTCCATGGTTGAGCCCCCTTCTATCTTCTTCCTCCAGCGAAATACTAGCCAATCCATAAGATTTTGGTACGAACGTTGACTGAATTGGCGGTGGAAAGTGGCGGTGGAAAATCCGGAGGATGGACGAAAATGCTGAATGAACAAATAGTTAGCAGACGTTTGTCGGACAGGCAAGATTCAAGAAAGGCGATCAAGAGAACAGCAATGGTACAGGGGAAATACACATGCGTCAATAACCAAGAGGCGACGTAGTAAGGAAGAAAAGAAATAGTGAAACGAACCATTATCACTCCCTAGATCGAGCACAATCCATTCGCCTCTATCCTCCTGCTCCGTTTCCTTTGGACGTCTCGTCTCCCCCACCCCCGCTTCCATTGGCGCTAAGTATGTCGTTGCCATACTGCCGGCCTCCTCCTTGCTTTTATGGCTTGCGCTTGTGCTAGCCACACCGGCATTCTTAACACCAAGTGGAGGCTGATACCCCCCATACCTATACCCCCTCCTCCTCACCGCTGCGGTCGTTGGGTCTAAATCACTATATCCTCCCTCGAATTCAAAATATGAGTCGGC
>Ga0247741_1001846_pt1 | contig 11796 bp, 8 predicted proteins | sample UWRJL213509R2_FD_180945 | JGI IMG/M metagenome (GOLD analysis project Ga0247741, IMG submission 180945) | Plant litter microbial communities from Arlington Agricultural Research Station in Wisconsin, United States - UWRJ-L213-509R-2 | ecosystem: Environmental > Terrestrial > Plant litter >...
CCGACTGGCGCGACGCACCACGGTTGTTGCTCGCGGCACGCGTGTCTTGTGCCGATACTGGGGGCATGACATCCGCTTACCGGCACATCAGCATCGACATCGACCGCAGCCCGCAGGACGTGTACCTCTTCGCCTCGGACGCGGGCAACCTCCCCGCGTGGGCGAGCGGCATCGGCGACGCGATCGAGTTCGTCGACGGCGACTGGGTCGTGGACTCCCCCGGCGGGCGGCTGAAGGTCGAGTTCGCCTCGCCCAATCCGCTGGGTGTGCTCGACCACGTCGTGACCATGAACACGGGCGAGACGTTCTACAACCCGATGCGCGTCATCCAGAGCGGCGAGGGCAGCGAGGTGGTCTTCAGCCTCTACCGCGTGCCGGGTGTGGACGAGCAGGAGTACGAGACCGACGCGGCCACCATCGCCGCCGACCTGGCGACGCTGAAGCGCCTGCTGGAGGCGCGACCGGAGGCGTGACCGGTGGCGCGGGCCGGTGGTGTGAATGGGCCGGCTGATACGCCGGGTTCTGTTGGCGCGTGTCCGAGGACACGCGTTGGACGGCCATCTATCTACGACGTACGTTGCCGCACGCCTCTAGCGGTCTACCCGGGAACTGGACGAGCAGCCCGTAGCGTTCCCTGTTCGACCTTGCTCCTGGCGAGGTTTACCTAGCCGATCGGGTCGCCCCGGCCGCTGGTGGTCTCTTACACCACCGTTTCACCCTTACCCCGTCCCCTGGGGGACGTGGCGGTCTGCTTTCTGTTGCACTGTCTCGCGGGTTGCCCCGGGTGGGTGTTACCCACCACCATGCTCTGCGGAGCCCGGACGTTCCTCGGGGCCTGTTGCCAGGCCACGCGGCCGTCTTGCCGACCCATTCGAGACGAGTCTACCGGGACGGCTGGGGGCTACAGTCCGGATTCCTTCGTGCGCACCAGGATCGCCTCGCTGGTGGCGCACATGATGACGTCGTCGGGGGCCGCGGCACGGATCTCGGCCATCTCGTTCTCGAGCAGCTTCACGCCGCTCGCACTGGAGACGCCGTAGCGCAGCAGCGAGGCGCCGACGCCGTAGCGGCTGCGCTGCTTGTCGTACAGCGCGAGCAGGTCGGCGGGGATGGTGCCTGCAACGGTCGCGCGGTCGGCGCGGGTGTCGGCGATGTCCTTCTCGAGCCCGATCAGCTCGGCGTCGCGCTCGGAGACGATCGTGTCGATCTGCATCTGCAGCGCGTCGATGCGGGCGTTCGTGGCGGCGAGTGCAGCTTCGCGCTCCTCGAGCTTCTCCATCACGGTGAGCTCGATCTCCTCGAGGTCGTACTGGCGCTTGGCGAGGTTGGCGAGCTCGTGCTCGAAGGCCTGGGCGTCCTTCGCGGAGGTGGAGGCCTGCGACCGCTCGGTGTCGCGCTTGATGCGCGCGGCGACGATCGCCACGTCGGACTCGATGCGGCCGATCTCGATCTGCACGTCCTCGGCGAGGCCGGACTGCTCGAGCGCGGTGATGCGCAGCGCGTCCATCTCGGCGGTCAGCGTGGTGATCGCCGCGTGCTGCGGCAGCGCCTTCGCACGGTGCGTGAGCTGGGCGAGCTTGGTGTCCACCGCCTGCAGGTCGAGCAGGAGGGCCTGGGATTCGGGGCTGGCTTTCAGAGCCATAGGGCCGTCACCACTTTCTTGAGATTGCTTAGGTTACTGGAGGACAACGAAGTCCCAGGGATCGGTTCGGAGGTCGCTCACGGTGATCGTGACACCGGGTAGTGCGGCGCGCAGCTCGGCGGCGGCGGTGTCGAGCCACAGCCACTCGCTCGCCCAGTGCGAGACGTCGATCAGCGCGGGGCCGCCGGCGGCCGCGGCGTTCTCGCGCGCCTCGGACGCCGGGTGGTGGCGCAGGTCGGAGGTGATGTACACGTCGGCGCCGGTCACCGCGGGCTCGGCGAGGAGCGAGTCGCCCGCGCCGCCGCAGAGCGCGACGGTCTGAACGGGGGTGTCGAAGTCGCCGGACACGCGGATGCCGCTGGCCGTCGCCGGGAGCAGCTCGCCGAGCAGACGCGCCAGAGCGCCGAGCGTGGTCGGCTCGGGCAGGCGGCCCACGCGTCCGATGCCTCGGGCGGCATCGTCAGCGGATGCCGCGATCGGGCGTGCGTCCTGAAGGGAGAGCCGCGCGGCGAAGACGGCCGAGGTTCCCGTCTCGACCACGTCGGCGTTGGTGTGCGCGGCGATGAGCGCGCAGTCGGCGCGGATGAGCCGGGCAAGCATCGCGCCCTTGGCGGTCGTCTCCGCGATGGCGGTGACGCCGCGCAGCAGGAGCGGGTGGTGCACCAGCAGGAGGTCGGCGCCGGTCTCGACCGCCTCGTCGACGGTGGCCCGCACAGCGTCGACGGCCAACAGGATCGAGGAGACCTCGGCGTCCGGGGCGCCGGAGAGCAGGCCCGGGGCGTCCCAGGGCTCCGTGCCGGAGGGTGGCCAGAGGGCCTCTACGGCGGAGTTGACCTCGGCGACGGTGTGGGACATGGGTCGATTCTACTTTGGGGGCGAGGCGATGATCGGCGGCGGGCGGGTCAGCGCGCGGCGCCCTCCTGGCGGCGGATGGCCGGGATGCCGCTCACGATCGGGGTCAGGATGCCCAGCAGCAGCGCCACGAGCACCCCGAGGTCGGTCCCCGCGAGCTCGCCGTCGAGCGGCGCTCCGCCGAGCGCGAAGAGGTAGCCCTGCCAGGAGAGCAGGGTCACGGTCGCCGTGGTGAGACCGTAGCCGAGCACGGTGATCGCCAGCAGCGCGCCCAGGTTCACCCAGTTGACGTTCGGGTAGAGGCCACCCGGTCGGAGCAGCGAGGAGGAGTGGTAGCGCCGCGTGCGGATCATGGCGTCGGCGGCGAAGATCCCGACCCAGGCGGCGACCGGCACGGCGAGGGTGGTGGCGAGGTCGCGGAACAGGCCGGTGAGGTCGACGGTCAGCAGGCTGAAGACGACCGCGAGCACCAGCAGCAGCACGGCCACCAGCACGGTGGACCACTGGCGCTCCAGCCGCAGCCCGACGCCCTGCAGCGCGAAGGCCCCCGAGTAGACGATGACGATCACGCCCGACAGCAGGCCGAGCGCGGTGGCGGCGATCAGCGGGATCGGGTACCACGACGGCAGGATCGAGGCGAGGGTGTCGATCGGCTGCGCCACGAGGCCCGCGGCCAGCGCCGGATCGGACGACGCCAGCAGCGCCCCGTAGGCGATGAGCAGGAAGGTGGGCACCGCGGTGCCGAATCCGGCCCAGAGCATCGAGGTGGAGCCGGGGCTGCTCGGCCGCTGGTAGCGGGCGAGGTCGGAACTGCTGTTGGCCCAGACGAGCCCCACGAAGCTGAACACGAGCACGGCGCCGGTCACCACCAGGGTCCACGGGCCGTCGACAACCGTCAGCGCGGTCTGCACGTCGATGCGGTCGGCGGTGAGCGCCACGAAGCCGACGACGAGGACCGCGGAGAGCACGCTGACGACCAGCTGCACCCGGGCGAACAGCGCGTAGCCGAAGAATGCCACCGTGCCGGCCAGCACAACGCCGACCACCAGCCAGAGGAAGACCAGCGAGTCGTAGCCGAGCCCGCCATCCGCCCCGGTGGAGACGAGCACTCCCGCGATCGACGAGGCGAACAGCCAGAGCAGCACGGCACCCCAGAACACGCGGGTGACGAGGGCGAGCAGCGCAGGGACGATGTTCCCGGCGAGGCCGAAGCTGGCGCGCGACACGATCACCGCGGGCTGCCCGCTGCGCTTGCCCGCGAGCGTGCCGAGCCCGAGCGGGATGAAGGAGAGCGCCACTCCGGCGAGGATCGCCATGATCGACTGGCGCAGGCTCATGCCGAGCGAGAACACCATCGCGCCGAAAGCGATGCTCACCACCGAGGAGTTGGCGGCGAACCAGAGCCAGAACAGCCGCGAGGCGCGGCCGACGCGCAGCTCGGCGGGGGTGGGTGCCGCGCCGGACTGCTCGACGGCGAACAGGGGCGGACGCTCCGCCGTTGTGGACGGGGCCACGGCAGCGGATGCCGCGCTCGCGCGGGTGGGACGGCTCGCGCCCGAGGCGGCGGGGCTCGCGAGCACTCCGCCGACGGGGGTCGCGGTGCCGCCGGAGGTGTCCGCGGGCTGGGCCGGGAGCGCGCCGGTCGCGGCTGCGAAGAAGGCGGCGATGTCGTCGACGGTCGAGTCGGCGACCGGTTCGCCGCGGCGGTCGGCCGCGGCAGAGTCGCCGTCCGCTCCGGCCCCGGCTCCCGCTCCGCCGGAGAGGAGGGTGTCGAAGTCGCGCTCGGGTTCGGCCGGGGCCGCGGACTGCTCGGCGAACGCCGGGCGATCGGCGAACAGCGGAGCGGCAGCGAACAGCGGCGGGGAGGCGAAGGCCGTGTCGGCCTCCGGATCCGGTTCCGGCTGCTGCACCGCCGCGGCGGACTCGCTCGCGGCCTCGGTCACCAGCGCCGCGATGACCGCGTGCTGGCCGGTGATCGTGGAAGGGCTGTACTCGTCCGCCTCGACGGGCGTCGGCCGCTCGGCGGCGGGAGCCGTGTCCGGCTCGAGGTCCGGTTCCGGCTGCCGGACGGCGGCGGCCGCCTCGGTCGCGGCGTCGCTCACCAGGGCCGCCACCACCTCGTGCTGGCCGGTGATCGTCGACGGGCTGTACTCGTCTGCACCGAACAGTGCGGCGGTGTCTGCGGGCAGGGGGATCTCGGGCGCCGGCTCGGGGTGCAGGGGCTCTGGAGGTGCGGAGGGCGTGACCGCCGCGGGGGGCGCGGTCGGCGGGGCCGTCCTCGGGGAGTCGGCGTCCTCATCCGCTTGGTTGTTCTGCACGGGGATCGCGGAAGTGGGCGTCGGCTCGAGCTCCGGAGGGACGACGATGCTGGTGAACGTCGGGCGCACCTGGGCGACGGCGGCCAGGGCCTCGGGGGTGCCGACGGCGAGCATCGAGTCCTCCCACTCGCGGTACTCCTGCTTCTCCTCCTCGCGCAGTCGCATCTCGTTCTCGAGGGCGTCTATCGCGTCGAGGGTTCCGCCCGGCTGGTGCCCGGCGGCGTCGAGCACGTCGACGAGCTCGTCGTCGGGCAGCGAGCGGCGCTGCGGGATCCAGGGCTGCCCGAGCGGCGGGGCGTGCAGCGCGAGGGTGGCGGCCTCCTCGTCGGGCGTCATGAAACGGGGCGGCTCGGTCTGCTCTGGGAGCGGGCCGCGGTGCTGCGGCTGCGGGGCGTCGTCGCGGGCCGGCTCGGGCTGCTGCTCGGGCTCCGGCTCCCGCACCCCCTCGGGGGCGGGGGGCGGAGCGCCCCAGGTGGAGCGGTTGTCGAAGGGCTCGGGCGTCCAGGGGATGTAGGGCGGGGCCTCCGGGGCGGGCGCGCCGCGCGCGGGGAGGTCGGAGAGGGGCGCGTCCCAGGCGGGTGTCGCGGTCGGCATCTCGGGCGCGGCGGGGGCGGGCGGCGCGCTTCCCCACACCGGGGGCAGCGGGATCGGGTCCGCGGCGGGCGGGGTCGCCGGTTGCGCCGAGGGGGCGGGCGGCGCCTCCTCCATTCGCGCCTCTGCCGGCTCCTGGACGGGCTCCTGGGCGTTCACGTCGGCCGGCTCCTGCGCGGCCCTCACGTACTGCGGCGGAGGCGTGTAGGTGGAGCGGCGTCTGATGGGTTCTACGAAAACGTCGGCGGACGATTCCTCGGTGGTGTCGTCACCGTGCGCGGGGGAATCGCGCGTGTCGTCCGTGCTGGTCATGCCGCAAATTCTAGAACGCGGCGGCGGCCTTCGGCGGTTGCCGAGCCGCAATGAGCACAGTTACGCCGGTGAGGATGAGTGCGAGCCCGAGCCAGCCGGCAGGCTGCAGCCGCTCTCCCACAATGGCGACCGCCAGCACCGTGGCCACCAGCGGCTCGATCAGCGTCACCGAGGTGGCGACGGAGCTGCGCAGGTGGGTCAGCCCGTAGCCGAACAGCAGGTAGGCCACGAACATCGGGCCGACAGCCAGATAGGCGGCGATGCCCACGGTCTGCGCCGACTGCAGCAGCGGCGCGCCGAAGACCAGCAGCACCGGCACGAGCGGGATGGCGCCGAGGCCGAACATACCGCCCATCACGCCGCGGCCGCTGTGCCCGACCGCGATCGCCCGGCTCGAGGCGTAGATGTAGAGGGCGTAGGCGACACCGGCGAGCAGGGCGAGCAGCACGCCGAGCACCGGGTCGCCCGGCGCGGTGTCGTCGCCGTGCCTGCTGACGCTGAGCAGCGCGATGCCGACGACGGCGATCGCCGTGGCGACGAGCCACCGCGTGGAGAGCCCCCGCCGCTCCCACAGCCATTCGAAGACGGCGGCGAAGACGGGGCCGGAGCCGAGGGCCACGACGTTGCCGACGGCGACGCCCGCCTCGGCCATCCCGCTGTAGAAGGCGAGCGGGTAGACGAACACGCCGACCGCGCCGAGCAACAGCCAGCCGCGGGCCGCGGGGTCGCGCAGCGCGGCGAGGGCCGCGCGCGCCGAGACGAGGAACAGCAGCACGCCGCCGGCGGCCATGGTGCTCGCCCCGATCGCCAGCGGGCTGACGTTCGCGGGGAGGAAGCTCGCGGCGGTGCCGGTGGTCCCCCACAGCACCGAGCTGAGGATGAGGGCGAACGCGCCGATGCTCGTCGCTCTCGGGTGGGGCATGGATCCCACTCTAGGGCGCGCCGGGATACCAGCGGACGAGCGTCTACGGAGCGACGAATCCGTCGATTCGTGTCCCCGCGCCGTTCGCGGGACTGGACAGGTAGTGGGCGAGCCGCACGGCGAGGCAGACCGCGAGGAAGGTCGGATTGGCCTCTCCCCCGGTTCTGAAGACGCTGCTGGAGGCGATGAACAGGTTCTCGACGCCGTGCACCCTGCAGTCCGCGTCGACCACGCCGTCGCCCGGGTCGGTGCTCATCCTGGTGGTGCCGATGTGGTGGAAGCCGTCGGACGCCTGGGCGCGCACGGCCGCTTCGCGCAGCTGCTCGGCCTCGAGGTACACCAGTCCGCCGCGACCGGACGCCCGGAGCCGCAGGTCGAGGTACCGGTGCGACTCGAGCACCGAGTCGAGGTCCTGCTGCGCGTAGCGGAAGTCGATGTCGAGCCCGGGCTGCCCGTTCGCGCCGACCGCGTCGCTCAGCGTGACCCGGGACTCCGGATTGGGCACCTGCTCCGCGTGGTAGTGCAGGGCGTAGGTGCCGCCCGCGTTCCAGAGCAGGAATCCTGGTTTGCGCACGCGGGAGAGGTACCTCCTGCCGAGGATCCGCAGCGCGTCCGCCGCGGCTCGGAAGGGGCGCCTGGCGATGTTGGCGATGTGCGGCGCGTAGCGGCGCGGCGCCGGCCCGATGTGCCGCAGGCGGATGCCCTCCGCGAGGATGCGTCTTCCGACAGGGGCGAGCGAGAGCGCGAGGAAGACGAGCGAGAGGGTGGGGTTGCGGTGCCTGGCGTCGTAGAACGGCGGGTTGTCGGCGTGGAAGCTGGTGTTCAGCAGTCCGTGCTCGCGCTGGGCGGCGTCCGCGATGGTGAATCGGCGCCGGACGTAGGTGCCCGTGCCGTCCATTCGGAAGTCCAGCTCGCGGAGGTCGGACACGTCGCGCAGCTGGATGTTCGCGATGCTGCCCTGCAGGTGTCCCATGTAGTACCGGCCGAGCGGGCCGTCCACGCCGCCGAAGTGGCCGGGCAGCCGGCGCTGCACGCTCAGGAGGATCCGGGTGGTCTCCAGCCCGCCGCCCGCCAGCACGTAGTCGCGTGCCCGCACCTGCACGGTGCGGTTGCGGTGCAAGACCACGAGGTGGTCGACGCGGGTGCCCGCCGGATCGAAGCCGATGTCGGTGAGGGTGGCGTCGAACAGGGCCGTGATGCCCGGATGGTCGGTCGCCCGTGCGCCGAGCCTCGCCGCCAGCCGGGGCTGGCGAGCCCAGCGCTCGAGCTGCGACAGGGCGACGTCGCCCAGACCCGCCCAGTCGGGCGAGTCGCTGCGGAAGACCGGTTCGCCGCAGTCCAGGTACGTGGCGGCTGCGGCCTCCCACGGTGCCACATCCGCGCGGAGCAGGGGCCATCCGCTGCCGGCGACGTAGTCGCGGCTCTCGAAGTCGATCTCCTCGAACCGCACACACCGGCCGCCCCACAGCCGGGACGTGCCTCCCAGACCGCGGGTGACCGCCTGCTCCATGGGCGCGTGGGTCGCGGGATCGCGCACGAGTGCCGGCGGCCGGTCGTCGTGATCCGCCACGGCGTCCGTGACGATCGCGGGCCCGGAGTCCAGGAGCAGCACCCGCAGTCCGGCGTTCGCGGCCTCGAGCGCGAGGGAGAGCCCGACCGGGCCGGCGCCGACCACGCAGCAGTCGAAGGCGTCGAGCTCTGCTGGTGCGTCTAGGGTGATCGTCATCGATGCGTGCCTCGGGACTCGTGCGGCTCGCCGCAGAAGGATTCGCGGGGACCGCGCACATGCGCACGCTCGAAACCCCAGCGAGTGTCCCCCGGGTGCCATTGAATCCCACCGGGCAGCGTTCCGGGTGCCCCCAGAACGGGCGTCGCGCGGGAATGCGGCGAAACGCTAGTATGCGGCGCCTCGACAGATGGTGGGCCCTACCGGGATCGAACCGATGACATCCACGGTGTAAACGTGGCGCTCTACCAGCTGAGCTAAAGGCCCGTCGAACCCGCTCGGCGGGACAACGAATCTCTATAGTACGACATACACTCGGCACCATGAGCACCACGACCGAGCGCACCGCCCGCGCCGAGCACCGCTGGCCGGCCGTCGTGGCGCTGCTCGTCGCGCTCACCCTGTACCTGCTGCTCCCGAGCACCTTCCTGCCCGAGCTGCGCTACGCGGCCGTCGCCGTGGGCGCGCTGCTGCTCATCCCGCTGATCGCCGTGAACCCCACGCACTTCACGCGGCAGAGGAAGTGGTCGCGCTGGCTGTCGGTGGGGCAGGTGCTCTTCCTCGGCCTCGCGAACCAGGTGGCCCTGGTGCAGTTGATCATCGAGCTCATCCACTCGGAGAAGAGCGACGGCCCGTCGCTGCTGCTCGCCGCGCTGCAGGTCTGGATCACCAACGTGATCCTCTACGCGCTCGTCTACTGGGAGCTCGACCGCGGCGGCCCCGTGGTGCGCACCACGGCGAAGCGCTCGGACCTGCCGCAGGCCGACTTCCGCTTCCCGCAGGACGAGGACCACGACGCCATCGGCGAGGTCGCGGCGCGCTCCTCCGCGAAGTCCGACTGGACGCCGAGCTTCCTCGACTACCTCTACTTCTCGCTGTCGAACTCGATGGCGTTCAGCCCCACCGACGCCATGCCGCTCTCGCACCGGGCGAAGGCGCTGATGGGACTGGAGTCGTTCGCAGGCTTCGTCATCCTCGCCCTGGTGATCGCGCGGGCGGTCTCGCTGCTCGGCTGATCGGCGCAGGCACGGGCGGCTACAGCACGGCCGCGGCGTAGCGGTTCGCGGCGGCCGCCACGTCGTCGACGTACACCTCGAGGTGGTTGTACGAGAACACCGCGGCCCGCCAGCCGGCCGGCGTGTCCATCGGGCCGGAGTGGCAGAGGTAGTTCGCGGCGCCGAGCACCGCGTCGTCGATCTGGTTCGGGTCGTACTCGCCGTCCGCGTTGCCGTCGACGCCCCAGCGCTCCCAGGTGCCGGGGATGAACTGGAGGGGCCCGACCGCGCGGTCCCAGACCGCGTCGGTGTCCCATACGCCGCCGTCGGTGTCGGGGATCGCCGCGAAGCCGTCGCCGTTCAGGGCCGGTCCGACGATCGGGGTGCCGGGGTAGCCGTCCGCCGTGAGCTCGGTGCCGCCGAAGGTGCCGTGCCCGGACTCGATGAAGCCGAGCGCGGCGAGGGTGGTCCAGCCCAGGCGGCAGGCCGGCTGCTCCTGCTTCAGCACAAGGCTCGCCCCGGCGTAGGCGGCCAGCGCCCGCGCCGGGATGCCCGTCGCCGCGGCGGTGGCCTCGAGCCAGGCCCCGTCGGCCATGGCCGCGATCCCGGCGTCCCGCGCGGGCGCCGCCGCAGCCCCGGAGACCTGCGCCACACCGGGCGGGAGCGGCTCGGTGGCCGGCGCCACGAACGGCGCCGCGGCCCCCAGGCTCTGCTGGGCGGGCGCGGACGACGAGACGGCGAGCGTCACGACGTACCCCGCGACGGCGAGCAGCGGCAGGGCGCCGAGCAGACGGAGGACCCGCCTCCCCCTGCTCCTCGGCTCGGCCGCCACGCGACTACGCCGCGGGCGCGAGGAACGCCCCGAGCGCGGCGGACAGCGCGCCCGGGTCGCCGACGGCCGCGAGCTCGCGCGCGGAGTGCATGGACAGCAGCGGGATGCCGATGTCGACGGTGCGGATGCCGAGCCGGGTCGCCGTGAGCGGCCCGATCGTCGACCCGCACGGCACGGCGTTGTTCGACACGAACTCCTGCCAGGCCACGCCGGCCTGGGCACAGGCGCGCGCCCATTCGGCCGCACCCGTCGCATCCGTCGCGTAGCGCTGTTTCGCATTGATCTTGAGCAGCGGGCCGCCGCCCATCAGCGGGCGGTTGGCGGGGTCGTGGCGCTCGGGGTAGTTGGGGTGCACGGAGTGGCCGGCGTCGGCGGAGAAGCACCACGACCCGGCGATCGCGCGCAGGCGGTCGCTCTCGCCCGCGCCGAGCCCGTCGGAGATGCGGGCCAGGATGTCGGCGAGGAAGGGCCCGGCGGCACCGGAGCGCGTGGCGGAGCCGACCTCCTCGTGGTCGAAGCCCGCGAACACGGAGACGTGCTCGCCGGTGTCGGGCGTGGCGAGCAGCGCGACGAGGCCGGAGTGCACGGAGACGAGGTTGTCCATACGGCCCGAGGCGAAGAAGGCGCCGTCGCGGCCGAAGACGGCCGGCTCCTGCGTGTCGGCGACGGTGATGTCGTAGCCCGCCACGTCGTCGCCGCGGATGCCGGCGAGCTCTGCGAGGTGGCCGACGAGATCGGCGGATGACACGTCGCCGAGGCCGAACACCGGGTTCATGTGCTGCTGCGGGTCGAGTCTGAGCCCGTCGTTCGCGCCCCGGTCGAGGTGGACGGCCAGCTGCGGGATGCGCAGGTAGGGCCCGGTGCGCACCAGGTGCTGCTCGCCGCCGGTGGTGACCAGGCGGCCGGCGAGCTCCAGCTCGCGGTCGAGCCAGGAGTTGAGGAGGGGCCCGCCGTAGACCTCGACGCCGGCCTGCAGCCAGCCGAAGGCACCCGTCGTGGGCTTCGGCTTCAGCTTGAAGCCGGGCGAGTCGGTGTGCGTGCCGACGATGCGGAAGGGGGCGGACGCCTCGAGCCCCTCGGGCTGGATCCAGGCGATGACCGCGCCGTCGCGCACGACGTAGCGACGTCCCGCTGTGGCCGGCCAGGCATCCGTCTCCTCCAGCCGGGCGTAGCCGGCGGCGTCGAGGCGTCTGGCGGCCTCGGCCGCGGCGTGGAAGGAGGACGGCGACGCGGTGATGAACGCCGCGAGGTCGCTGATGTGGGAGTCGGACATTGCCCTATTCAAACACTGTCCGCGTACGGGCCCCGCGGCTCAGACGGAGATCGGCTGGGGCAGGATCTCGTCGAGGGCCGCGCGGTACTCCTCGATGTGGCGGGCCTCGCCCGGCGCGGTGATGAAGCTCGCGCGGATGATGCCGTTGATGTCGATGAGGAAGGTGGCGCGGTTGGCGTAGCCCTTCTCCTCGAGGAACACGCCGTACTCCTTGGCGACTGCGCCGTGCGGCCAGAAGTCCGCGAGCAGGGTGAAGTCGTAGCCCTCCGCCTCGGCGAAGGCGCGCAGTGTCGCCTTGGAGTCCGAGGAGATGCCGATGAGCTCCACACCGTT
>Ga0247741_1001847_pt1 | contig 11795 bp, 11 predicted proteins | sample UWRJL213509R2_FD_180945 | JGI IMG/M metagenome (GOLD analysis project Ga0247741, IMG submission 180945) | Plant litter microbial communities from Arlington Agricultural Research Station in Wisconsin, United States - UWRJ-L213-509R-2 | ecosystem: Environmental > Terrestrial > Plant litter >...
GCGAGATTGATAGTTGTGGACAGCGTCTAAATTGATCTCGACGAGATGAAGAAAATTCCAGTCACATGATGGAATTTTTCGCTCAAAACTAAAGTAAATAATTTTGTCCAATGGTGCCCCTCATATCAGTATATATGCACTTCATGAGATTTCAGTCGGTCCACTCTTTTAGTTCCCCTTTGCTCTTGATTCACATCTTTCCCAAATTGAAACTCTCAGGTCGCACGGTACTGTATGACAATCTCGATACTTGGATTGCGGTGCAACCAGTCTCAGTTTCTAGCTCTGTTCGTCATGCCTCGTGGACACGTGCACGTCGTCGAAGGCGATGAGTTGAATGGCTCACGTTCAAGGCCGAAGCGTTAGGAAGCTACACCCTATACACAGCAGGCCCAACTCCCAATCTACACACACTAGGAAACAGCACCGGTCCACCTCCCATTGGCTACACATAAGTGCCACCGACCGTACCGGGTTACTTACCACCAACAAAGCCGCCTCGTTCAGGCACAGCGCGCAGGATGAGCGTGCCGCTCTTTCATTTCCTCTTGACTCGTACATTCGCGTTTGTCCCAACTCTCAGGTCGAGGTATATCAAACTCGATCTCCCGCTAAAATATACTTGAATTGTGGCGCAACCAGGCTTAATTTCTGGCTCTGTCCGCCATGTCTTGTCGTCGTCCAAGCGATGGGAATTGCTCACGTTCAAGGCCAAGCGGGGATGAACGCAAAGGCCCAACAGGTGCTGGCAGAAGTGGCCAGATAACGAAACCTTCTGGTGCCTGTGTCACGTTTATTTCTAGAGCTTGTTCTCCTGGTCTTCACGTACTTGGAGGACGAAGTCACTCTCAAATCCAAGGAAATTTATGGGATAAACATAGTCAATCGAAGCAACTGGATCGGCTCACTCACGCTTTCCGTCTATGGAGGGAAATCAAGGCATTGACACGGTTCTATCTATATTGGAGGAAAATATCGGTCGTCGCAATCTCTATACAACGTCGAACCTGAGGCTTCGTCCCCAAATCACAATGCCCGGACTACGCACGCTCCGACTTCCGCATATTTACATTCTTTTGGTCGCAATATGAATTCCGTCGTCCTCTCAGAACCGTGCTCATGCATTGAGACGCCTTACACTCATTGGATGGATGTCGACTTTCTGTGTGGGCTGACACACCTCAAAATTGGCGGCTGCGTTTCTGAATCGTCAATGCCAGAGGCTTCCTGCGAGCCCTCCCTAAGATGACCTCGCTTATTCCAAATGACACAATACGAAGGTAGAATACAGAGCTACAGATAGAGCAATTTCCTATGGAGAATAAGTTACGACGAATTAATTACAGTGGGTGAGTCGGTGAATGTCTGTTCTATAATTTACATGTAACGATTTCGAAGTCATTCACATAACACCTCTATTATAGCAGATTGAAGGGCTTCTGGCGGCACGCGTTGGCTCGAATGTAATCAGAGCGACGCTGAACGAGAGAGGTTACCTTCCGGGGGAATAGGGTGAGATGCAATTATAGGTGTAGTTGGATTATATATAGGCTCGTGCACAGATGGAGGAAGAGGAGAGTGCGACCCGAAAGACTGATGTGAAATAGGTGGGGGAACGGCATATTGAGAGATTGGTGGAAGATGCTCGGGCTGAAGCTCTGGTGACTTTGAATAGTGTGAAGCTGCATCCGCATCGTTACTATTAATCAAACACGACGACGAAGAGTAGAGGCTCATACCATAAGTGGGTTGAATGAACGCTCGTCGATATCGACGTTGATCGGCAATAGGAAGGACACCTGAAGGTCCTGTAGCACCTAGATCCCATCAAAATGGTTAATAACTCTTAAAATCATATATGAAGCTCCAGCTTACTGTATCGCGCCGAATTGTCATTATTTGAGTTCGTCGTATGTTTGTTCTTCGCGTTGTATGAATCACGGATGATGGTATGGTTGCTGTGATCATAAAAATTGACATTGAGAGGAGGTTGTCCGGACTTTTCCCTCCTTTTACACGCTTTGAAGGCAAGCGTGAGCATCAAGATCGTATAGAAGATTTTCAGGCATACTTTCCGCAGAGCCAACAGCAGCTACCATGCTTATTGCCAAAGTCAGGAAAGCCACGAACACGATGATGTTTTGAGTTGCGGTCCTATCGGGCACAAAGTCTTCAGTTACTACTTCCTCAAAGCGTGAGAGTGATTGGAGGCGCAAAATACATACCGCACAGGCCCCTTAGTTCCTACCAGAAAGAGATGTCTGATCGTGAACGAAGCAAAATGAGTCCAGGCAGCAACAGAACCGATATTCACGATGATTTCGGCCAAGCCGTCAGGCTTCAACATCGGGAACACCTTTTGGGCTAGACCTTCTAGAGATAATGTATCTATGAAATTGATCAGTCAAAATATAAAAGAAGCGTTATGGATAGCACATACTCGTCATGTTCGTACGAATGGTTGCAGACTCTGGAGCGGCAACGACAACGTACCGACCCGAACCCTCAATGACCCGTGATCCGGAAATCATAAAGCAATCAGGACGCAGCTTGGTGAAGCTGCAATATGTGGTCTTCACGGCCACATCTGAGACGCCAGTAGAACCAGATTCATCGCATTTAACGCCTTGTCCAGTGATGAGGATGCCATCGCACAGAATAGCGTCACCGGATTCGATCAGGACAATGTCCCCTACGACGAGCTTCTATTCAAATTCAGAAGGCAGTCATATGGGAGATAAAAACAGAGCATACTTCGACCTGGACAGTTTTCTGTAGATCGCCCCGGACCACTTTAACTCCTTGCTGGCTACTGTGTTTGTCTATGACTGTACATCGTCTGTTCTTTTTCTACGATATATAGAAGAGTCAATGGTGTAAAAATGGAAGGAGATAGAGGAATGCTCACGAGAACGGAGAGGGCGATGAGAAAGGTAACACCATCCACCCAGTTGACCAGTGGTCCGTCCGGTTCACGAGATTTTCCGCTCCCGGAATCCTCATCGACGCCGATACTAAGACTCAAGTGAGCAACGACAAGGCTAGTGACCAGGAGCTGGAGGAGTACGTGTGGTCACAGTGTGCACCTGCCACAGGTCTAAAGTAAAACTTACAATGGTTTTATTTCTCATTGTCGCATCCAGCAACCTTTGGCCAACTTGCGTTGATGAACAGCCCAGTTCCTTGGTTATGGGATAAGCAGCACGGTTGGAGTCCTCATCGTCTTCTTCGATGGTCGATGACGATGACCAGTGCCCTAGTGTTTGCGGCGTTCGCAAAGCCATATCGAGTTCTGGAGAGTCAAATACTCCCTCCCCCTCTGGATATGTCCCTAGCGCGCCATTTGGTCTGCTTGGGGACAGGGACCTCGGACAATCCGCTGCGGTACTAGTACGAAGGTGCTCGCGCGCAAATCGGAACGAGGTGGTCACCCCTGTCTCGTCGGGCCCACCTGATTCATTTGTTCTCTTCTTTGCGTCCTGGCGTGCAGAGATGCCTGAGCCTGGTCCAGAATGAACGGTAGGGAATGTAGGGGACGGTGGAATGCTTGTCATTGAAGCGTAGGAGCGGCGAAACCGAGATGATGAGACGAAGGAGTGCAGTAGTTATGTCAAATCAAATGAGACAACTCCTGCTCTGCGTATTGCAGTCCTGGTGTCCTGGAATATCATGGTGGTGCTGGCGAAGTTAGACTCTTTATCTGGGAAGGCGAACCAGGGTCCCCAATATCATTATATCTGTGCGGCGTCCCGAAATGGACCAAGTTATTCTCAAAAAACGCTAGATCGGTCACCCAGACAGCCCTTCAAGTTGATTTCCCGCGCGTGTGGGCTTGGCGGGATATACTGGTTTGTCGCCCCTATTGTGCGGCTCCGAAGACCATTCACCCTGACATTACCGCCAGCAATGTTTTCCACATCTACTTCACCGCCTATCTCACCAAACCATCCGATTATACAAGGAGATGACTACTCATGCGAGTCGCTCTCGACATGCTCACGTGCGCACCCTCCTCCAGCTCAAACATCCCGCGTCTAGCCATCGACTGCAGATTCGCATTCGAACACGTCTCGCTCACACCCTTCTCTACTTCATCCCGCTAGACCACCTCGTAACCCTGCAAGTCATAGGCGATCCTCTATCCAGTTCGACCGTAGGCGGAGCGATTTTGGAGGATAAAGCGACTGCGATCGGTATTGTTAGGGCATAATGTGAACGAACTGCGTTTGTCATTGTTGGGTGTGCCATTCCATTTCTTCAAAGCGTTGGCGCTTGGGGTGGACGACGTCTGGGGATCCATCAGGGAGTGTATTAAGGACACAACCCTTTCCGGCTCTCGATGCGATTCTTCTTCACGGCCAGGTCCTGTATGGCAGAACCTCCCACATGAATTCTTGATTCAACCGCAGAGCTGCCCATTCGAAGAGCTGTCCTCGTCGACTGTACTCGAGGTGGAGATAGCAATGGGATGCTCGGCCAAAGGAAGCCGTCGAATATGTGGAGGAGCTGGAACTGAATCTTGATTTTGATATGATAATGTGGTTGTAAATTTGGATAGCGAGTTTGAAGATGATGCTCGCTTTAGTTGAGTAATTGGGAAGGATTTCTTTTGGTGCACTGCAGCCTTGCATACTACTCTACAGCGATGCACATGTGTCAAAGAATCAAATTCGTAGACTGCACAGACAGCTCTCTTGTTCCAACCGAATTTACAATGTCCCGATGTGACATCGAACTGAATTCAGCACTACTGATGCGCACTTGGATGCTACGAATCTCACAGAAACATGACTTCAAATTGAGAAAGTACCTGCTGAGTAGCAGGACATAGTGCTGATTATAATTTATGTGATACATTGAGTAACAACAGAAACAGAAACTGTGAAGGGCATACTACGAAGTTAGAAAACAAAAATACGAATAGAGTAGGAGAAAACAACTACAACGAACTGTCGAGGGTGAATTGGTGATTTCTATGCTAGAGTTTACACCTAACAATTTCCGGGTAATTCAATCATAGGCGGTGATCACAACATCTCTATCGCAGCAGATTGAAGGGCTTGTTGCGGACGTGTGTTGTTCAGAGCAGCTCGGGTGTAATCAGAGCGAAGATGAACGAGGAGAGCTACCTTCTGACCGAATCTGGTGAGATGCAAATAAAGATGTAGGTTGATAATATCTAGATTCATGGGCAGATGCATATTGAGGAGATTGTGAGCTGAGAGAACGATACGGAGCGGGTGGGCCAGTTTGGTGAGGAACAGCGTACTGAGGAATTGGTGGAAGATGCTCCGGTGAGGTTGCATAGTGCGAAGCTGCATCCATGTCGTCATTACGAGACACGACAACACGAATTCCAGAGGCTCGTACCGTAGATGGGCTGAATGAATGGTCGCCGATCTTGAAGTCGATCGACGATAGGAAGGACCCTTAGAGGTCCTGTAGCACCTACGCTCAGTTGAAATGGTTAATAAACTCTTAAACCGTTTATGGAATTCTTGCTTACTGTATCGCGCTGAACTGTCATTATTTGAGTTTGTCATGTGCCTGTTCCTCGCGTTGTATGAATCGTGGATATTCGTATGGGAGCTGTGATCGTTAAAAATGAAGTTGAGAGGAGGGTACCCGGACTTTTTCTTCTTTTTGGGCGCTTTGAAGGAAAGTTTGAGCATCGAGATCAGATGGAAGAAATTCAAACATACCTTCTACGGGACCAACAGCAGCTACGATGGTGACCGCCACAGTAAGGAAGGTCACCAACACGATGTGATTTTGTGGTGCGGTCCTATTGGGCATTTTAGTTGTAGCCCATTCGGAATATGAGAGTGATTTGCGGCGCAAAATACATACCGCGCAGGCCCCCCAGTTCCTACCAGTAAGAGATATCGGATGGTAGACGCAGCGAGGTGAGACCAAGCAGCAACAGAACCGATGTTCATGATGAGTTCGGCCAGATCATCAGGCTTCAACATGGATGCTCCCTTACGGGCCAGACCTCCTAAAGATGTATCTATGAGATAGATCGGTCAATATTTAAAAGAAAGTATTATAGACAGCACATACTCGTCGAGATCTTACGACTGGCAGCCGTTGCTGCAGACTCTGGAGCGGCAACGACAAGGTATTGACCTGTACCTTCAACGACCCGAGAACCGGCAACCATGAAGCAATCAGAATGCAGATTGGCGGGGTTATAGTAGGTCTTCTTCACGGCTGCGATGGTTTCGCCAGCAGGACTAGACTCATCGCATTTGACACCTTGACCAGCGATGAGAATGCCATCGCATGGAATGATGTCGTCTGGTTCAATTAGGATAATGTCGCCAACAATTAGTTTCTATTCGGAAATTAGAGCCAGTTAGACAAGAGATAAAGGAGGGGCGTACTTTGACCTGGACACTTTTCTGCACGTGGTCTCGAACCACTTTGACTCCTTGCTGGTCACTGTCATCATCTACGAGCGTACATTGTCTGTTCTTTTTCTACAATACATGGAAGAGTTAACGGTGTATGTAACGGAAGAGGAGACAAAGGAATGCGCACAAGAACGGAGACAGCAATAAGAATGGCAACGCCATCCACCCAGTCGATTGGTGGTTCGGCTTGGCCATTGGGCTCACTAGATTTTTCACCAGGACCTCCATTCCCGCCAATACCAAGACTCGAGCGAAGAATGGCAAGGCCAGAGACTAGAAGCTAGAGGACAAAAGGAAAGGCCTGGTCAGAGTATGTGACATATGATAGGTTTGAAGAAAACTCACTAGGGTTTTGTTTCTCGTTGTCGCATCCAGCAACCTTTGGCCAACTTGTGTCGATAAACGACCCAATTCCTTTATTCTGGTATAAGCAGCGAACACTTCCCCTCCCTCTGAGGTATAATGATGAGATGACTTGGTGAAATGCTGCGCCGCTGGCGCGCCATTTGGTCTGCTCGGGGACTGGGACCTCAGTCGATCCATTGCGGTACCGGTACGAGGCCGCTCGCACGGGAATCGGAACGAGGTGGACATCCTTGTCTCATCGAGCCCACTTGATTCTATTATTCTCTCCTTTACGTCCTGGTGTGCAGATATCCTGGGCCTGGTCATAAAAGGAGCGATGGGAAACTTACATCTCGTCTGCGGTTTGCGTCGCTTGGCCAGACGTTGGTGGGCAGATGTTCAGAATGAACGGTAGGGAGCATAGAAGACAACGGAATGTTTGTCGTTGAAACGTAGGAGCGGCGAAACCGAGATGATGAGATGCCTAGTGTCCTGGAATTTCATGGTGGTTAGGTCGGAGGAGAAGTTTGAGAGCTTGTGCAAAGCCACCGGAAGCCATCAGTGGCTTATTTACGCTGTACAAACAGGCATAGCCACCAGTGGCTTTCCCCATATAAACGTAGATAAGCGCCGCTCTCTTCATCCAGGTCGGAATGATTGTTGATTCTTACATATTATATTTGAAATATATCCTTCGACATTACTACACCACTTGATCTATATGGAGGCCGAAATTCTGGAAGAATTGGCCGAGTTTTATCACACACTGCAATACTTGCTCTGGGCTCAAGATGAGGAGCGTCTACGATGTCAGGGCAGTTCCAGATAGGCTGGAAAGGTTGATTTTGATAAACTTGGCTCTGATGTGTGGTTAGAACAATTCTGGTATGGAGTTCACGGTTTGTATTGGTTTGTTATTCTAACCCGTGTAATCACAGCTTGCTGAGTCGTGCGGAAACGTTCATCAATTGGTTGATATCGCAGATCTCCCGTTGTGGATCCGGTGCCCAACCATAAGAGTGAAGGAGGACCGTGCCACGGCACTATGCATGCTTTTACAATGCCTTGCGTACCCACCCAGTTTGCTGATGTTAATGCAACTTGGACAGGAGAAATCCTGATTTTGCGAATGACTCAGCTTGAAGACGGTCCCAAGCTGTATCCACCTCCTTCCCAGACTCCTCCTCAAATCATTGCGACTTGAAGGTTTCCAAAGCAAGAAATAGACCTGCCACGACTGCCATGTGCATGTTTCGCGTCTCTCCGCTGCCAGATAGTGGCTATGGAATCTTGTGAAGCTGTATCATTAACGATGGGCAGTTGGGAGAAGATGTGGTGTCTACCCGGATGGCATGTTCGTCGGAGGAGCGGCTGTCGGACAAAGTGGGTTCCTAACTCTCTGGGAAGCGAGCCAGTCTCGCATTCCCATGCAGGCGATAACTTTCGAGTGTTAGCTCCCTTCTTTCGACCTTTCCTGGCTTTCATAAATAGTAGAATGGGACGAAAATTGCGACAAATCCAAAAATAGACACGTGGAGCCACTGAGTGGCTATGCCTGTTTGCACAGCGTAAATAAGCCACTGATGGTTTCCAGTGGCTTTGCACAAGCTCTCTATTCTCGCTTCACCAAAGTCATCTCCCATATATGCACATCCACTTTGGGAAACTATGCCCCTGAGAAGTGAATGCGGCAGTATTAGCCAGGTGCCAGCCGAGCCAAAGTGGCACCAGCGTCCAGCCGAGCAGCAAACAAGAACCAACCAAGTGCACGGCGCCTCTTGCTCGTTCCCTCGACCACTCGCAGTCGCTTGCTTTCGTCGCACGTCTCTCGCTCACTTTGTCTTTTTCGTCTCTGCCCCAGTAATCATGGTGAATACGACATAGGGTTTCATGATACTAGCCCGCCAGCATTCTGCCTCCTTCAGCGTTGGTGGCTTTGTCGGCGACGGTTCAACTGTTCCGTTTCTTCTTTCGCCTCGCCACGAACGGCAGGTCCGTGCGTTATTCGTTGTGCAAGGAACGATAGGTTACCTGGTTTTTGGTTGTGCGGCGAACGATAAGTTCGTGCGTCTTTTTGTGTGGTGAACGATTGATTCATCCGTTTTGTGGTTGTGCAGTGAACGATAGGTCCATTCACCTTGGGTTGAACGATCGGTTCATCCTCCTTTGATCGTGCAATGGATTAACGGTCCATGTGTTTGTTGTCGCGCAAGAAACCGAAGGTGCATGCGCTAGTGAACGACTACGTATCGACGAAGCGCCTCCTGGGGTTGGGCTGGCGTCGCAGTCTGCGCCGCGGTTGTGGGGAAGCGGCTCAGTCCAGCCCAACCTCAACTCGTAGTGGTCTTGGTTCGGTGATAGGCAAAGCTGTAAATTGACAACTTCCGTTGCATATCCTTCCCACATGGTAAATTACATTCGGACTAGCGTATACTTATGTCAATCTCGATCGCCCGCTAAAATATACTTGAATTGTGCAGTTTCTAGCCGTATCCGCTTGTCGCGGATCTAGACGCGTCATCAAAAGCGACGAGAATGAATAACATGGCCGAAGCGGGGATGAACGCAAAGACCCTGCAGGTGCAGGTGGAAGGGGCCAGACAACGAAACCTTGTCGCACCTGTGTCGCGTTGACCCCCCGAACTTGTCCTACTGGTCCTCGCGTACATAAAACACGCAGACATCTTTGAATCCAAGGGAAATATATGATAAACGGTGTCAAACGACGCGACTGCCAGATCAGGCTCACTCACGTTTTTCATCTATGAAGGGAAATCACCCTCCGTACACTGAGCCTATAGAGCAACATGCACACCTCAAAGCACAACTGCAAATGGCGAATATGAAGCTGCAACGTTCGCAGCACATCCCTCTCAATACTCATATAGGCTTCACTCAATGCACAAGTACAGGGGCATTGACGCGGCTCTATCCATATTGGGGGAAAATGACGGTTGTCTTAAGGCTCTTTATACAATGTCCAAGCTGGGGTCTTTGGCAGGTTCTTCCCCCCAGATCACTACGCCTCCCAACTACGCACATTCTGACTTTCCGCAGATTTGCATTCTTTCGGCCGCAATATGAATTCCGCCGTCCTCACCAAACACGCTCTGCATGTTGGTGCTCTTGTGCGCCTCACGCTCTTCGCGTTCAAACTAGACTGGAAGACGAGCTTCTTGCGTGGGCTGACGCGCCTCAAATCGGAGGCTGTCTCCCTGACTCATCCGATGCTGGAAGATTCTTGCGAACCCCCTGAGAGGAGGTCTCTCAAATTTCTCAGCGTTGATGATACCATCGAGCCACCAGCACGGTTACCTCACCGGACCAGATCAAAGTTTCCTAATTATACGAGGACAAGATTCCCTATGCGACCTTCGAATCCAAGCATTCCGTGCCGCTCTCACCAAAGACAATACACTTATATGCACACCCTCCTCCAGCTCCAACGCCCCCGTTCAGATAAAACTTACACATTCGGATTCGAATTCAACTTCCACCCACTGCAGGAACCAACCGTCACCCGTGCCCGTGCCCTCGGCTACGTAGTCTTGCCGGACCATGTTGTCACACTGCAACTCATCGGGAAGCTATTACACCCTCCAGGCTTGTGGTTGGGAGCATAGCGGGGCTGCAATCGGTCTTGCTGGCTGACGACGCTGCGCCGTACTATATTTCCAAGGGGCTGACGCTTCGAGTGACCGTGGAATCAACCTTGTCTGAAAACCAGTTAGGAAGTTAATCTACAACACTGCTATTCCCGGCTCTTGATACGAGACTTCTTCATGGCTACGTCTCGTGTGATGGCAATGAATGCCTCCTCGATGAATTTACTCCCAAACTCGAAGGCCGACGGGCACTTGGGTCGCCCATTCGCAGAGTAGTCCTCATCGACTGTGATCTAGGCAGGTATGGCGCTGGGATGCTCCGGCTGAGGAATGCCGTTGCAAATGTGGACGAGCTGAAGCTGAGCCTTGTCTTTGAGGAGATCGTGAAGAACGCTGTTGCCGACTCAGATAGCGAGCTGGAAGATGACGACGAGGATTGTTTTAGTTGAATGATTAGGATGGCTTTTTTTTGGTGCACTGCAGCCAGGCTTCTACTCTACAGGGATGTACGGAAAGTCACAGAGTGTCCAACATAGATTACACATATGACTCTTGTTCTGACAGAATTTTGAATAAACCCAATGTGCCGTTGGGCTGAGTCCAGTGCTCAGGAAGGGGTGGATTTGGGGAGGATGTAGCAGATGCCATGCGACTCGAGCGAGATTACTATCTCAAACTGAGTTTCTCGGGGCTGTCAACCCAATCAAACTCGCATTCAACTTATAGGACTTCTTCTCCCCGGTCCCGCCTGGTAGTCATATTCAGTAACCCACCTACGCATATGGACCCTCCGCATCTTCCGACATACTTGCTTTGTCTTAATCAAAAGCGAATGGCAGCTTATTTTGAGGAGGATACCGATGGAGAAAGGCCTGCACACTTCGTGAATACGGGTATGTTGGACATATTAGTTAGCCCAATCCTTTGGAGAGTCCGGAAGAATGTGTTGTAGTCGAGAGCTCTCGTGGAGGACACCATGACGGAGAGTCAGGTGAACAAAGTAAAGGAAGAAAAGGAATTGGTAAAAATGGCAGAGACCTGGTTTTGTACGTTCGTGGACGAGTTTTCAGGACGGTATCTTGATCAAATCATGTCAGAGGTAATACCAGAAATTGAAACCGAGGAGTCCAGTGTGCTAAACGACACGATACAAAGGTAGAATACAGAGATACAGATAGAGCATTTTCCTATCGAGACTCAGTTACGACGAATCAATTACTGTGGGTGAGTCGGTGAATGTCTGTTCTATAATTTACATGTAAGAATTTCGAAGTCATTCACAAAACATCTCTATCATAGTAGATTGAAGGGCTTGTTGGAGGGCATGCGTTGTTCGGAGGGGCTCGAATGTAGCTAGAGCGACACTGAACGAGGGAGGATACCTTCCGGGGGAATCGGGTAAGATGCGATTATAGGTGTAGTTGGATAA
>Ga0247741_1001848_pt1 | contig 11793 bp, 13 predicted proteins | sample UWRJL213509R2_FD_180945 | JGI IMG/M metagenome (GOLD analysis project Ga0247741, IMG submission 180945) | Plant litter microbial communities from Arlington Agricultural Research Station in Wisconsin, United States - UWRJ-L213-509R-2 | ecosystem: Environmental > Terrestrial > Plant litter >...
GACAATGATCAAATCGAAAGAACCTAAAATGGAAGGCCATGTGTTCTTGGTTTCTGATCACGAGGCGGCCACTTCAAGTGTTTTCCATCGTTCTGGACTTGGAACGGTATAAACCACGTTTAAATTTGCCTCGTTGCACCGGAGAATTCAATATATTTTCCTATTGAACGCTGGAAAACACTTGAAGTGGCCGCCTCGTGATCAGAAACCAAGAACACATGGCCTTCCATTTTAGGTTCTTTCGATTTGATCATTTTCGTTCCAGAGCGTGCCGAAAATGATAATTTCTTTCGAGTGAGAACTCAAGTAAAAACTTGATATTTTACACCCAAGTCCCAACACCTCAGTACACACGTCAGAATATATAAATTGATTTGTTATCCTTCGCAAGAGGTCAGAACGGTATACTATATTTAACATGTTTTGCTCCAATTTAGGCCACGGTGTTCCACCCGACAAAAGGCCCTTGCCCCTTGTGTGAGTACAAAAAATTACAATATGAATGTGAAATTGAACCGGAAGTTCTTCCATTGCAACAATATGACGAAAATGCCTCATTTGATGTGTACATAAATTCGACTTAAAAGGTAAAGTCATGCACTCATGCAGTCATTTGTGCGCTCTCAAAATTTATTGTTGTCGTTGGGTTCCCGTTCGAGAAAAATGCTGCTGAAACTTTGGCATGTTTGAAAGATTTAATAGTACATTTTAGATCGCGTTCAATAGTTCCATGACAGCAGTGATAAAAAAGGTGGTGCAATCTTCTTTCCCAATGATTGGCTCCCTTCGCAACTAAGCAAACTGTTTGGCACTGATAAAAAAAGTTATAAGCGGAACCAAATTCTGGGGTCTTATGTCCTGGAGCTGAGTTGCGCGAGGACTTTGTCTACCATATTCTCAGAAGGGTAATAATCAATAGCTGGGGTTCGACGATGGCCAAAGTTATTCTTTGGTGTTCCTGAAGGAGGAATATTGTGTAAGACAGGTAAAAAGTGGATAAAGTTCAAAACTTGTCGCCGAAGGCGCTGATAACCGAAAGCGGCAACTAAGGAAACGTTCCTGCGAACATCGAACATCCCAACACCTCTCTTTTCGTCTCGCATACATTCGTTCGTCACAACATGCCACTGATGTCGTTCACGTTCCCGTGGAGTAAGACTGCGTCTGCACAACTTAACAAGTTATGTTTTTACTGACCTTCAATAACGCAGCGAAAGTAAATAGTCGTCTTAGCCTGTAAACATTCCCTCTGATCACCCGTGTCAAATCCGTTCTGATGGAATTAACCCCTCCAGCTTCAACAAAGGCACTAATATCGGTAATACTCCTCAATATTCAAGTTCAACGGAACAGATGGAAGAGCCGAGCACTCCAAGACCAAACATACAGCAGTCGAGTTCACGAGATTGGGCGCGGAGACCTCAAGAATCGATCGTGCAAGAATCTCGCATTTCAAGTTCCCTCTCTAACAACAGCGGAAGCTTCAATAGTTACGGGCCTACGTATAATGGTCCTGGTGAGCTCATATTCAGCCATGTAACCGTGTTTCATTTCATGCTCAAGCCTGCCTAGTGTTCATCCTCCCGCCAGTAGCTCCCCCAAACAAAGAGGCAATTGAATTCAGAGCGGCTCGGCAAGTGAGAATCGAATCAATCCCAGTCTTCAAAGATATAGTGATGAATTACTTCTCAGGCTCTAGGCCTTGACGGTCATGGTGATCAGGGTGTACAATCGCCAGGTATCGTATCATCTACACCTCTCGTGCGTCGTAGAATGTGTTCTGAACGCCAATTCAGATCTAACACTGGAGGGATTCCTGCCTCAACATGTATTGGAGGATATAATAACCGACCGTGACGCGTTCAGTAGTTCAACTACTCCCTCCAACGATGAGGAGGCCCTGGATTGTTACATGCCCCTTGAGACTCAGACGGTCAGAGACACCTGCGTAACCGTGCGAGGTGTGTACAATGAACTTAATCATGCTATGAAAAGCTGACTTGCTTATGCTAGAGAAATTGGTGTTGAAGACACTGGCCGTTAAGGTGCTGCAAGCTTTCCTCTCGTCCCTCATTGGCGCTTATTAACAAATATACAGAGTATCAAGACACACCTCCCCCGCGCGATGCTGCCGCATATTAAGAAATACATGTCACATATGGTCATTGGAGGGCATGACGACAAAGCTCCAATAATTGCCCTCTGGAATCCCAGTCCTGATAGACGTAGCGCCGACTCGGACCCTCTTTTGCTCAGGAAGAGGATATCGCCTGGATGTGTTGGCTACTTCAATGCCAGGGGAGGATTCCACGTCTTATTCAATGTTCTCAGAACTGGGAAGCAAAATGAAGATCTGGGTTACAAGGTGCCGATTGGCTACAAACAGTTTGCCAAGGTCATGGGGTTTACACTTGTATAACAAGCTACTCACTTCCAAAATATACAGGATGACTGCACCTGTACGGAGATAATACCCCCACAAGCACGGTATCAATATGGATTCAGCAACGAATCAATAAAAGGGAAAGCCAGGTAGGAATCGATGATATCATTCACTTTCAAGGTATCTTATTTGATGTGTAGATCAAATGAAAACCAACCACTCATGTCGCTATCAGTGTTGGAGCAAGCCTCAAAACACGCCGTACTTTACCTACCGCACGGCGCTATCGAAGAAACTTTCAGCTCCGAGATGAATGAGGGGATTGAAGCATACGTTACCGACCATGGTCGGGATTGGTACATCCAATGCAATACTGATCCCAGAGCCGACAAACGTCGTCCAATTCTGATCAATTCTGTATTGCTGGCAAAGAGTTTTGCTTGCGCCACCTACATGAGCCCAGGGCACAAATCCAAGACAGGTCGCCATGCAGTGCTATCAAAACTCCCAGATCAAGATCGCATGCTATGGACCGTTGACGACGGCATCCACCATATGGAAGCACCTCTCAATACTGGGTACGACAAAGATGGTCGGCTTATATCACAGGACGAATCTCAATGCTTTGCCATTTCCGCCTATCAAATCTGTCCCGAGAGTCTTATGGAGCGGTCCGGAGCACTTCTCTCCCCTGGTGCGCGACGACGGTCGAACATTGCTTTTTAGAGGATACCCTTGCTGACGCGCTGACACTGCGCAACGATTTCGTCTCATTACTTATAGACTTAATACTAAATGTTATACAAAGATATTAATTTTGACCTATACCTGGATTTCATCCGGATCACTCATGAGCCCTACCGTCCTTCCATCGCACCAATAGCTCGTCGAATTGTCTCGAAGCGCAGACAGCTCAACTTCTAGGGAAATAATTGTGCATGAAGTTGGCTTGGCGTTGTGTGTGCTTCCGCGTGGCACAGCTAGCTAAATATAGCAGGTGTGCGGCGGCGCTTTGTCGACCTTGGTCCGGGGCCTTTTAGATGAAGCCTGATATGGAAATTTGAACGATGGTGTACTTTGTGCTTTTGATCCGCGGTCCGGTCGAAGGTTCAAACGTTCAAGCTCAAAGCACATACATATTACTTGCTTCAACGACGACAGGTCGAGAGCATGAGGATGTGAGGATTCTGTATCCATGAATACTACATCAGGGACGTTTCTGAAGGTGACAGTCGGAGAAAGCTGCGCGGGCAGGGAACAGGTCTTGTGGGACCCCAATCCTTGTTTATTTGTTGGGTTTCCGACATGGTACGATGCTTAGCATCGTCTACACAGCAGTAATTACGCAAAGACGTCAGGGATCCGTGACCTTCGTCTGCGTAGAGGCCTTCAAAATTGAAAATGGTTTCACATACTCGGTCATGGCGTTAGAACCCTGCATTGTCAACATAATATAGATGCTCATGAATTGGGTGGATATAACACGCTTTCAAACCAAGCAGGGACATCACCGATGACTCGCTATTGAACTACGACTGCCGCGAATTGATAAGCTAGACATAGTCCGGATAAATGACCGAAAAGCAGTATCCACCACTCTTTTGTTAATCTGTATCGAATGCACCTCTAAGGCAACGCATTGATTTTGATCGACGGCTCGGTCATCCTCCATCTCCACGGTCGATGGACCGGTCTTCGCTGCGACTCCATGCGAACTTTCCCAGCGGTACAAGTCCCGATCCGCCTGGTCTTTGAACAGTTTTGCGTAGATTCGCCTTTCCCGAACACTCTGCTTGTTGCTGTACGTCGCCAGTTCCCAAACCTTCGAAGTGTAGCAGGCTGTCACCATCTTCAACGAACCTTTAGGTATCATTTGCCCTGTTGACTGACTTGTGTAATATTTGCACCAGTTTTCGGCGTGCAGGTTGACGTATCTCTTGAGCGAGGCCATTCTATTTTCCATGATTCGTTCCTTCCACGTCCCGCTTGGTATAATAAGGAGACTGGCGTCCAGGCTACCTTTCCGATTTGCTTCAAAGTAGTAGAGGTGGTCCCTAATATTAGATGGTGAGTCAACGATACATATTAATGAAGCGCAGTTAAACACACCCAGCAGTGTTTTTCTCTCGCCCAAAGTCACCAGGTGAATGATCATGCTGGTCTCCTGGAATATAATCCAGCTTCCTCATAACTAGGCCACGAGGTATAATATAAGGCGTAAATTGGGGAGGTGGCTCAAATTGCTGATTGAGGTTCTCTTCCGTATCAAGGAAAATATTGAAAAGAATATCGAATCCTCCATCCTTGTTGAAGTAACCAACGTCACCGAGCTGTATGTTCCTCTTGCGACGATTCTGTGGAAGGCTCAAGCTTGGGGATGGATTCCACAGTGCGATTGTACGTTCTGAATAAAAAAACTCAGTCCGCATGTATCCTTGTATCATGGGTGCAAGTTCCATTGGCAAGTTAAGCCTCTATGAAATAGAAAGCTATAAATCTTCGAGGTCTTGGAACAGAAATTCCCACTCACCTTGGTCGTCATACACTCGAATCTACAGTTGCCCTCTAGGAGGCTTATGTCAGGTTTTGTAGCCACGGCGATTGAAATTACTCGCCGCTGGGAGAAAGTACTGTTTCCATCGAGTTTGGAACCGAGCGTAGACCATCAGCGCATTGCTCGATCGTCTACGCGGTGAATTGCATTAGAAAAGCCACATTTGCTGGTGGGCGTCAGGAATGACTCACATCTGGACACATTGGCCTAGATTCTGGTCGCTGTGAGGCGAAACCCTTTCTTGCCCCACTAGCCGGCAACCCTAATCCACTGGATCCGCCAATATCTGTAGCAGAAAACATCTCCTAGCAAGATGGCGTGAATCACAAAGTTAGAAAGTTAACGCTTTGTGTTTACCTCCCTTGCGCTGACGCCGGATTTTAATTGCTCGCCATCCTCGTTGCTTTCCACACATTCGTGCCCCTCTTCAAGATCGTCTTCCTCCTGAATAGCTGTAGCGTAAGCTTGCAGTATAGATAGTACCGTGATAGTGACACCCTACCTCAGTGATAGTCTCTGGGTGACTACCCACAGCAGACAGTCGGGGGGGTCCTTCTACTCATCCAGCTCGTTCAGCTTAGGTATGGGTAATCATCGAATGGGAAACTTACCAGAGTAGATGTAGTAGTTATAGGTAGTCTTGTAACTATCATGTACTATATGGCTACTTGCAATAGCGCTCCCATTATAACTTCCGATAATCGGACCTGGTTGCTGATAATCCCCCATAAATCAAGAGCCCCCCAAGTTCAAGACGTTGAGATATAGAGTGAACACGTCTGCGACCCGGAGAAAGGCGAGTGATTCTGATGTTCAAAACGTGAGGACCTCGAAGATAGCAGATGCGTCAGGCAAGAGTCTGAAAGGAAGCTATACACTGTTGAACACGATGTGATGCCAGCGTCGACCACAATAGTACACGAACGTAAATCGGACACTGCCATGCTTCCCAAGCACCGCCACAGATCCAACATCTTACCCTCAACTTCCCCTGAGGGTTATCTGGGCGCAACACAAAACGATCTTCTGATTCCACAGGATTAAATTGAAAACCCTAGAACACACGCCAGATTATTACGACCCACAATCTCCAATGCCGTCTACGACAGTATGCATACTAGGACTACTCATTTTGAGGCTGTTGGGTCATAAACTACAAAGTGACTTGTATTTACCAAAGATGATTTCTGGCAATGCTCCAGGGAGGGAGGAGGCTAATCCGGCAGCCTTACTTAGTGTTTAACAACAATGGCCCAAACACCTTGCATGTAAGATACAGTGAGGGCTGTGACGTATTTATCCAAATATAGCAGGTGTTCAGAGTCGCTTTGTCCATCGCCGGCCCATCGGATTTGGTCCAATGGAGATAACACTCGATATGGAAATTTGATGACATCTGTGATCCGAGTCTCCTCGCGGTGTTTTATTTGGTCTACCAATGAGTCTAACGCTTCTTTTTGGCTTTTGAACCAAAGAGGTATTTGGAGAAACTTGGGGGTTTGATACTTCTAAGCGATTCAGTCTTCCGACGAAGCCATCCTGGCGACTCCTCCTCCTTCTCTTTGGGAGGAATAATAATGAACCCTGATACAGCCATACAGAACTCTTCAGGACTTCTCTCCTCAAGAGGACGTATTTGGTCTGTAAAGTACCCAGAGCGTGCCAATATACCAGGATCATGATTCCAGTTGAGCTTTCTACAACTCAAGTCGGGCTGCAGAAGCGATGCAGTTGGAGGACTCGGGAATTGATTGTCCGAAGAGATGGCGGCAGATGCGTAGAACGGAGCCCGGTACGAGTCGGTGATAACGACCAACGGGTTGTCCACTAAATCGGGGTCGCCATCGGTTATAAACTTCTGCTCATACGCGCACCATTCAGCTCCAAAACATTTTACGTAATGTTTGACTGTAGTGAGCTTTCTGAGAGTCATGGTGAGTCGTTGGCACTCGTTCGGCGACTCCAAAAAGGCGCCTTCAAAACGATTCGTCGCCGTCGGCTCCGCTATAATATGAGAGACAACTTTGATTCTAGGAGAATGAGAATGAGTGCATGATTAACCATATCAACTCCAGAAACAAAACTCACCCTGCAGACTGGTCATCTAGTTGAGAGTTCCCCAGCTTAAACCCCTCCATTCTCGCTGTACCCATAGACTGCGAGAACATGAGGAATTTCTCAAGTGAACTACACGGGAAGGGTTCAAAGTCAGGTGGTGTTGAACACTTCCGTTTTCGGTTTTCTTCTATGTCGAGGAAAATGTTAAAGTGGGCTTCAAAATGACCATCAGAATGAAAACGCCCAACGTCTCCAACAAGCCCATTGTATCGTAGGTGCGGGAATTTTACTTCGGCGATGGGTGATTGATTCCATATTGGAATGATGGTCGGTGATCCCCAAAGATTTGAAACCATGTAACGCTTGACATATCGAAGCGTGTCATCGGGTAATAGAATGTTCTTCATAGCCAATGTTTAGCAGAGGATAGACGAATTTTGAGTCAATGGCTTCTTACGTCCAAAAAGAGGCGTTCCAGTTTCACAGCAGCTAACGAATCCTTAGCAAATCCTGAAGATGCGCATACGAAGATGAAAACACACCATCCGGAGATATTGATCTCGCAGTCTCCGCGTATCTGTCTCTAACGGAGGATGACGAAAATTCTTTTGACATAACACTTTGCGGACGCGTAGTCTCAGACGCCAAGTGGGGAATTGAGACTTCATTAATGTTCTGAAATTTGAGAGAATGTTAGATGCGAGAGCAGCTGCGCCTTAAACTCCAGCCATACCTTGTCCATAGATGCATTAGAGGATAGGTCATCAACTCCCACAGCTGTTAAGTCCAGAGCACTTGTAGTGCCGGAAATAGACTATGAATATGTCTCAGCGTTGAGTAACTGAATAAAATACCGGCTGGAAAGAAAGACATACCGGAGAGAAAGCGACTGCCGAGTCCTGTTCTTCAAAAATTGGCGTAATATTCAGAGACGAGACCGTCGTTCCACCAGCATCGTCATATTCCTAGACTTTAGTCAAGCCATTAGCGAACCATTGTTTGGAGGGACGTTCCATACTGAGAAGGGTTCGTCTGTTCTAGGGGATCGGGGGCCTTTCCAAGTAATAAGGACACAGAAGGGCGTGAGGTTGAGGAAAAGCCGCCTTACCATTAGTTCGCCTGATGGATCCTCTTCGCCGTCCAGTATTTAGGTTGACGTTAACTGAGCATTACTCCACATTAGAGTCAAGAAGTAAAGTAGGCAAAACCCAACCTTTGACAGTTCGGACGTGGTTGGTAACGCGTGAATTGAAGTGATTCTTGAGTTCGGTATTGGTGTTGAAGCTTCCTTGATTGCCATTCTTGCTCCATTGATCCACTATGGAGGAGGATAGTATTGATGACGGGCTGCGGATACAGAGTGAGGAAGGGATTGGTACGCTGGTTCGCTGTGATCTCACCTCTGTGAGCTCGATGCTACTGGAAGTTGTGTCCCCGATCCAGAACTCTCAGGAATTTCTTGACGAGGCGCCAAAGCAGCCATCACAGTAGGTAAAGTTGAGGAGAACGTTACAGCGCTGAAGAACCTTGCTGTCGCCACACATCGTTGACACTGCAATATTATATAATGTTGAAAAGCCCTGAAATCGATGGAATTGTGAATACGTGGGACTAACGGCAAAGTACGAAGGCTGTGAAGAACAAGACTCAGAAACGAGGCGCCATGAACTTAGACTGATATTGATTATTAGTACATGAGAACGGAGTGTCAATGCGTTGCCCTGCCACCTGGACCCACACAGGTTAACCACGCCTCTACTACTCCACTTTCAATAATAATAATAATATTACACCACTGACAATGTCGCCTTTGTGATTCATTCGCCTTGGTGATCGAGCTGGCTGTTTTTCCTGCTTACTCTCGGCATCCCCGACTTCCTCAAAATCCTACCTCGATCATGGTGCAACGACCCCCCCTCGTTGTCCTTTTTCCTTTTTCCACTCGCTTGCCGGCAGTGAACTCCTGGTGCACGTGAAGTTCAGATATTAGTTGTCATATTCCATAAGTTACGAGTGATAAATCCATAATGTTATAAACGAATCCATCACGATTCTCTTGAATCGAAATCGCTGATTGGCAATCGAACTGCGAATACTGCTAAAATAAACTAGACATAGACTGTCGAAATGACCGAAACATAGTGTCCACCGCCCTGACACCCTTATTAATCTGAATCGAATGCACCTCCAATGCAACGCACTGGTTCTCATAAACAGCACGCTCGTCCTTCATATCTCCAGCTGATGGACCTGTCTTCGCAGCGAAGTGAGGATCGGATGAACGTTCCCAGCGGTAAACATCCGTGTCAGGTTTCACTCTATGCAACTTGGCGTAGATCTCCGTCGACTTTCCTTTGTCCTCCTTCTGAAAATACGATGCTAGCGCCCAGACCTTTGAGTTGTAGCTAGTCGTAACCATCTTCAGCGATCCTTTGGGTATCATGCGGCCTGCAGATTGGCTGGTATAATATTTGCACCATCCCTCAGCGTGGGCGTTCACGTAGGGTTTCAACAAGCCAAGCCGACCGATTGGCATGGTAGTCTTCGAGATTCCATTTGGTGATACTAGTAGACTGGCTTGTACGGGCCCTTTCTTGGGAGATAGTCGGGCATGGAAGATGTGGTCACTGTTTGGACGACTTTCAGTACGTGGTTGAGTGCAAAGAATCAATGGCGGCACAAACCCTTTCGAGCGCTGGTCATGCACGAAGCCACCCCAGGAACGCCGGTAGGCATCCTCTTCAATATTTTCCGATGCAGTCATCGAAACGTTCCGTGGTGGGTCGAACTGCACAAAGCCCGGAGGAGGATCAAACTCGCAGTCAATATTTTGTTGCTCGGTAAGGAAGACGTTGAAGAGAATGTCGAATCCGCCATCCTTGTTGAAGTACCCAACATCCCCAACTTGAATATTCCTTCTGCGAAGATCGGGGCGATCGCGACTCTGGGTTGGTGATGGGTTCCATAGAGCAATACTGTGGACGGAATAGAAGAAGTCCGAATGCATGTAGCCTTGGATAACGCGAGACATGTCCTTCGGGAGGTTGAGATCCTAGACGGCACTCAAATGTTGAGATGAGATTGATTGACACGAACGTAGAAGCGCACCTTTATCTTCAACCCTACGAATCGGCAGTTTCCCTCTGTGATTGTGGTATTTACTGATCAGGCTTCATGTTGAAAGGATCTGCTACATAAAGACTAACCACTGCGTGATAGGTTCGTCTCCATCGAGTTGGCGGGCGACCGAACACCATTCGGCTCCCCAATCTCCATCGTACGGCGCTAAGTACTTTGAATCAGAATTTCAGGAGGTTGAAGCAGAGGAGTGCTGACTGACCTCCGGTGATCTCATACCAAAAGCCGAATCACGGAAAGCGAGACCTTTGTCAGTCCTGCTGGTAGGAGAGCTGACAGGGGACCTGGCAGCCCGGGACACTCTATTGCGAGCATGTCGTGCCGCAGGGGCCTGATGAAACCAATCATTACCAGCCCACGACCATGAAAATCGAAGTTGCAATCACCTGAGAGGGTGTGTGAGAACCACTTTCTGTGCGTGTGTCGTCGTCTTCATCTTCAGTTCCATCTCCATCGCTCTCCTACCAAGTAAGTGTCAATAAACATGAGTTTCTACAAGCCAAATGGTTTAACCCACCTGGTAACTGGACTCTGACGAAGCGCTGCTGCCACTCGACGAGCTCTGACGACTATGCGAGGAACCTTGCATGAAAAATGAGTTCATTGGCGAGTTTATATTATCCCAACCACCTACTAGTCCGCCCTCCAGAGGAATAGAGGTGATAGTGGATGGTAGTGCTCTTGTAGCTGTCCGAAATCAAGTTGCTATTTGAGATTGCGCTGCCATTATTGCTTCCGTTAATCGGACTTGCTGGGTTTACAGCACTCATGGATCAGTGGCTAGAGTAAGAGGGTAAAGAGAAGAGCGAAATGGTGGAATATGGGGAGCTTGAAGAACGCTGCTCAAGAAAGTTGGCGAGTGTATGTATGAGTCTGAATATGAGCAGGAAGACAATGCAGTGATGTTTAAATCAGCTTGATGTCGAAATTAGGTTACGTCTTCGTTACTCACATGGCCCTCTAAAGAACAAAGATGGTCGTCGGGTGCGCAAATCTTGACTTCGATTTAACGCCGTTGACACCCAACTACAAGGGCTTCCGTCCAACTGCGACCAGAGAATAATTGGAGCACCGAACAGCCGGCGGGCGGAGAACTCTTTGAGCTCTCACAGTGGACCCACACTACAAGGTGGTCAGCCAGGGGTCGCCACAATATTTTGGCTGCCTTCAAGCTTACGCAACATACCTTCTGAAACTCAAGTTTGGCCGGTCTGCGATCTTCATACTTGTCACGCTGACTCTCTGTAATCATATTGATTCGTCAAAGAAAATCACGTTGTGGTCGGGCGACGAGGACTGGGTGAGTATTATTTACTCCCACCCGAGAAAATAGAGGTTGAAAGGTCTCATGAAGCACCATGCGATGAGAGTGACCTTTCCTTGTACGGAGAGACGGAGGCAAACGTCGTTGCCCCGTTCGTTTGTGTGCGTTGCCTCGGATCATCGCGGAGTACAAATAAATTCCTTTGCACAGCCACAGATCCCCAAGATGCTTCCGTGTGCTGCTTTTGTCCTTTGAGCCAACATACCGGGTTATCCACGCATCATGGTCTCACAGCCGTCCTGGCCACAAATACCATCCATCCTCAGTACAATACCGTTGTTAAGGCCACTTTCGCTAGACTTTGCCGTCTACTCGTCGAGTTACGGTAAAGGACGA